>Ga0075421_100000061_pt1 | contig 79403 bp, 60 predicted proteins | sample SoiMetdeltSBSDD5_FD_75292 | JGI IMG/M metagenome (GOLD analysis project Ga0075421, IMG submission 75292) | Bulk soil microbial communities from a Populus tree surrounding site in Tennessee, USA - Soil MetaG P. deltoides SBSDD5 | ecosystem: Environmental > Terrestrial > Soil > Tree plantation... | reverse complement strand
TCGCTGAAAGACGCGGAGTACGTCAACCTTGTCAGGACCGAACGACAGCGGCTGGATGCTGAGAGTGCTGCCGATGCGGAAACCGTCCTGACATTCCTGCAGGGACGGTCCAAATAAACGTAGAGGGGGCCTTTAGGCCCCTTTAGGCCCGCCTTACACGGCGGGTCTGAAAACCCGCAGCTACCGAATCAGCGCACTACGTTCAGCGCGTTCTCGTCTTGCTGTAGACCGGCGGATAATCGTCGTTGTCGGGCGGCGTTCCCACCACCACGGTGTAGACGTTGAATGAGAACTCGACGGGATACGGATACTTGGGAAAAAACTCGACCTGCTGCGTATACGACGCTTCGGCGATGCGGCGTCCACTCGCCCAACGGACACTGAGACCTTCGGGCATCAGTGGAAGCTCCAGTTCCAACGCCCGCTCCATGATTTGCTGGTGGACTTGTTGCGACGTCCGCTGCGCGCCGAACAGCAACGCCCGCTCTGCAGCATCCTTGAGCTGGTAGTAGTTCCAGACCGAATCGGCGCCGCGCACCACGGCATTCAGCAGCGCGACGGCGATCATCAGCTTGAGAACCGTCTTCATCGCTCGCGATCAGTGAATCTGATGCAGGAGCCTGCTCCATCGCACGTTGCCGAGCAACGGAATGCCGGATCCTCCTTCACCGAACGAGAAGTATACGAACAGGGCTTTGCCTTTCACGTAGTCACGCCGCAGGAATCCCCAGTAGCGGCTGTCCTGCGAGTTGTCGCGGTTGTCACCCATCATGAAGTACTCACCGTCCGGCACCGTGGCAGGACCGTAGGAGCGCCGCAGATCGAAGGTGCTTTCCCCGGAATCGGAGCTTGACGCATCGGGCGGAAACAAGAAGTGCACGTACGGCTCGTCGAGCGGTTTCCCGTTGATGTAGACCTTCTTGTCCTTCAACTCGACGACTTCACCCGGAAGCCCGATCACGCGCTTGATGAAATCACGCTCCGGGTCCTCGGGGTATTTGAAAACGAGAATATCGCCTCGCCGAATCGGATCGATTGGCAGCAGCTTCTCTTCGACCCTCGAGAGCGTCGGCGCGAACACGAACTTGTTGACCAGCAGGTGATCCCCGATCAGCAGGTTGTTCTCCATCGACCCCGTCGGGATCTTGAACGCCTGCACGACGAAGGTTCTGACGAAGAGCGCCAGGATCACCGCGACGCAGATCGATTCGAAGTACTCGCGCGCGGTCGACTTGCGGAAGGTGGTGCCGTTTTCGTTCTCGCTCTTGCTCTTGCTCATACCTGGCGCACCTAGCCTACTCGGTTCCGACTTTCAAAACCGCAAGAAAAGCTTCCTGCGGAATCTCGACCCGGCCGACGCGTTTCATCCGCTTCTTGCCTTCCTTCTGCTTCTCGAGCAGTTTCCGCTTGCGGGTGATGTCACCACCATAACACTTGGCGAGCACGTTCTTGCGCAGGGCTTTCACGCTCTCGCGGGCAATGATCCGGTTGCCGATGGAGGCCTGGATGGCGACCTCAAACATCTGACGGGGGATCAGTTCCCGCATCTTCGAGGCCAGGGCGCGGCCACGATCGTAAGCCGCATCCCGGTGAACGATGATCGACAGCGCATCGACCGGCTCGCCGTTGACCAGGATGTCCATCTTGACGAGCGGCGACTCCCAGTAGCCGGTGACGTGATAGTCCAGGGATGCGTAACCTCGCGACAGGGTCTTGAGCTTGTCGTAGAAATCGAGCACCACCTCGTTGAACGGGAGCTCGTAGGTGATGAGCACGCGGTCGGATGTCAGGTACTCCAGCTTCTTCTGGATCCCGCGTTTGTCCTGACAGAGCTGCAGGATCCCGCCAACGTGCTCCGAGGGTGTCAGGATCATCGCGGTAATAATCGGCTCCTCGAGCTTGGCGATCCGGCCCGCGTCGGGTAGCTTCGCCGGACTGTCGATCTCCTGCACCTCTCCATCGGTCGTTGTCACCCGATACAACACGCCCGGCGCCGTCGTCACCAGGTCCATGTCGTATTCGCGCTCCAGGCGCTCCTGTACGATTTCCATGTGCAGCAGGCCAAGAAACCCGCATCGGAATCCAAATCCGAGTGCGGCTGATGTTTCCGGCTCGTAGAAGAACGAGGCGTCGTTCAACCTCAGTTTCTCCAGGGCTTCGCGCAACTCGGTGTATTTGTGGCCTTCCACCGGGTAGAGACCGGCAAAGACCATCGGCTTCAATTCCTTGAAGCCTGGGAAGGGTTCCTCCGTCGGTCTGGCCGTCTCCGTGACGGTGTCGCCGATCTTCGCGTCGGAGACGCGCTTGATGTTGGCAACGATGAACCCGACTTCACCGACCCCGAACTCATCGACCGGCGTCGCCTTGGGCGAGAAGACGCCCAGGCCGTCGACCTCGTAATCCTGCGCGGTCGCCATCAGCCGGATCTTCTGCTTGGTCTTCAGGGCGCCGTCGATCACGCGAACGACGATGACGACACCACGATAGGCGTCGTACCAGGAATCGAAGATCAATGCTTTGAGGGGTGCGTCGGGGTCACCTTTCGGTGGATGGAATCGCGCGATCACGGCCTCGAGAATGTCGCGCGTGCCAGTCCCTTCCTTCGCGCTGGCCAGGATCGCGGTGGAAGCGTCGAGGCCGATGATGTCTTCGATCTGCCGCTTGCACTCATCTGGTTGCGCGCTTGGCAGATCGATCTTGTTGATGACCGGGATCACTTCGAGGTTGTTATCGACGGCGAGATACGCATTGGCCAGCGTCTGTGCTTCGACACCTTGCGACGCGTCGACAAGGAGCAGCGCGCCCTCGCATGCCGCCAGGGACCGCGTGACCTCGTACCCGAAATCGACATGACCCGGAGTGTCGATCAGGTTCAGCACGTACTGCTCGCCATTGACGGCGGTGTAGTTCAGGCGGACGGGATGCGCCTTGATCGTTATGCCGCGCTCACGCTCGAGGTCCATGGCGTCGAGGACCTGAGCCTCCATCTCGCGCGCCTGAAGCGCGCCGGTAAGCTCGAGAAAGCGATCTGCCAGCGTCGACTTGCCATGGTCGATGTGCGCGATGATCGAGAAATTCCGGATATATCGTTGATCCATCGAGGGTTCGAATCTTGAATTGTAGCAGGCGCGCACCCGGGCGACGGCCCGCTTCGCGCATCGCGCTTCGTCGGGCAGGCCTCATCAATCCGTCGCACAAGGCGCCTGCGAGAGGCGTATAGTGGCGCCCGTGGCACAGACTGTCGACGTGGCCGCCACGCCGGGAATGGACGAGGATCGCGTCTATAAGGGCTCGCGATTCTCGGACGTCGTCGCGACCATCCTTGCCAACCCGTATCAACGTGTTTGGGGCGCGCCGGGCGAGCCACCCTTACCGGTCGCGGAAGTGTCGAACAAGACGGTTGCAGGAGGCGTGGCGTCGCTCCTCAGACCACGTCAGTTCGAGACCGATAGCGCGCGCGCCATCGACTCTCGCGCCGATCTGAGACATGGACCTGACGGCAAGGGCTTTCGACGGCTCGTGCATCCAAACGGCGTGTGCCTGGTTGGACGCTGGACGATCGATCAACCGACGGATTACACGGGATATTTCAGCACCGGCAGCAGCGCCCTGATCGTCGGGCGCTACTCGACCTGCTGTACCGAGACCCGGCGTGGCCACACCCGGTCCCTCTCGATGGTAGGCAAGCTGTTTCCGACGACAGATCCCAACCACCTCGAACCGCTGCCCACCGCCAACTTCTTTACGCAAGAAGACATCGGCGGCACGAACACCGAGTTCATCAACGACATCCTCCTGCTGAACGCACCCGATACCACTGCCACCCGACGGGGCTCCGGTCTCCCACTGCTGATGATGGTCGGGATTGTCTTCGGGCGCATTGACGCACACCCGAGCATCCGTCAGTTGTATCCAATCGCAGAACTGGGAAAACCGCCGGCGCAGCCAACACGAGCGCCGGAGTTCATGCGACTGCTGGTCGCCGAGGCACAGCCGCGCATTCCCGGCGCGAGCCCGGATTTTCGCGACGAGATCATGGCGCAGATATTCGACAAGGGAGACCCCTTCCCCAAACGAACTCTGACGTTCACCATCGACGTGACGGACGAGGGAACGACAACCGGGACTGCGCTACGTGAACGCCGCAGCTTCAAGAACTGGCGGCGTATCGGATCAATCGTCTTCAACAACGCCGTCGTCTCGTACAACGGCGACTGCGTCATCCACTTCAATCATCCGACGTGGCGTGAGAACCGCAACGACCCCGCCACGGCAACTCGTATCGACGGCCGTAAGGTTCGATAGCCGGGCATCAATGCCCGACAGCTGCCGGAACTGCCCAATTTTCGACTGCCGACATCTCCCTTCGCCACCCTCGACATCTCTCAAGCTGCTGCCACGTCAAGAGTTAGGAGCCCAGGCAAGCCGGCACATGGGTTGCCCCATCGCGATGCCGCGGACGTGGCTGGCCGACCTCCTGCCTCAGCCCGCCAATGAATTGGAGGCATGTGATGAGCGGAGTATTTGTCCCGATACCATCGCAGGTCGTACGCACAGTGTCGACAATCGGACTTCTCGCCTTGCTGTGCATAGCGCCTTCGCGAGCAATCGCCCAGGACCACTCACACGCGGGCGTGACGGCGGACCGGCGCAGCTCCAACGCACTCGTCCAGGCGGTGAGGGAGGCGACGGAACAATTCAAGGACGTCGAAGCGGCCGAACAGGCGGAGTATCACCTCCTGTTCGGCTGCGTCAGCGGCCCGGACTACGGAGCCATGGGTCTTCACTACGTGAACGCGGGGCTGGTCTTTGATGGCGGCGAACTGAACCCGATGCAGCCCGAGATCATCCTCTACGAAGCACTGCCGAACGGACGCCTGCGAATCACCGGCGCCGACTACCTGGTGGTCGCGAAAGACTGGGATGACAAACACCCGGGAGACCCGCCGCAGCTCATGGGGCAGCTCTTTCATCGATTCGAGGCGCCCAATCGCTTCGGCCTCCCTGACTTCTACACGCTGCACGTCTGGGCGTGGAAGGACAGCCCGACCGGTACCTTCTCGAACTGGCACTCCAACGTTTCATGTGATGGCTTCAAAGGACAGTAAGAGGGCGTCCTGTTCTTCATTCGAACGGCCGGACGACAGCCGCTCATCCTGTCGTAGCCGGGGTCCGGGGCGGGGCATAAAAGCTCCGCCCCGGTTCCATGCGTTGTCAGACTCCGGCCACGAGATCTTGCAGCTGGCGGTAGTCGGAGTTCTTCGCGAACGCGTCTTTCAGTCGTTCGTGCCGCAGTCCTTCGCGAACGCGGTCCATCACGGCAAGGGCGCGCTCGTATGCGTGCCGCGCGTCATCCGGGCGCCCCGTCTCCCGCAGGAAGTGGCCCAACGCAAGTTCGGTCTTCCATTGTTGAACCGGATTCCCGAGTGAAACGGCCAGGTCGCGTGATTTTCGGAAGTGGCCTTCGGCCGTGTCCCGGTCGCCGTCGGCGTGCGCGATCTTCCCCGCCAGTCGCCACGCCTTCACCAGGTTCTTGCGTGCTGCCGCACGGATCGCGAGATCGAGGCACTCGGCGCTGTACGCGCGGGCCGCCCTGAAGTCTCCCTGCGCAACGGCGAGTTCCCCCATGCCGGCAAACATGCGGATCGAATACCGGAATCGCATCCACAGGCTGCTGGATGGATCCTTGTAGTACCTGAAAATGGTGTCGAACCGATCCTGCGCGCGCGCCAGCTCGCCGCGTGCGGTGAAGACCTCGCCCAGATTCAACTCGGCATTCGGAGACGTGCCTGGATCGGAACGGCGGCGGCCGATCACTGCGCTCCTGGCATTCAGTGCTTCCGATTCGTCCAGGTCTCCAAGTTCGGCAAACACCCATCCCAGACAATTCAGCAGACGATGATGGACGGCTTCGTCGCCGACCCGCTCGGCCAGTGACATCCCTTCCGTGAGCAGGGCGAACGCGCCGTCATAGTCGCCCTTGCCGGTTAAGGTCAGACCTCGCATGAAACAGCCGAAGAGCGTCGGGACGAGCAGGTCGCGTTCGCGGGCCAGCGTCATCGCCTGTGCCTGGAGACGATCGGCCTCATGGAAGTCACCGAACCAATTTCGCACCAGCCCCGCGGTCGACAGCGAGAGCGACTCGTGCACGGCATCGCCGGCCGCGCGGCTGATAGCCGTCGCCCTCTCGAGACCCGCCTGCCCTTCGTCGATCACACCCGTGGCCGAGCGAAGGAACCCGAGAGTAAAGTGCGCTCTGCCCTGCGCGGCGAGGGCGCCGGCCGGCTCCCCGACGGCCAGCGCTTCGCGTGAATACCGGACGGCACCATCGAGGTTACGGCCCCAGAAGGATGCCCACGCGATCGCGGCGAGCGCGTCGGCCTCTGTCGTGCGATCGCCGATCAACCTGGCCAGTGGGAGAATCCTCTGGCCCTCAGCGGCCGAACGCTCGAATTCGCTGGTCACCGCATAGAGGTGCGTCTTGGCCTGGTGAATCTTGATGAGCGTCCTGGGATCGCCGCCTCCGCCAGACAGGCGCTCCGCCGCGCGCAGCGCCTCGTCATACAGCGCGAGCGCCTCACGCGAGGCAAAGTTGCGCTCGGCCTGTTGCGCCGCAGCCAGCAGATATTCGAGTGACTTGTGCCATCGCTGCGCCTGCGTGAAGTGATGCGCCAGGACACCAAAGTGCTCTGATACGCGATCCGAGTACGCCTGCTCCACGGCCTCGCCGATGCGCGCGTGCTCCGACCGTCGCTCCGCTTCGTCTTGCGCGTCGTACGCCACTTCGTGAATCAGCGCGTGCTTGAACGCGTAGACGACTTCCGGCCAAACTCGCGTGTTGTGAATCAGCTCGGCCGACCGCAACGTGCGAAGACGATCTTCAAGCGGCTGTGGCGTTTCGCCAATCACACGCTCGAGCACCCGACGAGGAAACTCGCGGCCGATGACGGCCGCCACCCGAAGCAGGTCGCGCGAAGCCGGATCGAGACGCGCGAGACGCCCGAGCAGTACGTCCCGGACGCTATCAGGCACGTCGACCTTCGCAGTCGGGTGCTTCAGGCCAACTTCGCTGCCACGGCGCTCGATCGATCCGCCCTCCTGCAGCGACCGCAGGACTTCCTCCACGAAGAAGGGGTTGCCTTCTGTTTTCTCGTCAACGAGCTGCTGCAACTCTGCCGAGAGCGTGGAGGCGCCGACGAGCGAGCAGCCGATGGTGCTGGCGTCGGCTCGTGACACGCGCGAGAGCGTGAGCTGGGTTCCGAACAGGTTTTGCGCCAACGGCAGCGAGTAACCAGCTCGCTGCGTCGCGCACAAGAGAACTCGGCCAGACGCGAGACTCTCTGTCATCGTCGCCAGGAACTCGGTGGTCGCCTGGTCCATCCAGTGCAAATCTTCGAGCACAACGATGAGGGGACAGACCTCGGAGGATGCCTGGAGAAATCGACCGATGGCTTCGAAGATACCGGCCCGGCGCAGCTTCGGATCGAGCGACGCGTGCGAGGAATCACCCGCCTCGACCGACAGCAAGGATCGAAGAAAACGCGCGGACGGCCGGAACGCCTCGCCAAACGCTGCTGTCGCGCGGTCGATTCGATCGCCAATGACCTCGTCGGTGTCGCTGGCCTGCATTGAAAACGCGTGCTTCAGAAGATCGATCAATGGGTGGAACGGCAGTGAACTGCCAAACGACACCGCCGCCCCCTGCCACCAGGTCGCGCGATCGCGCGTGCGTCGACGGAATTCGTGCAGCAAACGGGTCTTACCGATGCCCGGCTCGCCGGACAGGAGCACAGCCTGCCCACGTCCCTCTTCGACTTGCGTCAGCAGATCCTCGAGGAGCGCAATCTCCCGTGTCCGCGAAACGAACGGCGTGACGTAGCGCTCGGCGTCGACAAGACCCACGACGCTCCACGCTCGCTTCGGTTCCGGTGTGGCGGCAAGCGGCTCGAGCTCGAATCGTCTCTCGAGGAAAGGTTTCGTGCTCGCAGAAGCGAGGACGCGACCGGCAGGTGCGACGGCGAGCATCTCGTCGACGACGTGCTGCGCGGCCTGTCGCGCGTCGGCCGCAAGCTCGACGCGATCCTCGAGCCGTCCAACTGGCACTTCCTCGGTATGGAGCGCAATGCGCCACTCGAGTGCCTGGGAATGGGCGCCGCCGGCGATACGTTGGACTGCCAGCGCGGCGTGTGCCGCGTGCCGTGCCGCGTCTTCGACGATCTCGAGACCGAAGGCAGCCCTGACGAGCGACGTGCCCAGCTCGATGATTCGTCCGCCAAAGCCGGCAATCTTCGCGGCGATCTCTTCGAGCACGCGCGTACGTTCGTGTTCCGGGACCGCGCCGTCGCCGTCGAGTGCTTGCGCCTGCAGAAAAGTGACGCGCGTCCGCTGCCACCGAACGTGCCCCTCGCCGCCGGAGCGCAGCCGTGTTGCGTGTTCGAGCTCCGCATCCCGCGCGCTCGTGCCCGAGTCCCGAGTCCCGGATCCCGAATCCCGGGACAAGAGGCCGTGACGCTCCATGCGATAGCGCAATGTGTTTCGCGGCAACCCCAATCGCGCGGCTGCGCGAGAGATATTGCCTCCCTCGATGCGCAGCGCCTCCTCGATGCGTCCGCGCTCGAGGGATGCCATCTGCTCGTCGACGCTCTCGCCGAGACGCGTGGAAACGGGCACACGCGGGGCGCGCGGCAGGCGCAGTGCGGCAGCAGTCACCTGCTCTGCTTCAGACAGGAGGGCTACTCGCTCCATGAGGTTGGCCAGCTCGCGCACGTTGCCAGGCCAGGTGTACGACAGCAGCGCCGATTCAGCGTCCGGGGAGAGTGTCTTGATTGCCAGGCCGTATTCGCGGCAGGCGCGATCCAAATAGTGACGTGCGAGCAGCAGAACGTCGCCGCCGCGCTCGCGGAGCGGCGGCAACTGCACCGTCACCACTGCGAGACGGTGATAGAGGTCTTCGCGAAATCGTCGCGTGCGAATCGCCGCCGTCAGGTTCTCGCTCGTCGCCGCAAGCACCCACGCGTCGGCCGGCTCGGCGCGCGTGCCGCCGAGGCGCCGCACCGAGTGATCCTCGAGCGCCTTGAGCAGCTTCGCCTGCAGCGCGTCCGGCATCAGGCCGATCTCGTCGAGGAAGATCGTGCCGCGATGGGCGAGCTGCAGCAGCCCGGCCTTGGCTTGTTTGGCGTCGGTGAACGCGCCGCGCTCGTACCCGAAAAGCTCGGCTTCCAACAGGGTGTCTGGGATCGCAGCGCAGTTCAGGTCGACAAAGGCGGCATCCGACCGTGGACCCATCTGATGGATGACGTGCGCGACGAGACCTTTTCCCGTTCCCGTTTCACCCAGAATCAGGACCGGCGGTAGGCGTTTCAAAGGGGCCGCCGGCCGCGCCAGCAGCCGCGTCAACTCGTCTCGCACCGACGCCAGAGCCGGACTCGCGCCCAACAGTTGCAGCATTACATGGTAATCCTATCGAATAGACTGTGTTTCTTTCGAGTAAAGGAGTTTATGCGACTACTGATACCGGCTGTGCTTGTAGTGACCGTGACGTTCCCGATACACGCGCAGCGTCCCTCTTCAGACGTCACACAGTGGCGTGGCTCCGCCCGCGACGGCGTCATCACGGGATTGGCGGCTCCAAAGGCCTGGCCTGAAACCCTCACCGAGGGTTGGAAGGTCGAGATCGGAACGGGCTACGCAACACCGCTCGTGGTCGGCGACCGCGTGTATCAGTTCTCGCGTCTCGGCGACAACGAGACGATGACGGCGCTCGATGCAGTAAGCGGCAAGGTGGTCTGGCAAGCAGGCTATCCGGCCACGTTCGCGATGAACCCCGCGACGAAACAGCACGGCCCCGGGCCGAAATCAACCCCGGTGTTCTTCAACGGCCGGCTGTACTCGATCGGCATGACCGGAACGGTCACCGCGTGGGACGCGGCAAGCGGCAAGCAGGTCTGGCAGAAGGCCGGCAGCGGGCCGGAGATGCTGTACACGACGCACGCGTTCTCGCCGGTTGTGGACGGCACGAACGTGATCTTTCACGTCGGTGGAAACGACAAAGGCGCGCTGACGGCCTTCGATCTCAACACCGGCGCCGTGCGCTGGAGCTGGACTGGAGATGGGCCCGGGTACGCATCGCCAATGGTGGCCACACTCGATGGCGTTCGCCAGATCATCACGCCTACGCAGGTGAAGATTGTCAGCGTCGATGCGGCAACCGGTGCGCTTCTCTGGGAGCGGCCGATGGTCCATCAGTTCGTGTCCAACTCGATTACACCGATCGTCAGCGGACAAACCATCATCGTCGCCGGCACAGGTCCACTGTTTGCGTTTGCGGTTGCCCGGCGAGCCGGGCAGTGGACGACAGAACAAATTTGGGAAAACGCGGAACTGCCGCTGCGATTCACGACGCCCGTCGTCGCCGGTGACATGCTGTTCGGCCTGTCAGGGCGCAACTCAGGGCAGTACTACGCGATGGACGCGAGGACCGGCAAGACGCTCTGGACTTCTGAGGGGCGCCAGGCGGCGCATGCCTCGGTGGCGCGTGCGGGAGATCTGCTCTTCAGTCTCGAGAGTGACGGGGAACTGGTCGTTGCGCGCAGCAGTCAAACGGCGTTCGAGCCGCTCAAAAAGTACAAGGTCTCGGCGAACGAGACGTGGGCCCAGCCGGCGATTTCCGGCAATCGTGTATTCATCAAGGATGTGACTTCGCTGACGCTGTGGTCGTGGAACTAGCTAGGGCGTTCCCTTCCAGTTGAGAATCAGTGTGATCGACGGCGGATCGATCGCGTCAGTTGCAGCGTTGATCAGGAATCGCTGGCCATCGGGCGAGACGACGTACTGCTGCCGCGTCAGGAAGCTGCTGTCTAACTCAGTTCGAAATAGTGGGACCGGGATGCCGGGAACGAGCTTTCCGTTCGCGCCGACTGTTACGCGAATCGACGTCAAGCGCTGATCGGCAGCAATGAAGAACAGTTCCGACCCGTTTCTCGCCCAGCGCACGTGCTGGCCGCCGCCCGCAGAGACCTGAATCCGATCACCAGGGCCGGGAAACGGTTGCAGGTAAATTTCAAAATGGCCCGCTTCATTTGATTGATACGCGACCCACTTGCCGTTCGGTGAAAATTGGCCGTCGCGTTCCTGGAAGGCCGTTTGAACGAATGGGTGAGGCGTGCGGTCGGCATCGAGCGACACATACCAGAGGTCGGTCCCCGAACCCAAGTCCCGGGTATAGAGAAGAACGCTTCCGTCCGGCGACACATCCGACGGGTAAATCATTCCTGGCTCGCTGAGCAGCTCTTGCTCGGGCGTGCCTTCGGTCACCGATCGTGAATAGATCTTCGAACTCGATTGGTAAAAGATCTGCCGGCCGTCTGGTGACCAGACTGGATTCCAGTCGAGGGAGAGAGCCGACGTGAATTTGCTGACTGCGCCTTGCATGTCAATCAGCCAAACGTCCCAGTTCCCACCGACGACACGGCTGAACGCGATCCGACCGCCGTCGGGCGACAGCGAAGGATTGGCCAGGCTTCTTTGATCCGGTGAACCAAGAGTTTCGAGCCGCCGGCCAGAACGATCGAACCAGGCGAACTGCGTTCGACGGATGCTGTCCGTGCCGTACGCAATCGGTCCGGATGCTGACGCGGAGAGCGAGGCGAGGCTGATGCCTGCATTGACGGAGACGCTGTCAGCGACGCGAAAGGCTTCACCGTCGAGTGTCAGCCGTATGGCGTCGAAAGACTGCGCCAGCAGCTCCCCCTGCCGCGGAAACAGGAGATGACCCGATCGTGCATAGACGGCGGCACCGTCCGCGTCGAGCAGCCGCTTTGTCTCGGTGCCATCGAGGCGAGCCACGTGGACCCCGCGGACTTGCGCGTCCCCTCTAGCGTAGTAAAGGAAATGCAGCCCGTCTGGAAGGATGAACGGTGCGCGATGATCGTTCTGGCCCTTCTGGAGGTGCGTGGCGACGGTCGGCTGTCCGCCGGTCGCCGGCACTCGAAATAGCGGACCTTGTGCGTTTGGCGCGAACAGAATCGTCTCGTCGGCCTGCCATGCGCCGCCGCGCGCGACGGGGGCATCGGCGAGGATCTGAATGGCCTGGCTGTTGACGTCGAGACGCTTCAACTTTTGATCGGCGAAGAAGCCAATCGATTGACCGTCCGGCGACCAGAACGGAAAGCTCGCGCCTTCGGTTCCTGTCAGCAGTCGCCCCGACGTCGAAGCCAGCGGTCGCAGCCACAGTGAACTGGGCTGCTGGGGGAAGCTCGGCGCCACGACGATCTGTTGACCATCTGGCGAGATCGCAAGCTGCGCGGAGTCAGCGGCAACGCCGCGTGGAAACAGGAGGTTGAATCGGATTTCGGCTGGAGCAGGCGCCTTGCGAAACATTGGCGTCGCCACTGCCGCCACCGCGGCCGCCAACGCGACCAACAGCGCCCACGCCGCTCGTTCACCGGCGCGCGAGGTCGTCGGCGATGCGCTGTCCGTCTGCGGCCGCCCCGCCTCCGCGTCGTCGAGCTCGATGCGCACGTCACCGATGTCTCGCCAGCGGCGCTTCGGATCTTTGTCGAGACAACGCGCGAGCACGTGCCGCACGCGCGGCGGCGTTGCAGGCGGCAGCGCCGTCCAGTCGGGCGACCGCTCCAGAACCGCTGCGATCGTGTCTGACACCGTCGCACCGGGGAACACCCTGCGACCGGTGATCATCTCAAACAGCACGCAGCCGAACGCCCAGAGGTCAGTGCGACGGTCGACCGCCTTGCCGCGTGCTTGCTCGGGACTCATGTAGGCCGCCGTCCCAACGATCATGCCGGCGCCGGTCATCAGCGCAGGCGTGGTGATAGTCGGCGATGCGGTCACGTCTGCGGTTACGACGGATGTTGGGTCGAGCGCCTTGGCGAGCCCGAAGTCGAGCACCTTCACGGCGCCGTCAGTCCGTACCTTTATGTTCGCAGGCTTCAAATCACGATGGATGATGCCCTGTTCATGAGCGGCCTCCAGTGCTTCAGCAATCTGGCGCGCGATGATCAACGCTTCATGAATTGGGATGGGTCCCCGCGCGATCCGATCCGCGAGCGTGGGTCCGTCCACGAACTCCAACACGAGCGCGCGTACGCCGTCGGACTCTTCGAGGCCGTGAATATGCGCGATGTGGGGATGATTGAGGGCGGCGAGTGTTTTGGCTTCGCGCTCGAACCGCGCGAGCCGTTCGGGGTCGCTTGCGAACGCCTCCGGCAGAATCTTCAGGGCAACATCACGATCCAGCTTCGTGTCGCGGGCGCGGTACACCTCGCCCATTCCGCCTGCGCCGAGTTTGCCCGTGATTTCGTATGGGCCGCGGCGCGCGCCAGGAGCTAGGGCCATGGGGACGCAATTCTACGCGATTGCTCCTGAACAACGCCGTTTGATACAACTCCTCAGGCTAGGAGTTCGGAGTTGACTGTGCCCCACCATTCCTCGCACAGCGGACACAGTCGCGTGGTGCGGATCACGCATTGGGTGACGAGTGTCGCTTTCGTTGCGCTCGTAGTGAGCGGCTATGTCATCACCATGACGCACCCGCGCTTGTACTGGCCTCAAGTTTCTCAAGACCATGACCGTCACTGACAGGCTCGATAACGTCGAGCACGGCACCGGCGTCGTCGGTGTCACTTACGGTTACGCTGGTATTCGGGAATCTGAATGATCAGCTGCGATGCCCTCGTCGTCGGGGGAGGTCCAGGCGGCTCGACAGCGGCTCGCCTGCTTCGTCTGGCGGGCTGGGACGTCGTCGTTGCCGACCGCGCGCGCTTTCCGCGCGACAAGGTGTGCGCGGGCTGGCTGACTCCTGATGTCTTTCCACTGCTCGACCTTACTCCAGCGGAGTACCAAAGCACCGGGCTCACTTTCCAGGAGATCACGGCGTTCCGAACGAGCGTGATGGGTACACGCTCAGTCGAAACGCGCTACCCGCGCGTCGTCAGCTACGCCATCCGGCGGTGCGAGTTCGACACCTTCCTGCTGCAACGTTCCGGCGTGAGGGTACTCGAGGACACGTTCGTTCGAACGCTACGCCGCGACCGAGGTAACTGGATCGTCAACGAGGCGATCGAGGCGTCGCTCGTCGTCGGCGCGGGCGGACACTTCTGCCCGGTGGCCCGTCACCTGCGTAGTGGTGTTGAAGATCGGGATCCGATCGTTGCGAAGGAAGCTGAGTTTCCGCTCGGCGATGGCGCAACTCAGGTCTCGGGCACCACTCCTGAGCTCTATTTCTGCCGCGACCTTCAGGGCTACGCATGGTGCGTTCGGAAGGGCGACTATCTGAACGTTGGTATCGGCCGCCGAGGGAATGTCGGCTTTGGCGAGCACGTCGAACGTTTCGTCGCGTTTCTCAAGCGGCAGCACATCATCACTGACGATTCCAACGCACGCTGGCATGGGCACGCGTACTTCGGTTCCGGAGTGGGGATGCGTCCGGTGATCGGCCCGGGCAGTCTGCTCGTCGGCGACGCTGCCGGACTTGCCTACCCCGAGAGCGGTGAAGGGATCCGTCCGGCGATCGAATCCGGACGACTAGCCGCGGAAACGCTCATCGCGGCCGGCGGGCGGTCCGGTATCGAGGATCTCCAGCCATATGCGGACGCGCTACAGCGTATGCACCCGGCTGTCCGCGAGAATTCTGTGCCGGTGCGTTCCGTCCTCGCTGCGCTCGGCCGCGTCCTGCTCGGCTCGCGCGCGTTCACGCGTCACGTTGTCCTCGATCGCTGGTTCCTGCGCGCAAGCTAGTTCTTGGTGGCCTCGTCATCTTCGTGACACTACCGCGCGAAAGTTTGTTCTTTTGGCAAACAATTGCGGCGCGGTAGTGTCACCAAGAGATACTGGTTCGACCCAGCGTGGATGCGCTCTTTGGTTGCGACGCAGCCGCGCTGGGTTCGTCGTGGCCTTGTGTCCTTTGGTTGTCTTCGTGGCCTTCGTGGCTCAAAACCACCCGCACTTGGTGCAGAAGGGATTGGGCTCTTCAGGAATGATCACCGTGCCGTCGACATACCCCGGCAAGATCGAGCCGTCGAAGATGTGAAAATCGTCGTGCGGGATGCCGAGCATGTTCCAGAGGAACTGTGAGGACACCGTGAGAACGCCCACCGGTGACGTTCCCGCGAACACGTTCAGCGTCATCGTCTCGGTTCCGGTACCCGTTCTTCCAGCGTTTTGCGCCGTCACACGCGAGTTGGTGACCTCGAGTTTCCGGACGAGTCCGTTCGAGCACACGAAGCTCTCGACACGGCCGGCGGTGCAGGAGTCGAATTCGAGACTGATCGCTTCGTTGCTGGTACTCCCTCGATAGACGCAGCTCGTGCGATTGCCCTGGAAGGTCAGGGATGCCGCCAGTGTGCTTTCGTTCTGCTGAATCCTGGCCGAGAAAATATCGCGGCTGCCGATCGCGGTTGCCAGCGTCGCTCCTACGCATTCGCCACCCGAAACCGAGGTCAGCGTGGAATGACCGATCCATGCGCCCGATACACGTGGCGCTGCCGAGGGTCCTGATGGAGAGGAACTGCCGCAGGAGGATACGAACAGGGAAACCAGGAGTACGAACAGGCAACGGCCCATTTACGGAACCTTCATCAACTCCTTGAGCAACGCCGCCGTGCTCTCGCGAACGGTGCCGGCACCGGCAGGCGCGGCGGCGCGTCCTCCGCGACCGCGGCCTCCTCCGCCACCACCCGGCACGCCCATCGCGACGTCGAGCGCCGTTCGACCGAACTTGTCCTTGATGTCGAGCCTGGCACCGTTCTCAGCAAGAAATTTGACGAGAGCGTCACCGCGGCTCACGGCAATGTGCAGCGCCGTCTCGCCGTTGTCGTTGACGAGATTTGGATCGGCGCCCTTGTCGATGAGCAGCTTCATCGCGGCGATCGTCGATTCTTCCGGGCCGGCGTTCCGCCCCTGGCGGGAGGCAGCAACCATGAGCGCAGTGCCCTGGTTTCGCAATCGGAGGTTCGGGTCCGCCCCTTTATCCAACAACAACCCCATCGTGATGACATCGCTTACCTTCGCCGCACGCATCAGCACCGTTGCGCCTTCACCCAGTGACGGATCCCCGCCATTGTGCTGACGCATGAGCAGAGGCGTTTTGAGCCTGGCGTTCGGCTCGGCTCCGTGCTCGAGGAGCAACTTCGCAACGTCGAGCGGCAGCAAGCGTCCCGACGGTCTCGGCAGCGGACGATTGATCAGCGGCTCCTGGTGCCGCATGTCGATTGCCGCGTAAAGCGGGGTCATGCCCGCCGAGTCTCCAACGTTGGGATTGGCACCCTTCTCAATCAGCAGCGCGGCGACGTCATAGTGGGCGTTGATGATCGCCATGTTGAGCGCGGTCGTGCCATCGGGATCGCTCGCATTGAGATCCGCGCCCGCCTCGGCCAGCGCTCGCACACCATTGCCCGCACCCTGTCTTGCCGCCAGCAGGAGCGCGGTGAATCCTCCTTTGGGGAGCGCCGTCACCACCATCGTCGCGGCATCGACTTTGACCTTGGGGAACTCGGGGATCGTCGATCGCGCATTCAGATCGGCGCCACCCTTGGCCAGCAGCGCAACGACCTCAGCGTGATCCTCGGCCGCAGCCCACATCAACGCCGTCTCGCCGTGCCAGGCTTCGCTTGCGTTGACGTTCGCGCCTTTCGCGATGAGCAACTGAACCGCCTCGGGGCGGCCGGTACGTGCTGCCAGCATCAGCACCGTCTCGCCGTCGGCTCCGGTCGTGTTGGGATCGGCCCCTGCCTTCAGGAGCAGATCGACGACCTCGGCGCTGCCGTTGATCGCTGCCAGCGTCAGTGGCGTAATCGCGTACCGGTTGGCGACGTTGACGTCGGCCTTCGCGCGAAGAAGCGCCTGCACGATGTCCACTCGACCGAGCCGCGCCGCCCAATGCAGCGCCGTCGAACCGTCCGGCTCGGCCGCGTTGACCGGCACACGCTGCCGCAGCAGGCTCGCCACCGCGGGCGCGTTGCCACTCTTGACGGCATCGATGACGCGCGTATCGACTGCCGCGGCGCTCAACCCGATTGCGACGCACACGACGATGAGAAGCGATCCAACCGCGTCACTCGATCTCACGTGTTCACCCGGCTAGAGAGAGATTCGCCCTTTGTTGCCACCGAACTTCTCGAGCTCGATGCCGTACGTTTCGGCAATGCTGATGAGGAGATCAGCGTTGGGCGTGAGGGTTCCAGCCACGACGTGGCGATTGCCTTTGACCGTGCCGCCGCCGGACCCGACAAGGAGCGTGGGCAGCAGATCGGCCGAATGCACGTTGCCATTCCCCATCCCGCTGCCATAGAGGATGAGTGAATGATCGAGCAGCGACCCGTCCCCGTCCTCAGTGACCTTCAAGCGCTCGATGAACTGGGAGAAGAGCGAGACGTGATAGGTGTTCACCTTCGCATGCATCTCGATGGCCGCGGGGCGATTTCCGTGATGCGAGATCGAATGGTGAGGCTCGGTGACACCGATGTGAGGATAGGTCCGCTGACTGAGCTCGCGGCCGAGCATGAACGTGAAGACGCGGGTGAGGTCGGCCTGATAGGCGACGAACAACAGGTCGAACAGGAGCTTCACATGTTCTTCGAAGGACTCCGGCACACCGACGGGAGCGTCTGGCACGTCCGGGATCGTTGCTGCCTGCCGTTCCGCCCGCTGGATACGTCGTTCGATCTCGCGGACGTGATCGAGGTATTGGTTGAGCCGCGCCCGATCGCGTGAGCCAATGCCGGACTCCACCTGTTTGAGATCGTCGGCCACGAAATCAAGCAGGCTGCGATCGGCCCGCATGCGCGCGAGGCGTTCATCGCGATTCGCGCCGCCGCCGAACAACTGCTCGAAGACCGAACGTGGATTGATCTCCATCGGCAGCGGAGCGGTCTCCGACTGCCAGCTCAAGGTGTTCATGTAGGCGCAACTGAATCCCGGGGCGCAGTCGCCTACCAGGCCGCTGAAATCTTCGGTCGCGAGCTCCAGCGACGGAAACGTCGTCTCCTGGCCGATGTGCCTCGCGACCAACTGATCGAGCGTGATGCCGAGCGAATAATCGGGACCGGCTGTCCTCTTGGGCGGTACGCCCGCGAGCCACGATGCTGGCGCGCCGGCGTGATTGGTGTCGACCCCCTGCTCCGGTCGCGTCATGTTGGTGACGACGACGAGCGAGTCGCGGAACGGTTCGAGCGGCTTGAGTATCGGCGTGAACTCGAAACCAGCACCCTCCGAGGCTGGGGTCCACCGGTCCATGATGCAGCCGTGCGGGATGTAGATGCACCCGAGGCGCTTACGCGCGGCGGCAGCTGTTTTCACGGTCGGTGTCAGCGCCGGCACCATCGCGTCGAGCAGCGGGAGCGCAAGCGCGGCACCCATGCCCCGGAGTACGCGCCGACGAGGAATCGCTGTCTTCGAGATGAACATGCCCCTCAACCCTGACTCACTAGCTTACCCGGTTCGTGGCGGTATCAGGAGCGCCGAGGAAGCTGAGCACGCAGTGTTTTAACGCAGCGACCCTCTGCCTCCTCCGCGATCCGACGAGCAACCTACAGATCGACCGCGCCCCGGCTGACCCCAAATCGATCCTGCTCAACCCCGCACTTCTGAGCTACCGCCAGCAGCAGATTCGCCATGGGCGTGCCCTGAGGCGTCATGATGTGCCGATTTCCTTTGATCTGACCGGCGCCGCCGCCAACGACGACCTGCGGCAGTGGCGCGCCGGTGTGGCCGTTACCATCGCTCATGCCACTGCCATAGACGAGGAGGGAGTGATCGAGCAGCGAGCCGTCGCCATCAGGCATCGAACGCAACCGCTCCACGAACTTCGCGAACATACTGACGTGGTACGCGTTCAGCTTGGCGTGCCCTTCGATCGCGGCCGGCCGATTCGCATGGTGCGAAATCGAGTGGTGCGGCTCGGTGACGCCAATCTCCGGATACGTGCGCTGGCTGACCTCGCGCGCCATCATGAAGGTGAAGACACGTGTCAGATCCGCCTGGAAGGCGAGCGCGAGCAAATCGAACATCAGCCCGACGTGCTCGACGTAGGCCTCCGGTACTCCAACCGGCGCATTCGGCACGTCGGGTTGCGCGTGCGCCTGCTGCTCCGCCCGTTCGATGCGGCGCTCGATCTCCCTGATGTAGTTCAGGTACTCGTCGAGCCGCGCGCGATCGCGAGAGGGAAGCCCGCCCTCGAGGTGCTTCAGATCGGCGGCCACGAAGTCGAGCAGGCTGCGATCTGTTCGCATTCGCGCCAGCCGCTGCGCCAACGTCCCACCGCCGCCGAACAATCGTTCGTACACGACCCGCGGATTGATCTCCATCGGCAACGGCGTCGTCGGCGTCTGCCAATTCAGCGTGTTCATGTAGGCGCAGCTGTAACCCGGGTCGCAAGCGCCGACGAGGCCGCTGAAATCTTCCGTCGCCACTTCAAGCGAGGGGAACGTGGTGTCCTGTCCGATGCGCTGCGCGATCAGCTGGTCTACCGAGACACCTACCTGGAAGTCCGGGCCGTCGGTGCGCTTCGGTGACACGCCCGTCAACCAGCAGGCGGACGAGACGGCGTGGTTGCTGTTGGCTTCGGCTCGCGTCAGGTTGCTGACCACGACCAGTGAATCGCGATATGCCTCCAGCGGCTTGAGGATAGGCGTGAACTCGAAATTGGCGCCTTCGACCGCCGGCGTCCACTGGCCCATGATCACGCCGTGCGGGATATACACGAATCCAACGCGACGCTGAGGCGCGGCGGCCCGCACCGATATGCCCAGGGCGGGGACCATCGAGTCGAGGAACGGCAGCGCAACCGCAGCGCCCAGGCCTCGCAGCACGCGTCGTCGAGGGATCGATACCTTCGAGATGAACATTCGTAGCCCGTTGTGCGGTCCCTACCGCGAATTTTGTACTCGTTGCCGCGCCCGCACAACGGGCGCGGCGCGCGCAGCGCGCCAAAGAGACGCGGTCAACTAGCCGAGGGATTCGCCGGGATCTCTGGTACGAAGCCCCTGGCTAGTTGGTCTCCGCGGCGTTCTCGGCTCGCCTCATCTGAAACGGAACACTCGTCACGATTCCGCGCACGATCGAAGAAAACCGATAACCGTCCTGTGCGGAACCTCGGACAATCGCTCGCACCGCCGGCATGTCATCTGCCTCGACGCCGCGCCCCAGCGCGTAGGTGACCAACTTCTCGGTCATCGTGCCGACCAGTACCTCAGGCCGCTTGAGCAGCGATGCGCGCAGCTCCACGGCACCGTTGATCCGGCTTCCATCGGCGAGCTCACCTGAGGCATCGATTGTCGCGCCGGCCTCCTGGGTTCGCCACACACCCACCGCATCGAAGTTCTCGAGCGCGAGCCCGATCGGATCCATGATGCGATGGCAGCTCGCGCACTGCGGGCTGGCGCGGTGCTGTTCCATGCGCGCCCGCACGGTCTTCGGAACACCAGGTGTCTCCTCGGGGAATGGCGGCACGTTGGCAGGAGCCGGAGGTGGTGGCGTGCCAAGCAGATTGTCGAGAATCCATTTCCCGCGCACGACGGGCGATGTGCGATCGGCATGAGAGGTCACGAGCAGGATCCCGCCCTTTCCCAGCAGGCCCTTGCGCGCGTCCTCGGTCACGGTGACGCGGCGGAAATGCGGGCCGTACACGTTCGGGATCCGGTAGTGCTTTGCCAGTCGCTCGTTCACGAACGTATAGTCGGCCGTTATCAAATCGAGGACGCTTCGATCCTCGCTGATGATGCTCCCGACGAACAGGTTCAGTTCACGCTCGAATGCCTGCCTGAGGTTGTCGTCGAAATCGGGAAAGTCGTTTTTGTCGGGCGTCGTATTGCGAAGGTTGCGGATATGCAGCCATTGCCCTGCGAAATTCGCGACGAGAGCGTCCGCTCGCCGATCGGCGAGCATACGCCGCACCTGCCGCTCGAGCTCATCGCCTTTTCGCAACCGTCCACGGCTGGCGGCCTCGAGCAATTCATCGTCCGGAATGCTGCTCCACAGGAAGAATGAGAGGCGCGACGCCAGTTCCAGGTCACTGATGCGATAGGGCGTCCCCGGTGCGACACCAACTGGATCCTGTTCAACCCGGAAGATGAACTTCGGGCTGACCAGTACCGCGCGCACGGCCATTTCAATGCCGCGATCGAAACTTCCCTCGCTCCGGCCCGCATCGTAGAACTTCATGAGGCTCGAGAGATCGGCCTCGGTCAGCGGGCGGCGATAGGCCCGTCGCGCCAGCGTCGACACGATCTTTTCGGCGCACGCCTTCTCGTCCGCGCGTGCGCGCCGCGGCTTGGACGGAGTACATGTAAACAGGCGCTGGCGACTCGCAGTTTCGCTTGCGCCGGTTGGATTGAACGGTCCGGTCACCGTCACGTTCTCGACGTGAGGCAGCCCGGTGTGGTCGGTCGCAATGAGCGTGCTCCGCAGAAATGGCTGGAGACGTTGCCCGCCCTGCGACGCCGGCTTCTGAAGAAACGCAGAGCCGACGTGCCGCTGCCCCGCCTTCACCTTGACACGTACCTGCAGTCGCTCGGCCAGCGAATTGACCACGTTGGTTGCGTTCAGGGATGACTGCGTGTAGTCCTCGGGGCCGCCGACCGGCGCGAGCAGCACGCGTTCGCCATCGACGGTCACTTCGAGTTGATGCTGATACTCGAGGCCACGAATCGACCCGAGGTTGATCTCCAGCAGCTTGACTTTGATGACGTATTCGCCGTCGAGGGGAAACGTGTGGAGCGCCATCAGGCCGCCGCGGGTTCCTGGCGGCAGCGCTTCGTTCTGCCCCGTCTGTGACGCATCACCGCGGATGCGATAGGTCTCCGAGCTTGGTCCGATCGTTGGATCGCCCACGGCGAGAGCACTGATCTTCGCCGCCGCAGAAAGGTAGCGTTCGAGCAACGACGGCGACACGCCCAGTGAATCAGCGTTGTTGTCGAAGCCGTCCACCGAATCGTCGGGGGGCAACAACGTCGAGGCGTCGACGTCGAGCGCGAGCAGATCGCGAATCGCATTCTCGTACTCGGCGCGGTTCAGTCGATGCGGCAGATGACGGCCGGGATTGGGGTGCTCTGCCGCCTTGCGATCGAGCGTCGTCTCGAGGAACGACACGAGCGCGTGCTGCGTCGCGGCATCGGGACGCGGCATGCCCGAGGGAGGCATCGCGCCGGCGCGCAGCTTCCTGATCACCTTCTCCCACATCGCGCCGTCAGCGGCGACGCGCGTCAGTTCGGCGCGATCCAAGACAACGCCGGAAGCCGTCGCGGACGTGGTCGCGCGTGAGTTGTGGCAGCCCACGCAGTACTGATTGACCACCTTCTGCAGATCAGGGCTGGAGGCTGCGGTGCCAGGCAACTCACTGGCCGAACGGCTCGATGCCTGCGTCGTCGAATCGGGCTGCTGTGCTCGCGGGACGGACGTGGCCACAGACGCCGTCCACACGACGACCATCAGCACGCTCACTTGGAGTCTGCTCGCCCGCATCTTGTTGTGTTAGCCCGTTATGCGGGCCAAACGCGAAATTCGCACTCGTTGCCGCAACCGCATAACGGGCCAGGCGCGCGGAGCGCGCCAAAGAAACACAGCCTAATCAGTCTCTGGCTTCGCCCAAGCATCAAGGGCGAAGCTCGTGACTAGTTAGGATACGTGATCGGTGGGAAGCCGTTCAGTACCCCAATCAGGGGGGCGCGGGAAGAGGCCGACACGAATCTGCAAGAATGTGCCGCGATGACATCCCCGGCCCGGCTGGTCACCACATCGCTGCTGCTGTTGCTACTGGCAGCGGCGCCCGGGGCTCAGCGCATCGCCATCAAGCTGATCGACGCCGCAGCCGAGGCGGGAATCGACCTCGTCAACGTCTCCGGCGGACCCGCGAAGGATTACATCGTCGACGCCAATGGCAACGGCGCGGCGTTCTTCGATTACGACAACGATGACGACCTCGACGTGCTGATCGTCAACGGCTCGACCCGAGAACGCGTCGCGCAGGGCGGCGATCCGATGGTTGCCCTCTATCAGAACGACGGTCGTGGCCACTTCCGCGACGTGACCTCGGCGAGCGGCTTCACTCGTCGTGGATGGGGGTCGGGCGTCTGTGTTGGCGATTACGACAACGACGGCGCGCGCGACGTGTACATCACCGCGTTCGGCCCCGACGCGCTGTGGCGCAACACCGGCAGGAGCACGTTCGTCGACGTCACCCGCAGCGCGGGCTTCGATGAATCCAGGTGGGGAACGGGTTGCTCGTTTGCCGACTACGACCACGACGGTTATCTCGATCTCTATGTCGCCAACTACGTGACATTCGATGAACGCACGATCCCGGCGCGCGGCACCACCGCCAACTGCCGGTTCATGGCAACCGACGTCTTCTGCGGGCCCAAGCGGCTGACCGGCGATCTCGACGTCCTGTATCACAACAACGGCGACGGCACGTTTTCCGACGCCACCGCGCGAACCGGAGTGAAAGACCCCGGCTACTACGGCTTCGGCGTCGTCTTCACCGATCTTACTGACGATGGTTGGCCCGACATTTACGTGGCGAACGATTCGGTGCCGAACCTCCTGTATCGCAATCGCGGCAACGGGACGTTTGTGGAAGAAGGCGTGATCTCCGGCGCCGCCTTGAGCAGCGACGGACGTTCGCAAGCCGGCATGGGCGTGGATGCTGCTGACTACAACGGCGATGGACTCCCCGACTTGATCGTCACGAACTTCTCTCACGATTACAACACGCTCTATGAGAACGGGCCGGCGGGCGTGTTCACGGATCGCAGTTACGCGACAGGCGTGGCGTCAACCGCCGGTCCCTACTTGGGGTGGGGAGTCAAGTTCGTGGATATCGACAACGACGGCCGTCTCGACATCTTCGTCGCCAACGGGCACGTGTATCCAGAAGTCGACAAACATGGGCTCGGCACGCGCTACCTGCAGCGCAAGCAGCTCTTCGTGAACGAGGGCACTCGCTTCCGGCACGCGAGCGGCGAGATCGGCGGAGGTCTTGCAGTCGAGAAATCGAGTCGCGGCGCCGCTTTTGGCGACTACGACAACGATGGCGACATCGATGCGCTCGTGATCAACATGAACGATCGGCCGACGCTGCTGCGCAACGATACGGCGCCAGGCAATCACTGGATCACCGTCCGGCTCGTCGGCACGAAGAGCAATCGTGATGGCATCGGCGCCAAGATCAGCGTCGAAGCCGGCGCCCGGAAGCAGACGGCGTTCGTTCGCGGCGACGGCAGCTACCTGTCGCACAGCGACACGCGCGCGCATTTCGGGCTCGCTGACGCGACCCGCGTGAACCGGATCGAAATCCGATGGCCCAGCGGAGTCGTCGATACCGCCTCGGGACTCACGGCGGATCGCTTCTATGTTGCTCGTGAAGGATCAGGGGTCACGTTGTCGGTGCGATCCCCGTGACTCGGGTCGGTGCGATCTCGCTTGCGCGTGTCGGTGCGGCTCACTCCCGGGTAGCGTTCGCGGCTGAACCGCCTGCGAGCGCCGCGATAGGCGGCGGTCTGAAAAACGCCGCTTAAAAGGGGCGCCCGAGTGAAGAGTCAGGTACGAAGTCCGGTCAGACGTGTTGATCGCACCTTCTATCGTGCGAGCACTCGAATTCGATCGAGCTTGGCTGCTCGCGCCAGTTGCTGCGCGAGCGCACGTTGCCGCGCGCTTTCATCGCGGTTGCCCGCCGCGAGGTACGCCTCGGCGAGATACGCAAAGCCGTCGACGGTCTGATCGAGGCGCTGCGCGGCTTCGAGGCGTTCGAGGGCTTCTTGTGGACGCTTCGCCCGCAGCAGCGCCAGGCCAAGATCGCGCTGCGAGCGTCCGCTCGGATCGAGCTTCAATGCTTCTTCATACGAGGCAACCGCCTGATCGAATGAGCCCGCGATCAGGTTGCGGGACGCCTCTCTGCGCAACGAATCGAGCTGAAACGCCTGCTGGCCAAGCGATTCGAATTCGCCCTGCTGGCGCTGGAAGAGAGCGAGTTCCCGCTTTGCGTCTTCAGTCTTCCCGAGGCGCATCAGCGAGGTGCCGAGCGCGTACCTCGCTTCCTTCACACTCGGATCGATCGCCAACGCGCGCTCCAGCGTGACGCGCGCGTCGCCGTACTTGAGCATCCTGACCTGGACCTGTCCGGCGGCAGCAAGAGCCTTCGCATCCCGTGGATCGAGCCACGTCGCAACCAGAAACTCGGTCAACGCTTCTTCGTCGCGCCCCTGAAGAAAGTAGATTTCGCCAAGCTGGCGATGCGCCTCGCCGCTGTTGGGATTCGCGTCGATCCGTCGTGAGTACGCGGCGACGGCGCCGTCGAAATCAGCCTGGTTCACCAGCAGGCTGCCGAGGGCCCGGTCAAACTCGTCGCGACCGACGAACGGACCGAAAGCCTCGCTGGCACGGAAGCTCGCGGCCGCCTGCGGCAGCAGCGATTGCCGTTCGTACACGTGCGCGAGTTGATAGTGGATCCGTCCAGACTGCATGCCGGCCTCGACCGCCTGCGTGAGCTCACGCTCGGCCTCGGCCAGGCGCCGATCGTCGGCGAGCACGTCGGCCAGCGTCACGCGCGCCCGCTCATCACCAGGAGCCAGGCGAATCGCCGTTCGCAGATGCTCGATGCTCTTGCCTGCCTGGTCGTCGAGCCAGTAGGTGAGCCCAAGCAGGCGATGCGCCTCTGCGCGATCGGGCGCGCCCGCAACGACACTTTGCACCTGCTCGAGCGCCGTCTCCAGTTGCCCCGCCCGAAGCAGTCCCCCGGCCCGAACCATGGGCTCGCGCTGAGCCGGCTCGCCGCTGGCGAGCGGATCGACGGCAGCGGCTTCCGTGAACCTGGTCACAGCCATCGCGTAGTCGCCGGTTCGTAACGCGGCGTATCCGTCCGCATAACGCGCCTGCGGAAAGATTGGTGCGACACCAGCGACTTGTCTCAACAGATCGACTCGCTCGAAAGGCGCCACCGCTTGTGCGCCTTTTGACGCACCTTCGCGTTTCCCCAGCGCACGCTGAACGTCTCTCAGCGCCCGAGTTGCTTCAGCAGGCTGCTCCAGTCGCGCGAGCTGTTGGGCGAGCGCGTACAATGCCGCGGGATTGTCGGGATTGATCGCGAGCGCTCGCCGAAGCGCGCGTGCGGCGTCAGCCGGCTTCTCGAGCACGCCGTACGCGAGCGCCTGCAGCGTATAGACCTCGACTCGGCCGTCATCGTCGCGCTCCGCCGCTCTGAGCTCGCGCAGCGCGTCCTCGATGCGATGGCGATCGAGGAGCACCGTGGCTACCGCCACGCGAGCGAGGCCTGCGGAAGCGGCGCGATTGGCGTCGGCCTGGAACTGCGCGACCGCACGATCCCATCGATCGAGTGTCGCGCGCATCGCTGCGACGCTGGCCAGAAGATCCGCACCCTCATCGCCGAACGTGCCGGCCTGGGCGCGAGTGAACCGCTGAAGCGCCTCGACGAAGTCCAGCTTCAGCGTGTGAATGGACGCGGCCTCGCGCCAGATGCGGCTGTCAGCCGCACCGGCGGCGCGCGCGGCTCCGGCACATTCGGACGTGGGACATTCAGCCGGCGCTTGCGGCGCAGCTGTTGTCGGCACTAGCAGAAAAGCTAACAGGACGCCGATGCAGGTTCCGCGTTCCATGTTTCCGCCTACGGCCGAAGGCTCCGGCGCCGTAGCGCTTACGCGAAGGCAGGCCGGGTTCGTGTTCGGAGTCCGGTGCAGGGTTAGTTCGGTGTTTTTTCCTTTAGATAGGCCACGATGTCGTTGAGCTCTTTTCGACTGGCGACAGCGACTTCGAGCGGGGTACGGCCCTGTTTGTTCTTCGCCTTGAGATCGGCGCCGTGCTCGACCAGAAAACGCACGATCGATTCCACGCCGCGGCCGGAGATGGCGGCGTGCAGCGCGGTCTCGCCGGTGTTGGTGGTCGCGTTGATGTCGAGGCCCGACTCCATGCACAGCTTGATCGCCTCGATCGCATCCTTTTCGGAACCCTGATCGTACGACGGCGCCGCCGGACTTCCGTCCCGCCATCCCATTCCCGCAGCGAGCATCAACGCGTTCGCCTGATTCGGCTGCGTGAGTTTCGGGTCAGCGCCGGCGGCGAGCAGCAACTTCATCACGGCGATATCGCCGGACTTCGCTGCGCGCATGAAGGGCGTGGACCCCTCTCCCAGTGCGCGATCGCCTGCCGTGTGGTGGCGTTGAAAGAGCGGCGCCGCGAGCCGCGCGTTGGGATCGGCGCCGTGGGCGAGCAACACTTTGATCAAATCCACCGCGCTGAGCTCCCCGGACGGCTTCGTGTTGGGCCGCCCGTGGCCGATCGCCAGGCGATCCATGTCGACGGCTGCGTACAGCGCCGCCATCTTGGCTTCGTTGTCGGCGACGTTGGGATCGGCGCCCTTCTCGACCAGGGCGGCGGCCACGTCGTAGTTTGCATTGATGATGGCGAGGACGAGGGCGGTGGCCCCGTCGGGATCTGTGAGGTTCAGGTCGGCGCCGAGTCCGGCGAGCGTCGCGGCCGCTTCGAGCGCGCCCTGTCGCGCCGCGTACATCAACGGCGTCCAGTTTCCGCGTGGCAGAATCGATTGCCCGTTGCGACGACGAGGAACGTCGAGGAGCCGGGAGCGCTCGTTGACGTCTGCGCCGTGCTCGACGAGCACCTTGATGGCGTCGACATGGTTCTCGGCGGCGGCCCACATCAACGCCGTCTCGCCGTACCAGTTTTCACGCGCCTTCAGATCGGCGCCGTGCGCCAGCAGCGCCTTCACCACTTCAGGCCGGCCGGTTCGTGCCGCTGTCATCAGCACGGTCTCACCCTCGGGCAACACCGCTTTCGCGTTCGCCCCGGCTTCGAGCAGGATCTCGGTCGCCTCCAGGCTTCCGTTGACGGCCGCGAGCGCCAGCGGCGTGATGCCTTCGCGCGTGGCCGCATTCACATCGGCGCCGGCACGCAGCAGCATGCGCGTCATTTCAAGATCATCGGCCCTGACCGCATAGTGAAGCGCGGTTGTGCCGTCGCGCTCGACGATCTTGAGCTCACCTGGCTGCTTGAGCAGGGTGCGCACGACGTCGCGCTTCCCGGCTTTGACAGCTTCGATCAGACTTGGTGCGCGGTCAGCGCCGTAGGCGAGAGACAGCGAACTGAACACAAGGAGGGCGCCCGCATTCGCCGCCCTCCGCCACCCGAATGGTTTCGACATCGTCTCGCTACTCTACTTCCTCGCTTGTGTTTGGTGCTTCAGGGTCCGACTTCGATGATGAATTTGAGCGTTCCCGAGGGGCTCGCCTTGCCCCACATCTACAACACAAGCGAGCAGGTGCCTAGATCTCCACTCGACCGGTACTTTCGGCGAACGAGTCGAGATGAGCTCCATAGAGATCGGAGATTCGCAGCCACAGGTTGGCAACCGGCGTCCATTCCGCCGCGACCACGTGACGATCGCCTTTCACCTTACCGCCGGCGCTGCCCACCGCGACGAGGGGGAGCGGATACGGGGCATGCGCCTGGCCGTCGCTCATGCCGGCGCCATAGAAGATCAGCGAGTTGTCGAGAACGGTGCCGTCGCCCTCGGGCATCTTCTTCAGCTTTTCCACGAAGCTGGCGAATAACTGCGCGTAATGGAGGTTGATCTTCGCGTGATTCTCCATATTCTCGGGCCGGCCGCCGTGGTGCGAGACGTCGTGGTGCGTTCCCGGAATGTTGAGCTCCGGGTACGTCCGCTGGCTCGCTTCGCGCGACATCATGAACGAGAACACGCGTGTGAGATCCGATTGATACGCGACGGCGAGCAGGTCGAACAGGACCGTGGCGTGCTCAACGAATGTATCTGGCACACCGAGCGGCGCATCGAGGGCGATCACTTTCTTGGCGTTCTGCGCCTCGGCGCGCTGGATGCGCCGTTCGATCTCGCGCACGTTATCGAGATAATCGCCGATGCGCGCACGATCCCGCGCGCCAACCTTCCGCTGCAGGTCACGTGCTTCTTCCGTCACCGAGTCGAGGATGCTGCGGTCTTCCTGGATGCGCTGGAGTCGCTCGGCCGTCGTGCTCGAGCGCCCGAACATCCGCTCGAACGCGGCGCGCGGGTTGGTCTCCATGGGATTGGACTGCGTCTCCGATGCCCAGGAGATGCTGTTCATGTAGGCGCAGCTGTAGCCGGGGACGCAACCACCCACGTAGCCGCTGAAGTCTTCCGTCGCCACTTCCATCGATGGAAGCTGCGTGTCCTGACCGATCTGTTTCGCGATGACCTGATCGATGCTGATCCCGACGCGAATATCCTCGGCCTCGGTCTGCTTGGCGACCGCGCCGCTCAACCAGCCAGCGGAGCTGACCGCGTGATCGGTCACGGTTTTGCCGCCCGCTCTCGACAAGTTGCCGAACGACGTGACCTGATCGCGGAACGGTTCGAGTGGCTTCAGGATCGTCTTGTACTCGTAACCCGGGCTCGTGGCATCGGGGAACCAATGCTTGTTCGTCGCGCCGTTCGGGAAATACACCGCGCCGAAACGCAGCGGCCCCCTGGCTGGCGTCTGAGCCAGGGCGGTGAACGCGGGAACCATCGATTCCAGCAGGGGCAGGGCCAACGTGGTCCCCATACCAAGAAGGAAGGTCCGCCTGGGCAACGCCTTCTTTGTGACAAACATCAATCCGCTCCTGGACTCCCGCCCCGTTTTACCGGTCGCTGTCGCTCACGACCCGCATCTGAAACGGCGGACTCGTGACGATCCCCATGATGATGCCTGAAAACCGGTATTCCTGACGCCCTGCTTTTCGGACGATATCCCTCACAACCGGCGCGTCGTAATACTGCAGTCCGCGGCCGAGGGCGTAGGTCATCAGCTTCTCGGTCACGGTGCGAACGAAGACGTCCGACCGCGCCAGCAAGGCACTTCTGAGGGCGACGACGCCATCGACCTTGGTGCCGTCGGCGAGCTGCCCCGACGCGTCGAGCGGAACTCCGGCCTCGCGCGTGCGCCATGCCCCGGTTGCGTCGAAGTTCTCCAGCGCGAAACCGAGCGGATCCATGAGCTTGTGGCATCCCGCGCAGGTCGGGCTGGCGCGATGCTTTTCCATCCGCTCGCGCAGAGTGCGCGGCGCCTCTTCAGAACTGCCTTCGAGCGGCGGGACGTTGGGAAGCGGTGGCGGCGGCGGCGTGCCAAACACGTTCTCGAGGATCCATTTGCCACGCAGTACCGGCGCCGTCCGGTCCGCGCGCGACGTCACCATCAGCAGGCCGCCTTTACCCAGCAGGCCGCGCCTCGCATCGTTGGTGAGCGTGACGCGACGGAAGTGACTGCCGTAGACGTACGGGATACCGTAGTGCTTTGCCAGGCGTTCGTTGACGAACGTGTAGTCGGCCGTCAGCAGATCAAGGACATTGTGATCGCCACGGACGATGCTGTCGAAAAAGAGCTCTGCTTCGGTCTGGAAGGCATCGCGCAGCGTGTCGTCGAAATCGGGAAACTCGTCATGGTTGGGCGCGACGGTCCGAAGATTTCGCGTATGCAACCACTGACCCGTGAAATTGCGGATGAAGCGGTCCGCCTTCGGATCGCCAATCATCCGACGGACTTCACGCTCGAGCACCGCCGGGCTCCGTAATTGACCTCGACTGGCGACGTCGAGCAGCGCCTCGTCGGGAATGCTGCTCCACAGGAAGAACGACAGCCGCGACGCGAGCTCGATGTCGCTCACGTTCTGGATCGTCCCGGGCTTGGCGGGACCATCTTCCTCTACGCGAAACACGAAGGTCGGGCTCGCGAGCAACCGCCGCAACGCCATCTGGATCCCGGTCTCGAACGTGCCCTTGGCGCGGCCCGCGCGATAGAAGGTCATCAAACGGGACGTATCCGCACTCGTGACCGGGCGCCGATAGGCGCGGCGAGCCAGCGTTGAAAGGATTTTGGAAGCGCATGCCTCTTCCTGGCTCGCCTGCTGAGGACGACAGGAGAAGACACGCTCGCGGCTCGGCGTTTTTCCGGGTCCTACTGGATTGAAGGGACCCTTGATGGTGAGCGTCTCGATGTGCGGGCGCCCCGTCGAGTCGTAGGTTCCGGCGGAGCTGCGGAGAAACGGCCGCAGACGCTGCGTGCCCTCGCCGATCTTGCGCACGAAGCTCGCGCCCACCTGGTGCGCCCCCGCCTTGACCGGCACCACCGCCTGGAGGCGTGCGTCGACGGCATTGCTGCGCTCCGTGATGCTCGTGCCTTGCGGGACCTGCTCGTTGTCTCCACCTATCGTCGCCAGGAACACGCGTTCCCCGTCGACGGTGACCTCGATTTGATGTGGATGCTCAAGGCCGCGAATCGCCTCGAGGTTGGTGCGATAGAGCTCCAGCGAGAAGCGGTACTCAGCATCGACCGGGAAAGTGTGGTTGACGACCAGGCCACCGACCGTTCCCAGAGGGAGGCCTTCGATGTGCTGGTCCTGTGAGCGGTCCTGGCGGATGCGATATGTATCCGACCCTGGTGCGGTGGGTGCGCCCACGGCCAGCGTGCTCACGCGATCGGCGGCGACGAGATAGCGCTCGAGGAGCGCCGGCGACGTTCCGAGCAGATCGGAGATGTTGTCGAACCCGAACGCCGAGTCGTCCGGTGGAAGCAACGACGAGACATCGACCTCGACGTCGAGCAGATCACGAACCGAGTTCGCGTACTCGCTGCGGTTCAGGCGTCGAATGAGCGGACGGCCAGGATTCGGCTTGCCAGCCGCGGCACGATCCAATTCGGATTCGAGATAGGTGGCGAGACTGTCGTAAGTCGCTTCGTCTGGACGCGGCATGCCCTGCGGCGGCATCGAGCGCGTGCGCAATCGTCGCGCAACGCCCTCCCAGATTTCGCCGTGGGCGGCTGGGCTCGAGATATCAAGGCCGTCGAGCGCAAGATCCGAGGTCTTGAGCCGCTGGTTGTGACACGTCACACAGTACTTGTCCACGACAGCGCCAGCGTTTGCCGCGGGCTCGTTGGCAGTGCGCGCGGGTGCGTTCTGCGCACCACTCGCGTGCAGGATCGCCCAGCTGGCCGATACCATCAGCGCGACTGCTATTAGAGACCCACGTCCCCTCATTCCACCCCGGCTCGCACGAACACCATCTTTCGGTTGTATGACAGTCTTGGGCGGGGATCAATGCCCGAATCAGGTGACAGAATGCGATTTTGCTTGAATTTCCAGCGAATTTCGCCCCACAGTGATATCTGTATCGTCGCCTCCCATGCCCCTCTTCGAGTATCAATGCCGAGCCTGCTGTCACAGCTTCGAGACGCTGGTCCGCAACGCGGAGCAGCCCGCGTGTCCCGCTTGCCACTCGGGTGACATCGAACGGCTGCTCTCGTCCTTTGGCGTTGGTTCTGAGGCGCGATCACACGCAACACTGCAGGCGGCGCGACGCGACTTCACATACAGCGCCGGGCGGCGCGAACAGATTCGCCACGAGGCGGAGCAAGTTCGAGATCACGTACAAGAGGATTACGGCCTGCACGTGCCCAAGCCCACGGAGTGACTGCATCGGTCGCAGGGGGAGCCGAGGACGCGGAGAAAAGCTTCAACGCGGAGAGCGCGGAGAAGCAGAGAATCGCGGAGGGGGGCCACTCCGCTCCTCTACGTTCTCTGCGCTAACGCTTTTCTCCGCGTCCCCCGCGGCTATCGCTCCTGTGTCGGCGGTGCGTCGGTCGCAGCACCCTGCTGGCCTCCGCGCCCTCGTTGCCCCTGGCCTGTCGTGCCACCTTCCGGCACGTGATGAATCCGCGACTTGAAACGCCATCCCTGCGGCGTCTTCACGTAGGTGTCCTCGTAGTACCCCTCGTGGTGAATCTTGTACGGATCGCCACCCAACCCGATCATCAGCATGTCGACCGTGCCGGTCGCGCCTTCGGCCGTCGGCGTGACGATGTGGTTGACGTAGAGGTGCTTGACGCCCTGGACGATCCAACCGACGTTCTTGCAGCCGCGCGATCCCCCGCCTGACGCCTCGGCGAGCCGCTCACGCCCCTGAAACTTGTTCCCGACTTTGCCATTCTGCTCCGGCGCGAAGTAGCCGTCAGCAGTGAAGAGATCGGCGTAGTCGTAGCCGTTGTTCGAACAGGTGTCGATCGCGCGAGCGTACTTCGCGACGAGTTGCTGAATCTCGAAGTAGTCGAGTGCTGTGAGCTGCGCCGATGTGCCAGGAGCCTGCGCCTGAATGGCCGAGGGCAGATACAGGGCGACGCTCAACGCAAGCGCAATGCAAAATCTACAGTGCGACATCATGCCCCCTCGAGTCCCGGCTGGAACAACGTCCACTGAGTTCCGACACGCCGTGGCGGTGAGGACACCGAGAAGATCGATCTTTTGTTCTCGGTGCCTCTCTGTGCCTCAGTGTGTCGTGTTCACGTAGTAAACGCCCGACGCGGATCAGAAATCAAACTGCCCGCTGATCTTGAACATGCGCGCGTCCATGATGCGCTGTGGCTGTCGCCACACGGCGTAGGAGCCATTCTCCTGCATCACCGGGTTGGAATTGAACAGGTTGTAGATGTCGAGATTCGCCTGGGCGCGTCTCCCGCCAAACCGGAAGATCTTGCCAATGCGGACATCGACCTGGTTCACCCGATCACCATAGATATCACCGGGCACGAGCATGTTGATCGTGGTGTTCGCCGCGCTACCCGACAGCGGCCGGCCAAGTGAGGGCTGGATCTCCGCATTGGTGTAGATGCGGTTGGCTTGTACCACCGGGCCGGGCGTGCTCTGGATCGTGGTCGCAAGGTTCACGTCGACCCGCGGAAGCGTGTAGGTCGTCAGGAACTTGAACTGCGTGAGGAACGCCGCTTCGACGTGGCACGCGCGCTGGCTCGGACCCGCCGTCGCGCTGAACACGACGCCCTGCGAGTTCCCGATCACGTCGCAGTTGTCAGTCACCGTCCGTCCGGTGCTCAAACCGCCCTGCAGCAACAGTCCATTCTGCAGGCGCGCGTTGGCGCTGAAGTCCATGCCGTTCCACTGCTCGGTCTGCTCGCCATAATCGCGAGCAAACGTCGTGTAGGCAGTTCCCTGACCCACCTTCGATGGGTTGATGTTGTAGAGCCCTTCGATTCGGTAGCCGCCGCCATTGGGCAGGCCAGGGTCGCTCGGCGCCGTCACGCTGTACGGGTCGAAGTCGGCCGCCGTGAGTCCCAGCTGCTGGGTGACCTGGAAGTTGCCGAACCAGCGACGGAAATAGCCGACGTCGATGCCGAGACGCGGCATCAGTTCATGCTGCACGCTCGTCGAGAACTCCCAGTTGTACGGCCGGTTGCCCCATCCGAATCGCGTGTCCTCGTTGAACTGCGCAATCGATGTCAGCGTTCCGAATTGGCTGAGGTACGCCGAGCATTCACCGTTGGCGGCCGGGTTGAGCTGGTCACAGTCTGGATTGAAGTTGCCGCGCCGCGGATCGCCGACGGGATACATCAGGTCGTTCCAGTTCCGCGTCGTCGTTGTGCTCACGCCGGCGGGATTGCCGATCGTGAACAGCGTGAGCATGTACTTGCCGACACTGGCTTTGAGCGCCGTCTTCCCGTTGCCGAACAGATCGTAGGACGCGCCGAGCCGCGGCGTGATGTCGTGCATGCTCATGCTGGTGACGGCCGGGAAGGTATAGTCGCGCGTCGGCTGGAGTGGCGCGGGGCCTCGATACTGCTCCGGATACCCTCCACGGAAACCGTCGTAGCGAACGCCGGCATTGAGGGTCCAGCGATCGATGGTCCAGCGATCCTGCACGTAGACGCCAAGCTCGCCCTTCACCAGCGACTCGCCGCGTGTCGGCACGCCGTACAGCGTGACGAGGTTCGGGACGCCGTTGTTGAAGCGGAACATCATGTACGACGAGTTCGAGTCGGTCGTGCTCACGGTGTTCGCCCACGTATCGCTGAAGCCGACTTTGAGCGCGTGCGCGCCGGTCACATACGACATCGAGGCCACTGCCGTGTTGATCGTCTGGCTCGAGTAGCCGAAGGTCCCGCTGATACCGCCGTCGCCACCCTTGCCACGATAGAAGAAGTTGTTGGACTGCTCGAGCACGGGGATCATGTCCCGATACACGTCGCCGACTTCGGGCAACTGGTTGCCAAAAGCCTCGCCGCGACGCGCGTATCGCGCCTCGAGCAACAGCTTGTTGGTCATCGGCGCAGTCCATGCGGCCTGCGCCAGGTTGAGGACCGGGAAGCGATACGCCACCGCTGACTCAGGCGAGACACCCGCGCGCGTGTCGTCCCAGATGCGCGATTGGTTGTCGTAATAGAACGACACCTTGTGCTTCTGCGCCAGCTGCGATGTGAGTCGCACGTTGATGCCGTTCTGCTCCAGCGAGAAGAAGCCGCGGCGGCTGGTGTCTGCCTCGTACAGCCACTTCGTCGGGTCGCCCTCGTTCTTGTTGTAATAGAGGCCGGCGATGTAGTTCTGGTTCGTCTGCCACCGCGCCGACGTGTAGAACCACAGCTTGTCTCGCATCAGCGGACCGCCAACCGACGGGTTGATGTCCCACGCCTGCTTCATCTCGTTCGGCTCGGGCAGGCCGCGATTGCGCAGTTCGTCCGTGAGGTTGCTGGTCTGCCAGGCGGAGTTGACCGCCGTTGCGAACACCACCCCTCTCACCGAGTTGCCACCCTCGCGCGGGATGATATCGATGCGCAACCCGCCGAACGGCTGTTCGGCAGAAACCGCCGCGTAGTCGACCGTCACTTCCTGCGTCGATCCGGTGTCGGGTACGAAGTTGGAGAACTCCCCACCCGAGAGGACATTGCCGAGCCTCACTCCATCGAGTTGCAGGCGCGTGTCGCTGGTACGGCCGCCATGAATCTGAAACGTGGTGTTCTGCAGATTGTTCGTACCGCCGACGTCGGCCAGCGCGCCGCGTCCGGGTTGGGCCGCCGCCAGGCCCGGGATGAGGACCACCATGTTGATGTGGCTCCGTCCCACCGGAATCTGTTCGATCACCTGCTGATCGAACACGCGCTGCTGCGTGGTCCGCTGGATGTCAACGATCGGGCTGTCGCCGGTAACGGTGATCGTCTCCTCGAGGGCACCGACGCGCAAATCAGCATCGACCGTCGCGACAAATGTGCCGGTCAATTCGATCCCTTCGCGCCGCACGATCGAGAATCCGCTCAACGTGAATGTCACGACGTACGTGCCCGGCCGCAGATCGACGATGCGGTACTGACCGCTTCCGTCGGTGACAACCGAGCGAACCTTTTCGATCAACGCGGGGCTCGAGGCCTCCACGGTCACGCCCGGCAAGACGGCGCCGGAAGGGTCCCTGACCACACCGGTGATCGACGCCTGCGCATGCGCCAGCGTCGGCACCAGGGCCATCAACCCGAAGACGAACAACATCACACGTGTGAATCGCAACATCTGCAGCATCCTCCCCAACCGTCAGTACCGATTCGATCGCGCGTTCACGTTCGTCCTGCCCCGGAGCGCGAGCCCGGTTCTTATGCGCATGCTACGGCTGCGCGCGTGGTGTGTTGGCGGCAGCGGCCGCGTCCGCCGCGACGTACGTACGCGACTTGAAGCGCCAGCCTCCTTGCTGTGTCCGGACGTATACGTCGTCGTAGTAACCACCATCGTTCTTGAGAAGTGCGCGGCCGGTCACTCCTTCGGCCGAGAGGCCAAGTGCCACACCGGCTGTTCTGAAGCGCTTCACGCCATCAGGTCCCGCGACGTATATGTCATCGAACAAGCCGAGGTCGGTTCCGGCCAGCCGCCGAATGGCAATGGTGTCGTGAACCGTGATGGTCGCCGTCTTCTCCTGCGCGGTGATGACGGTCCTCGCTTTGATCCGCCAACCCTTCGGCGTCTTCACGTATTCGTCGTCGTAGTAACCGGCGGCGCCGAGATCCGCGCGACCAGTCACGCCCTTCGCGGTCGACTCGATCGCCACCATGGGAGCAGGCCGCGGAGTGGCCGCGCCACGGCCGCCAGCCGCTGGCGGCGCATTCGCCCCGATGCAGTGGCGTTCGCTGCGGACGAGAGCCATCAGCTTCTCGCGACCAACGACTTCGCCGCGGATGTTGCTCGCGAAGTACCCGGTTTCCGGCACGAACACGTCGGCGTAGTCCTCGGCCGCGCAGCTTCCCAGCGCCTTGGCGTACTTGACCGTCAGTTCTTGAATGTCTGCGCGATCCTGCGCCGTCAACGGTTCCTGCGCACTGGCCGGGCCAGCCAGCAGAAGCAGCGCACCGAGAATCATCAACACACGGTTCTTCATGGCTATCTTTCCCGGTCCGGCTCAAGCCAGACGCTACGACTCTCTTATTTCGTCTCCGTCCCCGTAGCAGAAGCGATGAAAGTCCTCGTCTTGAAACGCCAGCCTTCCGGCGTCTTCACGTAAACATCCTCGTAGTGCCCGCCGAGGAAGATCGAGTTGGGCGGACCCATCTCACCGATATCGACTGCCACGAGGTACTGCTTGCCGATTGCTCCGTCGGCCGTTGCCTCGATCACATGGTTGGCAAGGAAGTGGCGCGTGTACTTCGGTCCATGCGGCGCCCTGCTGGCCATCGTCGCAAGGTTCTGTCGACCCTCGGTGCGAGGCTGTCGAAAGACCGCGTCCGGCGTGAAGAGATTCGCGTACGACAGCCCTTCATCCGGGTTCTGATCGAGCGCGTATGGATAACGCGAGACCAGCTGCTGAATCTCAATGTAGTCCTCGGCGGTCAGCCCCGGCCTCGAACCGGGCGGCGCGCTTGCTGTCGGAGCCACGCTCAGCGTCCGCGGGACTCCCATTGTCGCCGGTGGCGGTTGAACGGGTGCGCCAGACGACGACTCGAAGTAGCTTCGCGACTTGAAGCGCCAGCCCTGCGGTGTCTTCACGTAAACGTCGTTGTAGAGCCCACCGTGATCGACTCGGCTCTTGGAGCCGTTGCCGCCGTTGCCGATATCGAGGATGCCGACATATGTCCGGCCGACTGCCCCGCCCGGTGCGGGTTCGATCACGACATTGGTGACGTAGTGGCTCACGAAGTTCGGTCCTCGTCGTCCCCCGCGGGCGAGAGCCGCGAGCCGATCGCGCCCCTGATACGTTCTCCCACTCGGACCTTGATTGGTTCCAGTGAACGTTGCCTCGGGCGCGTAGAGGTCGGCGTACGCGAAGCCGTTGTCGGCTGCCGTATCGAGCGCATACCCGTACCGGTAGACCAACTGCTCGATCTCGAGGTAGTCGAGCGCGGTCAGCACGGGCGTCGGAGACGTCGGTTGCTGGGCAGATGCTCCACTGAGGCCCAGAAGGATCGCGCCGAGGAGCGCGGCAGCGGGAAATCGTCGGCCCGGCATGTCAGCGTGCCTCCGCCTCGGGGCGAGGGCGCGGACGGGGACCACCTTCCGACGGGATGAACTGGCGACGCTTGAACCGCCACCCGTCGGGCATCTTCACATAGATGTCCTCGTAGTGTCCGCCCCCGAAGACCTCGTTCGGCCGCTCGCCTTCGCCCATCCGGAGCTGAAGAAGATACTCCTTGCCAATAGCCCCATCGCTCGCCGGCTCGATCACGTGGTTCACGATGAAATGAAACGCGGACTGCGGACCGCGAGTGTTGCGGCGCGCGAGCGCCGCCAGCGCCTCGTGGCCCCTGGTCTCCCGTCCCATCCGATCGGCGAATGCACCATCTGGTGCGAAGAGCGACGCGTAGACGTTACCGTTGTCCGCGCCGGTATCAACGGCGTATGCGTACCGTGCCACGAGTTGCCGGATTTCTATGTAATCCGCCGCGGTCAGACCGGCGAAGCTCGCTGCCGGCTTCCCTGTCCCCCCCTGTCCGGACGCGATGTCGACACACCAGGCCAGCGCCAGAACGAGGACGCCCACGGTCGACGCGACTCGTGTGTAGCGAGCAATCATTGTTTGCAGTGCCAGCGTTCAACCTGGAAGGGGCGGCCCCAGGAACTCTGGTTTCGAGGGCCCCCATCATCTACTGTCGGGACTCTGCCCGATATCCCCAGTTTGGGGGGGATCACTCGGGACGCGGGGCTCGGGGCTCGGTTCAAAATCGGAGCCTGGACACTTTCGGATCCCGAGTCCCGGATCCCGAGTCCCGAGTCCCGAGTCCCGATTCAGGGGATATGAATAATTCCTCGTCTCAGGGCCTCTGCCAGGGCTGCCGTGCGGTCGTGCACGTTGAATTTGAGGAAGATGCTCTTGATATGGGCGCTGGCGGTGTCGCCGCTGATCCCAAGGGCCGCCGCGATTTCCTTGTTTCTCTTTCCGGTCGCGAGCAGCTCGAGCACTTGTGATTCACGGAAGGTCAGCGACGGCTGATTGGCCCGCTGCTCGAGCACGGCGGCAATCTCCGGCGGAATGGAGCGCTGACCGGCATGCACGTCGCGGATGACGCGGATCAGGTCGTCAGGCAGGGTGTCCTTCAACAGATACCCCATTGCCCCCGCCGCAACCGCCCGGTAGATGTCCTCATCGCCGTGATACATGGTCAAAACCACGATGCGGGCATCAGGCTGGCGATTGCGAATGGCCTGGATGGCCTGCACGCCGTTCATCGTCGGCATCTCGAGGTCCATCAAGGTCACGTCGGGCCGGAACCGGAGGAACTGCTCGACCGCCTCTTCTCCGTCAGCGGCTTCGGCGACAACGGTCATATCGGGCTGAACACCGACGATACGCGCGATGCCCTCGCGCATCAGGCGGTGGTCGTCAACACACAGGACTCGGATGGGGGTCGCCATTGCAGGTTACTCCGCGGCCAGTGGTACAGCGGCCTCGATGGTGGTGCCGGCTCCGGGGTTGCTGACCAGTGCCAGCCGACCCCGGAGACGGGCTGCACGTTCGCGCATGGTCAGGAGGCCGAGGTGCTCGCCTGACGCCGGCGCCGGATCGCGCTCTTCCGGAACGAACCCGCAGCCGTTGTCCGCAATCGTGAGCCTCACGCCGTCCTTCTCGAAGTGCAGGGTGATGTGAATCTGCGTCGCGCGTCCATGTTTGACGGCGTTGGCAACCGCCTCCTGCGCAATCCGCAGCAACTGCACGTCCGCATCGCCCGAACACGCGCGCGTTCGGCCGGTGACCGAGAACTCAGTGCGAATGCCTTTTGATTTGGTCGTGTGCTCGGCCAACTCGCGCAAGACGTCCACGAGGGCTCGAGGCTTCATCGAGTTGTTGCGCAACTCGAGAATCGATTCGCGTGCTTCCCGAAGACAGTGTCCAACCTGCCTTCGAAGCCGGCGAAGTCCCTCGCGAGCGGGATCCTGCGACGGCTCGAGCTGAGTAGCGATCGTTTCCAGCTCGACGCCAATGGCCGCGAGGCTCTGAAGCAGCGTGTCGTGAATCTCGCGGCTCACGCGCGCGCGCTCCGCGAACACCAGCGCGTACTGGTTGCGGACCGCGCGAAGCCTGAACCCCCATGCCCCGGCGAAGACGAGCATGACACCGAGCACAGAAAACGCCGCAAACTCGCGCGTGCGGTAGAACGGCGGCGCTACCGCAAACTCCCATCGCGCCGCTTCGGTCCACTCTCCGTTGGCGGTGGTGCTCACCCGGAAGCGGTAGTCGCCGGAAGGCACGTTGGAATAGGTCGCCTCACGCACGTTCCCGGCATAAACCCACTCGTCGTCGAGCCCCTCGAGCATGTACCTGAAACGCAGCTTCGACGATGACGAGAGGCTGATGCTGCTGAACTCGATTCGCAAGGTCGAAGTCCGCGCGGGTAGCGAGAGTCCGCGTTCCGCGGAAATGCGTCGCCCGTCCGCAACGACGGCCTCGATTTGCGGAGGCGGCGGACGCCGCGAGGGCGGAAGACTGCTGGGATCGATGACGGTCATGCCAAGGCCGGTGGCAACCCACAGTCGTCCGTCACCGCCCCGAACGCCGCCGACGCCTGCCTGCCACGTCTGTGAACCGAGCTGCATCCCGTCCGATTCGTCGTAAAGCGAGTATTCGAGTTGATACGACGGATTTCCCGCGACCTTGTCGACTTCGTCAGGATGAAAGCGGATGACTGCCGCGCCGGAGTTCACGCCGACCCAGATGTGACCACCGAGGTCCTCGACCAGCACCGGCACCAGGTCCTTGAGCGGCGCATTTACATGCGTGATCGATGTGACGCGACCATTCTGAATGCGGCCTACACCAGCGGAAGTGCTGAACCACAAGGAGCCCTTCGCATCCTCGAGGATCGCCAGCACCGTGCCACGCGGGAGCCCTTCTCTCTCGCCGAAGCTGCGGAAGATTCCTTTTTCGAAAACCGCGACACCTCCGCTCAACAGCCCTATCCAGACGCGTCCTTGCTTGTCCGTGTAGATCGACTGACACGCGCGATCGGCGAGCTCCGCTTGTCCATCGAACCGCGTCAGCTTCTTGCCGTCCCACGTCATCACGCCTTTGAGCGCGGTGCAGAGCCATAGCGTGTCGTCGAAGTCCGTGGTGAATGCCATGACCCGACTGCTGCGGACAATATCGGGAACCTCGACCGGAACAAACCGTCCATTGACGAATCGACTGACCTGCTGAGCGGCGGAGACCCACAACGTTCCATGGCGATCGTTGTGCAGCGCCATCGTCTGCGACAGCGCGTAGGTGGTTTGGCCCGTGCTCGAAAACTTGTTGAGGCCGTGACCCGTGGCAACCCAGACACTGCCATCGCTCCCGACGGTCGCCGTCCGCACGCCTTCGTTGGTCAGCCCCTCGAGCTGCGACACGCTCGTAAAGGCGCTCTCAGACAAGCGCAACAACCCGCCACGCATGCCGACCCAGATGTTGCCTTCGCGATCCTCGTACAACGATCGCGGCGATCCTGCGAGTCGATGCTCGTATTCATAGCGTTCGATGATGGCCGACTGGTCGAGCGGATTGCGCACACGCATCAGCCCGCCGCCAAACGCAGCGGCCCAAATCTGACCATGACTGTCCCGCATCAGCCGCCAGGCGCCCGTCGGAAGTCGGATCTTGCGGTCGTGTTGCGGGGCGGAATGGGTTGACAGCCGCTTGATCACCTCGCGCGAGTCAGTGACCCAAATCGCACCGGAGGCATCTTCGACAAGGCTTTGGACATCGGTCGAGGTCGCGTCGACCAGCTCGAACGCGTCTTTCTTCCATTGATAGACGCCCGAGGCAGTGCCGGCCCATAGTCGACCGGCACGATCTTCATACAGGCTGAACGCCTCGGCGCCGCTGTATCCTTCTGCTTTCCCAAGCAGAGTCCAGCGCCCGTTCAGGAATCTGAAGACGCCGCGACGGGCCGCAACCCAGATTGTCCCCTGGCGATCCTGGATCATCGCCGACACACCAGGCGGCGCGCCGTCGGACGGAGAATAGCGGACGATCTGGGCGCGGTGGATGCGAACGACTCCACCGCCGCCACCGAGGCCTACCCAGATACTGCCGTCAGGGGACCCGACGATCGCGTGGACAGGTCCGCTCGGAAGCGCGGAAACGGGATCCGCCGGCTGCCACGGAGTGAAATGGTTGCCATCGAAGCGAAGAAGGCCGGTCGGCCCACCGAGCCAGAGGTATCCTTCGAGGTCTTGCGCGATGGTGAAGACGTCCCCGGGCACCCCCTTTTCAGAGGCCCAGATCGCCATCGTGTAATTTGAAGCAACGGATTCATCGCCCGCGCCCAGCACGTCAGCGGTGCCGACCCACACGAACAACGTCAGGACAACAACCAGAACAGAATTCGCGCAACGAGCCGCACAGCGGTCCAAGAGCAGGGACCCGTGGCGGGAAACTGCGGGGCGGTGAGGGAATTTTTCGCGCAGCGTCATGGGGCGCGACGGCCCGACATTATCGCGAGTCGGCTGTCTCGACGGCAAGTACCTCTTTGGGGGGCTATCGGTCCGGCATACGAGCTGCGGCCGGTCCTCGAAAACTCCCAAATCCCAAAACCCAACTCCCAACGCTGACCTTTCGGATTGGGAACTGGGAGTTGGAAGTTGGGAGTTGGGAGTTAGTCAGCGCTGATCCAGCGCGACAAAACGCTGGGGGTAGGCCGGGCCGGTGTATTCGGCACGCGGACGAATCAACCGATTGTTGGCGTACTGCTCCAGGATGTGCGCCGTCCAGCCAGACATCCGACTGACGGCAAAGACCGGCGTGTAGAGATCGATTGGAATGCCAAGGGCGTAATAGGTCGACGCGGAGTAGAAGTCGACGTTTGGATTCAGCTTTTTCTCGCCTTTGACAAGCCCCTCTATCCGCTGCGACATGTCGAACCACGCCGTGTTGCCGGATCGCTTGCCGAGATCCTGTGACATTCGGCGCAGATGCGTCGCGCGGGGATCCTCAGTCTTGTAGACCCTGTGGCCAAAGCCCGGAACTTTCTCCTTGCGTGCGAGCTTGCCGCGAATGACCTCATCCACGCGCTCCCCGCTCACCGTCTGGCCGAGCTCCAGGAGCATCTTCATCACTTCGGCGTTCGCTCCGCCGTGCAGCGGCCCCTTCAGCGTGCCGATGGCGGCGACAACGGCGGAATAGATATCGGTGAGTGTGGCTGCGGCGACGCGTCCGGCAAAGGTCGACGCGTTCAGCTCGTGATCGGCGTGGAGAATGAGGGCGACATCCAGCGCGTGGATGGCGGTGGAGTTCGGACGCTCACCGGTCAGCAGATACAGAAAATTCGCCGCGTGGTTCATCGCCGGGTCGGGCGCCAGTGGCCCGCCGCCTTTCTGAAGGCGACCCCACGTCGCGACAATCGTCCCGACTTGCGCCGTTAACCGTACTGCCTTCTTGTACTGAGCCTGCGGCGATGCATCCGCGAGGTCGGCATCGTAGTGCGCCAACGCGGAGGTGATCGTACGGAGGGCATCCATCCCATCGACGGGAGGAAGGCTGCGCATCAGTCGAACGATCGGCTCCGGCAGCGCTCGTCCCGCCGCCAACTGCGACTGCAGATCGCCGAGCTCGGCGCGCGACGGCAGCCGGCGATGCCACAGGAGGAAGCAGACCTCTTCGAACGTGGCGCCTTTTGCGAGATCATGGATGTCGTACCCGCAGTAGGCCAGCACCCCTCGTTCGCCATCCAGATAACAGATTGCCGACGACGTCGCGACGACGTCCTCGAGTCCGCCCTTCGGTTTCTCAGCTGTAGCCATTTAGCTGATCTTACGAAATGCCACCGAGATCGCGAATATCCCGAACGGAACGCCGGTGGACAAGTGGAAGGTTGAAGAGCTGATAAACGGCCGACGTCACCGTGACTGCGATCGGCCAATCCAGGATGAACCTCATACGCTGGTTCTCGCCCAGGTCGGTCAATGACGTTACCACGGCGACATACGCGCAGGTGAATACCAGGAACAGGATGGTCGATTCTCCCGCCCTCGGGGCGCGTCGCTGTGACACGAAGTTCGCCACCATTACTACGCTATATCCCAGCGCGAACAGATAGGCCGCGATGACTCCGATACCGATCTTCCGCCAATGTGGGGTGTAACCGTAAACGTAGTCGCCGACGATCCGGTCGTACGGCTCAATCTTCTGCCGATTGGCGGCGACAAAGTCGAGGTCCGTCGATGACGAGAAAAAGAGAGCGACAGCCTGGTCGACGGCCGCGCGATAGGCGTCGGGCCGGTTGCGCATGACCCAGAGCGCATCCGCCCGGTAATCGCGCGAGACCTCCAGATAGACCGTCGCGTTGAAGTTTTCGGCCCCACTCTCTTTCATCGGTCGGTCGAGCACGGCGATGCCGCGCCGAGCGGGAGGTTCGACCGCGTTCGAGTACGCGGCCGCTTCAGAAAAAGGGCGGACCAGGGAGACCTTGTGCAGCGACCCGGCACTCACGAGCTCGGCTCGATCGTACGGCTCGAGTTGGGAAATGGTGACCCTGGCGATGTTCATCCCGAGCCACGAGCTGGTGGTCGTTGTGCCGAACACCGCAAAGTTCTTCGCGTAGAGCAACGCAACCAGGGCAAGAGGGATCGCACTGCACGTGAGAACGACGCGTCGTGGTTTGATGGCAAGCAAAGCCACGACAATGGCAAGCAGCCACACGAACTGGAAGACGGAGCGGAGATAGATGAGAGCGGCGGCGAGGCTGAAGAACGCGGTGCCTGCCGCCACGGAGTTGCGGTCGAGAAACCGATGCAACGCGACCGACGCGAAGATCAGGACAGTGAGCGTCGGATATTCGTAGAAGAGCCAGTTCTCATACAGCAGCATCGCCGGGGACACACACGCCAACGCGGTGATGACGGTTCGCGCCACTCGCGGCAGCCCGAGCTGGGTCAGCAGCACATACAGGCCGATTGTCGATAGCATTCCCATCGCGATGAACGCGACTTGCAGCGCCATGCCGTAACTGACCGGAAAGGCCTTGAGTATCAGGCCGAGAAATAAGTTGAACAGCGGCGGCTGAGAGTGCTGGTAGAAGAGGCTTTCGAGCAGCCGCTCTTTCAGGAGGGCCGGCTCGATGTATTGCCAATACCATGTCAGAGGATCGGGGTCGAGGTGAATACCCGCGGCATAAGCGGCGATGCGCGATGCGGCAAACACGGCTACGATCACTGCCACCGGGGCCCGGTGCGATCTCATCATGCCAAAGTTGGGTCAGTCGTCATCGCTTGAGTAAATATCCTTTCGATCGTTTCGGACGATAGACTATCGACGTCCCCGCGAAAGAATGAGCACCGTCCAGCAGCGCCACCAATCACCATCCCGGCCGACTGATGCCCTTCCTCCGCTGATCGCAATACTGCGGCCACACCAGTGGCTCAAGAATCTGCTGGTTTTTATCCCTGCCGTAGCGGCTCATCGGATCGATTGGACCACCGGGCGAAGCGCGATGCTGGCGTTCGTCAGTCTCTCGCTCTGCGCATCAGGCGGTTACATCGTGAACGATCTGCTCGACGTGGATGCCGATCGAGCGCATCCGCGAAAGCGTTTTCGTCCACTTGCCTCGGGCCGGCTCCCGATAAGAAGCGCGATCGCTCTCGTCATTGCGACCTGGGGAATTGGGTTCCTCATCAGCGCGACGACTCTGCCGGTCGCATTCGTCTGGACATTGGCCATCTACATTGCCGGGACGGTGGCGTATTCGATTTGGTTGAAGCGGGAACCCTCACTCGACGTCGTGGTTCTTGCTGGGCTGTATGTCTTGCGCATCATTGCGGGCGGCGCAGCCACTGCAATTCCCGTTTCGACGTGGCTGCTCGCGTTCACGCTCTTTATGTGTCTCAGCCTGGCCTTGATGAAACGGTTTATCGAGGTGCACGCGCAACCGACAGCTGTGGGCCCCGCTTCTTCGAGAAGAGGCTACCGCGCTGATGACGCGCAGTGGCTTCACTCTGCCGGGCTTGCAGCCGCATACCTGTCAGTCGTGATCCTGGCCATTTACGTCAACAACGCGGCCGTAACCCTTCTCTACACCCACTCGGACAGGCTGTTGCTCGTGTGTCCTCTCTTGTTGTACTGGTCCACGCGAACGTGGCTGCGCGCGCATCGCCGGCGGGCCCACGATGATCCAGTGCTGCTGGTGGCGCTCGATCCGGTGACATACGTGCTGCTGGCGATTTGCGTCATCATCGTGGCGGCCGCTGTGTGAGCACGGCACAGCGACAGGAATTCGAGAGCGTGTTGTCCGGCTGGGGAAGAGTGCCGGTCGTGCAGGGGGCCGAGTTACGCTCCGAGGATCTCGCACGCCTGACGGAGGACCTGCCGCTGACGCGCGGGCTCGGGCGTGCCTATGGCGACGCGGCATTGCCGGCGCCTAGCGACCGGCTGGTGGCCGGCACGACGCTCGCCGATCGCATCCTCTCCTTCGATCCCGAGACGGCGGTCCTGACGGCGGAGGCCGGGCTTTCACTCGATGAACTGTGCCGCGTGTTTCTTCCTCGCGGCTTCTTCACGCCGGTCTCGCCGGGCACGCGCTTCGTGACCCTGGGCGGCATGGTGGCGTGTGATGTCCACGGCAAGAATCACCATCGCGAAGGGACGCTCGGAAGTCATGTCCTTTCCTTGACAATCCGCACTGGCACCGGCGACGTCGTGCGGTGCTCGGCCAAGGAACACGACGATCTCTTCAGAGCAACGATCGGCGGCATGGGGCTGACCGGCGCCATCCTCGACGTCACGCTGCGCCTGGTTCGCGTGCCGTCCACGTCGATACTCGAAGAGTGCGAGCGCGTTCACGATATCGACCAGTCGCTCGATGCCCTGAAGTCGGCAAGCGCTCGGTGGCCAATGACGGCGGGATGGATCGATTGCCTGGCAAGCGGACGCCACCTGGGGCGCGGCGTCGTCTTTCGCGGCCGATGGGCCGAGCCGCATGAGGTGCCGCCGTCGCCTCGGTCGCAGCCGCGGAACCTGACGGTGCCCTTCGACATCCCTGGCTGGGTGCTGACGGAACCGGCCGTCCGAGTGTTCAACGCCCTGATCTATTGGCGATATCGAGCGCGTCACCCGTCAGCGATCGTTCATCCGTATACGTTCCTGTACCCTCTCGATGCCGTCGCCCATTGGACACGGCTATACGGATCTCGCGGATTCACGCAGTATCAGTGTGTGCTGCCGGACTCGTCGGGACGCGAAGCGGTCGCGCGCTTCCTGACCGTCCTCACGCGGCGTGGTGGTGCGTCGTTTCTGACCGTGATCAAGGATTGCGGTGCCGAGGGCATCGGGCTGCTCTCGTTCCCCCGCCCGGGAATCTCGATTGCCGTCGACTTGCCCATGCGTCGCCACAACACCCAGTCGCTCGTCGACGCGTTGAACGAGGTCGTCATCGCGGAGGGTGGGCGCGTCTACCTGGCGAAGGACGCCCTGACCCGCCCCGAGCACTTTCGAGCGATGGAACCACGCCTTGACGCCTTTCTCGCTGTCCGGCGCAAGTGGGATCCCGAGCGACGAATTCGAAGCGCGCAATCGGTGCGGCTCTTTGGATGGTGAAACGTCCCGCGAACGTCGTCGTTCTCGGCGCGACGAAGGGAATGGGACGCGCCCTTGCGCGCCGAATGGCGGAGCGCGGCGATCGCCTGTTTCTGCTTGGACGAGAACTCGACGAACTGCGGCGCAGCGCCAGCGATCTGCAGTCGCGCAGCACGGTTCATCACGACGTCGGCGTGGCGGTCTGCGATCTGGAACGACTCGAGACGTTCGACGCGGCGCTGGATCAGGCGGAAGCCGCCCTCGGGTCTCTGGACGTCGTCGTCGTTACTGCCGGTCAGTTCGCGACTCAGGATCGCCTGGAACAGGATCCCGAGCTCGCTCATCGACTCTTGACCGTGAACTTCGCGAACACGGTGACGTTCTGCGAGCGTGCCCGCCGGCGCTTGCTCGCGCGCGGTGGCGGAACGCTCTGCGTCTTCAGTTCTGTCGCCGGGGAGCGCGGGCGGAAGCGAGTCGTGTTGTACGGCGCAGCAAAAGCGGGGCTGAGCGGATATCTCGAGGGCCTCGATCATCGCTATCGCGCCGAGGGACTTGTCACCGTGTGCGTCAAACCAGGGTTCGTGACCACGTCGATGACGGAAGGGTTACCGCGGCCGCCGTTCGCCGGCCATCCTGACGCCGTCGCGAAACGCGTCCTTGCGGCGATCGATCGCGGCAAATCAGTCGTGTACGCCCCTCCTATGTGGGCGCTCGTCATGTTCATTATTCGGCTGCTGCCCCGATTCGTAATGCGCCGCTTGGACTTCTGATTCCCGCTACGTGTTCTTATCCGTTAACGCCATGGATCAGCCCTCGGCGTCATCACCTGCAGGGCGAAGACACGCTGCTCCTCGAACCCGCTCGACGGCGCGGAAAAAATGCGGCTCCGGCCGGTGATCGGAGGCACACAAAGCGCGGTCGCCGCGGCGACCGCCTCAGGGCGCGCCCGAGCGTCACGCGGTCGACAGCGCCATCGGAGCGCGGGTCCGGGCCCCGGAACGGGCTTCGGGGGAGGCGCCACTCATCGGAGCGAGGCAACCATTCGCGAAGTGGCAGAGTCGCGCTACATCACTGCGCCGAGGCGCGTTCAGGCTTCAGACCGCGATACACCGCCTCGACGAACTGCGCCGTGGACCACCCCGGCGCCGCACCGTACAAGCCGTCGTACTCCATCGTCGGGCGCGCGGCCTGCACCTGGGCGAGCGTCATCCCGCGGTTGACCATGTCCTGCACGCGATCGCGGATGATGGTCGTCATGTCGCGGTACTCGACCAGATCTGCTTCGTCCGAGATCCGGCCGTGGCCCGGGATGAGCATCGTGCCACCCTCCGTCTTTTCTCCCGAGATGACGAGATCCAGTAACTGATTGAGGCCATCGAGGACGCCCTGGATGCTGCCTCCGAGCTGTGCATCGATGATCGGATAACTGACGGTCGAGTACACATCGCCGGTCGCGATGACATCCGACCGGCGGAAAAAGACGACGCTGTCGCCGTCGGTATGCGCAGACGGGAAGTGAACGATCTGCACGCCCTCGCCGTTGTAATAGAACTCCTTGTGTTTCCCGGAGAACGTCGATGTCGGCCACGCCGTCACTGGTGTGGGCGCCTGAGAACCAGCGGGCGCACTCATGCGGTTCAGCGTCTCCTCGTGCGCGATGATCTCCGCACGGGCGCCTGTACCGGCACCCACTACCGCAACGCCGCGACCCGATATCGGCGCGCCCGACGCGCCAACTTTTTCGTTTCCGCCAACGTGATCAGCGTGCGAGTGCGTGTTGATGATGTGACGAACCGGCCGGTTGGTCAGTTGACGCAGAGACGCCAGGACCGCATCGGCATTCTGCACAGTACCGGTATCGACGACGATCGGTCCAAGACTGCCGACCTGCACCGCGACGTTCGACCCTGCGCCAATGATGACGTGGATGTTCCCCTGAACGGGCATCGAATACAAGCCACCTTCACGCCGAGGCGGTGGCGGCGCACTACCCTGCGCCCGGCCGTCGACGTGCGCGGACAGCGCGCCGATCATGACGGCAGCGACGACGATGAATAGCTTTTTGATCATTGTGACCTCACCGGCGTGCCGGCGGCGCCGGTATGGGCATCGACTTGACCTTGTCCATGTACTGCGGATACATCGTCTCGGCACCGCCGCGCGTCGGCTGGACGGGCAGTCCGTGCAGTGCCGCGAACTCAGCGAGATAGGGATTCTTCCCCGGTAGATAGTGCGGCACGTACGCCGGATCGCGTCCGGGAACCTCATCGTCGGCCTGGCAAAACAGCCATGCCTGATACTGGTTCGGTGTCGTCGCCGCATCGAGCAGCAGGTTCGTTGTCTTGACCAGCGGTTCCTCGAGGAATATCGGGTCCTCGGTGATTGAGACCTGCGTCAGCACGTTGTCATGACGGATGAAGTATTCCGTCATGACGGCTTTCGCACTCATCGGAATGCCGTTCCGCCGATGCCATCCCTGCTTGATGTGTGTCGTTCGAACCTTGAGCACTCTGCCCTGCCACTCACCGGTTGAAAATCCCATCCAGGTGTGCGGCGCTTCCTCCGGCGGATGGGGTCGCCCGTCCAACCAGATCGTTCGCTCCTGTGCGTAGGTGCTGAGAAAGTGCCTGATCGCAACGACCGTCTGGGTACCGGGATCGATCTCCTCCGTGATCCGGACTCGAATCGGTCCTCGATAGATGTACGGGGAGACATGCGCACGACATTGATGTTCAGGAAGCGTCAGGCGCGACGCATCCCAGCTGTCGGCGTACTGTCGACCCGCGGCGTTGACGGGGATTCCAAGATAGTCGCCGAGCTCCGGTCCCGGTCCCCGCTCCGGCTGATCTTCGTGAAAGGTACCGACCCAGTCTCCGCTCAAGAAGCTTTGCGCCGCGACCGGCGTCGTGATCAACGTGAAAGCAAGTAGTGCAACAGACGAAAAGGCCAAACGCCCCATAAGTCCCTCGTTAAGGGCACCTATATACCACGCCCTGTCGACTAGCCGTTCGCCAGCCGATACGGCCGCTCCTCACAATTCAATCCCGACGGACGGCCCAGCACCGCATCCTCGGTGAAGGAGGTTCGTATGCTTTCGTCACATCGATCGACGCTCGCAACTCTTGGCCTTCTACTCGCACTCACGACATCAGCCGCCGCTCAGAACGCCCCGTCGTTTCGAGTCCAGGTGACCGGCACCGGCCGCCCTATCCTGCTCATCCCTGGACTCGCCTCCTCCGGCGACACCTGGACGACGACCGTGGATCACCTGAGCGGGCGATTCACGTGTCATGTGCTGACACTTGCCGGATTCGCGGGCACGCCACCGATCGATGGACCGCTTTTCCCAACTGTTCGTCGCGAGTTGACTGAATACATCCGCGAGCAACATCTCGATCGACCCATCCTGATCGGTCACAGCCTCGGGGGCATGATCGCGATGGCACTGGCCGCTGATCATCCAGACCTCGTTGGGCCGCTCGTCATCGTCGATGCCATGCCCTTCCTGGCCGGCCCGAACCTGCAGGTGAAGAACCTCGCCGAGGCCCGCGCGACCGTCGCGAAGATCGAGGCGTACATGTCGTCGATGACACAGCAGCACTGGGACGCATACGCTACGTCTGGCGCCAGCACGCGTTACATGGTGACGAGCGCGACCGACGCCGAGACACTGATCACGTGGAGCGCGGCCACCGATCGCCGCACGCTCACCCGCGCGCTCGTAGAGGCGTACAGCGTTGACCTGAGAGAGGACATCGCGAAAATCACGTCGCCGGTCCTGGCACTCGGCACGTGGCGCGGCTGGCACGATCAACTGGCGGCGAACAAAATCGCCGTGCCGAAGGAGGCATTCATGGGCTCCTTCGCAGAACAGTTTGCCAGGCTTCCTCGTCTTCACTTCGCGTTGCATGACACCGCCAGGCACTTCATCATGTGGGACGATCCGGCGTGGTTCTTCCGTGAGATCGACACATTCCTTGCGGATCCGGTCGCGGCGACGCGCGACCGCGGCTTCCCGCCTACGCCGGAGGCTTCGGTGAGACAGGGAGGAGCAAGGTAGTGTCCGGCTTCAGCCGGACCTCCTGGTGAGACACGCCATGAGCGTCACGATTCAGATGAAGAATCCGCCCGGCGAAGCGCCACCGCCGCCGAGCCGTCTCTACTGGATCTGTCAGGCGGCGGGCTGGGGCAGCCTCGTGCTCTACGCGCTGGGCTTCTACGTTGCATTCGCGACGGTGCGATGGGAGGTCATCCTCAGCATCGTCGTCATCGACGGCGTCCTATGCCCCGCACTGACGCACGCGCTTCGCAGCTGGATGCACCGGCGAGGCTGGATGACGTTACCGGTGCGGACGCGTCTTCCACGCGCGATCGCCGCCGCGTTCCTCCTGGCAATCGGCGTAGCGGCGTTGGTGCTCGTCGTCGCGCGTCTCATTCCCGGCAACGAAGGATTCGATAGCGTCGGCGCCTTCTGGATGTTCGTCACGTTCCTGTGGGCGTTCAACGGGTGGCTCATGATCTACTTCGCGCTCCACGCCCGCCGGCAACGCGACGCGCGTGAGCTCGAACTAACACTCGACGCGCGCAATGCCCAACTCGACATGCTGCGCGCGCAGGTGAATCCGCATTTCCTCTTCAACTGCCTGAATTCGCTTCGGGCGCTGATCGGCGAGAATCCGGAGCGCGCCGCGTCGATGGTGACCAGTCTTTCTGATCTGCTTCGCTATTCGCTGCAATCAGAGCGCAGGCACACGGTCAGCCTCGCCGAGGAACTGGCGATCGTCGATGAATATTTGTCGCTCGAGCGCGTACGCTTCGAGGATCGCCTGCGCTTCGAGCGCGCACTCGATCCGGGAGCGCTCGACGCCCGCGTCCCACCGATGCTCGTTCAGACCCTGGTCGAAAACGCCGTTAAGCATGGGGTGGCCACGCTGCCACAAGGCGGCGTCGTCCGACTGCGCGCGGCAATCGATCGTGGCAACATGACGATTTCCGTTTCCAACTCCGGCACCATGCGGCACGCGTACGACGAGGGTGGCCATGGCCTTCGCAACACGATGGCCCGGCTCCGGCTTCTATACGAAGATCACGCGTCGTTTTCGCTGACCGACGCCAGCGGCCAGACTGTCGCCACCGTCACACTTCCACTCGAATCCGCTCATGAACGCGCTGCTGGTTGACGATGAGCGGCTTGCGCGCCAGGAACTGCGTCGATTGCTCGCCGCGCATGGCGATGTGTCGGTCGTGGGCGAAGCAGCCAACGCGGACGAAGCCGTGGCGCAACTGTCGAAATCAACGATCGAGCTCGTGTTCCTGGATATTCAGATGCCCGGCGGCTCGGGGTTCGACGTCCTGGAGCGCCTCGATCGGGTACCGCTCGTGGTGTTCACGACCGCTTTCGACGAGTACGCTGTTCGCGCGTTCGAGGTCAACGCGTTCGATTACCTGCTCAAGCCGGTGCGCCCAGCACGACTGGCAGCCGTGCTGGAGAAAGCGCGCGCCGCGTTGACAAGCGCATGCGAGAGGCAGCCGGAGCGGCCACGCGCGGCGGCCGACCGCGTCTTCCTTCGCGATGGTGAGCGCTGCTGGATCGTGCAGTGGGCGGAGATCGCGCTGTTCGAGGTGGAGGGCAACTACGCGCGCGCCTATTTCGGGAGCAACCGCCCCCTTATTCGCGTTTCACTCAACGCGCTCGAAGCCAGGCTGGATCCATCGATGTTCTTCCGTGCGAGCCGTCAGCACATCGTGAACCTGCGTTTCATCGAATCGGTCGAAACCACACCCGATGACACCTACATCATTCATTTGAAGAACAAGAGCGAGGTTGCCGTCTCGCGGCGACAGTCGCGCCAGCTGCGAGAGACTCTGGGCCTGTGATGGTTCGGCACGTCTAAAGACGCGCCGCGACGGGACTCACGTCTCTTCTTCGGCTACCGGCTTGAAGACCATCTCGCCGGCGTACTGCTGAATGATCGAAAGCAGGCCCGTGTAGAGGAAGCCGACCTGGAAGAGTACGAGGAACGGAATGGTGCCGAAGATACCGTTGGCGAGCGCGTAGAACACCGTGGCCGTGAAATAGAGGCCGAGCGCCAGTTCGATCATGGGCTGCACGACAAAGCTCTGGCGGTACTTCTTGTTGATCCACTCGTCGGCCGCCGCTTCGATGCGGTACTTCGGTGTACGCGCGAATTCGCTCTGACGATTGAGGAGCGCTTCGAACACCGCGCGTGTGTTGTTGACAGCGAGCCCGATGCCGATGGACATCAGGAATGGCAGGTACTTGACGCGCGTGATCCAGTCGGCGTGCAGCTCGCGCTGGCACACGAGGTAGAAGTTGGCCACCGACGCGGTCGCGGCGAAAAACAGCGGCACATCGATGAGGATCATCTCGTACCAGCCCATGTTGTAGCGAATGACCATGGCCGGCGCCATGAGTACCGACAACACGCACATAAGCGGGTAATTGAAGTTCGCGGTCAGGTGGAAGAACGCCTCGGCCTTCACACCGAGAGGCATCGACGAGCGCAGGATCTTTGGCAGCAGCTTTCGGCAGGTCTGCACCGAGCCCTTGGCCCAGCGATGCTGCTGCGACTTGAACGAGTTCATCTCCACCGGCACTTCTGCAGGCGCAATCAGGTCAGGCAGGAACACGAACTTCCAGCCGCGGAGTTGCGCGCGGTAGCTGAGATCTAGGTCCTCGGTCAGCGTGTCGTGCTGCCAGCCGCCGGCATCGACTATTGCCTCGCGACGCCAGATCCCCGCCGTGCCGTTGAAGTTGAAGAAGTAGCCCGCACGGTTGCGTCCGCCGTGCTCGAGCACGAAGTGACCATCGAGCAGAATCGACTGGATCTTCGTAAGCAGCGAATAATCCTGGTTGATGTGACCCCAGCGTGCCTGGACCATCGCGATGGTCGGATCGACGAAGAAGGGTACCGTGCGCGCGAGGAAGTCTGGTGTCGGGATGAAATCGGCGTCGAAGATGGCGATGAAGTCGCCCTTCGCGACCTTCATGCCGGCTTCGAGCGCGCCCGCCTTGTAACCGGTTCGATCGGTCCGATGCAGATAGGTGATGTCGATGCCCCTGGCGGCGTTGCGCCGGACCGCCTGTTCGGCGACGCTGCGCGTTTCGTCGGTGGAATCATCGAGCACCTGGATCTCCAGCAATTCGCGCGGGTAGTCCAGGCGGCAGACCGCGTCGATCAGCCGGTCCGCGACGTACATCTCGTTGTAGATCGGCAACTGAATCGTGACCGGCGGAAGCGCGTCGAGCGGGCCGGCAGGGACAGGTTGCTTCCCTTTGTTCTTCATGTACAGGTACACAAGGTAGTACCTGTGCCAACCATAGACAGCAAGAATGACAAGAACGAAGAAGTACGTGCCGAGAATCAGCGTTTCGGAAGCAGTCATTCGACAGCACAATGCCGACGGGGCATGAGCACTCTGATTATATTGGCGCGTTCCGCGGAGTTCAATGAAACCGCGGGGGTTCCTGCGTTTTTTCTTTCGCACACACTATGACCGAATCCGAACTCCAGCAGTTGCTCGAAGCGGTCTCGGCCGGAACGATCGAGGTTGGCACAGCCGCATCTCGAGTCCTTGATGCGCTTCGCGCGGCGCCGTTCGACGACCTCGGCTTCGCTCGAGTGGATCACCATCGGCACTTGCGGCAGGGGTTTCCAGAAGTCGTACTCGGATTAGGGAAAACACCCGCACAAATTGCAGGTATTGCCGAACGGATTGTCTCAGCCGGACACTCGCTGCTCGTCACGCGAACTACGCTCGAGGCTTTCGATGCCGTTCGAGACGTCGTGCCTCATGCAAGCTTCCATGGCGAAGCGCGCGCGATCACTCTCAGCCAGGGCGAGATCCCGCGCGGACACGGCACCGTGCTCGTGGCCTGCGCAGGCACATCCGATCTGCCGGTCGCCGAAGAAGCCGTCGTGACGGCCGAGCTCATGGGAAACGCTGTCGATCGGCTCTACGACGTCGGTGTCGCAGGATTACACCGACTGCTAAGCGAGCAGGAACGCCTGCATCGCGCACGCGCGTTGATCGTGGTGGCGGGAATGGAAGGCGCGTTGCCCAGTGTGATTGGAGGTCTGGTGCGTGTACCGGTGATCGCCGTGCCAACGAGCGTCGGTTACGGCGCCAGTTTCAACGGCATCGCCGCGCTGCTCGGAATGCTCAACAGCTGCGCAAGCGGCGTGTGCGTCGTCAACATCGACAACGGGTTTGGCGCGGCGTGCGTCGCGAGCCGGATTAATCATCTATAAAGATCCCGGGTGTGATTTTCGCGAGTGGCAACTGAAAATCACACCCGGGGTCCTTGAGTAGTACACTGAGAAGTTCAGCACCGCCCTCCGAGAATCTCCATGCATGCGGGCGCCCTGAGGGCACTCGAGTTCGATCGCATTGTTGCAGTCGTATCTAGCCTTGCCGTCACACCCACTGGGCAGGCCAGATTGGCAGAGCTGCACCCGGTTGCCGACGCGCCGCGCGTCATCGCATTGCAACGCGCGACTACCGAGGGCACGCGCTTCCTGAACGATCACCCCGGCTTTCCGCTGCGGGCGCCATCGGATCTCGAAGAGATCCTCGATGCGCTCGCCGTCGAGGGACGGGCGCTCGAGTCTCTGCGGCTGCTGAAACTCGGCGATTATCTCGAGTCGATTGAGCAGTCGCGCCAGGCGATCCGGAAGGTGGGGTCGGCCTTTCCGATTCTCAGCCAGCAGGTCGACGCGGTCGCGTCGTTCGCAGCCGAGATCGCCGATGTCCGCCGGAAGATCGAACCCTCGGGAGACGTCGCCGACAACGCGAGCCCGGCACTGGCGCAGATTCGCGATCGGCTCCGCCGGCAGAAACAGCGGCTGCGATCCACGCTCGATTCGTTTCTGCGCGGCCGCGAGACGGCGAAGTATCTCCAGGAACAGGTCGTCACCGACCGCAATGGCCGGCACGTGCTGATGGTTCGCGCCGAACATCGATCGGCGATTCCCGGCATCGTCCATGGCGGCTCGACCAGCGGGGCCAGCTTGTTCGTCGAGCCGCTGGAGACCGTTGAAATCAACAACGACATCGTCGCGCTCGAGGAGCAGGAGGCCGCGGAGGTACAACGCATTCTGCTTGGGCTTACCGACGCCTTCCGCTCACGTCCCGAGGAACTGGAACGCACGATCGAAGTCGCCACCGCACTGGACGTGATCCAGTCACGTGCCCGGTTCTCGATCATGACGGGTTCGGTCGAACCGATCATCGCTGCCGATGGAACCTTCGAACTGAAGGGTGCTCGGCATCCGCTTCTGATGCGCGCTGTGATCGGCCGCCTCGAGGATCACGACTCGGAATCCCGGATCTCGAGTCTCGAGTCCCGAGTCCCGGATCCCGAGTCCCGAGTCCCGGATCCCGTTGCGGTAGATATCCTCTTAACCCCGCCCACTCGAATCCTCGTGATCACCGGGCCGAACACGGGCGGCAAGACAGTGGCGCTGAAGACAGCGGGCCTTCTCTCTGCCATGGCGCAGTCCGGATTGCACATTCCGGTCGACGTGGGATCGCGCATTCCGGTGTTCAAATCGCTCTTTGCTGACATCGGCGACGAACAGTCGATCTCGGCGAGCCTCAGCACGTTCTCCGCCCACATTACGAACATCGTGTCGATGGATCGCTCGCTGACACTTCCCGCCCTCGTGCTGGTCGACGAGATCGGCGCCGGGACCGATCCAGTCGAAGGCGGCGCGCTCGGCATTGCCGTCATCGATCACTTCCGCAAGCGTGGCGCCCACCTGATCGCCACGACCCACTACGATTCGCTGAAGTCGTACGCCTCGACCACCGACGGCGTCGCCAGCGCCGCATTTGGGTTCAGGCCGGAGACGTTCGCGCCCACATATCGCCTTTTATATGGATCGCCCGGACGCAGCCTCGCCATCGAAATCGCGGCCCGGCTGGGCATGCCACCGAGCGTCATCGCCTTCGCGCGCGAGAATCTCAGCGACCGCGAGAAACAACTGGCCGAGCACCTGGCGCGGGTGGACGATGATTTGAGACGGCTTGAAGCGGAACGAAAATCGGTCGCGAAAGAGCGGGCCGCGCTTGTCGACACTGAGCGGGCGCTGAGGTCACGCGAGGAGTCGGTCCGCGAACGCGAAAACACGTATCGTCGTCGCCTGGACGCCAAGCTCGACGAACAGCTGCGGGAAGGCCGCCGCGAAATCGACACGATCATCCAGGGACTCAAGGCCAGGACAGCGGAACTGACCGAGCAGGCGGCACGCCGGACAGCGGTGACGCTCAACACCGGCGAGGCAGGATCGGCCCGCGCGGATGCCAGGGTTGCGCTCGAACGTGTCGTCGGCAGGCTCAAGACAGGAACAGAAACTGGCCGGTCGGCTTCGCAGCCGCCTCCGCCTGAATCGCAAGGACCGATCGAGCCGGGTACCAAGGTTGCAATCGGCGCCCTGGGGCTCGAAGGCGTCGTGATCGAAGTGCACGGCAAGCACGCCGAAATCGACATGAAAGGGAAACGGCTGCGCGCACCCCTTCGAGATCTGCGAGCGCTCGGCCGTACCGGACAGTCGGAGTCAACACCGGCATCGGTCAGGGTGAATGTCGACCTGAAGCCTCGCGAGGGATCGCTCTCCGAGGTCAACGTCATCGGCTGCACTGTCGACGAGGCCATTACGCGCGTCGAAAAATTCCTCGATGAATCCACGGTCAGCGATCAACAGGTCGTGCGCATCATTCACGGTCACGGCACCGGCCAGTTGCGGCGCGGGCTGGCGGCATTCCTGAAAGAGCACCCCTTGGTGGCACGGTTCGAGCTCGCGCCGACGAATCAGGGCGGCGGAGGTGTGACGGTTGTGGAGCTAAAGGACTAACGCCCAACAGCGACGCGATGGCTCTCTATCCCCAGTCCTTCATCGACGACCTGAAACATCACGCCGACATCATCGTCGTGATCCAGGACTACGTGTCGCTCAAGAAGGCGGGCGCCAACTATATGGGCCTTTGCCCATTTCACGGCGAGAAGACGCCGTCCTTCAGCGTGAACCGGGACAAAGCCTTCTTCTACTGCTACGGCTGCGGCGTGGGCGGCGATGTCATCAAGTTTCTCGAACTGCACGAGAAAGTCGGATTCCCGGATGCCGTGAAGCAGCTCGCTCAGCGCTTCGGGATGACGATCCCCGAGCAAGAACAAAGTGACGAACAGAAGGCGAGTGCCGCCGAAAGGGAGGCACTGCTCAAGGTGCACGAGGTCGCCTTGGCATGGTTCCGTGAGCAACTGCTTTCCCCGGCAGGGACGCGAATTCGGCGTCAAATCGCCGAACGCGGCATCGCCGATGCAACGGCGGAAGCCATGGGCCTCGGGTTTGCTCCTCCCTCGCGGACGGCGATGAAAGAGGCGCTCTCCAAACAGGGTTTTTCGGAGGGTCTGTTACTTCGTGCTGGCCTCCTCGTTCAGAGGGAGGAGGGGCCGAGCGTGGACCGGTTCCGTAACCGGTTGATGATTCCAATCCGCAGAGACACCGGCTCCGTCATAGCTTTTGGAGGACGAGCTGTCGAGTCAGACCAGCAGCCCAAGTACTTGAACTCGCCCGAAACCCCGATCTACTCCAAGGGGCGGACCCTTTATGGCCTGGATCTCACCAAGGCGGCCATACGTCAAAAAGGATTTGGGATTCTGGTCGAGGGTTACTTTGACTTCGGTCAGGTGTTCCAGGCCGGTTTCCCCGTCATCGCGTCGTGCGGAACGGCGCTGACGGCGCAACAAGTCCAGCAGCTGCACAGGTTTGCCTCGAAGGTCGTATTGAGTTTCGATCCCGACGCCGCCGGCCAGGGGGCAGCGGCCAAGTCATGTGACCTGTTCGTGGCAGATGGCTTCGAGGTGAACGTGGCGCAGCTTCCTGTGGGACAGGACCCCGACGTGTTTATCCGGGCCCAGGGGGGCGCAGCCTACGGTGAACGGTTGAAGCGGTCCAAGCCGTATCTGGAGTATCTGCTCGATCGCACAGCTGCTGGTTACAACCTGAACAGCGACGAAGGAAGGGTGAAGTTCTTGGCCGCCATGCTCCCCACCGCCGCCCGTATCCCAGACGCGGCCATGCGCGACCGTTTCGCCGACCGGCTGGCCTTCAAAGCCAACGTTACTGACGATGTAGTACGAGCCAAGATTCGAGAGGCCGCTGTCCAGAAACAGACCAGCATTGCGGCAAATACGATTCCGAGCTTCGGGCACGTTACCAAGGCAGAAAAGGCGCTGATCTGGAGTCTCATCCACGAGCCCGAGGCCGCCCTGGCGGCGTTGGCTGAGCTCGGTCCATCGGACCTTGACGGCTTGGCAAGCCGTTCGGTGCTGGATCTCGCGCGGATACTGAACGACAATAGAGGTTTCTCTCCTTCTGTGCTGCTCGAGCGTCTAAACATGGTAGAAGCCCAGCTCGTAACCGCAATCGCGAGCGAGCCGGAGCCGCCTGCCTTGTCGCTCGGTTCCTGCGTACGCGAGATCCGCCGTGGTCGTTATGAGAGAGAGAGGGCAGCCGTGCAGCGCGAGATTGCTCAGCTGCAGACGAACGGAGCCGCCAGCGGTGGCGAGCTCGATGCATTGCTCGTACGCAAGGGTGATTTGGGCCGGCTCATACAGGCCCTTGTGATATCGGAGGATTGATCTTGTCGATTGAAGAGAAATACGACGAAGTACGCCAGTTGATCACCGTCGGCAAAGAGAAAGGGTACCTGCTCTACGATGAGGTAAATGAGCTCTTGCCTTCGGAGATCACCTCGTCGGAAGAGCTCGACGACCTGTTCAACGCCTTCGGCAGCGCAGGCATTGAGGTCGTTGATTCGGACAAAGCGTACCGCGGCGACAAGGACTTCGATCGTGAAGGGTCGGGCGACGAGCCGGAGCTGGATCTCACTCCCGGCGCGCTCGACAAGACCAACGACCCGGTCCGCATGTACCTGCGGGAGATGGGCACCGTCCCCCTGCTCACACGCGAAGGCGAAGTCGCGATCGCCAAGCGCATCGAGCGCGGCAAGCTGGCGGTAATCAAGTCAATCTCACGCACACCAACCATCGCCAAGCGCATCCTGATCATGGGCGATCAGTTGCGCGCAGGCGAGCGCACGATCCGCGAGCTGGTGATCTTCAGCGATGAGGAAATCACCGACGAAGTAATCCAGGAGCGTGCCGTCGAAGTCCTGGGCCAGATCGAAGCGGTCCGCAAGGCGCGCACCAACTACTTGAAGATGGGCGAGAAGCTCGTCGACGTACCGAAGAAGGACAAGAGGAAATATCGCCGCGCACGCCTGAAGACGCTACGCGCGTGGGTGGACGTCTCACGCCGCATCCGCGACATCGAGTTCACTGAAACGGTCAAGCGCCGCCTGGTGGACGAGGTCAAAGACGCTGTTGACGCCGTCGTGAAGGTTCAGCGCGAGGCGGACCATATCGACCGGACGCTCAATCCCAAGGCGAAGATCAAGGGGCCCAAGCTCAAGGAAGAAGAGAAGAAGAACCTCCTCAAGAAGAGCAAGGACCTGCGCCTGCAGGTCAAGCAGATGGTGGACGATCTCGAGGAGACGCCCGAACGCCTGCGACGCACGATCGAGGTCATTCAGCGGGGCGAGGCGCAGGCCGAGCAGGCGAAGAAGGAACTCGTCGAGGCCAACCTCCGACTCGTCGTCTCAATCGCGAAGAAGTACACCAATCGCGGTTTGCAGTTCCTCGATCTGATCCAGGAAGGCAACATCGGCCTGATGAAGGCGGTCGACAAGTTCGAGTACCGCCGCGGTTACAAGTTCTCCACTTACGCGACCTGGTGGATCCGCCAGGCGATCACCCGCGCAATTGCCGACCAGGCAAGAACGATCCGCATCCCGGTCCACATGATCGAGACGATCAACAAGCTCATTCGCACCTCGCGCGCGCTGGTGCAGGAGCTGGGACGAGAGCCGACCTCCGAAGAGATCGCCAAGCGGATGGACATCCCGGTCGCGAAGGTCCGCAAGGTCCTCAAGATCGCGCAGGAGCCGATCTCGCTCGAGACACCGATCGGCGAGGAAGAGGATTCACATCTTGGCGACTTCATCGAAGACCGCAACATCGTGTCGCCGGCCGAAGCCGTCATCAATCTGAACCTGAAGGAACAGACCGAGGCCGTGCTCAAGACGCTGACACCGCGCGAAGAGAAGGTCATCAAGATGCGGTTCGGCGTGGGCGACGGCAGTGAACACACGCTGGAGGAAGTCGGCCAGAACTTCGCGGTTACACGCGAACGCATTCGACAGATAGAGGCAAAGGCGCTGCGCAAGCTGCGGCACCCCTCGCGGTCGCGTAAACTCAAGGCGTTCCTCGAAGGTCGCACTTAAGGAATCGGCGGGGCTTGCCCCGCCGTAGCCGCGTAGCGGCGCAGGCGGGCCCGTAGCTCAGCGGTTAGAGCGGCCGGCTCATAATCGGTTGGTCCCAGGTTCGAATCCTGGCGGGCCCACACCTTCGCTTCGCGAGCTACTGTGTGCAGGCATTCAGGCTTGTCCACCGTAGCGCGCAGCGCGCAGGTGGAATGGCGAGCCACAGCACCGGCGAAGGATGTCCACCATAGCGCCGAAGGCGCGAAGGTGGACCTTGCGAAAATGACCAGATGCTTCCCGACCTAGAACGCCTCATTCAGCTGCAACACCTGGAGACGACTATTGCCGAGGCCAAAGCGGCGATCGCGCAGCATCCGCAGAAGCTCGCGGGCCTCGATGCGCGATTGAATGAAGCAAAGCAAGCCGTCGAATCCGTCAAAGAACAACTGAAATTCAACCACGATCGGCGGCGTGAGCTCGAGAAGGACGTCGCCCTCTACCAGGGACGCCTGACCAAGTTCAAAGACCAGTTGATGGCGGTCAAGACCAACCGCGAGTATCAGGCGATGCAGCACGAGATCGCGACGGCCCAGAGCGATCTTGGCTCGGTCGAAGAGAAAGTGCTCGAGCGGATGCTCGAAGCCGACGACCTCAATGCCGCATCCAAGCGAGCCGAGGCGACGCTCGCGGCACAATCGAAAGAGATCGAGGCGGAAAAGAAGACGCTCAACCAGGAACTCGGGTCGACCGAAGTTTCCCTCAAGGAGTCGACCGCGGCACGCGCCACACTGGTGAAGGCGCTCGAGCCCCGTCTGGTCGCGCTGTTCGAGCAGGTCGCCAAGGCCCGCAGGGGCGTCGCCATCTGCACCGCCACGCGCGATGGACTCTGCTCGGTATGCCACGTCCGCCTGAGACCGCCCGTCTTTCAGCAGGTCCGGCACAACGATTCCATCGTCCAGTGCGAGAGCTGCCAGCGCGTGCTGTATTGGGTGCCGCCGCCTCCGCCCGTCGAGCCTCCCGTCGTTCACGCCCCGTGACCGTTCGATCTGCTCACTTCGCTATGCTCGAGGTCACCCAGAGCGTTGGTCATCCCGAGCGTGCCGAGGGATGAGCGGAGTCAAAGGGGTGAGTCAGAAGCTCGTGACCATCTATACGGACGGTGCCTGCACCGGCAACCCCGGGCCCGGCGGGTACTGCGCGATCCTCGAGTACGGCGCGCATCGCCGCGAACTGTCTGGTGGATTCCGTCGAACCACGAACAATCGAATGGAGCTGATGGCCGTCATCAAGGCGCTCGAGGCCCTCAAGGAACCCTGTCAGGTGACACTCGTCAGTGATTCAGAATATGTCGTGAACGGGATTACGAAGGGGTGGGCGCGAGGCTGGCGAGCGAAGGGCTGGCGTCGTTCCGGGAAGGCAGTCCCGAACTGGGAATTATGGCGACAACTGCTCGAGCTCTGCGAGCATCACCGCGTCACGTTCGAATGGGTCCGTGGCCATGCCGGCCATGTCGACAACGAACGATGTGACGCGCTCGCGGTCGCCGCGGCGGGTGGATCGGACTTGCCTGCCGATCCCGGTTACGAACAGCCACCAACACCACCCGCTGCATCAACGTCCTACGTGTTCAATTAACCGGCCGCGCCGGCGAGCCGACGTTTCTCGAGGAGACAGGCATGAAGGCGGTGGTGATCGGTGAATCCTCTGGCGCAACGATGGAGCAGATTATCGCCGTCTATCCGCGGCACAAGGCGATCGTCGATGCGTTTGTGGCGAGAGGTGATGTCATCGGCATCGGCCCATTCGCTGATCGCGATCGCGGCAACATGGCGATCTTCAGAAGCCGTGAGGCGGCCGAAGCTTTCGTCAAGCAAGACCCGTTTATTCTTGAAGGGCTCGTGAAGGCGTTCGTGATTCGCGATTGGAACGACGCGATGCTAGCCTGAGATCCACCATGTCGATTGAATCTCACGCGGACTGGGAAGGACTGAAAGAGTCGGCGCGTGTCGCGCGGCTCACTCTGGATACGTTGGTCAGGCAGGTGCAGCCTGGCGTGACCACCGGCGAACTGGATGATGCCGCGGCACGGCTGTTCGCTGCTCACGGCGCGCGCTCAGCGCCCGCCTTCACCTACGGGTTTCCGCGAACGGTCCTCATCAGCGTCAACGACGAAATCGTTCATGGCATTCCCGGGACTCGCCAAATCGCCCGCGGTGACATCGTCAAACTCGATGTCACGGTGGAAAAAGGCGGCTATGTCACCGATGCGGCGTGCAGCGTCGTCGTCAGCCCCGCCAGTGCGACCGCATACGCGCTGGCCACCTGCGCCGAGGCAGCGTTTCGCGCAGCATTGGCCGTCGCGCGCGCGGGCGTGCGCGTGAACGAGATCGGCCGCGCGGTTGAATGCGAAGTGCGTCGCCGAGGTTTCTCGGTGATCAAGGGGCTGTCGGGACACGGCGTCGGTCGAACGATTCACGAGGAGCCGTCGGTGCCGAACTACTACGATCCGTTTCAGGCGGACGTACTGACCGAGGGCCTCGTACTCACGATCGAGCCGATGATCAGCGCCGGATCCGAGCACGTGGTTCAAGACGATGACGGTTGGACGCTTCGTACGCAGGACGGCAGTCTATCGGCTCACCATGAGCACACACTGGTCATCACGCGTGGAGCGCCCCTCGTCCTGACAGCCACAGCGTAGGCCGGGTCCTGTCGGCCACAGCGTAGGCCGGGTCCTGCTTCGTGGACCCGGCAACTCGCTACTGGATACCGAGTTCCTTCGTGAGCCGGCCGATGCGATACACATGCGCCAACGCCGTCCGCATGAACTCGGGATGCACTCCGACCGTCCGATTCGTCTGCGGATCGAACCAGAAGCTCCCGGCAATCGAATGGATGTTGCCGTCGAATGCCAGGCCGACGATGCGCCCGGCGGCGTTGACCATGGGACTGCCTGAATTGCCGCCGACGATGTCGTTGGTGGTCGTGAAATTGGCGCGCGTGTTCATGTCCAGTTGCTGTTTCGCGTCGAGCCACGGCTTCGGTAGCGCGAACGGCGGGGCGCCGGTCGCGCGTGCGTACATGCGATCGAGCCGCGTGAACGGATCGACAGGCATCCCGGCCTCGTTCCATCCGCCAACTGCCGCGTAGGAGAGTCGCAAGGTGAACGTCGCGTCGGGATACAACTGCTTGCCATAGATCTTGAAGCGCGCATCCGCGATTTTCTGCTGCGCCACAGCTTCGATCCCCTCCACTTCGTCGTAGACCTTCCTCAGCCGGCGCGACTCGGCGTCGACCTCACGCGCGAGAGCAATCATCGTATCTGTCGAGCCACGCAGCGCCGCGGCACCGCTCTCGAACAGTTTCATCCGTACCTTCGGATCGGCAAGCGACGATCCGCTCACGAGTTCATGCGCCCGTTCATCAGGAGACTTCACGCCAAGGACGGCTTTGACGATCGGATGGTCCGGACCCAGATACTCACGCATTCGCTCGAGCGAAAACGACAGCCGCAGCTCTTCGAATGCCGGATAGACCGGCGTAGGAGCCTCGAGCGCGGGCTTCAGGCGAGCGAGACCGGCATCCGTATATTCGCGCAGCCGTTCCGTATTCGGCTTGGCGCGCTCATCGGCCGCACGCACGAGCTGACGCGCGTAATTGAAGAGTTCACTGTTGAACGCGGCGCCCCCTTCGAGCCACGTGTAGGGAATCAGGATCTCGCGGTAGCGCTCCTCGGCGCGGGCGATGTCGTCCCACGCGCTGCCCGCCGCGGTCTTTGCACTGGGATCTGCTGCCACGGCGTCACGAAGCTTGCGCTCCAGAGCAGCGTGTTCGTCCATCATGCGGTCGTCCAGCAGCGATGACAGCTGCATGCGTCGGACTTTGATCGAGTTCTCAACGCTACTGAGATAGTCCTTGGCGGTGCGCTCGGCTTCGGCCGACGTCTTCGAGTACTGAATCATGCGTCCGCGCAGCTCGGAGAACCGCACGAGCCAGAAGGGAAAGTACACGTCGCGCTGCGTCTTCAACTGAGCCATGGTGAGCAGCCGCTGCGTCGTGCCGGGATGGCCAGCCACGAACACCGGTTCGCCGTCCTTGGCGCCGGCCCACTCGAACGAGAGATGGTCCGGCGTTGATGCGGGTTTGCCGTTCTCGTACACGCGCAGCAACGACATGTCGAGACACCAGCGAGGGAACTGGAAATTGTCCGGGTCGCCGCCGAATGCGCCGATGGCCTGCTCCGGCGCAAACGCGAGACGAACATCGTCATAGCGTTTGTACTTGTAGAGCCAGTACTCGCCGCCCTGGTACAAAGTCACGGATTCGCAGGCGAGTGGCGAACCCGCCTGCTTGGCCGTTTCTTCGCAGTTGGCTTCAAGTGTCGTCAGTACTTTGTTCCGAGCGGCGGTCGCTTGCGCTGGTTCGACGTCGCCAATGGCCCTGGTCACGCGCTCGGTGACGTTTTCAGTGCTCATCAGGACCGAGGCTTGCGCTCCCTGACACCTCAATTCATCCTCGAGCCGTGCGGCGATGAAGCCGTTAGAGATGAGGTCCCGCTGCGCGCTCGAATTGTTGGCAAGGCATTCGGCCGCGCAGTGGTGGTTCGTCAGCACGAGTCCTTCGGCTGACACGAACGATGCGGTGCAGCCCGTCTCGAGGCGGACGACCGATTTCTGCAGGTGCGCGAGCCATTGATCGCTCAGCTGGACTCCGTACCGCTTCGCGATCTCGGCCTTCGGGATATTGTCGAACGTCCACATGCCCTCGTCGGCGATAAGACCGGCGGCGGGCGCGATTATCAAGATTGCCAATATGAATCTCTTCATGACGGCCTCACTCGAAAGATCATGAGGATATCCTACGATCATGACGAGAGCTGGGACGAAACGCGTGTCGAAACCACCGCGGTGGGCAAACATCGACGACTACCTCGCATCGTTACCCGCGACCCAGCGCGCAACGCTGCAGAAGTTACGGAAGGCCATCAGCCTGGCTGCGCCGGACGCCGAAGAAGGGTTCAGCTACGGTCTTCCGGCATTCAGGATTGACGGGCGACCTCTTGTGTGCTTCGCGGCGACTGCGAAGCACTGCAGTCTGTACCCGATGAGCCCTGCAGTGATTCGCGAACATGCGCGTGATCTGAAAAAGTACGAGACCTCCAAAGGCACAATCCGATTCGCGGCGCCCCTGCCGGCGACGCTCGTAAAGAAACTCGTGAAAGCGAGGATCGCCGAGTTGCAGTGACACAGGCCTTCTTTGCTAGCGATCCGAAGGCCTGCCTCGCGCTGCGAGCCGTCACCTGACTGCTAGCGGTTTCTCGTTACTGTCGTGGTGTCGCAAGCCCCGCCCGATCACCGTCAACGCCTCATTTCCCCTTCTTCACGCTATCCAGGAACTCGGCCGGTGTTTCGACGCGCAAGTCGTAGCGCAACGCGGAGACGAAGTGCCGTCGGTTATCAGTGACGACGACGCGCGCACCAGATGCGCGCGCGACATCGGCGATGTGGGAGTCATAGATTCGACCGCCCGCGATCGCGTCGCGCGCTGCACCGCGCAGCATCGCCAGACGATCGCCCGCGGGCAGATCGTGAACCGCCATGCGCGCGAAGACTTCCTCCTCGAGCAGCGTGACAGCGTCGGCAGGCGCCACTCTGAATTCAGGCGGCAGCCTCGTCGCCACCGAGAAGAACTCGAGGCAACAGTGCCAGGCCGTGGCTGGAGACACCACGCGCTTTTCAGCAACGGCGTGCATCAATTGCTGAGCAGGAGCGCTTTGCGGCCCGAAGTCGACGAGACCGGCGAGGATGACGCTGGTATCGAGGAAGACACTCACGGCCAGCGGTTGCGTTCGTCCTCGACGAGCGCGGCGATGTCGACGGGCGGACGGTCGTCACGTGACACGGTGGGCCGTGCCACCAGCCGCCGCCCCACGCGGACGAGGCGCGGTCCGGCGGCAACTCGCTCAATGCGGATACCCAGATCGTCGACGGTAATCTCGATTTCCGATCCGGCGGTCAGGCCTACGCGATCGCGGATCCCCGCAGGGATGACCACGCGGCCTGCCTTGTCAATGGTAGTCCGCATGCCATTATCCTACCATCGAGCTGCCCGATGATGGCGATGGGTCAACTCCGAACTTCCAATTTCCCACTTCCACGAAAGCAGGCTGCGACACATCTTTACGCGTTGGCGCGAATCGCTCCCGCGATCCGTCCAGCTTTCTCTTTCTCCTTGCGATACGAGGTGAGCACCTCCAGGTGCATCGCGGTACAGAGTCCGGACGAGTAGATCTGATCCTCCGGCACACCGGCGAGGATCAGTTGATCGAGGTTCGCGCGCGGAACATCGAGCGTCAGCGGGGCCCGCGTCATGGAGCCTCGGGGCGGAGGCGGGGAGAGGAACCAGCGATCGATGAGATATCGCTCGTGTCCGGCCGCTGCAAACGCGTCGACGAGATCGGGTTTGACCTCGTAACAACAGGCGCCGATGCTCGGACCGATCGCCACGACAAGATCGTTGGAACGCGTGCCGAATTCACGCGCCAGTGCATCAACGGCAGCGACTGACACGCGCGCGGCGGTCCCGCGCCATCCGGCATGCACTGCAGCCACGACTCCACGAACGCGATCGGCCATGAGAAGCGGAACGCAGTCGGCTGCCCGGACGGCAATTGCAACCTCGGGCGCATCCGAGATCAGCGCATCAGCCTCGGGCCGACGGTCAGGTATCGGCGATCCTTTTCGAACGACGACAACCTCGCGCCCGTGTACTTGGTTGACCATCGCCACCGCACGAGCGTCGACCGCTTCCGCGAGCGCGCGCACGTGCAGCGGCGACGACAACTCCAGTTGGCGTGTCGTGAACAGATGCCGCGCATGTATGCCAAGCGGTAGGCAGCGCAGCGCCGCGCCCCACGACTCCGTTGTCCACTGGAAGGCGTCGGAAGTCGGGGGCAGGCTCGTGTACGATGGGCTGGACACCATGACCATTATAGGAACTGGACTCGATGCGACGGAGATCGAGCGCGTCGGTGACGCCATTGCCCGATACGGCGAGCGCTTTGTACGGAGGGTGTTCACCGAGGGAGAGATCGCGTACTGTCGCAGCAAGCGCGACTTCGCCTCCTCGTTTGCCGCACGTTTTGCGGCGAAAGAGGCAGCCATGAAGGCGCTCGGGACCGGGCACTCGCAAGGCGTGTTTTGGACCGGCATCGAAGTCGTCCGCCGTCATGGTCCGCCGCGGCTGCAGTTTCACGGCGGAGCCGCGAAGCGATTTGCCGCGCTCGGCGCTACGGGATCTCTCCTGACGCTGACTCACTCGAAGGAACTGGCCATCGCTCACGTTTTGCTGCTTCAGGACTGACCCCGAGCTCAGTAGCCGGGTGACAACCGCGGTGAGCGGATTCGCAGGCGGTCTCGAGCGGTGCGCTCCGCGCCTCGTCCTAACCTCTCTTTGCTCAACGGATTGACACGACACAGCGGCGGCCGCTCCGTGGTCCGTCGTTTGCCCTGTTCCCAGACATCTCTGAAAGCCGGATGGAAACGAATGAAGCAAATTTCTGGAGGAACGCCGTGGTCGTACGAATCACCCCGAATGGCAAGAACAATCCGGCCGGCAAGCTCGCCGACGCGGAGGTCCACTTCACCGAAGGCGTACTCGAAGGAATGAAGCTGATCGGCTTTGCCGTCTGGGAGCGGCGAACCGGTGGCGGCCGCAACGTCACGTTTCCGGCGCGTCAGTATTCAGTCAACGGCGAGCGCCGGACGTACGCACTTCTCAGGCCTGCGAACGGCGATGCAACCAAGCAGGATCGCATACGCGAGATCGTTCTCCAGGCGTACGCCGAGTTCGAACAAGGGACCGGCGCTTAACCCACGTCGTTGAGCACTGCGAGCAGCCGGGCGTTCTCCTTCTGTCGCTTGGCAGGAAGCGTCCACTCGGCTCGCAAAGCCTTGTCGGCTTCGGAGCGGAAGAAGCTGTCCTTCATGCCGCCGTCGATGATGTCCCAGGGGAGCACCCGATCGCGCGACCGGTCGCGGAAGACGTAGAAGTCGGCGTCGACCCCTGCTTCCTTCACGGCGGCGCGCCAGTTGCCACCGTTCCGCTCGGCCGCCTCGATTGCAGGAGCCACGCGTCGATCCCCGAGGGAGAGCAGCGCCTGGTAAAAGGAATGTCGTTCGGACTTGATATTGAAATAGACGTTGTCGATGTCGGCCGTCAGGCTTCGCATCCGCCTGATCTTCCGCTCGACCGAGGCATCGTCTTCCATCGGCAGCCACTGATACGCGGTTCCCGGCTTGGGCACGAGCGGATTGACGCTGCCGACGATGCGCCCGATCTGGCCGCGGGGACGGGCATGCGTCAGCATGATCTCGCGAAGCTGCAGGGTCAGATCGCGGATGGCCTCGAGATCCTCGTCGATTTCCGTCGGGATCCCGAGCATGAAATACAGCTTGAGGTTCTCGAAGCCGGTCGCAAAGATCAGGTCGGCAGCCGCAAGGATCTCGTCATTCGTCATCGTCTTATTGATGACGCGACGAAGCCGGTCGGAGCCGGTCTCGGGAGCAATCGTGATCGTGCGCTCACCGCTCTCGCGCAGCAGACGCAGGATAGTTGGCGTCAGATCATCGAGCCGGAGCGACGCCGGGCTGATGCTGTAGCCCATCTCGACCAACCGCGTCAGGATCTCCTCGATCTCCGGGTGATCGCACAGGGCGATGGAGACCAGACCGACACGATTGGAATAGGGGCGCGCCTGCTTCGCGAGATCGAGAATTCGATCCTTCGGGAAGGACCGCACCGGCAGGTAGTTGTAACCCGCCCAACAGAATCGGCAGAGATTTGCGCAGCCGCGGACGACTTCGACCAGGAATCTCGAACCGAACTCGGTTTCCGGCGTGAAGATCCTCGTCGCGGGCGGATCCACCGCGTCAGTGGTGCGAAGCGCAGCTTTCCGCACCACCGGTGGCGCTGTCGTCCCTTCCCGAGTCACGAAGGCTTCAATCGTCCCGTCATCCGCGTATCTGACGTCGTAGAAGGCGGGCACGTAGAACCCGCGCTCGCTCACGAGACGACGCAACATGTCGCTGCGATCGGTGGCCTCTCGAAAGGCCTGCACGAGAGGCGGGATGAGGGCTTCGCCTTCGCCGGCCGCGATGATGTCGGCGAAGAGTGCGAGCGGCTCGGGATTCACGAAGGTGACGGCCCCGCCGATCATCACGATCGGGTCGTGAGCCGTGCGGTCGGCGGCGCGCAATGGAATTCCCGCCAGGCGCAACAGTGTCAGGACGTTGGTGTAGTCCCATTCGAACGAGACCGACAGGGCGAAGATGTCGAACTCACCAACGGGCGTCTGCGACTCGAGCGTGACCAGCCCCGATCCCGAGGTGCGCAGGGCCTCCAATTCGCTCTTCGGCGGGAGGAACGTGCGTTCGCACACGATCCCGTCTTCCGCGTTGAAAAGCGCATATACCGTCTGAAATCCGAGGTTGGACATCCCGACGAAATAGGTGTTCGGGAACGCGAGCGCGACGCGAAGCCGTCCGCCGTGCGGCTTACGTACGTAGCCGACCTCCTTTGTCAGGAGCTCACGGGCTCTCTCGCGCTGCGCCCAGTGCCCTCCCCGTCGCGCGTCGTCGCGCTGGGATGGAGACCACCGGGATCCCCGCCGCGTGTCGTTCGCGCGGTGGGGCGGAGAGGATTGCGGCATGGAGCGTCGGGAAACTGAGCCGGAAAACGAGCGATCACTGACGCGAGAGTTGCGGCTCGTACGCCGACGCTCCCGCCTTCCGTGGGTCTACTCAGTGTACCACCGGCCGCCGCCAGCCCCGGGCCGCCCTTACGACTGTCGCCGCAGGAAGGCGGGCACGTCGAGCGGCGTGCTTGCCTCGAAGACGTTCTCTCCTGCGGAGACCCCTCGCTCCGAAGTCCCAAGACTCGAGAGCGACAGCTCGACGACCGGCCGCCGGCTCACGCCGACTGTCGGGGCCGCACCCGGTTGAAGGGGAAGCCCCGCCGCATGAGCCATGACTGGGGTGTCTTCCACACTTGCCGGACGCCTGGTCGCGTAGCCGACTGCAACCTGCTGCGGCACTTCCGCCGCGCGGCTGAGGTGCGCGGAGTAGATGTTCAAATCCGTCGGCGTCTCCGACGCTGCTGCCGGCGCCGGGCGGGCGATAGCCTTGCGATCGAAGCCGGTCGCGATCACCGTGATCTTGACCTTTCCCGTCAGCTGCGGATCGACGACCGCGCCGAAGATGATGTTGGCGTCTTCGTGCGCCGCCTCCTGGATCACGCACGACGCCTCGTTGACCTCGACGAGCGACAGGTCGGGCCCGCCGGTCACGTTGATGATCACGCCGCGTGCTCCGTGAACCGAGCTGTCCTCGAGCAGTGGACTCGAGATCGCCCTCTGCGCCGCCTGCATCGCGCGACCGTCGCCCTCGGACGTTCCGGTCCCCATCATGGCCACGCCCATCCCCGACATGATTGTTTTCACATCGGCAAAGTCGAGGTTGATCAGGCCGGGCACGAGAATGAGATCGGAGATCCCCTGAATCGCCTGTCGCAGCACGTCGTCGGCCAGCGTGAACGCGTCGGTCAGCGGCGTCTTGCGGTCGATGATCGAGAGCAGCCGTTCGTTGGGAATCGTGATGACGGTGTCCACGCACTCGCGGAGCGCTTCGAGGCCGGCTTCGGCCTGCGCGGCGCGCTTCTTTCCCTCGAAACGAAACGGCTTGGTGACGACGGCGATGGTGAGCGCGCCGAGCTCGGTGGCGAGGCTGGCAATGACGGGCGCCGCGCCCGTGCCGGTGCCGCCGCCGAGTCCGGTGGTGACGAAGATCATGTCGGCACCAGACAACTGCTGGATGATCGTGTCGGTGTCCTCGAGCGCGGCCTGGCGGCCGATGTTCGGGTCGGCGCCAGCGCCAAGCCCCTTCGTCAGCTTGCGGCCGATTTGAATCTTGACACCGGCCTTGTTGTGGTCGAGGGCCTGCACGTCGGTGTTGGCCACGATGAACTCGACACCGCTGAGGCCGACCTCCACCATGCGATCGACCGCATTGCTCCCTCCGCCACCCACGCCAACCACTTTGATCCGAGCGCCATTCCGATGTTCTGGCGCCAGCGTCAATCTGAGCGATTCGGACTCGCGACCTTTGCGCCCGTCGAGTTCTTTCATGTCCGACCTCCTGACCCTTGAAGTTCGACTTTTTGGTTCATCTAAAAAAACTCCTTGAATATCGACCGGAGCTGCGACACGACGCGGCTGAACGCACCGCCACCGCTACGAGATTCCGGCACTCGATTTCGATGCGCGTAGAGCGCGACGCCCACCGGCGTCGCGAAGACGGGACTGCTGATGTGATCGGCCAGGCCGCCTACGCCGATCGGCGTCCCGCGCCTGACTGGCAAGTCGAAGATCTGTTCCGCAATTTCCGGCATGCCTTCGAGAATGGCGCCGCCGCCGGTGAGGACGATGCCCGAGTTGAGCGACTTCTCGTAACCGGCGCGCCGAATCTCATCCCACACGAGATGAAAAATCTCTTCCGCCCGCGGCTGCAGAATCTCGGACAGGATTCGACGCGCCATGAGGCGTGGCTTGCGGCCGCCGACGCTCGCGACTTCAATCGTGTCGTCCTCGTCGACCATCGATGACAGCGCGCATCCGTACTTCCGTTTGACCTTCTCGGCATCGGGAATCGGCGTCCGCAAACCCACGGCGATGTCGCTGGTGAAGTGATCTCCACCGACAGCGACGACAGCCGTGTGCCAGAGATGCCCACGTTCGTAGATGGCGAGGTCCACGGTGCCGCCTCCGATATCGACGAGGGCGACGCCCAGCTCCTTTTCATCTGGCGTGAGCGCGGCCTCGGCGCCGGCGAGCTGCTCGATCACGGTATCGACGACCTGCACGCCGGCGCGATTGACGCAGGCAACAATGTTCTGCGTCGACGACATCGCTCCAGTCACGACGTGCACGTTGACCTCGAGCCGTGCGCCCGTCATCCCCTCCGGTGCGCCGATGCCGTCCTGTTCGTCCACGACGAAGTCCTGCGGCAGCACGTGCAGGATCTCGCGGCCAGTCGGAAGGGCAACCGCCTTCGCTGCATCGATCGCTCGCCGCACATCGTCTCGCGTCACCTCGCGGTTCTTGCCTGCAACCGCAACCACGCCGCGGCTGTTGAATCCCTTGATGTGCGGACCCGAGAGCGCGAGGTGCACGACGTCGATCTCAACGCCGCCCATCAACTCGGCCTCTTCGATCGCCTTCTTGATCGATTCCACCGCCGCCTCGAGATTCACGACCACGCCGCGCTTGATGCCGCGAGACTCGGATACCCCGATACCGACGACGTTCAGGCTGCCGTCCTCGAGGCTTTCGCCGACGACGCAGACGACCGTCGAGGTGCCGACGTCGAGGCCGACTACGTACTGCTCCCTGCGAGCCACGTGAACTCCTTCTGCGTAACCACCTAACCGCCCCGCCGACCCGGTGACGGTCGCCGGCCGCCACTTCCTGCCTGCCCCGCCGAAGCGCCGGAGGGGCGAAGCGGGGCCTTCCCCGCTGCGCCAGAGACCCGAAGTCGCCCTTGTGGCCTGACGTACACCCGTGGGTCAAAGCGCAGATCCACGTAGTCGATGTCAGGCATCCGCTCGCGGAGCGCCGGCCTCAAATCGAGATAGGACTGCAAGCGCTCCGCAAAGCGCTCATCTCCAACCCGCAGCAGCGCGGTGTCGTCCTTGAGCATGACCACCGCGCCGCGAACGTCGCTGACGTCGATTTGCGAGACCTGTCCCGCGAGCGTCGGCCGCTGCGCCAGTTCGCTCATCAAACGGCCGGCCAGCGCTGCGCGCGCTTCGTTGACCGATTCGTTCTGCCCTTCTCCCTCCGTGAGTCCGTCGACGATTGGGAGATCCAGGTCGGAATAGTTCGGACCGAACTCGTCGACGACGGCGCCGGTGCCATCGATCAGGAACAACCGGCCCTTGATGCGGCCGATTCCGATCGGTTGCCGTTCCTCGATCACGATGGCCAGCGTTCCGGGAAACATCCGCCGCAGTGACGCATCGGCCACCCACGGAGAGGTCAGCAGCTTCTGCCTCCAGCTTTCGAGGTCGATCGTCACGATGCTGGCCCCTGACAGCCCCTCGAGCAGTCCAAGCACTTCCCCACGCGACATGCGCTGGTTGCCCTGCACCGTGATGCGCGTCACGGTGAGCGCCTCCGAGGCCAGCACGAAACCAAGAGTCGCGTAGAGCGCGAATCCAACGACGATGGTCGCGGCTCCGACGCGCGCCACCATCCACCACGACGGCCGCCATCGCTTGCGCCCCGGGCTGACTTTCGATCGCCGGAACCGTTTGTCCGCGGGAGCGGCGACCGGTGTCATGACACTGCTCCTCGCGCCTCAAGCGCCCGCACTAACCGCTGCGGCAGCGTGCCAATCGAACCAGCGCCAAGCGTGACCACCACATCTCCCGGTCGCGCGATGCGCAGCAACGTAGAAAGCACGTCATCGAGCGTTCGCGCCAAATGAACCGGGCGGCCTGATCCGGTCCGAATCGCTTCGGCGAGTCGTTCGACGGTGACATCGGCGATTGGTTCTTCGCCGGCCGCGTAAATGTCCGACAGCACGATCTCGTCGGCTTCACGAAGGGCTGGGCCAAACGCGTCCATCAGGTGTGCCGTTCGCGAGTAGCGATGCGGCTGAAACGCGATCACCAGCCGCCCGTTCAATGTCGCTCGCACAGCAGCCACTACTGCCGCGATCTCGGTCGGGTGATGGCCGTAATCGTCGACCACCACCACACCGTCGACTTCACCGTGGCGTTCGAAACGCCGCTCGGCGCCGTGAAAGCTCGCCAATGCGGCAGCAACGCGATCGAAATCGAGGCCGATGCGTTCTCCCACAGCAACCGCCGCAAGCGCGTTCTGCAGGTTGTGCCTGCCAGGGACCGCGAGTTCGAGCCGGCCGAGCGTTTCGATTCCACTCGGCGCACGGCGATGGACGAGGCAGCGTCCTCCGAACGCGCCCAGCTCCACGTCAGTGGCCAGGACGTGAGCCTCTGCGTGTTCCAGACCGTACGTCACCAAGCGCCGCGTGACTTGCGGAAAGATCGCGCGCAGGTTGGCATCATCTGTGCACGCGACCGTCGCGCCGTAGAACGGAACCTTGTTCACAAACTCCACGAACGCGTCCTGCAGAGATGCGAGGCTTCCGTAGCTCTCCATGTGCTCGAAGTCGATGTTGGTGACGACGGCAATCGACGGCCACAGCATCAGAAAAGAACGGTCGCTTTCATCGGCCTCGGCCACCAGGTAGTCACCTTGTCCGAGGCGCGCGTTGCTGCCAAAGGCGCTGAGCCGGCCGCCAATGACCGCGGTCGGATCCAGTCCCGCGCGTTCCAGCACCAGCGCAATCATCGACGTCGTGGTCGTCTTGCCGTGCGATCCGGCGATAGCAATCGAGAAGCGCAGTCGCATCAGCTCGGCCAACATCTCGGCGCGCGGGATCACCGGGGTTCCGCGCTGGCGAGCCTCGACGATCTCCGGGTTGCTTGCCCGGACGGCGGAGGAGTAGACGACGACATCGGCGTCGCCGATCTGCCCCGCTTTGTGCCCTTCGAACACCATCACTCCGAATGACTGCTCCAATCGCGTCGTGACATCTGAACGCCGTGCGTCCGATCCGCTGACCACGTAACCCAGGTTCGCCAGCAACTCTGCGATCCCGCTCATCCCGATGCCGCCGATTCCCACGAAATGTATGCGGCGGGTTCGGCCGAGCATTACTGCCACGCTGATCTCACCGTGCGAGCTCAAGTACCTTGTCGACAATCACCCGGGCCGCGTCTGGCCGCGCCATGCCTGCGGCGGCCTCACCCATCCGGCGCCGTTCCGCTTCGTTTCCCGCAAGCGAGAGAATCTCGCGTGCGAGTCGCTCCCCCGTGAGATCGCGCTGGTCGATCATCGTCGCCGCCCCAACCTTGGCCAGCGCCTCGGCGTTCTTGCGCTGGTGATCGTCAGTGGCGCCAGGAAACGGGATCAGGATCGAAGGGCGAGCCGAGGCCGTCAGCTCCGCCAACGTCGTCGCCCCCGATCGACAGACCACCAGGTCGGCCGATTTCATCTCCCGATCCATCGCGAACAGGAACGGTTCCACCCTGGCTTCCAGCCCTGCGCGCCGGTAGCCATCCCTGACCATCTCCAAATCCCGTTCTCCCGACTGATGCGTGATGACCACTGCAGGTGCAGCAACCAACCGCGCCGCTGCCTCCACCATGGCCACGTTGATCGCGTGCGCGCCCTGAGAGCCGCCAAAGACTAGGACCCGAGCCGCCCCAGGCGGCGAACTCTGTTCTCCATACGCCTCCCCACGAAAAAACTCCGGTCGGACCGGATTGCCCGCCACGAACGCTTTCCCCCCGAAGATCGCCAGGCTCTGCTCATAGGTCACGGCGGCTGCGGTCACCAGCGACGCAAGCAGTCGATTGGTGAGCCCAGGCACAGCGTTCTGCTCCATCAACAAGGTGGGAATCCGTCGCAGCGCGGCGAGCGCCACGACTGGTCCCGAGCTGTATCCACCCACGCCAATCACGACCGCTGGACGGCGGCGTGACAGGACGCGCCAGGCGTCGAGCGCGCTGGCCGGCAGCAGCGCGAGTCCGCGGGCCAGCGATGGCAGCGACTTGCCCTTGAGGCCGGCACTGCGAATCACGTCGAGCGTGAAACCCTCGCGCGGCACGACGCGCGACTCGATGCCGGCGGCCGTGCCGACAAAGGTCACCTGTGCATCCGGCACGCGCGTAAGAAGCGCCCTGGCCACGGCAATGCCTGGATACAAATGCCCTCCCGTCCCGCCACCCGCGATCAACACGGACAGCGCCACTCATTCCTCATGCTGCGAAATGTTGAGCAGCACACCGATGCCCATGAGACTGATCAAAAGCGACGATCCGCCGGAACTCACCAAGGGAAGGGGGATGCCTTTGGTGGGTAACAGCCCAAGAACCACGCTGATGTTCAGCAGCGCCTGGACGGCAATCATCGCGGTCACGCCCAGGGCAATGAACGATCCGAATGCATCCGGCGTGCGCATCGCGATGCGGACGCCGCGCCACGCAATGATGCAGAAGCACAGAAGCACCGTCGTGGCGCCGAGCAGGCCGAGCTCTTCGCCGATTACGGCGTAGATGAAGTCGGTGTGCGGCTCGGGCAGGAAAAACAGCTTCTGAACTCCGCCCATCAGGCCGCGGCCGAACACTCCACCGGTACCAACGGCAATCAACGACTGCATCACCTGGAAGCCATCACCCAGCGGATCCGCTTCGGGATTCAGGAACGCGAGCAGTCTTCGCAGTCGATATGGGGAACTGGTGATCAACAGGTACAGCACCGGCGTCGCGGCGATCGCCGTTCCAACGAGATACCGGTAGTTCAATCCGGCGGCGAACACCATCGTGCCTACGACCATGAGCAATGAGGCAGCGGTGCCCAGATCTGGTTCGAGCAGAATCAGGCCGCTCATCGCTCCGACGACGATGGCGATAGGGAGCAGGGAATAGGAGAGCTCGTCGATGCGGTGCATGCGGCGCTCGAGCGTGAGCGCCGTGAAAAGAATGGCCGCAATCTTGGCGAACTCGGACGGCTGGATGCCGAGGCCGCCGACATTGAACCATCGCCGGGCTCCGTTCACGGGCGCGCTGAACAGCACGAGGACGAGGAGCACGCAGACGACGGCCGTGAGTGACCAGATGAACGGTTCGTTCCGGTATGTGCGGTAGTCGATTCGCATCGCCACCGCCAGCGCCACCAGCCCAAGGAGCGTCCACATGGCCTGCCGGGTCAGAAACATGTAGGCCTGGCCATAGCGATCGAGGGCGAGTGCGGCCGACGCGCTGTAGACCATCACCACGCTGACGAAGACAAGCAGCACCGCCGCGGTGAAGAGAATCCGGTCCGATTTGAGCTTCCTTGCCATGACCTGTTACCGCTACAGAACTCCCGCGAAACGACCGAAAATCCGGCGGGTCCCAATCAGGACCCGCCGACGACCTATGTCCGTGGGCCGGGCCTTGCTTTTCAGACCCGGCTTGATCCAGATCGGCTAAGATCCGGATCCCTTGCGTCGCGAAGATGCAAGCAGTCAGCAGTCATCAGTCGGCGCGTGGGGTGGGACACCCACCTCGCAGACCGGGGTAGCCTGCGTTCCCAGCGGTAAGCTCCCACCCGCGCCGGCCGACTGACGAC
>Ga0075421_100000059_pt1 | contig 80641 bp, 78 predicted proteins | sample SoiMetdeltSBSDD5_FD_75292 | JGI IMG/M metagenome (GOLD analysis project Ga0075421, IMG submission 75292) | Bulk soil microbial communities from a Populus tree surrounding site in Tennessee, USA - Soil MetaG P. deltoides SBSDD5 | ecosystem: Environmental > Terrestrial > Soil > Tree plantation... | reverse complement strand
GGCAAGCTACTGAGCGCGCCATGCAACTCCATCGGGACACCGGTCACGTACACGGTAGCGGCGCCGCCGAGAACGACGGCCAGCACGAGGACGACCCAGACCGCGCGGCCGCGCGAGGGACGACGCGGCGCCGGGGGGAGCGTGACCGCGACCCGCTGCGCGCGCGGCGGTGACGGCCGCGCGGGGAACGTGGGTATCACCGCCGCGGCTGGGCGCGCTGCGGGCGCGGGCGCCGGCGCGGGTTCGCGGGAGGGCCGGGGCAGCGGCTGGCTCGCCTCCTCGGCCGTCACCCAGCGATCGTGGATGGCGCCACAGGCGCACGTGATCGTGAGCAGGTAGCCACCGGCCGTGCCCTCGCGCGTCTGTGCGTTCGGGGTCAGGCCTCCGCAGGCGGCGTGCTGGCGTGCGAACTGCTGGACGTCGGCAAAGTCGCTCATCCGGACGCGGGACTATTTTAGGGGAGCGGACCCTCGATGGCGCTGATCTTCCAGCCGTCGTCGCCCGTCGCCGTGTGCACGACCACGCTCTTCGACAGCGGGGCGTCCTCGCCGTTGCTGCGGACGGTGACCCGGAACTCGTGCCAGGTGCGGCTGGCGTCGATCGGCGCGGCGCGCTCCCAGCAGCCCGTGTCGACGAGCTCATAATCGAGCAGGCCGGCCCCGCGCGCCCGCTCCTGCCAGGCGCCGTCGGGCTGGCCGCCGCGCCAGCTCGCGTCGCCCGAGACGCCGCGCCGCCAGGCGTCGAGCGCGCCGCCGGCCACGGCCGCGCCGAGGTCGCCGGTGGCCCTCGCGGGACACGCGGTGCGCCCGAGCGTGACCTGCGTCACCGGCCACAGCAGGGCGCCGAGCCCGATGAGCACGGACACGGTGCCGAGGGCCAGGCGCGCGACCGATCGACGCGCGCTGCCCGTCATCGCGATCGCGAGAGTGACGACGAGCAGCACGCCCAGGGCCCAGCCCAGCGGCCGCACGAACATCTCGAACCCCGATTCGTCGAGCACCCGCAACAGCACGGCCGCGGCCGGCGTGAGGATCACGAGCGCCCACACGATCAGCCACGGATGCGCACCCCACCACGCGAGCGCCCGTGACGGGAGCGGGGCCTTCGACGGTGCGGGCGCGCGGGGGGCCGCGACGGTCTCCGTGCGTCCCCTCGCGCGCGTACGGGTCGCCGACTCGCGGCGGGGTTGCCAGCGCGGGGCCTCGCGATCGGGCTCCCAGCGAGGGACCTCGTCGAGCGGGGAGCCCGCTGGCGGCTCCCAGACCGGTAGTTCCCAGCGCGCGTCGTCGTCGGATGAGCGAGGCATTTCATTCGACCGTACGGGTCCGCCGGGCCGAGGGTCAAGGGAATCGTGGCCGTCTGGCCAGGATGCGGAGCGCCACCCGACGACCCCACTCGAACGCCTCCTCGAACAACGAGAATCCGGACAGATCGGCGTGGGCCAGGTGGACCGGCCCCTGCAGGGCGGCACCGGCCTCGGCCAACGCCGCGCCGCAGACGAGGCCCGGCTCGGGCCGCACCATGGCGTGGCCGTAGCGCGTCACGTCGAGCCGTCTGACGTCCCTCGGAAGCTCGGGATGGGGCCGCGCGAGATCACGCAGGACCTCGTCGCGCAGCGTCGTCCACGTCGACGCCAGCAGCGTCCGGCGCGCCGCCGCCGGATCGGCCCCCGGGAACGACCGGTAGTACGTGAGCACGGTGGCGCCCTCGTGCGCGCGCAGCGACTGGTGGGTCGCCACCACGTAGCCGAGCCCCGCGCCCTCGTAGAGGACGTTGTCCCACGCGGGCGGAGCACCCGCGGCGCCGCCCGGCAGTCGATCCAGGTGCAGGTTGGCCACGAGCCACGGCGCGTACCGGAACGCGCGCACGAACGCCGGGGGACGCTCGCGCCAGGGCCGGTACAGACGCGCCGCCACGAAGACGGGACAGGCCAGCACGACCTCGCGCGCGAGCAGGCGGTACGTGCGGCCGGCGCCGGCGTCGTGCACGTCGACCGCGACGTCGGGACCGGCGGGCTCGACGTTCACCACGATCTGGCCGAGTCGGATCGCCGCCGCCACCGGCTCGGCCAGCCGCTGCGTCAGCCAGGCGTTGCCCTCGGGCCACGTGAGCACCGCGTCGCCGTACTCGGGATCGGAATCGCGGGACGCGTAGTAGTGGACGCCGGCCCACGCCGAGGTCCCCGCCAGGTCGGTCCCGTAGTCGTCGCGGCACGCGTACTCCACCCACCAGCGCACGCGGGGTGAGGTGACGCCGCGCGCGTCGAGGAACTCGGCCATGGAGATCCGGTCGAGCGCCGCGAAGGCACCGGGGGCACCGGCCGTGCGCGGCGCGGCGAAGGCGCGGCGCCCCGCGGCGTCACGCCAGGTCCGGAAGCGCTCCATCTCGCGCCGGAACGCGTCGTGCTGCGCGCGATCCTCCGCGGTCGCGCCGGTCCACGGAAACAGCCCCTCGTGCCACCGACCGCGGTGATACAGCCGCTCCTGCGGCGCGTGGCAGACGTGGCGCTCGTCGTAGATCGGGCGCCCGGTGCGGTCGAACCCCTCGATGACACCGAGCTCGCGCAGCAACTCGCGCACGCCGCTCGCCTCCGCGCCCGGCAGCGGCAGGTAGTGCGCGCCCCACGGGTACGCGGTGACGCTCGACGCCCCGGCCCGCGCGTTGCCCCCCGGTGCCCCCTCGAGCTCGAGTACGACGAGGTCCCGCACCCCGCGTCGCGATAGGTGCCAGGCCGCCGCCAGGCCGGCGACGCCGGCCCCGACGATCGCCACCGCGACGCGCTCCGTCGAGACGGGGGCCGGAATCCGCCCGGGCTCGCGGAGCAGGTGGCCCACGTGATCGCTGGCGCCCACGAGGCCGCCCTCGATCGGCGCGGCGCTGCTCGCGCGGCAGCCGCCCGCGGCGAGTACCGCGCCGCCCAGCAGGAGCTCGCGGCGACTGAGCACCGCACCGTCCGGGGAGGCCGCGGTCACATCCGCTGCCACTCCGCGCCGTAGTAGTGGACGAGGATCTGGTTGTCGAGGCGATTGACCTCGACCGGCACCGGCGCCATGTCGGGCGGGAAGGCGAACAGCCCGGGCGTGGCGTCCACCGTGAGGAAGCGCAGCCCGGCCGGATAAGCGCGCGGCGGCTGCCAGCCCTCGGGCCCGGCCAGGACGAAGCCCCACTCGCCGAACGAGGGCACGTAGGCGTGGTACGGGCGCGCGGCCAGGCCCGCGCTGCGCATGGTCTCGACGATGCACCAGAACGAGCGGCGCGCGAACATCGGCGACGTCGCCTGCAGCGCGGCGACGCCGTCCGGCGCCAGGCGGGCGCGGAGCACGCGGTAGAACGTGCGCGAGTAGAGCTTGCCGAGCGAGAAGTTGTGGGGATCGGGAAAGTCGGCGAGCACGACGTCGAACGTCTCCCGCGTCTCGGTCAGCCAGACGAAGGCGTCGGCGTTCACGACACGCACCCGCCCGTCGCGCAGGGCACCCCCGTTGACGGCCGTCAGCAGCGGGGTGTCGGCGAACAACCGGGTCATCTCGGGGTCCAGGTCCACGAGCGTCACGCGCTCGACCGGATACTTCAGAATTTCGCGCACGGCGAGGCCGTCGCCGCCGCCCAGGACGAGCACGCGCCGGGGCCGCGGGTGGGAGGCGAGGGCCGGATGCACGAGCGCCTCGTGGTAGCGGTACTCGTCGCGCGAGGAGAACTGCAGGTGCCCGTTCAGGAACAGACGCAGGTCGTCGCCCGCGCGCGTCAGCACGATGCGCTGGTAGGCCGACGTGCGGGCCAGGATGATCTCGTCGGCGTAGAGGCGGTCCTCCGACCACGCGGTGATGTGCTCGGCCGCGACAACGCCCCCACCCAGGCACACGAGGCCGCCGAGGGCCAGCGCCCGCAGCGGACCCGGGGCGGCCAGGTCACGACGGAAGATCCACGTCGACCACAGGCCGACGGCCACGTTGGCGAGGCCGACCAGCAGCGAGGTGCGCACCAGCCCCAGCCGCGGGATCAGCAGCAGCGGGAACAACAGCGACGCCGCCAGGGCGCCGATGTAATCGAGGGACAGCACCTGGGCGACCAGCTCGCGGAACACCAGCCGGTCGCGGAGCAGGCGCAGCAGCAGCGGGATCTCGAGCCCGACCAGCACACCGACCACGCCGACGAGCCCGTAGAGGACGACGCGGAAGTGCGGCGTCTGGCCGAAGGCCACGAACAGCAGCGCCGCCGCCCAGCCGCCCACCAGGCCCACGAGGACCTCAACCTGCACGAAGCGCGCGGCCACGCCCCGCTGCACGTAGCGCGAGAGGAACGAGCCAATGCCCATGGCGAACAGATAGGCGCCGATGACCGTGGAGAACTGGGTGATCGAGTCGCCCAGCAGGTACGAGGCGGCGGCCGCCGCCACCAGCTCGTAGACGAGCCCGGCGGTGGCGACGACGAGGACCGTGATGTAGATCGCGGACGACATGCGGGGGCTCCGGCGGCTCAGCGGATCGCGGACGACACGATGACCGAGATCCCGATGGCGACCGCGCCGACGACGATCGCCAGCGCCACGTTCTTCTCGTCGATGATCTCCTTCCAGAGGTGATAGGGCGTGAGCCGGTCCACGACGACGAAGGCCACGGCGAAGATGACCAGGCCGATCGTGGCGTACACCAGCGCGGCGACCATCGGGGCCCAGTGGATCTCGGGGATCGTCATCATTTCGCTCCTGTGTAGGACCGGCCGCCGTAGCTCGAGCGGGACGATCCGGGGTTGTCGCGCACCGACATCGGCGCCGCCTTCTCCTCGGTGACGGGGCTAGGGCTCCAGCCGGTGAAGTGGATCCACATCAGCGCGCCGAGCACGAGGCTCGCGAAGACGCCGTAGGCCGTCGTCACTCGTCGTCTCCGTCGCCGCCCGAGCGCGGGTGGTCGCTCTCCTCCCAGCGGCGCTGCTCGAAGCGCCACTGCCGCCACCAGAAGACGAGCGGCGGCAGGACCAGCAGGCCGAGCGCGAGCCACAGCCACAGCGGGCGCGGCACGTCGCGCGTGAGCCGCACCCGGTAGTTCACCGGCCCCGGCGCCTCGGGCTCGATCACGAGCACGTAGCGCCCCGCCGGCACCGACGGAAGCCACGCCCGGTCCCAGGGCGCGCCCTCGGTCCAGGCGCCGTCGCTGTCGCGCCCGTGGTAGTAGGACACCTCGCGCCCGAGGGTCCGGGTGGTTCCGGTACGCTCGTCGAACAGCGTGAGCGTGAAGTACGCCCAGCCCTGCGACAGGGTCGTGCTGATCTCGACCACGAGGTTCGAGGAGCGGCCGGTCAGCTCGAACGGCGCGCTCTCCACGCTGGCCGTCGCCGGCGCCCGCCGGTCGTAGGCCCAGGCGGCGTCGAGCACGAGGCGCTGCTGCGCGAACATCAGGAAGCCGACGTGGATCAGCAGGGCCAGGGCGAGGAACGCCGCGAGCAGGAGCAGCATCGTGCGCGAGTGCGGCGCGAACGGCGAGGGCTGGGCGGCCCCCACGCCCACCCGCTCCGGCGGTGCCCCGGGCAGCGCGAAGGCCGTCCACACCGTGGCGCCGTCGAGGTACTCGCCGATCGACCAGGTGATCTCGTCCTCCGCGGTCTCGCGGCACAGGACGAGCGGGGGATTCACGAAGTCCTCCACGACCGCCCGGTCGCCCACGCGGGCCCGCCAGGGCAGCTCGCCGACGACGTGGGCGAGCTCGGCGGTCGCGGTCTGGAAGTGACGATACCGCTCACCCAGGTACTCGGCCTCGAGCGCGGTTCCGGTGGACGGTCTCCCCGCCACCGGCTTGGCCAGCGTCCAGTGCCCGCCGTACTGCCCCAGCCACCGGAACCCGCCGGCCGGGTTGTGGAGCAGGTGCTCGAACCACGTGTAGGTCTCGCCCTCGATCGTCGTGCGCCACGCGAGGGAGCCGATCACCTCCCACGTCTCGCCCTTCAGCCGACCCCGGGTCCCGAGCGGGATCGTCGGCGTGACCGCCCGCGTCGCCGCCTCGTACGTCTCGATGATCCGGTAGTGCGGGTCCTGGGCGTCCAGCTGGGCTCCGCAGGCGCCGCAGATCACGACGAGGGAGCGTCCGGGGGCGCGGATCGTGAGCGGCGCCCCGCAGCCGGTGCAGGCCAGCGCCGTGACGGCGGGCGACGGCGTCGGCGTCAGCGCGACCCCTCGACCTCGCGCAGGCCGCGCGGCTTCAGGGCAGCGAGCTCCACGGCCTCACCCGCGTAGAGGCGGGGCGCGGCGTCGCTGTAGTCGAGCGTGGCGAAGCGCGCCGTGGCCGTGCGCAGGTCGGCCGTCCGCGTCTTCCAGCCGGCGTCGACGCGGAACGGCAGCTCGCCCTCGCCCGCCACCACCTCGGCCTCGCGGACGTCGGTCACCTCGTAGGCGACGCCCTGCAGGGTCACGCCACCGCCCGGGCGCAGGCTCTCGAAGGCCGGCAGCGGCCCGGGGTCTGCCACCTCGAACGACACCGCGTACGCGCCGGCCGCGTCACCGAGCCAGCCCGTGCGGCCGTCGTCGAAGACGCAGTACCACTCGTTCCAGCGTCCGCGCTCCCACCGTATCTGTAGGCGGCCCACCACCGCGAAGTGCGTTCCCCGCCAGACGCCCTCGACGCCGAGCTGCAGCGGCGTGACGTCCTCGAGGAGCGCCGCCATCGTGCCGATCTGCTCGACGTCGAGGTCGTGGCGGAGCAGCGTGGCGCGACAGTAGCCGCAGACGGCGAGGAGAGACTGCGCGGACGCGAAGGTGACGGGTGCCCCGCAGGACGGGCAGTCGCGGGCCGTCAGGCCTGGGGCGCTCCGCACTCGGGGCAGAACTTGCTGGGCTTGTCCAGCCGCGCGTTGCAGCGGGGGCAGGTGGGCGCCTGGACCGCGCCGCAGTCGGGGCAGAACCTCGCCCCCGGCGGCACCGGCTTGGCGCAGCGCACGCAGGCGCCAGGCGCCGGTCCGGCGGGCCCCACGCGCGGCGCCGGCGTGGCCGGGGCGCCGGGCGCGGCCGGCGGCGCGCCGCCGGCGGCCGCCTGGCTCATCGCCTGCCCCATGGCCTGGCCCATCGCGATGCCCGCGCCGAGCCCGGCGCCGGCACCGGCGACGCCGCCCTCGTTGGCGGCGGCGACCGGGATCGACTGCGCGGTCTGAAACTGCGTGTAGCGTCCCATGTCGCCGACCACGCCCATGCCGATGCGCTCGTCGAGCCGCTTCTGCAGCTCCTCCGGAAGCGAGACGTTCTGGACCTGGAAGCCCTCGAGCGACAGGCCCAGGTCGGCGAACATCGGCCGCAGCTTGTCCGCCACCGCCGCGCCCAGCTCGACCTGGTTGGCCGCCATGTCGAGGAACGGGATGTTGCTCTCGGCGAAGTGGTCGGTGAGCACCGCGACCACGGAGTTGCGCAGCTGGCCCTCGACCTCCCCGACCAGGTAGGTGTCGCGGCTGCCCGACACCTTCTGGTAGAAGACGCGCGGCGCGGCGATGCGGAAGGTGTAGATCCCGAAGGCGCGCAGGCGCACCGCGCCGAACTCGCGGTCGCGGATCGTGATCGGGTTGGAGGTGCCCCACTTCTGGTTCAGCCTGAGACGCGTCGAGAAGAAGTAGACGTCGCTCTTGAAGGGCGACTCGAAGAGCTTGTCCCAGTTGGCGAGGTCGGTCAGCAGCGGGATGTTCTGGGTCTTGATCGTGTGCTGGCCGGGCCCGAAGAGGTCGGCCGGCGTCCCCTGGTGCACGAACAGCGCGGCCTGCGTCTCCCGCACGGTGAGCTGGGCGCCCTGCTGGATCTCCATGTCGCGCATCGGGAAGCGCCAGGCGAGGACCTCGTCACCATCCTCCGTCCACTGGATGATGTCGATGAACTGCTTCTTGACGAAGTCGAGAAAGCCCATGGCGTCCTCCGTCGAATCGACCTTCGACCACTGTAGGTGGCCGGCGTGAGCAGTGTCAAGGAACGCAGGCTCCGGTTGACCGTCCGCGGAGGCGTGCGGTACGATGCGCGACCATGAAAAAGCCCGCGTCGAAGAAGAAGGGCGCCGCGAAGTCCACCGCGGCGAAGAAGAAGACCGGACCCGCCAAGGCGAAGAAGCCGGCGGCGAAGGCGGCGGGGACCGCGACCGCGAAGGCCGCGCCCTACACGCCGGCGCCCATCAAGGGCGACGGCTGGCCGCCGTTCCGCTACCCGCTCCACTAAGTCCTGGCGCCCGACGCCGGCGGGCCACGATGCTCCGCCTGCTCGGTCTTCTCCTGGCACTCCTGGTCGCCGCGCCTCACTGCGCGGTGAGCGCCGAGGACCGTCCGCTGCGCCTGGTGACCTTCAACCTGCTCCACGGCGGGCCGTGGTCGAGCTTCACCGGGGAGGACGCCCACCTCGAGCGACGCCTGGCCATGATCGTCGACGATCTGCGCGCGCTCGACGCCGACGTGGTGGCGCTGCAGGAGGTGCCGGTCACCCGCCGTCATGGCGACGTCGCCGCCCGCCTCGCCGGGGCGCTCGGCTTCTACCACGTCCACGCCCGGGCCACCGAGCGGGTGTTCCCGGTGATGCGGCTGCTGGGCCGGCTCATCACCGCCGCGCTCGGCTTCGTCGAGGGGCCGGCGATCCTGAGCCGCTTCCCAATCTTGACAACCGAAATCCACGACCTGCCGCCGTGCCGGCGCTGGCTCGATGCCCGCGTGGTGCTGCGGGCCGACGTGGCGACGCCCGCCGGCACGCTCGCCGTCTTCTCCACCCACACCTCGCGCGACGACTGCCAGACCCAGCGCGTGGCCGAGGTGGTCGAGCGGCACCCGGGCGGGCGGCCGGCCGTCGTGATGGGCGACCTCAACACGGGCGAGACCGCGCCGGCCCTGGGCGCCTTCCTCGACCACGGGTTCATCGACGCCTTCCGCGCCACCAACCCGGACGCCGTCGGCCCCACCGTGTGGCAGCGCATCGACGCGCCCTTCTCCACCGTGGCCCGGCGGGTGGACTACGTCCTCCTGCGCGGAGGGGACGGTGTGGCCCTTCGCCCCGTCTCGAGCCGGGTCGTCCTCAACACGCCGCGGCCGCACGGCGACGGCGGCGTGCTGTGGCCGTCCGATCACTACGGGGTGTTCGTCGAGATGGACCTGCTCAGCCGTGCTTCATCCCGGTGACGTTGTAGACGCTCACCGGGCGCGAGAAGCCCTTGAGGAGCATCTCGCCGACCCCCACCGCCTCGACCTGGTCCTCCAGGGCGCTGAAGAGCCGGCGGGAGATGAGGATCTGGCCGGGCTGGGCCTCGCCGCAGAGGCGGGCGGCCAGGTTGGTGACGGTGCCGATGGCGCCGTAATCCCAGCGGCCCTCGAAGCCGATGGCCCCCAGCGTCGCGTACCCCTGGGCGATGCCGACGCCGAAGTCCAGCTCGTACCCGCGCTTGCGCCAGCCGCGCACCAGCTCGTCGACCCGCTCGCGCATGGCGAGCGCCATCCGCACGGCGCGCTCCTGCGGGTTGGGCACCGGCGAGGGGTCGTTGAAGAAGATCATCATGCCGTCGCCGGTGAACCGCTCGAGCGTGCCCTCGTGCTCGACGATGAGCTGGCCCATGGCGGCGTGGTACTCGCGCAGTACGCCCATGATCTCCTCGGGCTCCGCCGTCTCCGCGAAGGCCGTGAAGCCCCGCAGGTCGAGGAAGACCACGGTGATGTCGCGCCGGTGGCTCTGGAGGGGGTCGTCGGCGCCGCCGTTGACGATCGCCTCGGCCAGCTGCTTCGAGAAGAAGCGGCGCAGCCGGCCCAGCCGCTCGAGCTGGGCCACCTGCTCGGCTACGCGGGCCTCGAGCGTGCGGTTGAGGTCGGCCACCTGGTCCCACAGCGTCTTCACGCGCAGCAGCGAGCGCACACGGGCCAGGAGCTCGGGCTGGTGGATGGGCTTGGTGAGGAAGTCGTCGGCGCCCGCCTCGATGCCCTTCACCCGCTCCTGGCCGGGATCGAGCGCGGTGACCATCACGACCGGCAGCATGGCGGTCGCCGCGTTCGCGCGGATCGTGCGGCACACCTCGTAGCCGCTCATGCCCGGCATCATCACATCGAGCAGCACGAGATCGGGCGGCTCGGCCTCGATCTGCGCGAGGGCCTCCGCGCCCGAGGTCGCGGTCCTCACCTGATAGCCCTTGGCGGCGAGCAGGTCGGCGAGCAGCTTGAGGTTGACCGGCGTGTCGTCGACCACCAGCACGCGACCGGGTGCGCTCACGGGCTCCTCCGGGCCGGGCGGTCGAGGACCTCGCGCACCAGCTCCAGGAACGGCCGGACGCTGATCGGCTTGGCCTGGTAGCCGTCGAATCCGGCCGCCATGATCTTCTGCCGGTCATGGGTCATGGCCGAGGCCGTCACGGCCAGGACCGGGATCGTCGCCGTGGCCGGATCGGCCCGCAGCTGCCGGAGCGTCTCGATCCCGTCGATGCCCGGCAGGTGGATGTCCATCAGGACCAGCGCCGGGTGCTGCTCACGAGCCAGGCGAAGGCCCTCCTCGCCCGTCTCCGACTCCAGCAGCCGGTAGCCCTTGACGGTGAGCACGTCCCGCACGAGCTTGCGGTTCTTCTCGTTGTCTTCGACGACCAGGATCAGCTCGCCTGCCATGGCGTCACCGGAATGGTAAAGGTGAACGTCGAGCCCTGCCCCACCTGACTCTTGACCCAGATCTTGCCGCCGTGCAGCTCCACGAACTTGCGGGCGAGGGCCAGGCCCAGCCCGGTCCCCTCGTGCTTGCGCGCGTAGTCCGTGCCCACCTGGCGGAACTCCTCGAAGACGGCCTCGTGGTCCTCGGGGGCGATGCCGACGCCGGTGTCGGTCACCGAGATCTCCGCGCTCCCGTTGGCCAGCCCCGCCCGCACGTCGATCCGGCCGCCCTCCGGCGTGAACTTGACGGCGTTGGAGAGCAGGTTGAGGAGCACCTGCTTGATCTTCCGCTCGTCGCCCTTGATTTCGCCCAGCCGGGGGTCGATCCACCGCTCGAGCGCGATCCCCCGCCGCATCGCCCGCTCGCGTACCAGGATGAGCGCGTTGTCCACGGCCTGGGGGATGTTGAAGTCGGCGGGCTCGAGCTCCATACGGCCGGCCTCGATCTTGGCCAGGTCGAGGATGTCGTTGATGAGCGAGAGCAGGTGGCGGCCCGACGACAGGATGTCGTTCAGGTACTCCTCCTGCTTGGCATTCACGTCGCCGAACATCCGCTCCAGCATGACCTCCGAGAAGCCGATGATCGCGTTGAGCGGCGTCCGCAGCTCGTGCGACATGCTGGCCAGGAACTCGTCCTTGTGTTGGTTGGCGACCTCGAGCTCGCGGCTCTTGTCCTCGAGCTCGCGGAAGAGCCGCGCGTTCTGGATGGCCAGGGCCGACTGGGTGGCGAACGTGCTCAGCAGCTCCACCGTCCGCTCCGCGAAGGCGCCGGGGGTGCGGCGGTTGACCACCAGGGCCCCGACCACCTCGTCCTCGCTGACGAGCGGCACGGCCAGGAGCGAGCGGTAGCCGGAGCGGACGACCGCCTCGCGGACGCGGCTCGAGTAGGCGTCGGTGTCGTTGACGTCGGGCACCTGGACCGGCGTCCGGGTGGCCACCGCCTGCCCGGCCGCGCCCTCGCCGTAGACGAGGCGCGTGGTGCGGAGCGCCGCCACGAACTCCTCCGGGAACCGGTCGGTGGCGCGCAGCTGGAACGTGCGGGTCGCCGCGTCGAACTCGTAGATGACGCCGCCGTCGCCCTCGGCCAGCTCGTTGGCCCGCGACACGATCGTCGCCAGCACGATGTCGAGGTCCAGCGTCGAGGAGATGGTGCGCCCGACCTCGCCCAGCGCCTCGAGCTCGCCGACTGAGCGCGTGAGCTCGGCGGTGCGCGCCCGCAGCTCCTGGAAGAGGCGCACGTTCTCGATGGCGATGACCGCCTGGTCGGCGAAGGTCTGCAGCAGGGCGACCTGTTTGTCGGTGAAGGACCGGACCTCGGTGCGGAACACGGTGATGGAGCCGATCGGCACGCCCTCGCGCATCAACGGGATCCCGATCGTGGTGCGGATGCCCTCGCGACGGATCGCCGGGGCGATGTCCGGGTACTCCGAGGCCACCTCGGCGAGGAGATCGGGGACCCGGATGGTGGCCCGGTCCACGATGGTCCGGCCCGACACCGAGCCCCGCGTGACCGGCCTCGCCTGCCCCGCCTCGAGCGTCGCCTGCACCGGCCCGTAGCGGGCCACGAGGCGCATGGCGTCGCCCTCGACCCGGAAGATCTGCGCGTTCTGTGCCTCGCAGAGCCGGGCGGCGCTCTCGACGAGCGCCATCATGACGGGGTGGACGTCGGTGGGCGACCCCGAGATCACCCGCAGGATCTCCGCCGTGGCCGTCTGCTGCTCGAGCGCCTCGCTCACCGTCCGGTTCTTCTCCTCCAGCTCCTTGAACAGACGCACGTTCTCGATGGCGATGACGGCCTGGTCGGCGAAGGTCTGCAGCAGGGCGATCTGCTTGTCGGTGAAGGGCCGGACCTCGGTGCGGTACACCATGAGGACGCCGACCGGCGTGCCCTCACGGAGCAGCGGCGTGGCCAGGGCCGTCCGCACGTGGGCGATCTGGGTGACGTCGACGAGCTGCGGCAGCTGGTCGACGAGCCGGGACAGATCGGGTTCCTGGGTCGTCTGGCGGTCGAGGATGGCGCGCCCGCTCGGAAGCGCGCGGGTGATGGGGTAGTGACGCCGTGGGATGAGCTCGCCCGCGTTGGTCGCCACCCAGACGAAGCCGTCGCCCTCGACCCGGCCGATCAGGGCGCGGCTGGCGTCGGTCAAGCGCGCCGCCGCCTCGGCGACGGCCTTCATGACGGGCTCGATGTCCGTGGGCGAGCTCGAGATCACGCGCAGGATGCCGGCGGTCCCCGTCTGCTGCTCGAGCGCCTCGGACAGCTCACGGGTGCGGTCCTCGACCTTCTGCTCCAACGTGGCGTACGACTCGCGCAACCGGCCGGTCATCTGGTTGAACTCGTCGGCGAGCGCCTCCAGCTCGTCGCCGGTGTTGATGGAAATCCGGTGGTCGAGCTCGCCGGTGCCGATCTTCGCGGCGCTCTCCTGGAGGGCCTGGATCGGACGGGCCAGCCGGCGCGCCAGCACCACGCTCACCACGACCGCCAGCGCGATCCCGAGGGCGACGAACGCGATCGTCCGGTAGGCGGAGGCGCGCAGCGGGGCGAAGGCCTCCTCGAGCGGCTGCTCGACCATCACGACCCAGCCGAGGGGCGCGATGACGGAGTGCGCGGTGAGGACATCGCGGCCCTTGAGGTCCTTGGCGATGGTGACCTCGGCGTCGCCGGGGACGTTGGCCAGCACGGCCTTCACCTGGGCGAGGCCGGCCAGGCTCGTCTTCTGCAGCACGAGGCTGATGTCGGGGTGCGCGATCAGGGCGCCCCCGCCGTCGACCACGTAGGCGAGCCCGGCCTTGCCGACCTTGATCTGGGAGACCACGTCCCAGATGAACTTGAGGTTGACCTCGGCCACGGTGACCCCGCCGCCGGCCTGCGGCATGGCGATGGTCATGTACGGCTCGGACTCTTTGCGGAAGTACACGGGGCCGAAGTAGGTGCGTCCCCCCTTCGGGACCCGGAACTTGGGGTCGGCGGAGAAGTCGATCTGGCTGCCGACGACGTCCATGGCCAGGCGGGACACGCGCAGCTGCTCGCGTCCGTTCGGGTCGAGGTGGCTGACCTCGGTGATGGCCAGCACCTGCCGCTGGAGACGGACGGCGTCGATACGGCGCTGCTCGATGGCGGCGGCGGCGGTGGGGACCAGGAGGGGCTGGGTCGTCCAGACGAGCTGGCGCTCGATCTCGCGCACGAAGGTCTCGATCCGGGAGGCGGCCCCGCTGGCCTTCTCACGCTGCAGGGCGACCAGGGCCTCCTTGTTCTCGTTGTAGGACGAGTAGATTTCGACAATGCCACTGGCGAGCAGGGCGCCGGTGACGAGCCCTACCAGGATCACCAGGTACTTGCGGGAGAGGCGGCCATGGCCCCTCATGGTGGGTCGATTCTACGCCGAACGGCTACGCGGGGCGGGCTCCCATCCGCGCGAGGAGGTCGGCGAGACCCTTCGTCAGGCAGCGGGCGATCTCGTCCCGGCAGGCACGATAGGTGTCCTCCCCCTGCCCGACCGGGTCGCCGATGTCGCCGGTTTCCCCGGCCAGCTCCCGCAGGGTGAGCGTCGGCGGCGCCGCCCCGTCGACGAGCGCGGCAACCATGCGCTTCTGCTCGGCCGTCATCGTGACGACCACGGTGGCCTCGCCGACGAGGTCGCGGTGCGCCTTGAGATCGGTGGAGACGATGGTGTCCTCCTCGAGCCGGATGCCGATCTCCTTCAGCACGAGCCGCGCGTCGAGCGAGGCCAGCATGCCGTCCCGCGCGTAGGGCGACACGCCCGCCGAGCGGACCCGCACGGACTCGCCCAGGCCCTGCTCGGCGAGCATCCGCTCGAGCAGGGCGTGGGCCATCACACTGCGGCAGGTGTTGGCGTGACAGACGAGGAGAACGCCGTTCACGCCTCCTCCCACGGCGACTTCCAGGCCTTGACGCCGTTGCCGAGGTCGCGCCACTCGGCGGCGGGACGCTCGTGCAGGGTGCGGCCGAAGCCGGTGCCCATCGGCGTCTTCAGGTGGCCGCCGATCGTGTCCTTGAAGTGCCCAGCCACCTCCTCGGGCGTGAGGCGACGATTGCCCTCGAGCCGTCGCGTCGCCTGCGGATGCGAGAGCACGGTGTAGCCGTACCCGAACGAGTGGAAGACCTGCCCGTTGACGTGGGCGGCGTCGTCGCTCGACAGGAACACGACGAGCGGCGCGACGTTGTCGGGGTCGCGCTCGGTGCCGACCGCCTGCTCGCTCGGCCACTTGCCGGTCTGCTCGAAGACCTCGCGGCCGCGCGGGGTGGAGTCGATCATCCGGGTGGCGCCGCTCGGCATGATCGCGTTGCAGGTCACGCCGTACTTGGCCATCGCGTTAGCCGTGGACCACGTGAGGCCGACGATGCCGGCCTTGGCCGCCGCGTAGTTGGGCTGGCCGGGTGCGCCCAGCGCCGACACCGACGACATGCTGATGATGCGGCCGAACTTCTGCTCGCGCATGCGGATGGAGGCGGCGCGGATCGTGTTGAAGGCGCCCTTGAGGTGGACGCCGATGACCGCGTCCCACTCGGCCTCGGTCATGTTGAAGATCATCCGGTCGCGCAGGATGCCGGCCACGTGCACGAGGATGTCGATACGCCCCCACGCCTTGGCGACCTGTTCCACCATCGCGGTGCCCTGGGCGAAGTCCGCGACCGAGCCGTAGTTGGCCTCGGCGGTGCCACCGGTCTGGCGGATCTCGTCCACGACCACGTCGGCCGGCCCTCGCTCACCACCGGCACCGTCCAGCGTGGCGCCCAGGTCGTTGACGACGACCTTGGCGCCGGCCGCCGCCAGCGCGATCGCGATGCCCTTGCCGATTCCACGGCCCGCTCCGGTCACCAGCGCGGTCTTGCCGTCGAGCATGCCCATGCGTGCGTTCCTCCCTCTCAATTCACTGCGTCCGGACGGTACGGCCGTCTCCTGCTTACGGCGTTGCGACGTCGGCGTTTCTGCGCTTCCGTCTCTACAGTTCTGCGTTCCTGCTTTCAGCCATCGTTCGGATTGGGGGCTCGGCTCGGCCGCCGAGCGGCCTCACCTCGCACTGCCACTCGCGGTATCGGGGAGCGGCCGGTAGTACGGATGGCCGGCGGCGGCCCAGGCCTGGCGCATCTCACGGAACTGCGGGCCCATCGAGTCGACGCCGAGCATCGGCATCGTGCCGCGGCGGATCGTGAAGTCGTGGGGCGCCAGCTCCCCGCCGCGGGCGAAGTGTCGCTCGGCCGCCGCCACGCGTCCCTGCGTCCACAGCCACTGGCCGAGCCCGAACTCGGCGCGCGCCTGCTGGTCCGCCTCGGTCGGCAGCGGCTGCAGGCGGCGGACCTCCTCGGCGCTCAAGGCCGGGGCCTCACCGCGGACCCAGGCCCGCAGCGCGTCCCGATGCGGCGCCGCCGACAGGCCGGTGATGCTCTTGAACGTATCGGCGCCGAAGGCCACGTCGTTGGGACGCACGATCCGTCCCCGCTCGTCGATCCAGAAGATCGTCGGCACGTTGACGACGTTGTAGAGGTCCGCCAGCACGTGCCCCGTGTCGATCAGCGCCGGGTACGTCGGTCGCGCCGCCTCGATCCACGGGCGCGCGTCGTCCGCCGACTTGTCGAGCGCGACCGCGATGATCACGAACCCGCGGCCCTTCAGCTCCTCGTAGAGCACCTGCCACACGGGCAGGTCCAGGCGGCAGCCTCACCACGAGGCCCAGGCGACGAGCAGGATCTTCGAACCGCGGTACTGGCTCAGCGCGTGCGGCCGGCCCTCCAGGTCGGGCAGCGTGAAGTCCGGCGCGTGCTGTGAGGCCAGCGCCTGGGCCCGCTCGCGCGCGGAGCCGCCGAGGAACGCCGCGCGCTCCGGGACGTCCACCGCCAGCGCGCGATCGAGCGTGCGCGCGAAGACCTCGAGGTCGACGCCGGCCTCGTCGACCAGGGCGGCCGCGTCCGCGACCGGGACACACATCGCGTCGCTGCAGAGCAGGCCGTCGTGCACCTCCCAGCCCAGCGTGTCCTTGAGCGCGGCCGCGTCCAGCCGCACGCGGTCACCGGCCACGCGGGCCGGCACCTCCACCGCGCGCTCGGCGTCGACGAGCGTGAACCGGTCGCTCATACGGCCCCCTCGGGCGCACCCGCCCGCGCCGCCACCGCGAGGTCCTTGCTCTGGTCGCGCAGGATGGTGGGGCTCATGACGATCTCCTCGATCACCGTCCGCGGCGGCAGCGTGACGCAGAGGAGGATGGCCCGGGCCACGTCCTCGGCCTGCATCATCGTGGCGCGCGCCGTGGCGTCGGGGTTGTGCGGCCGCTTGTCGAGGATCGGCGTGTCGACCTCGGCCGGCATGATCGTGGTCGCGCGGATGCCGTGGTTCCGCAGCGTGTTGTGCACGTGCTGCATGAGGTTGCGGACCGCCGCCTTCGCGGCGCCGTAGGGCGCGCCGCCGATCAGGCCGGCTTTGAGCGCGGCCAGCGAGCTCACGGTCACGATCGTGCCGCTCTTGCGCTCGATCATGCCGGGCAGCACGGCCTGGGTGAGCACGTAGACGGCGTTGAGGTTCACCGCCAGCACGCTGTCCCACTCCTTGCGGCCCACCCAGCGGACGGAGCGGGCGTGGCTCGAGTGGCCGGCGTTGTTGACGAGCACGTCCACGCGGCCGAAGCGCTCCAGCGTCCACCGGACGAACTCGGCGGCCGCCTCCGGGTCCTCGAGATCGGCCGCCCGGGCGGCGCAGAGCCCGCCGTCCTTCTCGATCGCGCGCGCCACGGCGTCGACCGGCGCGGCCCGCCGGCCGCAGATGACCACCTGGGCGCCCTCGGCCGCGAGCATCCGCGCCGCCGACTCCCCGATCCCGGTTCCCCCGCCCGTCACGATCGCGACCTGCCCCTTCAACGCCCCCATCTCAATCTCCTTCGTCCGTTCTCAGGCTCGGGCTCGCCTCGGCCGCCGAACGGCCTCGGCGCTCACTTCCACGCCCACACCGGTTGCTCGAAGTGGTCGACGCGGGTGGCGCGGCCGTGGACGACGACCTCGCGCATCTGGTAGATCACGGCGGCGGTCGGCGCGTGGATCAGCGTGGAGAGGATCGGGAGCTGGATCACCGGCCGATCGCTCTCGGGGATCGAGATCAGGATCGGCACCTCCGGGCCCTCGAGGTCGCCGAGCGGTACGTGGTACACGCGCGCGACCTCCTCCGGGTTCGGCGTGAGTTCGCCCGCGCCCTCGCCCCAGACCACGACCGGCGTGATGACGAATCCCGAGCGCGTCGGATAGTCGTCCAGCACCCCCAGCACCGCGTCCGCCGACAGCGTGAGCCCGACCTCCTCGGCCAGCTCGCGCCGCGCCGCGTCCTCGGCCGTCTCGCCCGGCTCGATGCGCCCGCCCGGCAGCGCCCACTGGCGGGCGTGGGCGCGCAGCCGCTCTGCCCGGCGCGTCAGCAGGAAGCACGCGCGCCCCTCGGCGTCCGGGAGCAGCACGAGCGCGACCGCCGCCGGCCGACGACCGCCGGAGGGATGCGCGCGCCGCGTGAATCCGTCCAGGTGCGTGCGCGCGCGCGTCCGTAGATCTTCGTCGAACGTCAACGCAGCCCTGTCGGAGGCCTCAGCAGCGTGCACCGAGAAGCGGCCCGGGTTTCCCGGGCCGCTCCCGAGCCACCCGGGCGGCTTGGGGGCCATGTCGGGGCCCCGATCACGCCACGCGTTCCCGAGGCGCGCCACGGCTCCGCCGGGGCGTGCCGAGCGACCGGGGGGTATGGGGGCCATATCGGGGCCCCCATCTCAATAAGCGGGCAGCTTGCCGGCGCTGACGCCGCTCTTGCGGACCGCCGCGACCTCGTCGGCGGCACGGGCGGCCAGGAAGCGGCCGTCGCTCGCGAGCGTGACGAACTGGTAGCCGGCGGCGATCATCTTCAGCGCGTAGGGCGCGCCGCCGCAGTGGATGCCGGCCGCGACCTTGTGGCGCTTGCACGCGGCGACGATCTGCTGCTGGGCCTCGACGACCGGCGCCTCGGTCTGGTCGAGCTTGGGCGTGCAGCCCAGCGTGATCGACAGGTCGGCCGGGCCGACGTAGACGGCGTCGATCCCCGGCACGCTCAGGATGTCGTCGATGTTCTTCACGGCCTGCGCGGTCTCGATCATCGGGATCACCAGGACCGTGTCGTTGGCGCTGGCCGGTGTGTAGTCGCTCCCGGCGTAGATCGAGGCGCGCACCGGCCCCCAGGAGCGGTAGCCGCGCGGGTAGTACTTGCAGGCGGTCACCAGCGCCTCGGCCTCCTCGCGCGTGTTGATCATGGGGCAGATCACGCCGTAGGCGCCGGCGTCGAGGATCTTCATCAGGCGCGCCGGGTCGTTCCAGGGCACTCGCGCCAGGGGCACGACCCCCGTGGTCGAGATGCCCTGCAGCATCGTGACCGCCACCTGGTAGTCGACGACGCCGTGCTGCATGTCGATCGTGAGCGAGTCGAACCCCTGGTGCGACATCACCTCGGCGGAGAACGCGCTCGGGATGGACAGCCAGCCGTTCACCACCGCGTCGCCCCTGGCCCAGATCTCCTTCAGCTTGTTCGCTCGCACGACAGACTCCTTCCGGGCTCGGGCCCGCTCAGGCTGGCCCGGCGGGGCGCATTATACTCGGAGCCGCCGCCGGCCTCCGGTCGGCGCCGGGCGGCCCCCGTGCCCCGGGTCGTGCCGCGCGCCGATCAGCCTCCCAGCCGCTTCAGCATGAGGTGGCGACGGTTGGTCGTGTGCGGCCGCACCTGCGCGGGCCAGCGCCCCTCCTCGACCGCCTTGGCCCAGGCCGGCGACAGCAGGACCTCGGGACTCTCCAGCTCGTAGAGGGCGTGGAAGCGGGGGGCGCCCTGAGGGTCCATGGTCCGGCGCTCGCCGCCGAGCATCATCGTGAGCGGCTGCGTCTCGAAGCGGGTCGCCGCGATGACGCCCGGCACGGTGAGGATGAGCGGCACGTGCTCGGTGTCGTAGACCTCGTGGAAGAGCTTCTCGCGGTCGGGGCTCACGTCCATCGCGGCGGAGAACAGGTACCGGGTGCTGAGGCTCATGGGGACTTCCCTCCGTGGAGTTGGGCGTTGATCTCGCCGCGCAGCTTGGCGGCGCCGGCGTGGGCCGGATCGACGTCGAGCGCCCGTTCGAGCGCCGTCATCGCCGCGAACGGGTCGCCGGTGCCGAGATGGGCCATGCCGAGGTCGGCGTGGGCCTGGGCCAGGGTCGGCGCCCGGGTGACGGCGCGGGTCAGGACTTGCACCGCCGGGGCCGGCTGGTTCAGGGCGAGGTAGGCGCGACCCAGCCGGTGCAGCAGCGCGCCGTCGTCGGGCTGCGCGGCCACGGCCTCCTCGAGCGCGGCGAGCGCCTCGGGCCCACGCCCGAGACGCGTGTAGGCGGTGGCGAGCCCGTCGAGGAGCGCGGCGTCGCGCGGCCGGCGCGCGCGGGCCACCAGGTACTCCTCGACGGCGTCCGCGAGGCGTCCGTGCTCGAGGAGCAGGGCCGCGTGCTGCACGCGATAGCCGGGCTCCTCGGGGGCCAGCCGCACGGCGGTGCCGATCGCCTCCAGCGCGCGGGCCGGCATCCGCTGGGCCTGCCACACGCGCGCCAGCAGCGCGTGCGGCTCGGCGCTGCGCGGATCCTGACGCGCGGCGGCCTGCAGCGTCTCGACCGCGCGCAGCGGCAGCTCGAGCCGGATCTGCGCGCGCGCCAGGTCGAGCAGCGCGGGCCCGTAGGCGGGATCCAGGGCCAGCGCCCGGTCGAGGTGGGCGACCGCCTCCGTCGCCAGGCCCTTGCGCAGGAGGGCTGCGCCGACGGCGTGACGGCCCGCGGCCGTGTCGAGCCCGGCGGCGCCGGGCGCGGCCAGCAACGGCAGGTCGCGGGTGCGGAAGGCCTGCACCATCCGGTAGTTCAGCGCCGCGGTGTCGCGGTGCAGGCTCTTGGGCGCCGAGAACTCCAGCGGCAGCAGGTCGTCGGTGTTGATGTCGGCGCCGAGCGTGAGCCGGGCGACGTCCGGCTCGGCGAGCAGGAAGTCGGCGAGGAACGCGGACGACGTGCGGAAGCCGAGCCGGGCGAAGTCCTCGCGCAGCGCCGGTGAGGCCTCCCACGCCGCCTGCACGCGCGCGAGGTCGAGCGGCCGCGGCTCGGCCGCGCCCACCAGGAGGAAGTCGGCGATCCCGTGACCGTGCCACAGGGTCGCCGCCGGGAACGCCGTGCTGAACGTCCGCACGATCATCTTGAAGTCCTCGGGCCTCATCCCGTAGCCGTCGATCCACTGCACCATCACGCCGCCCGGGGTCAGCCGCGAGCGGGCCAGCGCGTAGAACTCCGCGGAGAACAGCGTCGCCACGCCGCCGATCCACGGGTTGGACGGCTCGGAGACGATGACGTCCCACCGGCGGTCGCTCGCCAGCAGCACGTTCCGGGCGTCGCCGATCGCCAGGTGCACGCGGCGGTCGCGGAGCGCGTCGCGGTTCTCTTGCTGGAAGAACCCGGCGGCCTCGACCACGGCCGGCTCGATCTCGACGACGTCGACGCGCGTCACCGGGTGGGCGGCGACCGCGCCCACCGTCACCCCGCTGCCCAGGCCGACGACCATCACCGAGCGGGCGTCGGGGTGCAGCAGCATCGGCAGGTGGCCGAGCATGAGCTGCATGTGCATGTCGACGCCGTTGCTCGCGTCGGTCTTACCGTTCACGCGCAAGAACGTGGTCGCCCCCTCGCGGTGCACGCTCACGGTGGCCGTCAGGCCGTCACGATAGAAGAGCAGCTGGGTCTCCGCGGCGGCGCGCGCCACGCCGCCCTGGCCGGCGAACCGCTGGTACTGACGCGTGTACACCGAGGCGCCCGAGGCCATGATCGCGCGATCCCAGGCGGGGACCCGGACGAGCCCGGCCACGACGATCGCCGCGAGCGCGAGACCGGCGAGCGCCTGCCACGGGGCGAGCGTCCGGCGCGACGCGAGCAGCAGGCCGACGCCGAGAACGACGTTGAGCAGGATCGCGATCTTCACCGCGCCCTGGGCGCCGGCCATGGGCACGAGCGCGAAGCCGGCCACGACCGTGCCCACGATGGCGCCGAGCGTGTTGAGCGCGTAGAGACGCCCCACGTCGCCGCCGATCCGAGCGGGACCGCGCGCAGCCGCCTGCACCGCGCACGGGAAGCCCGCGCCGATCAGCACCGTCGGGACCAGCATGGCCGCCACCGCGAGCGCGACCTCCACGACGAGCACGAAAGTGGGCGAGAGCGAGACGCTCAGGGCGCCGACGACGACGTCCGGTAGCCGGTCGAAGAGGGGCAGGATCCCGAGCGCGGTGAGGCCGACGCCGAGCTGCAAGGCCCCGAACGCGGCGGGGCCGAGCGGGCGCGCGCCGAAGAACCGCGAGAAGAGCGCGCTGCCGAGTCCGAGTCCCAGCAGGAAGGCCACCAGCATGGCGGTGAACGCGTAGGTCGAGCTGCCGATCACCAGGCTCAGCGCCCGCACCCAGGCGACCTCGTAGATCATCGACGCCGCCCCCGCCACCGCGAGCGCCGCGGCGACGAGCGTCGCGGCCAGGCTCGGCGGCTCGACCTCGGGCGCGTCGACGGCCGGCGCGTCGCCGGCAGGCGTCGGCGCGACCAGACGGCGGTCGGCCAGCACGATCAGCGCCCCGAGGACGAGGTTCACGGCCGCCGCGAGAGTCAGCGTCGCGCGCATCCCGAGGGCCGGCAGCAGCACGTAGCCGGCGAGGCCGCAGCCGACCACGGCGCCGAGCGTGTTGAGCGCGTAGAGCAGCCCGACCCGACGCCCGAGCGTCCCCGCCTCGGTCGCGAACAGGCGGCTGAGGATCGGCAGCGTGGCGCCCATCAGCGTCGTCGGCGGCAGGAACACGACCAGGACGAGGGCGAACTGCGCGAGGCTGAACGTGAAGAACGACAGGCCGAGGCCGCGCGCGAGCGCGCGGTAGGCCATCTCCACCCACGGCAGCAGTACCGGTACCAACAGGCAGAAGAGCCCCACCCCGATCTCGAGCAGCCCGTAGACGCGCAGCGGACGCGCCTGACGGTCCGCGACCCGTCCGAAGACCCAGCTCCCGAGGCCCAGCCCCGCCATGAAGGCGGTGAGCACCGTCGTCACCGCGAACACGGTGTGGCCGAACACGAGTCCGAGCATGCGGATCCACAGGACCTCGTAGACGAGCCCGGTGGCGCCCGACAGGAAGAAACAGGCGACGACCCCCGCGAGCACCGGCCGTGGCAGCGCTCGCACGCGAGGCCCGTCGACCGCGGTCACGGGCGGCGGCGTCAGTGCCCGGCCCCCTCACCGAAGGTGGGCGCCGGATGTCCCTCGATCAGCACGTTGACGACCGCGGGGCGGCCCGCGGCGAGCGCGCGCGCGAGCGCGGGCTCGAGCTGGGCCGCGTCCTCCACGAACTCGCCGTGCCCGCCGAGCGCCTCGGCCACCCGGTCGTAGCGCGAGGGCAGCAGCTCGCAGCCGACCGCGCGGTCGGCGCCGTAGTGGCGAAGTTGCAGCGTGTGCTCGGCGTTCCACCGCGCGTCGTTGCCGACGACGACCACGATCGGCGCCTCGCAGCGCAGCGCGGTGTCGAGCTCGAAGGCGTGGAAGCCGAAGGTGCCGTCGCCCATGACCGCCAGCACCGGCCGGTCGCGACACGCCAGCCGGGCGGCGATCGCCATCGGCAGCGCGCTCCCGATCGAGCCGCTGAGCCCGTTGATCAACCGCTCGCGCGGCTCGAGGCCGGCCTGCACCCACTGCCCGAACTCGCCGCCGTCGGCGACGAGCACCGCGCCCGCCTCGACGTGGGGCGCGAGCGCGGCGCAGACGCGGAGCGGATGGATGGGCACGCCCGTGGCCCGCCACGCCGCGTCCCACGCCGGCGGCCGGCGGCGGCGCGTGCCCTCCACCCGCTCCCGCCACGACGTCTGCGGTCGAGCGCGGGTGGCGGCGACGGCGGCCAGGCGCGTCGCCGACGCTGCGGGATCGGCGGTCAGCGCGAGCGTGACGCGCTCGGCCGCTGCCGCTGGCTCGGGGTCGAGCGCGACGACGCGACACTCGCGCGCGAAGACCTGCCCGAACCGCAGCGAGTAGTCGAGGGGCTTGCCGAGCAGCAGGACGAGGTCCGCCTCGCCGAGGAGTGCCGAAGCGCCTCGCAGCCAGGGGTCGTTGACGCCGCGCGGGCTCTCGATCGCCAGCGCCGGCGCGCCGGTGGCCTCGACGAGGCGCTGCACCGCCGCCCCGCGCGGCCCCCGGCCGAGCGCGGGGCCCGTGAGGATCAGCGGGCGCTTGGCCTCGGCGATCAGGCCAGCGACGGCCAGCGCGTCGCGCTCGCCGACGGCCTCGGCCGACGAGGGCACCGGCGCAGCGGGCGCGACGCCGGGCGCGGGCGCGTCGAGGACGTCGCCCGGCAGGCTCAGGTGCACGGGCCCCGGGCGACCGCTCGTGGCCAGCGCAAGCGCGCGGGCGACGTCGTCACCGATCCCCGCGGGATCCTCCACCGACCACGCCGCCTTCACGACGGGCCGCGCCGCCGCCACCTGGTCGAGCTCCTGGAAGGCGCCGCGCCCGCGCTGACCGCGAGGGCTGGCGCCCGAGAGCAGGACCACCGGGGACTCGGCCATGCGCGCGCCGTACAGGGCGGAGATTGCGTTGAGATGACCCGGGCCGGCCGTGACGAGCGCGACGCCGGGCTCGTCCGTGAGCCGGCCCCAGGCGTCGGCCATGTGAACGGCCGCCGCCTCGTGGCGCGTGTGGACGATGGCGACGCCGCGACCGATCGTAGCGTCGAAGATCGAGAGGATCTGGTTGCCGGACAGCGCGAAGATTCGCCGAACACCGGCGGCGGCGAGCGCGTCGACCAATCGGCTGGCGCCGGTCGCCGCCACGCTAGGAGCCGGGCCGGGTATCGAGGGGCGCCAGGGCGACGCCGGGGCGTTCCGAGCCGCCCCGGGGGGCTTGGGGGGCCCGTTCGAGGCCCCCCATTCCAGTGGACACTAGCCCGGAACGACCGCGGCCTGGACCTCGGACAGCTCTTCGAGCGTCGCGGCGTCCGGCACGGCGGCCGGGTGACGCACGTACGCCGAGCGCAGCCATCCGCGGCGGCGCAGGATCTCCTTGCGGATCGCCAGGGACGTGCCCGGAATCGAGCCCGGCTGGCTCTCGAAGCGGATCAGGGGCAGCCAGTGATAGAAGAGCGCGCGCGCCTCGTCGCGGCGGCCCGCCACGAAGTGCTCGCGGATGGCCCGCAGCGCCTCGGGATACGGGAAACCCGTCATCGCGCCGTCCGCGCCGCGCGAGAGCTCCTCGAAGAAGTACACGCCCCCGAGGCCGCCGAAGACGGCGACGCGCCGCGAGGCGAGGGCACCCAGGCGCGTGATCTTCGGGGGCGTGGGCGCCTCCTCGAGCTTCACGGCCTCGGCCGTCGGGAGCTCGTCGACCAGCCGCGCGAGGAACGACGCCGGCATGACGACACCCGTCGTCACCGGCTCGTCCTGCAGCACGATCGGACGCTGGGCCGCGCGGGCGACGATCTGGTAGTACTCGGCCACCGCCTCGAGGTTTCGCGCACCCGCCGGGGGCGCCACCATGACCGCGTCGGCCCCGTGCTCGCGCGCCATCGCCGCGAAGCCCGCCGCCAAGTGCGTGCCCGACGCCGACACCCCGACGACCACCGGCACATAGCCGGCGACCGCCTTGACCACGTCCTCCACGATCCGGCGGCGCTCCTCGTCGGTGAGGCGGTGCGCCTCGCCGGCGATCCCGAGGACCGTGATGCCGGTCACGCCGGTGGCCAGCACGGCCTCGACGAGGCGCGGCAGCCCGTCGACGTCGAGGGCGCCGTCGTCGGTGAACGGTGTGGCCAGGATGTGGAAGATCCCGCTCCAGTCGATCACGCCGGCCCTATAGTGCCACGACTCCGCCGAATTCCAGGCACGCCTCGGCGCGCAGGGGGTGGGTGCCATGGCCCCCATGGGATTCGGCCCCCCGATGCGGTAGGCTCCGCGCCATGAGCATGCGGATCGGCGTCGTCGGGGCGGGGGCGATCGGCTGTGTCGTCGGGGGGGTGCTCACGCGGGCCGGGCACGACGTGACGCTGATCGACCAGTGGCCCGACCACGTGGAGGCGCTCAAGCGCCAGGGCCTGCGCCTGTCGGGCACGTGCGGCGACCACGTGATCCCGGTGACGGCGCTGCACCTGCACGAGCTCCAGCGGGTCGTGAAGCCGTTCGACGCGGTCTTCGTCGCCGTGAAGTCCTACGACACCGAGTGGGCCACCGCGCTGGGTGTGGCCCACCTCGCCCGGCCGCACGGTGTCGTCGTCGATTTCCAGAACGGGATCAACGACGAGCGCGTGGCTGCCGTGGCCGGGCGCGAGCGCACGCTGGGCTGCGTGATCCTGATCGCGGCCGGCATGTACGAGCCTGGCCACGCGATGCGGACCGACGCCGGCAGCGCCGGCTTCAAGATCGGCGAGCACGACGGCCGCGACACGCCGCGGGCGCGGGCGCTGGCCGAGGCGCTCAGCGTCGTGGCCCCCACCACGGTGACGAAGAACTTGTGGGGCGAGCGGTGGTCGAAGCTCGCGCTCAACTGCATGGCCAACCCGATCGCCGGCCTCAGCGGCTTCGGCACCGCCGAGGTGCGCGTCGAGCCCGGCCCGCGGCGGCTGGCCGTCTACCTCGGAGCCGAGGCCATCAGCGTCGGCCGCGCGCGGGGCTTCGAGGTCGAGCCGATCTGGGGCATCGCCGCGGGCCGCTTCGTCGACGCGGCGGCGGGCCGCGGCCTGGCCGCGGTCGAGGCGGACATCAGCCGCGACGCGCAGTCGCGTGCGGGCGGCCGCCCCTCACTGCTGCAGGACGTGATGCGCGGCCGCCGCACGGAGATCGAATACCTCAACGGCTACGTCGTGGCCGAGGGTCGCAAGGCGGGCGTCGCCACGCCGGTGAACGAGGCCGTCGTCGAGCTCTACCGGCAGCACGGCGTCGGCGCGCTGAAGCCCGACCCGCGCAATCTCGAGCCGCTGCTGAAGCTGGTGCCGTGATGCGCGTGGGCGTCTCCGAGGCCAGCGCCCGCAAGGTCCGCGACCCGCGCGAGGGCGCCCGCTGGATGATCGAGCGGGCGGCGGCGGCGCGGCGCGCGGGCCTCGACTCGCTGTTCGTGGGCGACCACCACGCCACGCCGGCGCCCTACTACCAGAACGTCCCGATGATCGCGCGCATGCTCGCCGAGTGGGGCGACGCGCCGGCCGGCTGCCTGTTCCTGCTGCCCCTGTGGAACCCCGTGCTGCTCGCCGAGCAGGTCGGCACGCTGGCCGCGCTCGCCGCCGGACGCTTCATCGTGCAGGTGGGCCTCGGCGACGACGAGGCCCAGTTCGCCGCGATGGGGATGACCGTGAAGACGCGCACCTCCGCCTTCGAGCAGTCGCTCGACGCCGTCCGCCGACTCTTGGCGGGCGAGGTCGTGAGCGCGAGCGGCCGCTTCAGCTTCCGGGACGCGCGCGTCGCGCTGCGACCGGCGGAGCCGGTCGAGGTGTGGATCGGCGCCAGCGCGCCGCCCGCCATCGACCGCGCCGCGCGACTCGGCGACGGCTTCCTGGCCGCGCCCGGCGCGACGCTGGCCCAGGCCCGCGCGCAGATCGACCACTACCGCGAGCGCTGCGCCGCGCACGGACGTACGCCGGCGGCGATCGCCATCCGTCGCGACGTGTACGTCGCCGACTCGCGCGCCGACGCCGAGGCCGCCACCGGCGCCATCGTGCGGGCGGGGTATCGCGGCTTCGATCCGACGGCGCTCGTCATCGGCACCGAGGACGAGGTCGTCGCGTCCTTCCGCGCGCTCGCCGCACTCGGCTATACCGACGTGATCATCCGGCACGTCACCGACGAGCAGCGGTTCGTCCTCGCCTCGCTCGCGCGACTCGCGGAGGTCCGCAAGGCGCTCGCCTGACCGTTTGTCGTTCTTGCAGCGACGGCGACCGCCCGCTGCCTGGCACGCGATTCGCTCTCCCTCCTCCGGCGTTTCGAACGCCGAGTTCCCGAGCAGGAGGACCGAGCACCGATGGCGAAGCATTCGCGGGCGGAGCGACCGAGTGAGCGAGACGATCCCCGGACCGACGACCTCCGTGAGCGCATCGTGCGCGATCGCGACGTGGCGATCGAGGCGCTGCGGCGGCTGGGGGTGTCGCCCGCCGAGGAGTCAGGCGGGCCTCGCGGGGCCGCGCTCGACGAGGGCGACCAGGCTCAGGCCAGCGAGCGGCAGGACATGGGCGTCGCGTACCGCGAGCGCCTGGCCGAACGGATCAACCGCCTCACGCGCGCCCTCGAGCTGCTGAGCCGAGGGACCTACGGCGTGTGCGAGGTGTGCAAGAACCCGATCGGGGCCGAGCGGCTCGCGGCGATCCCCGAGGTCACGACCTGCCGCGACTGTCAGGAGCGCGTCGAGCGAGAGGCGGCCGCGTAGTCGCTCGGGGTCCCGCTCGTGCGGGCTACGCGGACGCGGTCGTCCGCGCCGCCGGTCGCGCCGGTGAGTGGACGTGCTCAGCCCGGGCGCCGAGCCCCACCAGCCGGCCGGTGAGTCGGCGCACCGCCGGGACGCCGGCGAGGACCCGGAGCACGAGCGGGGCCGCCAGCGGAGCGCCCGTCTGCAGCACGCGCGCGATCACGCGCCGCTGGATCAGCAGCTGCAATCGCTGCGTGAGCCGGGTCGGCAGCTCACGGCGCCGCTGGACGGCGCGCAGATCCTCGGGGGTCACGCGTCCTTCCGCGAGCGGGACGGCGAGCAGGTTCGCGGCCGCCACCGCGTCCTGGATCGCCAGGTTGATGCCGACGCCGCCCACGGGCGACATCGCGTGGGCGGCGTCACCGATGCACAATAGGCCGGGGCGCGACCACCGGCGCAGCCGGTCGACCTGGACGGTCAGCAGCTTCACGTCGTCCCAGCGACGGATCTCGGCGACGCGCTCCGCCGCGTAGGGGGCGAGCCGCGCCACCTCGGCGCGGAACGCCTCGAGGCCTCGCGCGCGCAGCGCCTCCAGCGAGTTCTTGGCGATGACGAAGCCGCACTGCCAGTAGTCGCCCCGGTTGAGCGCGATGAAGATGCGACCGGCTTCGAACCGGCCCGTCGGCGTCGCCGGGTCGCCCGGTCCGCGGGGCAGCCGGAACCAGAGCACGTCCATCGGCGCGCCGAACCGCTGCACCGGGAGGCCGGCGCGGTCGCGCACGATCGAGTCTCGGCCGTCGGCGGCGACCACGAGGTCGGCGTGGACCCGGAGCGGCCCCTCGGGCGTGAAGGCCTCCAGGCCCACCACGCGCCCGTCCCGCTCGAGCAGTCCGCTCGCCTCGGCCCGCATGCGCAGCCGGAACGTGGGCCAGGCGCCGGCGCGACGCGCCAGGAAGTCGAGGAAGTCCCACTGGGGCATGAACGCGACGAAGCGACAGTGCGTGGGGAGACCTCGGAAGTCCGCGATGGTGACCCGCACATCGCCGACCTGGGCCCGCAGCTCGTAGACCTTCTCGTGCGGGAGTCTCAGGAACTCGTCGAGCATCCCGAGCTCGTGCATGACCTCGAGGGTCGAGGGATGGATCGTGTCGCCGCGGAAGTCGCGCAGGAAGTCGGCGTGCTTCTCGAGGACCAGGACCTCGACGCCGGCGCGGGCCAGGAGCAGACCCAGCATCATGCCCGCCGGACCGCCGCCCGCGATACAACACTGCACCGTTGCCAGCTCGGTCACGTCACAGCCCTTCGAGGGTTAGAATACGCCCCGTGTTCGCCGCGGTCGTCTCCGCCCTGCACCTGTTCGCGCTCGCCCTGGGTCTGTCGAGCGTCTTCCTGCGGGGCCGGGCGCTCAAGGGCCGTCTCGACCGGGACGGGCTGCACCGCGTCTTCGCCACCGACACGGTCTGGGGCATCGCGGCGGCGCTGTGGCTCGTCACCGGGCTCCTGCGGGCCTTCGCGGGGCTCGAGAAGGGCACTGCCTTCTACCTCGGGTCCTCCCTGTTCTGGCTCAAGATGGCTCTCTTCGTGGCGATCGTCCTGCTGGAGATTCGGCCGATGGTCACCTTCATCCGCTGGCGCGCCGTGGTGCGGAGCGGAGGAGCCCCCGACACGTCGGTCGCCCGAGCGCTGTACCACATCAACCACGTGGAGATGGCGCTGGTGGTCGTCATGATCTTCGTCGCCAGCTTCATGGCCCGAGGGTTCGGCCTGCGCTGATCAGTTTCTCGCCGGGGTGGTCAGAAACCGCGGCTAGAGACGATCCATCCCGGGGGTCCGGACAGGGTGACAACCCAACGCCGGCGCGAGGTTGGCCATCACCGGGGTGCGGCATGGGAGTTGAAACGTCCGCCGCCCATGAATTCGGCGGGTTCCATCCTGGTAGTCGACGACGAGCCGGAAGTCGCCGACGTCATCCGCGACTTCTTCGAGGAGCAGGGCTACTCGGTGACCTGCGCCCTCACCGGCCGTGACGCCAGGGTCCTCGCCTCGCTGTCCCGTCCGGACGCCGTGATCCTCGACATCCGGATGCCCGACCGTGATGGCCCCGAGGTCCTCTGCGACCTGATCGAGCTGGACGCCTCCATGACCGTCGTGATGCTCAGCGGGACAGACGACGAGGAGCTCGCGCGGGCGCTCCTGAAGGCGGGCGCCTTCGACTACGTCCGCAAGCCGTTCATGCTCGACAACCTCGAGCAGGTCGTCTCCATGGCCGTGCTGGTCGGCAAGCGCAAGACCCTGCTACCCGAGGAGACCACCCCCTGGCAGTGCGAGACGCGGGCGGCGATCGACGAGTCGCCGCGGCCCGAGGGCGACGTCGACTGCGAGCTCTGCCGCGAGCGCGTCCGCGACGGCGACACCACGGCCGTGCGCGAGCGCGAGGGCTTCTACCACGCGCACTGCTGGCTCAGTCGCTTCACGCAGACCGTCGCGTCCGTGCCCCAGCTCACGCCCCGCTGACCGCGCTCCTCCCTCACCGCCTCACGCTCCGGCAGTCAAAAGTCTTTGCGGGTACGATGCGGCCATGGCCGTGCTGACCCAGCTCCTGGGCGAGAGTGCGCCGATGGCCGCCGTGCGCGAGCAGGCGACGCGGCTCCTCCGTACGGCGAGTCCTGGCCGCCGCCTGCCGCCGATTCTCATCCTCGGAGAGACCGGAACCGGCAAGGGGCTCCTCGCCTACGCCGTGCACGGCGCCGGCGGCCGCGCCAGCGGACCCTTCATGGACGTCAACTGCGCCGCGATCCCCGAGACGCTGCTGGAGGCGGAGCTGTTCGGTTACGAGCGGGGCGCCTTCACCGACGCGCGTCAGGCCAAGGCCGGGCTCTTTCAGGCGGCGAGCGGCGGCACCATCTTCCTCGACGAGGTCGGGCTGCTGCCCCTCCCGCTGCAGGCCAAGCTGCTCAAGGTGATCGAGGAACGCTCGGTGCGCCGGCTCGGGAGCACGCGGAGCGAGCCGATCGACGTCTCGATCGTCGCAGCCACGAGCGAGGACCTCGCCGCCGCCGTGCAGGAGGGGCGCTTCCGCGCGGACCTCTACCACCGGCTCGCCGTCGTCACGTTCCTGCTCCCACCCCTGCGGGCCCGCGGACGCGACGTGCTCGCGCTCGCCGAGGAGTTCCTGGGCCGGGTGTGCGAGGACTACGGGCTCGGCGCGCGCGTCCTCACCGAGGACGCGCGCGAGGCGCTGCTCGGCTACGCCTGGCCGGGCAACGTGCGCGAGCTGGCGAACGTGCTGGAGCGCGCGGCGCTGCTCTCCGACGGACCCGCGCTGACGGCCGTTGGGCTCGGCCTGCCCGCGGCGAGCCCCGCGGACCCGGAGCGGGGCGCCGCGGCGCCCGCGGCCGACGCGGAGGCCGAGGGCGAGCGGCGCGTGCTCCTCGAAGTCCTGGAATCGACCGGGTGGAACTTCACGCGGGCGGCGGCGCGTCTAGGCCTGCCCCGCAACACGCTGCGGTACCGCGCGGAGCGCCTGGGCCTCACGCCCGAGGGCCAGGCCGAGCGCCGGCGCGGCGGCCGTCCACCCGCCGCGCCGCGGCCCGTCGAGTCGGCGCCGACGCCGGCGCCCGCGCCGAGCGACACGACGACGCGCGAGACTCGGCGCGTGACGCTGCTCGAGGCGCGGCTGGCGCCCGGCTGGGAGACGACGCGCGCAATCGAGGAGAGCACCGCGAAGGTGCGCAGCTTCGGTGGGCGGATCGAGGCGACCGGCCCGGATACGGTGGTCGCGACGTTCGGCCTGCAGCCCGCCGAGGACGCGCCGCGCCGCGCGGCCTACGCCGCCCTCGCGCTGCGGACGCTGGCCGCACGCGCCCGCCGCGAGGCCGCCGAGGTTCCCCCGGTGACGGTCGCGCTGCACACGGAGTTCCTGCCCGTCACTCGCGCGGGGGACGTCGCCGAGGCCGACGTGCCGGCGCACGGGGAGGCCCGGCGCGCGCTGGACGCCCTGCTGCAGGTGGCCGCGCCCGGGACCGTCGTCGCGACGGCGGCGGCCGGGCGGTTCCTCGCCCGGCGCTTCGACCTGGCGCCGCTCGAGGGGGCCGGCGCCGCGGCGGGGGCCTGGCGCGTGGTCCGCAACGCCGAGCCCGGCCGCACCCGCTTCGTGGGTCGCGAGCGCGAGCTGCGGCTGCTGCGCGAGTGCTTCGGCCTGGCGCAGGGGGGCCGAGGACAGGTCGTGATGATCGTCGGCGAGCCCGGCATCGGCAAGTCACGCCTGCTGCACGAGTTCCGCCGGCAGCTCGGCCGGAGCGCCACCTGGGTGGAGGGCCAGGCGCTCTCGTTCGGACGCACGATGCCGTTCCATCCCGTCATCGACATGCTACGCCGAATCTGCCGCATCGACGATGCCGACCCAGAGCCCGTGATCGTCGACAAGGTCGAGCGCTTCGTGCGCCGCCTGGGCACCGACATCGATCGCGCGCTGCCCTTCGTGCGGTACGTCCTGTCCGTCGATCCGGGCGATCCCGCCGTGCGAGCGATGGATCCCAAGCAGCGCCACGCGGCCATTCTCGAGACGACCCACCTGCTGCTCGAGCGCGGCGCCGAGCTGCGTCCCCACGTCGTCGTCCTCGAGGACCTGCACTGGTGCGATCCCGCCACCGAGGACTGGATCGGCCGCCTGGCCGACCGGATCGCGGGCCGCCGGGCCCTCATCGTGATGACGTGCCGGCCGGGCTATCGGCCCGGGCTCGGCAGCGGCGCATTCCACACGGCGCTGGCCTTGTCGACGCTGTCGGGCGAGGAGAGCCTGCGGGTGGCGGGCGGCCTGCTCGGGGTCGCCGAGCTGCCGCCGGCGCTGGAGACGCTCGTGCTCGACAAGGCCGAGGGCAATCCGTTCTTCATCGAGGAGCTGGTGCGCTCACTGCAGGAGCAGGGCGTGGTGCGGCGCGAGGGCGAGCAGGTGGTGCTCGGGTCGGGCCTCGACCGCGTGGCGGTGCCCGACACGGTGGAGGACGTCGTGCTCGACCGCACCCACCGGCTCGACGAGCCGCTCAAGCGCGTGCTCGAGATCGCCTCCGTCATCGGCCGCACCGTGCCCTTCGGGCTGCTGCGCGCCGTCACCGGCCACGACGAGATGGTGCTGACCGACGAGCTGACCCGGCTACAGACCGCCGAGTTCCTCTACGAGACGCGCCGGTTCCCCGAGGTCGAGCACACCTTCAAGCACGCGCTCACCCAGGACGTGGCCTACGGCCGCGTGAAGCCCGATGAGCGGCGCGCCCTGCACGCGCGCATCATGGCGGCGATCGAGGATCTCCATCGCGACCGCCTCGACGAACACGTCGAGCGGCTCGCCTATCACGCCCTCGGCGGCGAGCTGTGGGGACCCGCGGTGCGCTACGCGCGGCGGGCGGGCGCCAAGGCGTTCGACCGCTCCGCCAATCGCGAGGCCGTGGCCTCGTTCGACGACGCCCTCACCGCGCTCGCGCGGCTGCCGGGCAACCCCGACACCCTCGCCGAGGCGATCGACATCCGGCTGGCCGCCCGCAGCGCGCTGCTCCAGCTGGCCGAGCTCCCGCGGATTGAGCGCTACCTGCGCGAGGCGGAGGCGCTCGCCACCGCGCTCGGCGATCGGCGCCGTCTGGCCTGGGTGTGGACGTACATGTCGATCGCCTGTCTGTTCGCGGGCGACCCGGGACAGGCGCACGCCGTGGGCGAGCGCGCGCTCGCGCTCGCCGAGGAGGTGGGCGACCTGGGCCTGCGCGCCTCGGCGCGCACGCCGCTCGGCCACGCCTGCTGCGAGCGGGGCGACTACCGCCGGGCCATCACGCTCTACGGCGAGGCGATCGAGGCGCTCGCAGGCGACCTGATCGCCGAGCGGCTCGGGCAGGCGGTGCCGCCGTCCCTCTACGCCCGCAGCATCGCCGCGATCTGCCTGGCCGAGCTGGGCGACTTCGCCGAGGCCGAGCGGAACGCGACCGAGGCCGCCACGCTCACGCGCAAGCTCGACCTGCCGTTCGGCTTCGTCCTGGCCCGCATGGCCCTCGGCCACGGCGCGATCGTGCGGGGCGACGCCGGCGAGGCGATGGAGGCGCTGGCGCCGGCGCTGGAGATCATCGAGGCGCGCGGGATCCCCACCTGGTTCCCGTGGGCGGCGTCCCTCCGCGGCTACGCGCTCGCGCTCTCGGGCGAGCCCGACGAGGGGTGCCGGCTGATCGAGCGGGCGCTGCAGCGGGCCGTCGCGCTCCCGTTCCTCTTCGGGCACTCGCAGTGGGTGGCCTGGCTGGCCCACGCCCACCTGCGGGGCGGGCGCGTCGACGAGGCGCAGCGTCGCGCCGACGAGGCGCTGCGCCTCAGCCGTCAGCGCGGCACGCGCGGCTACGAGGCGTGGGCGCTGTGGGTGCTCGGCGAGGTCGCGGCCCGACGGGGTGGTGTGGCGGAGGCCGAGAGCTTCGCCCGCCAGGCGCGGACCGCCGCCGACGCGCTCGGCATGCGGCCGCTCGTCGGCCGTTGCGACACGTTGCTGGCCGGCCTGCGCCTCGGCGACGCCGTCGGGTCCTGAACGAGGGTGGGGGCCCCGAGGGCCCCCACCGTGTTCACACCGCCTGCGCCTCCGCGAGGAGAGCGCCGAGGGCCTGGTGCACCTTCAGCTGCTGGGCGGGCGTGGTCACCATGCCGAAGAGCTCGACGAAGTTCGGGTGCGTCACGCCGCTCTCGATGAACGTGTAGCGCTTGGCCGCGAGCACCGCCTCGTAGACTTCCTTCCGCTCGTCCGCCCCCAGCCGCCGCCAGAGGCACGACTGGAGATTGTCGACGTCGAGCCTCGCCTGCGTCTGCAGCAGGCCGTCGACCGCCTCCACCAGGTCGATGAGGTCGGTGACCGCGAGATCCTTGTCCGAGTCGCTCATGGCGCGGAACGCGCGCAGGGTCTCCAGGTGGTCCATGCGGGCGTGCTGCGACTCCTCCAGCCAGTGCGACTTGAAGATGTGCTTGGTGAACGGATCCAGCGACTCGTCACCGTCGAAGCAGCCCAGGTAGTGCAGCTGCGTCATCCACTCGATGGCCGCCGTCAACAGCAGCACGGCGCCGGTGTGCTTGTGCATCACCGCTCGGGCCACGTCGGCCGCCCCCGGGAGCAGGGCGAGGGGGAACCCGAGCGTGCCGTCCACGGAGGCCCGCACCTCGCGGAAGAGGTTCATGTGCTTGACCTCCTCGGCGGCGAAGTTCGTGAGGGCGTCGAAGCCGTCGCGCTGCTCGACCGCGAAGTCCCCCGCCAGCGAGATCATCGTGGGCGCGATGAACTCTTCGACGAAGCCGAAGAGGTGCGCGTACGAGCCCATCTCCACCTGGGTGAGCTTCACCTTCTCGGCCGGCGACAGGCAGCCGATCCGGCCCGCCCCCGACAGCCGCGCGGGGAGCCAGGGGCGCGTCGCGTCGAAGTGTCGCCCCGCCACGACGTCGGCGATCTTCCAGTTGATCCGATACGAGTTCTGCAGGCACTCCGTGTAGGAATAGGCGCTCATCTCGTCCCCCTTTCTCTCTCGCGAGCCATCACTCCACGACGAGCCGGCCGTCGATCGAGACCGGCCGCACGACGTTGAAGTAGTTGGGCGACGTCCGCGTCACCATCTGGTGGACCGCCTCGAACTGCTCCGGTGTGCCGCGCCCCTTGAGGCGGGCCACGTAGCGGATCGTGTCGTAGCCCGGCCGCACCGCCGGATCGAGGCCGAGAAAGCCGCGGAGGTCCAGCTGCCCGGAGGTCTCGATCTCGACCGCCTCGAGGGCGATGCCGTGCAGCGAAGCCCCGGCGACGTAGCCGACGGTGAGGCACGCGTTGAGCGCGGCCATCAGCAGCTCCTGCGGGTTGGGTGCCGTATTACGGCCGAGCAGCTCGAACGGCTCGTCGGCGTCGATCGTGAAGTGCCGGTGGATCGTCTGCCCGCCGATCGTGTACGAGTCGACCGTGGTCCGGCTGCGCGTCTGTCCCCTCCACACCGACCGCACCCGGAACTCGATCTGGCCCCGGGCGGGGTCCTGCTCGACCTCGCGCCCCAGCTCGCGCAGCGCCTCCACGTCGAGCCCGTTCACCCGTCCGTTCGTCCCCAGCGGCACCATATCGGTTCGCTCCTCTCGTCGTGTCGCGAACAGGCAGAGGGAATGGCAAGCGCGATGCCGGATGGAAGGGCCGCGATCTCGCGGACTTAGGGGACGGCTGACCATCCGCCGGTCGGCGGACGGTTTCGACAGTTTCGGCGGTTTCGGCGGTTAGCGCTCCGCCGGAGGCCTGGCGCGCACCTCGACGCCGGCCCACTGCTCGAAGAGCGCCGTGACCGCGGCCATGTCCTGGGCGTCGAGCCCGGTGGCCGCCGCCGCCTCGTACACCTGGCGCACGGTGGCGAGCGTCGGCATGGGCAGACCGAGTCCCTCGGCCATGCGGGCCGCGAGCCCGAGGTCCTTGCGGGAGAGCGCGATGCTGAAGCGCGGCGCGAAGTCGCCGGCGAGCACGTTGGGGAAGCGCTTCAGGAAGTGGTGCGACCGGCCGCCGCTCGTCGAGAGGATCTCGAAGAGCCGCCGGGGGTCCATGCCGGCCTTGACGCCGAGCACCATCGCCTCCGCCGCCACGGCGACGTTGCCCATCGACATGACGTTGTTCACGATCTTCACGACGAGGGCGGAGCCCAGCGGCCCCACGTGGTGGATCTCCGTGCCCAGGGTCGTGAGGACGGGCCGGCAGCGCTCGAGCACCGCCGCGTCGCCGCCCACGATGAAGACGAGCTTGCCGCTACCGGCCTCGACGGGCCCGCCGCTCACCGGCGCGTCCAGGCACGCGAGCCCACGCGCCTCGGCCGCGCGGCCGACCTCCTTCCACGTGTCCGGATCGATCGTGCTGAGGTCGACCAGCACGGCGCCAGCGCGGGCCCGCGCGACGACGCCGTCGGGACCGAGGTAGGTGCCGCGCACCGCCGCCGGGTGCGGCAGGCTCGACATGACGACGTCGGCGCCCTCGGCGGCGGCGACCGCGGAGGCCGCGCGCCCCACGCCGGCCCGCGCCGCGGCCTCGGCCCGCTCCGCGCTGACGTCGTAGCCCGTCACGACGTAGCCGTTCTTGACGAGGTGTCCCGCCATGGCGCCGCCCATCGCCCCCAGCCCGATGAACCCGATACGCTCCGTCATCGCGCGTCCTCCTGGTCGAGCCTCAGATAGTCGGCCGTGCCCACGATCGCCTCGCGCTCGGTGAACGAGGCCATCCGGTCCGCGATCGCGCGGCTGTTGCCGTCGCGCCCGATCGCGGCCAGCACGTCCTGCATGGCGCGGATCGCCGCCCGCTGCAGGTCGGACGGGATGATGACGATCCGGTATCCGAGGGCGTGCAGACGGGCCAGCGGCACCAGCGGGGTCTTGCCACCCTCGAACATGTTCAGCAGCCGGGGGAACGGCACCCGGCGGGCGATCGTCTCGATCTGCGCCTCGCTCACCGGCGCCTCGACGAAGATGACGTCGGCGCCCGCCGCGGCGTAGGCGTGGGCCCGGTCGATCGCCGCGTCCAGCCCCTCGACCGCGATGGCGTCGGTGCGCGCGATGAGCACGAGGTCGGCGTCGGCGGCCGCGTCGCGGGCCGCGCGCAGCTTCTGCGTCATCTCGGCCACTGGCACCACCGATTTGTCGTCGAGGTGGCCGCAGCGCTTGGGGAACGTCTGGTCCTCGAGGTGCAGCGCGGCGACGCCGGCGCGCTCGAAGGCGCGCACGGTGCGGCGCACGTTGAGTGCGTTGCCGTAGCCGGTGTCGGCGTCGGCGATCACCGGCACGCCGGCGTGCTCGACGATCAGGGCCAGGCGGTCGATCACCTCCGTCATGCCGAGCAGGCCGAGGTCGGGGTATCCCATGCTGCGGGCGATGCCGCCGCCCGTCGCGTAGGCCGCCGCGAAGCCTGCCTGTCGCACCAGCCGGGCCGAGAGTCCGTCGTAGACGCCGGGCGCCACCACCGTGCGGTCGCCCTGCAGGAGCCGCCGCAGCGCCGTGGTCGCCCGCATCTCAGGCCCCCGCCGCGTTGGCGCCGGCGAGGCGGCCGAAGACCGCGCCGGACATCAGGCCCGTGCCTCCCGGGTAGTTCGAGTGGAAGAGGCCGCCGACCATCTCCCCGCAGGCGTAGAGGCCGGGAATCGGCGTCCAGCTCGTGCTCTGCACCTGCGCCCGCGCGTCGACCTTCACGCCGCCGAACGTGAACGTGATCCCGCCCGTGACGGGCCACGCGGTGAACGGCGGCGTGTCCAGCAGCTGCGCCCAGTTCGACTTCGGCAGCGCGAGGCCGCGGGTCCGCAGGCCGTCGCGGACGGCGGGATCGAACCGGCCCGGCTCGACGGACGCGTTGTACGTGTCGAGCGTCTCCAGGCACTGGGCGCGGTCGACCGGGAGCTGCTCGACGAGCGCCTTCAGCGAGTCCGCGGTGGCCGGCGTGCCGGTGCGGTAGCGTCCCTCGAGCAGGCCCGCCACCTTGGCGTCGAAGATCTGGAAGGCGACGCCGCGCGGCTGGTTGAGGATGATGCCGCCGAGCTTGGCGTACGTGTAGAGCTGGAAGTCCTCGCCCTCGTCGAAGAATCGCCGCCCGTGGACGTCGACGAGGACGCCGAACGGATAGGACAGGCGGTTGGTCTTGTCGGTCAGGGTGCGGTCGCCGTGGGTCGGCGCCGCGGCGTCGATGGGCGTCGAGTGGCAGCCGGTCCACTGCCCGTACGGCAGCGCGCCGATGTCGAGGGCCATGCGCAGGCCGTCGCCGGTGTTGTAGCGCGTGCCGCGGACCTTGGCGTGGTCCCAGGGGCGACCCAGGTAGCGCGCGCGCCACTCGGGATTCGCCTCGAAGCCGCCGCAGCCGAGCACGACGGCGCGGGCGCTGATCTCCGAGAAGCCGTCGGCGTCGCGCGTGACCACGCCGGTGACGCGCCCGCGCGGATCCTGCATGAGCCGCACGGCGCCGGTCCCGTAACGGATCTCGACGCCGCGCTCCTGGGCGACCTTGAACCACATGGCCGAGAGGCCCACGCCCTCGTGGCGCGCCCGGATGACGGCGCCCGGCGACCACTTGATCGTGTCGCCCACGCGCACCCCGCTCAGCGACACCGCGGGCTCCATGGCGATGCCCTGCCGCCCCATCCACCGCACCGTGTCGTACGAGCGCCCGATCAGGATCTCGGCCAGCTCGGGATCGCTGCGCCCCTCGGTGACACGGTCGAGGTCCGCCTGGAAGCGCTTGGTCGGATAGGCCTCGACGCCGGCGAGGAAGCCGGGGACCCCCTGCTCGACGTCGGGCACGAGCGGCAGGAGATCCTCCGCACGGTCGTAGGCGAACCGCAGTAGGCCCCCGCTATAGTGCGTGTTGCCGCCCCGCAGATCCCGCGGGGCCTTCTCCAAGATTGCGACCCGGCTTGCCCCCTGCTCGCGGGCGGAGACCGCCGCGGCCATCGCCGCATTGCCTGCCCCCACCACCACGACGTCGTAGTCAGCCATCGAGGGCTCCTCTCGCTCAGGGCTCAGCAGGGCCAAATGATCACCGTTGTTGAGGATATTTGCACGTATCGTTTTGCCCCGAGACCTGCTACGGTGGGAGCCTCATGCAGAGAATCAGAGATGCCGTCTGCCCCAGCTGTGGCACCGAGGTCACCGTCACGTACTGGCCGTACAACGTCCCGCTCTACACCGTCCACCTCGTTCGGGGCTCGAATCGTGACTGTCGACAGTCCCTGCGACCCGTCGTGATGGATCAGCCCGAACGCGACGCGCCACGACCGTCCTCGTGAATCCGACGACGTACCGGGTCGTCAGGCACGACCGCAGCGGTGAGGTCTGGATCCTGCGGGTGGAGTCCGACGTCCTGACCGGCGCCTGTGGCCCGATCCAGAACCGTGAGATTCCTCGGGAGCTGAGCGATCTCTCGTACGAGGACCATCCCGACGACCTGGACTGGATCGTGCGGGCCTGGGAGCACTTCGAGGTCCTCTCCTCTCGCTGAACCGGCGTCGCTGACCGGTCAGGAACGAGCCAGCCCCACGACGGTCCGGCACGGCCATCTCCGGAGGTCAGACCCACTGACCCCTTTTGTAGCGAATATTTAGCCCAGCACCACATCTGGTACTTGCTTTGCTCCTGAGCGTTCCCCATGATCCGCGGCGTGACTCGGTACTTCGCCGCGTTCGGGAGCGCTGGAGTGCTGGCGGTGCTGGCGGCGGTGTTCTCACCGCTCATCTGGCCTGCTGATCCCGACGCCTCGCTCGTCGTCCGCAATGGCCAACTCGTCGGCGAGGTGGTCGGATACGTCTGGCACTCGGACGCCAACACCGCGACGATCCACGTCAGCTCGAGCGTGGTCGGCCTGCGTACCTTTCCGGTGACGATCAGCGCGGACACGCGGATCATCGACGGCGAGAAGGAAGGCGCGTTCGGCGACCTCGACCGCCACGCCCGGGTACATCTGGTCTACGAGGCTCGCCCGGGGGGCCGGCTGGCGAGCTCCATCGTGCTCCTCCGGCACAGCACGACCTCGGAGACGGCCGCCGACGCCTCGCCGACGCCGGTGGCAGGCTACTGGGTCGAGGTGGGCATGTTCGTCGACCCTGACGCGGCCGGCGCGCTGGCCACCCGACTGCTCGAGCACAACGTGACGGTCGCGATCGAGTCGGTCCCGGTGGGCGGCGGCCTGCAGCGCATGCTGCGGGTACAGGTCGGTCCCTTCCCAGACGAGGTGACCGGTCGGGCGGCGGAGCAGAACCTCAGAGCCATCGGGCATCAGGCTCACGCGCTCTGGTAGCATTGAGCGCGGGAGGTCAGACCATGGCCATCACGCTCGAGCAGTTCGCCGCCGAGTGCCGCCGCATCCTCGAGAGCACCCCAGGGCCGGACGGCCGGCGCAAGGTTGGCGCCCTCGTCCAGGACGTGCTCAAGGACGACGCCTTCATCGCCCGCCATGTCGGGGACGACACGCCCGAGCGCAAGATCCTCTACGAAGATCCCGCCCTCGGCTTCTGCATCCTGGCCCACAACTACCAGGGCGCGAAGGAGAGCATGCCGCACGACCATGGTCCCTCGTGGGCGATCTACGGCCAGGCGCGCGGCGAGACGGTCATGAGCGACTGGACGGTGCTGGAGCCCGCGGCGCCCGGCAAGGCCGGCAAGGTACGGCAGGCCCGCAGCTATCCTCTGAAGCCCGGAGACGCCCACGTCTACAACGAGGGCGACGTCCACTCTCCCCGCCGCGACGGTCCCACGAAGCTGATCCGCATCGAGGGGACCAACATGGATCGCGTCAAGCGCCTCTCGTTCGAGAAAGCCTGACCCGCCCCGGAGGGTGAGGCGGGGGAGCCGGTCGGGGCGTGAGGTGACTCGTCCGACCGCTCCGATGGCTCGCCTGTACGGCGCACGCGGGGTTCGCTCGGCCCCCCATCCCCCTCCGGGGGCTGGGGCGTGGGCTATCGATCCTCGGCGGCTCGCTCACCCCGCCGCGAGAGAACGCTGGCGGCACGGCTCGCCATAGTCGCGGTCGGACGAGTCACCTCACGCCCCGACCGGCTCCCCGGCCTCACCCTCCAGGGCGCCGAGGTGTCAGTGTCCGGCGAGGCCGGGGATCGACATCACGAGGTGGAGGTAGCCGCCGAGTTCGTTGATCTTGCGCATGTCGCGGGCGACGAAGGCGGCGCGCTCGGCGTCCGTGAGGTCGGCGCCGGCGAGGGCGGCGTCGGCGTTCGCGACGAAGCGCGCGCGGAACTCGGGATCCTTCTTGAGCCGGTAGAGCAGGCTGTTGACCTCGTAGCGGCTCACGCGAGCCTCCATTCCACCGCGGCCAGGTTGATCCGCGGCAGCTCGCCGAAGTAGCGCACCTCGGCCCGGGCCGGGGTGACGGCGCCCAGCAGCACCATCCAGTTCAGGAACTCGTGGCTGCCGGTCTTGTGCAGCTCGTCGGCGGTGAGCTCTTGCAGCGGTCCGTGCTCTCCGGTCTCCATCCAGTGGATCAGTCGCCGGTCGAAGACCGTGTCCGTCTCGCCCACCCTCGGCAGGGAGAGCTCGGGGAAGTGCGACAGCCCGCCGGTGGCGATGATGCCGACCTTCCACGGGCTCTGCGCCACGACGCGCGCAATGTGCTGACCGAAGGCGAAGCAGCGTCGCGCCGTCGGCTGCGGCGCGACGAAGGCGTTCACGAAGATCGGCACCAGCGGGGGAATGGGACGGGCGCCGTGCATCGTGTTGATCGGGCTCAGGAACGCGTGGTCGACGGGCGCCTCCCACGACATCGCCAGGTCGAACCCAGCCGCCAGCCCCTGCTCGAGGATCGCGTTGCCGAGCGCCTCGTGCAGCGGGTACTCGGTGGGCATGTGGTCGAGGACCTTGTCGAACGCCTCGGCGTGGTCCTGCACCATGCGCTGCACGCGCCGGCCGATACGCACGCACAGGGCGGGCACGCAGTTGAACGAGAACGCGTTGAGGTGATCGTCGGCCACCACGATCAGCGCGTCGGGATTCGTCGCCGACAGCCGCTCACCCATCCGGGCGATCTCGTCCATCGCCGCCACCACCGAGCGCCGTCCGAGCTCGCCGCACGCCCGGTCGTAGTAGTCGGGATCGAGCACGTGCGACATGGCGCCCGCGAACACGATGCGTCCCATCAGTCTCCACCGTCCTTTCGCCCGCTGCGCGAACCCGCGCCTAGGAGCGGACTATAACCCGGATCGCGAGAGGTGCCGGATCGAGGGGCGTGCTGGACCGATGTGTCTACCGGATCGAGGGGCGCGACGGCTCCGCCGGCGCGTCCCGAGCCGCCCGGGGGGCCTGGGGGGCCCTTCGAGGCCTCCCATGAGGTCAATTCGCGTCGAAGTGGAGGCGACCGAAGCGGATCGCGGTGCGCGCGTTCGTGTCGTTCGAGTGGGTCTCGACGCCGACGAGCTTGACCGGCGGCGGCGCCTCGTCGAACAGGCGGCGGTAGTCCGCGTAGACGTTGCGGCGCTCGCGCGACCATCGCCCGACGTCGTGCGGACCCGAGCGGACCACGAGCAGCACGCGCTGGAAGAGCTCGAACTCGTCCGGGCGGGCCTCGGTGCCGACGGGCGCCGTCGTGTCCCAGACGTACTGGATGCCCTTCATCCCCTCGAAGACGACCATCACGCGGCCGGCCTGGTCGTTGCGCTTGGGATCGCGCACGTCTCCGCGGGAGGGAAGGACGAGGGCCTTCCACTCCCAGTGCAGCCACGGCGTCCTTTTGAGATTGATCTTGAGGCCGCTCCGGCCGATGCGCATCGCCTCGTTCTCGGTCGCAAGGTGAACCACGCGCCGACCGTCGTCCTGCACGATCGCGGGCGGCTGCTTGAAGGTGGAGCGCTCGGGGGGATACCGACGCCACTCGGCGGCGAGGTCGAGGGCACCGACCGGATAGGCCTCCCAGTTGTCCACGCGGACCGACGACGTCGGCCCCGCCCCCAGGGTCAGGACGCCGACGACCGCCAGGAGGATCCACGCACGCACCGCACCGGGACGAGATGATGTCACGGCACCCCCGATTCTAGCGAGCACCGGGCGGGGATTGCCACCGGTACGCGCGGCCACCGGCGACCGCCCGGTCAGCGGCCCGCGCAGGCGCCGAGGGCGGGGGGCGGAGGCGGGTCGGAGGCCTGCGGATCGGTGAGCGACTCGAGGAACGCGACCAGGTCGTCGATCTGCGACTCCGAGAGACGCAGCGGACGCAGGAGCTGCTCGCCGTGGGTGTGGATCCGCTCCAGGTCGAGCCGCGAGTAGTGGCGGACGACCTCGCGTACCGTGGCCAAGCGGCCGTCGTGCATGTAGGGCGCCGTGAGCGCGACGTTGCGGAGCGAGGGCGTCTTGAACTGTCCGAAGTTGGCGTGGTGCGGCTCGACGTGGCGGGTCTTGATCGCGGCCGTGCCGGTGGCGTCGTCGTTGTAGGACCCGAGCAGGTTGAAGCGGTCGGCGCGCAGCTGCTTGATGCCCTCGTGGCGGCCGCCATCCACGCGGCCCGGCGCCACGACGTACGGCATGCCGACGTCGTGGAACTCGCCGTTGGTGAACTGCGGCCCCAGGTGGCAGACGTTACAGCTGCCCTGGCCCACGAAGAGCCGGAGCCCGCGCTGCGCTCCCTCCGGATAGCGTGCCGCCGCGGCGCGGTCGCCGCGGGCCAGCGCGTCGCGGAAGTCATCGAATACGGTGCGGCCCGAGCGCACCGTCTCGACGAAGGCCGCCAGCGCCTTGCCCACGTTGACGAGCAGCGGCTCGTCGGCGCCGGGCGCGCCCCAAGTCGCTTCGTAGAGGCAGCGCAGGGTCGGATCGGCGCGCACGAGGGTGGCGACGTGCCGGGCGCTCGATCCCATCTCGCGCGGGTCGAGGATGGCCCGCAGGGCCTGCGACCAGACGCTGTCGGAGCGGCCGTCCCAGGCGAACCAGCGGTGGAGCCCCGCGTCGAGCACGGTCGGCGTGTTGCGGTCGAGCGGTGCCAGGCCCATCCCGTGCGCGCGGCCGTCGGCCCACGCCTTGGCGGGAATGTGGCAGCCGGCACAGGCGATGCCGCCGTTGGCGGACAGCCGTCGCTCGAAGAACAGACGCTGGCCCAGGGCGATCGCCCGGGGATCACCCGAGACGCGATTGCTCGGATCGCGCGCGACCGGCGGCGGCCACGGGCCGTGCTGCAGGATGCGACGGATCTCGGCCGGCTCGAGGTCGAGCGGGGGCTGGGCCCGCACAGCCGGCGCGGCGAGCAGGCTCATCCCGACGAGCAGCGCGGCGAGCCGGCGGGCGCTCATTCCAGCAGGATGTCGGTCGCCAGGCGCTCCGTCCGACCGCCGCGCTCCACGTCGAAGACGAGCTGCCAGCGGCCCGGCATGTGGAACATCATCCCCTGCGCGACCCAGCGTCCGTCGCCCGTCGCCGCGACGGTCGGACGGTAGTTCATGCCGTGCCGGTGCTCGGGCATCTGCGCGTCGACACGGAGGGCCTGCGTGGGCGGCGTGGCGCAGACGACCGCCTCGACGGCGAAGTGCCGTCCGATCTCGATCGTGGCGGGCACGGTGCGGAACAAGACGACGACGTCGTTGGCGGTGAGGCGCTCGCGCGCGGCGAAGCCCACCGGCGCCTCGCAGGCCTCAGCGGCGACGGCGCTCGCCGCGAGCCAGGCGGTCAGGCCGAGCGCGAGGCCTCGGAGCACTGCGGAGACCTCAGCGCGACGTGGGTCGCGGGCCGCCGAAGAGGGCCTCGCCGTTCTTCCACGCGATCTTCTCGGCCAGGTCCGCGGGCAGGTCGGAGAGCCAGGCGCGCGAGAAGGCGGCGTGCTCGGGCACGTAGTGCCAACGCTCGGGCACGAAGGTGTCGGTGCCGACCATGAAGCGGTCGGGGAACTCCGTGAACACGGCCCGCCACTCGGGGCTCACCTTGCCTCCGGACCCCTGATCGCTGCGGAAGGCGAGGTCGGCCCAGAGGTTCTTGTGCTTGCGGAGCATGTCGCGCACGCGCTCGGGCGCCTCGAAGCCCGAGTGCGCCCAGAGGATCTTCGCCTCGGGGTACTGGCGGAAGAGGCGGTCGATGGCGTCGGCGTCGGAGTGGGCGTGCAGCATCAGCCCGTACTGCTTCGCCAGCTGCACGATGCGCCGCGGCACCGGCAGCTCGGCGTCGGCGCCGAACAGGTGGAACTCGCCGATGGCCACGTAGGTGTGCTTGCGGAGCCGCTCCTCCACGTAGGGCACGATGGCGTCGTCCCGCACCCAGGTCGACGCGTCGCCGCGCAGCCGGTACGGCCGCAGCTCGGGCACGATGATGTCCGGCGCCTCGGCGAGGAGCTTCTGGGTCCCCTCGTCGTTGGAGCTGGACACGAGCGCGCGCTTCACCCCGGCCTTCCTCAAGATCGCGACGGCCTCGCGCGGCGGCACCACGTCCCAGGCGTCGTGACTGTAGTGGATGTGGGCATCGACGATGGGGAGCTGGGCGGCGGCCAGCGACGGCAGGCCGAGCAGGACGAGCAGCACCAAGCCTCTGACCATGGGGTTCACCTCGGTTGGACACCGATTGTACCCTTGGGACCGGTGCCCATGGACGGCTACTGGGAGCGGGAGCACCTCGCCGAGTCGATCCTGGACGCGCTCGCCGCGGCCGGCCGCGACCTGTCGACGCTCACGATCGACGACCTCGCGGTGACCGACCAGTTCCACGGCGGCGGCAAGCCGGTGACGGTCCGGCTCGCCCGCCTCCTCGACGCGCGGCCCGGGCTGCGCGTGCTCGACGTGGGCGGCGGCCTCGGCGGGCCCGCGCGGACCCTCGCCGTCGAGTTCGGCTGCGACGTCACCGTGGTCGACCTCACCGAGTCCTTCGTGCGGGCGGGCCGCATGCTGACCGCCCGTCTGGGGCTCCACGATCGGGTACGGCACGAGGTGGGTGACGCGCTCGCGCTCCGGTTCGGCGACGGCGCGTTCGACGTGGTGTGGACGCAGAACAGCGGCATGAGTATCGAGGACAAGGCGACGCTCTACCGGGGCTTCCATCGCGTGTTGCGGCCCGGCGGGCTCCTGGCGCTGCAGGAGCCGATGGCCGGACCAGTCCAGCCGCCGATCTATCCGCTCATGTGGGCCCGCGAGCCCTCGACGAGCTTCCTCCGGCCGCCCGCGGAGATGCGGGCATTGATCGCCGCGGCGGGATTCCGCGAGCGCGTGTGGGACGACGTAACCGCGGAGACGGCCGCCCCGGCGATCGCCGCGGGCATCCCGGCCCACAGCGCCCAGCGACTGATCATGGGCGCCGCGCTCGACGACATCATCGCCGCCAACCACCGCAACCGGGCTGAGGGGCGCATGGTCTCGGTGCAGGCGCTCTTCGAGCGCCGCTGAGTCTCAGCGCCCGCGGTAGTACCAGCGATGCAGGCGCGCGGGCGGGACGCCGAGCGCGTGCAGCAGCCGGAGCGTCCACATCAACACGATCGTCCGCACGCCACCCTCGCGCTCCCACTTGCGGGCCGAGGTCACGACGCGCAGCCGCAGCGCGACGAGCCGGCCGCGCCGCTTCATGCGACGGGTCAGCTCGATATCCTCCATGAGCGGGATGTCGGGGTAGCCGCCGAGCGCGTCGAAGACGTCGCGCCGCACGAAGATCGCCTGGTCTCCCGTCGAGATCCCGGTCAGGCGCGAGCGCCGGTTCATGAGCTCGCCCACGAGCCACAGGAGCGGGCGGCGACTGTCGAGGCGTACGTCGAAGCGCCCGCCGACGACCTCGGGGTCGGTGAGCGCGGCGAGGATCGCCGCGCCGGCGGCGTCGGGCAACCGCGTGTCCGCGTGCAGGAACAGCAGGACGTCACCGCCGGCGGCGCGGGCGCCGGCGTTCATCTGCCGCGCCCGGCCGCGCGGCGCGAACAGCCAGCGTACCGACGGCGTCCGCGCGACGACCGCGCGGCCGTCGTCCTCGCTGCCGCCGTCCACCACCAGCACCTCCGCTGCCGGCTCACGCACCACGAGGTCGGGCAGGAGGCGGGCTAGGTTCGCGCCCTCGTTCAGTACGGGCACGACGATCGACAGGCGCGTGGTCACGACTCGGGCGCGAGGAACGCGAGGGCATCGTACCAGGCGACCGCGCGCTCGCCGGTGTCGTCGGTGTCGGTCATGACGGCGACGCCGGCCACCGGAGGGGGATCGCCGCCGAACAGCCTTCGGTAGTCCTCGAGGACGTTGCGCGTCTCGGTGAGCCAGCGACCGACCTCGGCGGGACCGCTGCGCACGACGATCATCCGGGCGCGATCGGTATAGGCGTTGTCGAGCGTGGTCCCGGGTGGCAGCCGGTTGTCCCACACGTAGTTCAGCGCGGCGCGCGGCGGGTACCGGCCGTAGAGGAGCCGGTAGGTCCCGTACCGAGCTCGCTCCCAGGCCGTCGCCTGTCCCGGATCGTAGCGGAAGGCGACGTACACTCGCGCGGCGTAGTCGTCTCCCTGCTTCGTGCGCGCGTCCGCGTTGACGAGGACGTTGCCGACCTTCCAGCGCCAGGTCAGGCGGGGATGGGTCCTGAGGTCGAGGTCGAGCGGTCGGTAGAGCGCGGAGGCGGCCGCCTCGCTCTCGGCCTGGAGGACCCAGCCCTCGCCGTCCCGCACCACGCGGTAGCGCGTGAGCCGCGGGACCCGCGTGAACGTCAGGGGCTCCCAGCCGGCGGGCGGCGCGTCCGGCCCGGCCGGCGCCACGAAGCGGCCGACGTCGACGCGCTCCGGCCCGGCCTGCACGCTCGCGTGGACGAGCACCGCGATCACGAGGAGGCGCGACGCACGCATGGCTAGCGGCGCCAGCCGAGCCAGGCCCGGAACACGCTCCCGATCCGCGGGGTGAGCCGCGTCCGGTTGTAGGCGTCGCCGAGCCGGCGAATCGCGTCGGCCTGCGTCGGGTAGGCGTGGACGACGCTCGCCAGCGCGCCCAGGCCCACGCCATGGGTCATGGCGAGCGTCAGCTCGGGCAGCATCTCGCCGGCGTGGCGCGCCACGATGGTGGCACCGACGATGCGATCGGAGCCCGCTCGCACGTGGATCTTCACGAAGCCATCGGTCTCGCCGTCCAGCACCGCACGGTCGACGTCGCGCAGAGGCTGGACGAACGTGCGGACGTCGAGGCCCCGCGCCTGCGCCTGTCGGCCGGAGAGACCGACGTGCGCGACCTCGGGATCGGTGTACGTGCACCACGGCAGCGTCACGGCGCTGGCCCGGGCCCGGCCGAGGAACAGCGCGTTCCGGACGGCGATCCGGGCCTGGGCGTCCGAGTTGTGCGTGAACCGATGCTCCGAGCACACGTCACCCGCGGCGAAGATCCTCCGGTTCGTCGTCCGCAGGCGGTCGTCGACGCGGATCCCGAGCCGCGGCTCGACCGCCACCCCGGCCGTCTCCAGGCCCAGGCCTTCCACGTTGGGGATCCGGCCGGTGCCGATCAGGACGGCGTCGACGGTAAACGTCGCGACGGCCCCCGCGCCCTTCACGTGCAGGCGCACCTCCCCGGCGGGCCCTCGCTCCACCCGCGTGACGGCGCTGCCCAGCGCGAGCCGGACGCCGTCGCGCGCCAGGGCCTCGCTCACGCACGCCGCCGCGTCGACGTCCTCGCGCTCCAGCACCTGCGATCCGCGGTCCAGCAGGGTGACGTCGGCTCCGAAGCGGGCGAAGGCCTGGGCCAGCTCGCAGCCCAGGGGCCCGGCTCCGATGACGGCCAGACGCGCCGGCAGCGCCGTGAGGTCGAACACCGTCTCGTTCGTGAGGTAGCCGACCTCGGCCAGGCCGGGGATCGCGGGAACGGCGGCGCGCGCACCCGTCGCGACGAGCGCCCGGCTGAACCGCAGCACGACGTCGCCCACCCGGAGCGCGTCGCGCGCCGTGAAGCGGCCCTCGCCGAGAAAGACGTCCACCCCCAGCGCGCGGAAGCGGGCGGCGGAGTCGGTCGGGCTCAACGCCGCCCGGAGTCGCCGCATCCGCTCCATCACGGCGCCGAAGTCCCCCCGGAGTCCGGCCGGCACTAGCAGGCCGAACTCGCCGGCCCGACGGACGTCGGTCCACGCGCGGGCGGCCCGGACGAGGGCCTTGGACGGCACGCAGCCGACGTTGAGGCAGTCGCCGCCCATCAGGCGCCGCTCGACGAGCGCGACGCGGGCGCCGAGCCCGGCCGCGCCCGCCGCGGCGACGAGACCCGCCGTCCCGGCGCCGACGACGACGAGGTTGTAGCGGCCGGCCGGCCTCGGGTTCGTCCAGTCCGGCGGGTGGACCTGGGCGACCAGCGCCCGGTTGTGCTCGTCCCACGGAGTCAGCTTGATCATCGGGGTGCCACCCGCCGGTCGAGGGCCGCGCGGGCCAGCCGCGTCACGTACACGCTGACGCCCGCCGTCGCCAGGAGGCCGAGCCCGTACAGGATCCACTCTCCCGGCGTGCGGGCCCGGCCACCGGCCGCCGTCGCGGCGACGTCGCCCGCGAGCGCGCCGAGATAGCTGTAGAGAGCGATCCCGGGCATCATGCCGACCCACGAGGCCAGCGCGTAGTGGCCGAGCGAGACGCGCGTGAGGCCGAAGACGTAGTTCAGGAGCACGAAGGGAAACGCGGGCGAGAGCCGGGTGAGCAGCACGATCTTCCAGCCCTCGCGTGCCACCGCGTCGTCGACGGCGGCGAGCCGCGGACTCGCCGCCACGCGCCGCGCGACCCAGTCGCGGACGAGATAGCGACCGACGAGGAAGGCCGCGACGGCGCCGAGCGTGGCGCCGACCGAAACCGCCGCGAACGCCCAGACGACGCCGAACACGGCGCCGGCGCCGAGCGTGAGGACGACGGCGGGGAGCAGGAGCACGGTGACGACGACGTAGAGGACGACGAAGGCGGCCGGACCCCACGCGCCGAGCCCGGCGATCCAGGCGAGGGCATCCTGGAGCAGCGCACGGATCTCGAGCCCGCGCTCGGCGACCACCGCGGCGATCGCCACCGCGGCGGCCAGTGCGACCCACCACCGCGACCAGGGCGCCCGCGCCCTCACGAGAACCGATGCCGCTTCCATCGATAGCCCGGCTCGACGATCGCTCCGGGGCTCGTCACCGTCTCCAGCGCCCGCAACGCATCGAGGAGGATCGTCCGCTGCTGCCGGCTGGCGAACGCCTCGCCCATGGGATGCCCGAACGGATACCGCAAATAGAGCGCCCGCGGCGGCCGCACCCGCCGCGTGATCTCCTTTTGCAGGGTGATGCCGACCGTCGGGATGCCCGCCGCCTCGATCGCCCGCTGGACCAGACCGACGGTCTGGTTGCAGAGCCCTCACGCCGGGGTGAGGACGACCGCCTGCGCCCCGTCGGCCCGCAGCCGTCCGGCGACCTCCGGCGCCGTCGTCTCCATGAGCGAGCGCAGGTGCGGGCCGTCGACGTGCCCCATGAACGAATAGCTCCGAGGCGCCACGCCCCCGACGTGGCAGGCCGCGTGGAGCTCGCGCAGTCGGTCGACAGGGAGGACGACGTTGAGGTCGCGATCGGCCGCCGAGTGATCGTAGTACTTGTGCGTGATCGTTAGCTCGGCCCGGGGCGTGTCGACCGGCACCACGCGCATGCCGGGATCGCCGTTCGGGTCGTCCATGTCGAACGGGGGATCCGCCCGCCGGTGGACGCCGGCCGTGGTGACGAGCGCGACCACGGACTCGCGCACGGGCCGGTCCATCGGCGTCCACGGGACCGAGTCGGACTCCACGAACCGGTGGCGGCGCGCCCACGCCTGGCCCAGCCAGGGCAGCCGCTTGAAGAGCTGCACGGCCACGCGGTTGCCGAGGTCGCCGGGGATCACTGGGCCTAGAACTTCCCGCGCGCGCGTTCCTTGGCCGGGAGATTCTCGAGACAGGTGGTCCACCATCCCGTGCGGATCGTCTCGACGAACTCGGCCGGAAGGCCCTCGGCCTCCATCTCGCGCGCCAGGGTCTCGACGTCGTAACGGACCGGCACGAACTCCACGCCGAGGTCCGGCCCCGCCGTGAGGATCGTGTACCACACGTCGGGGGTGCCGTCGTTCTCGGGCCGGCCGATGACGCCGACGTTCACCGCGTGCGCGCCGTCGCCGAGCGCGCGGTGCCACTTGATCCCCGTGTGCGTGCACAGCAGCACGTCGGCCTCGGCCTCGCGGAGGAACGCCCGCAGCAATCCCGACGGCGTGCTCGACTCCCACAGGAACTCGTTGATGACGCGAGGGGAGCCGTGGCACATGACGATCCGGTGCTCGCCGAGCCGCAGGCGGCGGTGTCGTGGGAGCGTCCCGAGCCAGGCGCGGTTGTCCGGGGACGTCCGCGAGAACGTGTACTCGTAGCTGATCCGGGCGAAGTGATTGTCCCGCGGATCGGTGTAGCCGCACCCGCAGTCCGTCCGCCCGGAGGCGAGGGACTCGTCGTAGTTGCCCTGGAGCACGAGTACGTCGTGCTCCCGCAGGAGCGGGTACACGCGATCGGGGTGCGGGCCGAATCCCCCGAGATCGCCGAGACAGAACACCGCGTCGACGTCGCGGCGGCGGGCGTCGTCCAGCGTCTCCCGCAGCGCGATGGCGTTGTTGTACACGCCGCCGAACACGGCGATGCGCCGGTACTCGGTCACGCGTTCCGGCACGTCATGCCCGTCTGGTGACACGTCAGGCACGCCGGATGGTAGAGGGACGCCGCCCGGAAGGACGCCTCCAGGTCGGCGTCCGACAGCCGCGCGCCCGGCAGCCCGGCGAGGATCGGGCACGCGTAGACGCCGTCGGCGGCGATCACGCGCGTCTCCGCGCACTGCAGCTGGGCGCGGTCGAAGCCCTCCAGGACCTCGTCCGTCAGGCGCTCGCCGCCCGGGGTCTCCAGGCGTCCGACGGCGAAGACCGGCAGGATCTTGAGCCGGGGCTTGGTGACGCCCTCGGCGAGCAGGAAGTCCCGGAAACGCTGATAGGTGCCGCCCGCGTCCGTCCGCTCGGCGGCGATGATCTCGGTGGCGGTCACGATGGGCACGAGCCCGCGCGCGTTCAACCGGCGCACGGCCGCCACCGCCTTCGCCCACGCGCCTGGCCCGCGCACGCGGTCGTTGAGGTCGGGGTCCACGTCGTCGAGACTGACGCGGATCTCGAGCGAGTAGACGGCCGCCCGGGCCAGCGCGGCGAGCGTGTCGGCCATCGCCTCGGTGATGACGGTGCCGTTCGTGAGCACCGTGGTCGGCGCCACCGCCAGGCTGAGCTCGAGGAGCGCGACGATGTCCTTGTGCAGGAACGGCTCGCCGCCCGTGAAGTAGATCTCCTTCACGCCCAGGCGCTCGGCCTCGACGATCGCCCGCCGCGCGGTCTCTGCGTCCAGCGGCCGCAGCCATGGGTCCCGGGGGCCGCTGGCGTTCAGGCAATGGGTGCACTCCAAATTGCACCAGGTACCGGTGAGCTGGATCCAGAGCGCGGTCAGGCGGACGAACGGCGCCACGGGCGCGTCCGCGGTGTCCGCGATCATGACCGGCAAGCCGACCTTCACGATGCGTCCCCCCTCCTCGTCCTCATGCCAGTGACCCAGCCTACCGGTATCGCCTCGGCGTGTTGTCACAACGGTGTGAAGCCTGCGCCGTGGTCATCGTGCCACGGCCCGCCAGGGCGCGGTCCCGAGCAGGTGCCGGGTCCGGACCGGGCTGCCCCGTCGCCCCTTCAGCTCGGCGGCGAGCCGCCGGAGATCCTCCACGGTGTCGACGTCGTACCACGCGGGGAGTGTGCGGAGCCGGCGGCCCGAGCGGCGTGCCCGCGCGAGCGTCTGGTCCATCACCCGGGCGGTACTCCAGGCGATGCCGGCGAACAGCTCGGGACACGGTTGCCGCAGGCCGATGAGGTAGTAGCCGCCATCCTCGCTCGGCCCGATGACCCCGTCGACGCCGACGTCGTCCAGGGCCCGGATTGCCCGGCGCAGATAGTCCGGTGGCAGCGTCGGGCTGTCGGCGCCGATCAGCACGACGGCCTCGAAGCCCTGTCCGAAGAGACGCTGGAAGACGCCGGCCATCCGGGCCCCCAGGTCGGCACCGGTCTGGGGGATCAGCAGCATCCCGGGCCGGGCCGCCGCGAAGAACCGGCGAGACCGGCGCGGCGCGTACGCCACGGCCGGCGTGGTCCCGTCCACCGTGCGCACGCGGTCGAGGGCGTCGAGCAGGAAGCAACGGTACAGCCGCGCCGCCATGGTCGGCGACAGCGGCGGGCAGAGTCGCGTCTTCACGGCCCCGGGGCGGGGTGCCTTCGCGAACAAAACGACCGCCGACCTGCTCACCCGACGCGAGCGGGGAGGTGCTTTCGGTACCAGGCCACGGTCTCCCGCATGACCTCGCTGAAGGCGGGCTCCAGGTAGACTTCGTAGTGACCGTACCCCTCGAGCACCACGAGCTTCTTCGGCTCACCGGCCCGCTCGTAGAGACGGGAGGACTCCTCCGGAGGCACGAGCCGGTCGTCGTCGGTGGTGATGAAGAGCACCGGGCGCGGCGCGATCCGGTCGACGACCCACTCCGGCGCGAACTGGAGCGTCTCGTCGACGTACTCGAGCGGAATGGTGCCGACGGCGGCCGGGTTGTTGCGGCGTGCGGCCGCGGCGAGCTCGGCGGACTGCCGGTCGGGGAGCAGGATCTGCTCCCGGGCGACGAACTCCGACTTGCCCTCGAGGACGCGGCGGGTGCGGTCCTGAGCGGAGCGCTGGAGCAGGTCGTGGAACTCGTCGGGCCGGCGAACGCTGCGCATCCAGCGCGCGCCGTCGCCGATGCCCACCACGCTCACGACGCACTGCACGCGCGGGTCGATGGCGCCCGTCCACACGACCGTGGCGCCGCCGTAGCTCGTCCCGTAGATGCCGAGCCGCGCGGCGTCCACCTCCGGCACGGTGCCGAGGAAGGTCAGGGCCGCCTGCACGTCGGCCACGCGGCTGTAGGGCGCGAGCCGACTCCGCGCGCCCTCGCTCTCGCCCCAGCCCTTGTAGTCGAACGTCAGGACCACGTAGCCCGCCTCGGTGAGCACGCGCGCGTTGTCCGGAAGGTAGAGGTCCTTGACGCCGGTGTAGCCGTGGCAGAGCACGATACCGGCTCGGCGCTCGGGCGGCCGCAGGTCGTCCGGACGGTAGACGTCGCCGACCAGCCGCACGCCCTCGCTGTAGAACGTCACCGGTGTCTTCGTCACGACCCGATCCTCCCGCCGGCGCCCGCTCACCTGGGACGCCGCGGGTGATGATACGCTTCCGGCGCGATGGACGACCTCCTGATCCGCGGTGGTCACGTGATCGACGGCAGCGGCGGGCCCGGCCGCGACGCCGACGTGGCGGTGTACGACGGCCGCATCACCGCCGTCGAGCCCCGCTCCGCGCGTCCCGCCCACCGCGTCATCGACGCGCGCGGTCAGGTCGTGACGCCGGGGCTCATCGACATCCACACGCACTCGGACTTCACGCTGCCGCTGAACCCGCGGGCCGAGTCGAAGATCCGTCAGGGCGTCACGCTGGAGGTCGTCGGTAACTGCGGCTTCTCGGTCGCGCCGGCGCTCCCTGGGAAGGCGGCGATGCTCCGCGAGTACCTGGCCTCCAGCGCGCCGTGGCTGCCCTTCGAGGAGACGACGTTCGCCGACTACGTCGCGCGCTTCCCGCCGACGTCGGTCAACGTGATCCTCCAGGTCGGCCACAACACCCTCCGCCTGATGACGGCGGGGCTCGAGAACCGCCCGCTCACGGCCGAGGAGATGGCCGCGATGGAGCGGCTGCTCGAGGAGGCGCTCGCCGCCGGCGCCTGGGGCCTGTCCTCCGGCCTCTTCACCGCGCCCGGCAACTTCGCCGCGCCCGCCGAGATCCACGCCCTCGCGCGCGTGCTCCGTCGCCGCGGCGGCGCCTACTCCACGCACGTGCGCGACGAGGCCGACCACGGCTTCGAGGCGGTCCGAGAGGCGATCGCTGTCGCCGAGGCCACCGGCGTGCACGTCCAGATCGCACACCTCAAGCTCTCGGGCGTCGACAACTGGGGCGGCGCCGGCCGGCTGCTCGGCGAGATCGCCGAGGCGCGGCGTCGGGGGCTACCCGTCGACTGCGACGCGTACCCGTACGACACCGCCAGCAATCCCCTGCGCAACCTGCTGCCGCGCTGGGTGATGGAGAACGGCATCTCGGCGATGCTGGAGCGTCTCCGCAGCCCCGACGTGCGGACGCGCCTGCGCGACGACATCGCCCGGAACGGCCTCACGAACTTCGGCCGGATCCCCTCGTGGGACGTCGTGCGCATCGCCATCTCGCCCGAGATGCCCGACAACGCCGGCCGCACGCTCGGCGACGTCGCGCGCGGCCGGGGCGTCGACCCGCTCGACGCCGTGGCCGACTACCTCGTGGCCGACCGCGGCGCGACGCGCATCCTGATCACGTCGATGGCCGACGCCGACGTGCACGAGATCGCGCGCACGCCGTGGGTGACGGTGGGCTCGGACGGCAACGCGCTGGCGACCTCGGGCGTCACGGCCCAGGGCAAGCCCCACCCGCGCTTCTACGGCACCCACGCGCGGATCCTCGGCCCCTACGTGCGCGACCTCCGCCTCCTCACGCTCGAGCGCGCGGTCGCCAAGATGACGGGCGCCGCGGCCGGCGCGCTCGGGCTGCGGGATCGCGGTGTGCTGCGGGCCGGCGCGTGGGCCGACGTGGCGGTGCTCGATCCGGCGCGGGTCGCCGACCGCGCGACCTACGAGGAGCCCCACCGCTACGCCGACGGCGTCTCCACCGTCGTGGTCAACGGCCGGGTCGTGATCGACGGCGGCGATCACACCCGTGCGCTCCCCGGTCGGGTCCTCACGCGGCAGCCCTGAGCAACCTCCCGGCCCTCGACACGGGCAGCGGCCGGGGTGAATCCGTCCCCCTCCGGCATCACTCCCAACGTTCAGCACGGTCGTGCCGGCCCCCCGGGCCGGAGGGGAGAAGTGCATATGAGCAAGCTCAAGGGCAAGGTGGCGATCGTCACCGGGGCCTCGAAGGGCATCGGCGCCGCCATCGCCAGGCAGCTGGCGGGAGAGGGCGCCGCGGTGGTCGTGAACTACGCGTCCAGCAAGGAGGGGGCCGACCGCGTCGTCGCCGACATCGAGCGGGCCGGCGGACGGGCCCTCGCGGTGCAGGCCAACGTGGCCCACCCGGAGGAGATCGGCCACCTCTTCGCCGCGGCCAAGCGGGCGTTCGGGCGGCTCGACATCCTCGTCAACAACGCCGGGGTCTACGAGTTCGCGCCGCTCGGCGATGTCACCCCGGAGCACTTCCACAAGCAGTTCGACGTGAACGTCCTCTCCGTGATCCTCGCCTCGAAGGAGGCGCTCGACTACTTCGACGACGCGGGCGGCAGCATCGTCAACATCAGCTCGATCGCCAGCAGCGCCGCGCCCCCCAACACCGCGGTCTACAGCGCCACGAAGGCGGCGGTCGACGCCGTCACCCGATCGCTGGCCAAGGAGCTGGGGCCCCGCAAGATCCGCGTGAACGCCATCAACCCCGGCATGGTCGACACGGAGGGCGTGCGCGCCGCCGGCATCGACGAGAGCGACTTCCGCAAGCAGGTGGAGAGCGAGACGCCGCTCGGGCGGATCGGCCACGTGCAGGACATCGCCCCGGCCGCCGTCTTCCTGGCCTCGGGGGACGCCGGCTGGATCACCGGCGAGACCCTGGTGGTCAGCGGCGGCCTGCGCTGAGTCGTGAGGACCAGACGCGCGCGGCGCGGTGTACTATCGTCCGGCCATGCCGGGCTCGTTGCCGTCGCACGCGCGCGTCGTCGTCATCGGCGGGGGGATCGTCGGGTGTAGCGTCGCCTACCACCTGACGAAGCTCGGGTGGCGCGACGTCGTGCTGCTCGAGCGCCGCGAGCTGTCGTGCGGCACCACCTGGCACGCCGCCGGCCTCGTTGGACAGCTCCGCTCCAGTCACAACCTCACCCGCCTGGCCCGCTACGGCGCCGTGCTCTACGAGGGCCTGGAGGCCGAGACGGGCCAGGCCACCGGGTTCCGCCGGTGCGGCAGCATCAGCGTCGCGCGGACCGCCGAGCGTCTGATCGAGCTGAAGCGCGGGGCGTCCATGGCGCGCTGCTTCGGCGTCGACGTCGAGGTCATCGCCCCGAGCGAGGCGGGGCGGCTGTGGCCGTTGATGCGCACAGACGACCTGGCGGGCGCCGTGTGGATCCCGGGCGACGGGCGGACGAACCCGATCGACACCACGCTGGCGCTGGCCCGCGGCGCCCGCGCCGGCGGCGCGACCCTCCTCGAGAACGTGACCGTGACCGGCGTGCGGCGCGATCGCGGCGCCGCCACGGGCGTGCACACCGACCAGGGCGACATTGCCTGCGAGGTGGTCGTGAACTGCGCCGGGATGTGGGGCCGTGAGGTCGGCCGCATGGCCGGCGTCAACGTGCCGCTGCACGCGGCAGAGCACTTCTACATCGTCACCGAGCCCCTGGCCGGCGTGACGCGCGACCTCCCCGTGCTCCGCGACACCGACGGCTACATCTACGTGCGGGAGGAAGTCGGCGGCCTGCTCATGGGTGGGTTCGAGCCCGCCGCGAAGCCCTGGGGCATGGAAGGCATCCCGGGCGACTTCTCGTTCTCGCTCCTGCCAGAGGACTGGGAGCACTTCCGTGTGCTGATGGAGCAGGCGTGCGTGCGCATCCCCACGCTCGAGACGGCGCCGGTGCGGCGGCACGTGAACGGGCCAGAGAGCTTCACGCCGGACAACCGCTACATGCTAGGCGAGGCCCCGGAGCTGCGGAACTTCTTCGTGGCGGCGGGCTTCAACTCCGTCGGCATCGCCTCGGCGGCCGGCGCCGGCCAGGCGCTGGCGGAGTGGATCGTCGGCGGAGCGCCGGCCATGGACCTCTGGGACGTCGACATCCGCCGGTTCATGCCGTTCCAGGGCAACGCCCGCTACCTGCGCGAGCGCACCCGCGAGGTCGTCGGGCTGCTGTACGCGATGCACTGGCCCTTCCGCCAGCCGGAGACGGCGCGCGGCGTCCGCCGCTCGGTGCTGCACGACCGGCTCGCTGCCCACGGCGCCGTCTTCGGCGCGGTCGCCGGCTGGGAGCGCGCGAACTGGTTCACGACCGACGGCGTCGAGCCGCGCTACGCTTACACGTACGGACGCCAGAACTGGTTCGCGTGCGCCGCCGCCGAGCACCGCGCGGTGCGCGAGGCCGTCGGCCTCTTCGACCAGTCGTCCCTCGCCAAGCTCCTGCTCCAGGGACCGGACGCGGCGACGGCGCTGCAACGCCTGTGCGCCGGCGACGTCGACGTCCCGCCCGGACGCATCGTCTACACGCAGATGCTGAACCCGCGGGGCGGCATCGAGTGCGACCTGACGGTGACCCGGCTCGCCGACGACGCCTACCTGATCGTCACCATCGCGGCAGCGGCGACCCACGACGCGGACTGGATCCGCCGCGGGCTCGGCGAGGCCCGGGTCACCCTCACCGACGTGACCTCGGCCCTCACGGTCCTCGGCGTCATGGGGCCGCGCTCGCGCACGCTCCTCGGCCACCTCACCGACGCCGACCTTTCCACCGCCGCGTTCCCCTTCGGCACCACGCGCGAGATCGAGCTCGGATACGCCACGGTGCGGGCCACGCGGATCACCTACGTGGGCGAGCTAGGGTGGGAGCTCTACGTGCCGACGGAGCTCGCGTCGGCGGTCTACGAGGACGTCGTCGCCTCCGGCGCCGACCTCGGGCTACGCCACGCGGGCTACCACGCGATGGACTCGCTGCGGATGGAGAAAGGCTATCGCTCGTGGGGCCACGACCTCGGCGGCGACGACACGCCGCTCGAGGCCGGGCTGGGCTTCGCGGTCGCCCTCGGCAAGCCCGGCTTCGTCGGCCGCGAGGCGCTGCTGCGTCAGCGCGAGAAGCCGCTCGCCCGTCGCCTCGTGATGTTCACGCTCGACGACCCCGAGCCGCTCCTCCTCGGCGACGAGCCCATCTGGCGCGACGGCGTCCTGGTGGGCCGAATCACCTCCGGCGCCTACGGCCACACCCTCGGCCGCTCCGTCGGCATGGGCTACGTCACCCACCCCGACGGCGTCGACGCCGCCTTCCTCCGCGCCGGCCGCTGGGAGCTAGAGATCGCCCTCGCCCGCTTCCCCGCCTCCGCCAGTCTCGACGCTCCATACGACCCGTCCTCGACCCGCGTCCGCAGCTAACCAGTCCGCACGTCCGCAGACTCCTTACCGGACCGGCGACCCCGCCAGTCTCGGGTGCTCGGCACACGCCTGAATCGCGTGGAGCGCGGTCACGGCCCGGGACGGCCGGCCGCTCGTGTCTCGCGCCCGCGCTTCATGGCGAGCCGTCGTCGCCGCGCTCGTTCGGCGTCGAGCGAGCAAGCCGCCGACGTCGCGATTGCCCACGGCCCAACCCCCTGTGGGGGATGGGGGGTCGCAGCGAGCTCGGCGCCGAACGAGCAGCGGCGACCGGCGAGCCATGCGCGCGGGTGCGAGACACGAGCGGCCGGCCGTCCCGGGCCGTGACCGCTCCACGTGATTCGAGCGACGTCGTGGCGTCAGGCGAAGACGAACGCGCGGCGGGGATTGTCGACGAGGAGGCGGCGGATGCCGGCGTCGTCCACGCCCTTGCGGCGCAGGCGCGGGAGGACGTTGACGAGCAGATGGTGGTAGCCGTAGCCGCCGTAGCGCGTGAGCGAGCTCTTGTAGGCGATGTCGTGCGACATCAGGATCTGGCTCTCGTGACCGCGGGCGATGAGCCCCAGGATCTGCGCCATGCGGCCGCCGTCGTTGGGCATGTCGAAGTCGGGGTTGTAGGGGTAGTACGAGTTCTCCAGGCCGAAGAGGTCGTACTCCAGCCAGACGCCGGTGGCGGCGAGATCGAGCAGGTGGCGCTCGTCGGCGATGGTGCGGTCGATGTGGCACATCACGGTGCGCCGCACGTCGCCGCCCTGCTTGTCGATGAGCTCGAGGATCTGCATGGGCGCCGTCTGGTCGCGGCCCGGGTGGATCATGAGCGGCGCCCCCGTCCTCCGCTGGGCCTCGACGGCGGCCCGCACGACCTTCTTCTCGTTCTCGGTCCACGGCCAGGTGTTGCCGATCTCCCCGATCAGGCCGGCCCGCACGCCGCTATCGCCGACACCCACGGTGACCTCGCGGACGATCTCGTCGGCGATGGACTCCTCATTGCGCCGGTCCATGTCGGCCGGATGCGCCGCCGCCACGTAGTAGCCCGCGCCCATGACGACGTTGAGGCCGGTGGCGCGCGCGATGCGGGCGAGGGCGAGCGGGTCCCGCGCGAGGCTGACGTTGGTCGGGTCGACGACCGTCTGGCCACCCGCGCGCTTGAAGAGCATGATCTCGTCCTGCGCGGTCTGCTCGTCGAGCAGGCGGAGGTTGTCGAGGTTGGCGTTGAAGTTTTGCCGGACCCAGCCGACGTTCGCGAGGCTCACCGGCTGGTAGGCGAGGCCCTTCTCGCTGGCCGCGGCCGGCTCCCGGAACATCACGGCGAAGTCGATGAGCAGGTGCTCGTGCGGCAGGGTGACGCCCATGGCGTCGGCGTCGACGGGGCCCAGCACGGTCAGCGCGCGGCCCGAGAGCGCGGTCGGCATGTCGAGGCTCCTGTGCGATCGATCTAGTGGCGGACGTCAGGCCGCGACAGCAGCCACCAGTGCCAGGCGAAGTGGACGACGAACCCCAGCGCCCCGACGGCGACGACGATCAGGAGAAGCAGCCACCACGACAAGCACAGCATGATCCCGTCACGTCACTCCCGGCGAGGCGGCCTCGGCGACACGGAGCGGTCTTCGACACACGACCCGCCGCCACACCCGTCCGGCGTCCAGCGTCCTGGCAGCATACGCCCGTTCCACGACTCGGGCCACCGTCGCGGCCTAGAGCGCGTCGGTCCAGAAGGCGAGCATCTCGGCGCGGAACGCGGCGGCCTCGCCATTCCGGCTGCCGAGGGTCGCGCCCCGGACGCCGTACCCGGCCTTCAGACCGTAGACGGCGACGTCGCGGTCGGTCAGCTCGGGGTCGGCCCGGCCGGTGACCGGATGGACGAAGGCGCCGTCGGCGGCGAGGTAGGTGGTGGGCGCGCCGGGCACGACGGCGGCGTCGGCGACGCGTACGACCGGTGTGCCGCGATCGAAGCTGTGCGACGCCCCGGCGAAGAGCCGCATCGTCACGGTACCGCCGCTGAGCCGGATGGCGTGGACGTGGCCCTGCACCTGCTGCACCGAGCACCAGTCGTCGCGATCGCCCATGAGCACGCGGAGCCGTGTCGTCCCGATGCCGGGGTCGAGGAACTGGTGGCCGCTCCAGGGATAGGCCGCGAGCACCGCCGTCAGTCCCGTCCCCTCGCCGACGACGGCGTCAGCGAAGCGCCGGGTCGCCGCCGTCAGGACCGCGGAGCCGCCACGGCTGTGGCCCTGAGCGCCGATGCGCGCGGGGTCGATCTCCGGCCGCTCGGCGAGCACGCGCCAGGCCGCGAGCACGTCCCAGGCGCTGGCCGCGAACGAGTACTGGGTCTGGTTGGCGACCGTCGACGTCACGCCGCGGGCGCCGAAGGGATCGAGCACGAAGGCCGCCAGCCCCGCGCTCGTGAGCGTCTCGGCGTGGGCCAGGTGCGACGGCGCGACCCCGAGGCTCCCCGGCACGACGATGACGAGCGGCAGGCGCTCGGCCCGCGCGGCCGGCGGCAGGAACAGCAGGCCGTCGATGACGACGCGCGGCATGTCGGCGGCCGCGGTCAGCGCCTGGTGATAGTTGCGGGGCGACGCCGACGGTACCTCCACCGAGCGCCCGGCGGCGCCGTTGACGAACGTGATGGCCTGATCCCGGAGACGGGCCGTGGTCATCGGTCGCCTCAGCGGAGCATCGGCGCGAAGCGGTCCATCCGCTCCAGCGTCTCGGCGAGGCGCTCGCTGCGGAAGTCGAAGATCAGCTCGCTCACGCCGAGCTTCTCGTAGGCGCCGATGTCGTCGGCGATCTGCTGAGCGGTGCCCATGAACGGCCGGCGCTCGTCGCCGCGCAGCGTCGTGGCCGAGACGTCGTAGACGGGCGCCTTGAAGGAGATCGTCAGCGCGGAGGGGTCGCGGCCCTCGGCCTCCGTCAGCCGGGCGAGCTGGTCGAGCGACGCGCGCAGCTCGGCCGGGCGCAGCGGTACGGCGGGGTTGGCGCCGACGGGGTGCCACCCGTCACCGTGCCGGGCCACCCGACGCAGCGCGGGCGCGCTGTGGCCGCCGATCCAGATCGGCGGGTGGGGCTTCTGCACGGGCTGCGGCAGGCAGCGGAGCGCCGAGAAGCGATAGAACTCCCCGGCGAAGCTCGCCGGGTTCTGCGTCCACACCGTCTTGAAGATCGTCAGGTACTCGTCGCTGGCCGCGCCGCGGCGCTCGAAGGCGGGCGAGTCGAGCGCCTCGAACTCCTCGCGCAGCCAGCCGACCCCCACGCCCACCGTCACGCGGCCCCGCGACAGCACGTCAATCGTCGCCAGCATCTTGGCGGTGAGGACGGGGTTGCGGTACGGCAGGATCATCACGCTGGTCACCAGGCGCAGGCGGCGCGTGTGGCCGGCGACGAACGCCATGAGGGCGAGCTGCTCGAGCGCGTCGCCGCCGCCCGGGAACTCGCCCGACACCGTGTACGGATACTTCGACGCGATGGTGGTCGGGAACACCACGTGGTCGGCGATCATCACGGAGTGGAAGCCGAGCGCCTCGCCACGCTGGACGATCGCCTCGAGCGCGTCGGGGGTCGCGCAGCCACCGCGGGTGGGCAGGTAGAAACCGTAGCGCATCGCTGGACGAGCCTCCGTCGCCGGCGGCCGGCGGGTTCACTCCGACCACCGGGCGCAGGGCACCGGGCCGGGCGAGGCGACGATACACAGGCGGCCGCGGACCGGCAAGACCCGTGGGCGGTCGGGAGCCCGCGCCGCGCCTGCTACACTGCGGCGACGCTGCAAGGATGAGCACGCTGCTGCGCTTCGTCGTGCTCTACGGGCTGATGTACGCCGCCTTCGGCGTCTCGTCGCCCTTCCTGCCCGCCTTCCTCGCGTCGCGCGGGCTCACCCCCGAGCAGCTCGGGATCTTCTTCGCCGCCGGCACGGCGGTGCGGCTCGTCTCCGGCCCGGCGTGCGGGCGCCTGGCCGATCGCACGCGGGCGCTCGGCGCCGTGCTCGCCGTCTGCACCGCGCTGGCGGCGCTCGTCGCGCTGGGCCTCGTGTCGGCGAGCGGGTTCCCGGCGCTGCTGCTGATCGGCGTGCTCCACGCGGCCGCGCTGGCGCCGATCACGATCCTGGCCGACGCGCTCGCCCTCGCCGCCGCCGATCGACGGTTCGAGTACGGCTGGGTGCGCGGCACCGGCTCGGCTGTCTTCATCGTCGGTACGCTGCTCAGCGGGCAGATCGTCGGCGGCTGGGGACTCGCCTCGATTCTCGTGCTGCAGGCGGCGCTGCTCGCCGGTGCGGCCGGCGCGGCGCGCCTGGTGCCCGAGCCCGACCGGTCCGAGACGGCGCCCACCCTCGGCGCCTCCGCCCCATCGGGCGGCGCCCTCGAGCTCCTGCGGATGCCCCGGTTCCGCCGCGTGATGCTGGTCTCCGCGCTCGTGCTGGGCAGCCACGCCATGCACGACGCGTTCGCGGTCATTCGCTGGAGCGCGGCGGGCCTGACGCCGGCGGTGGCGAGCGTCCTCTGGTCGGAGTCCGTCGCCGCGGAGGTCGTGGTCTTCTTCCTGATCGGCCCGGCCCTGGTCACCGGCCTGGGCCCGGCCGGCGTCGTGGCGCTCGCCGCCACGGCCGGCCTGCTGCGCTGGGTCGTCATGGCGGTGACCGCGGACGTCGCCGCCCTCGCCCTCGTGCAGCCCCTGCACGGGCTCACGTTCGCGGCGCTGCACCTGGCCTGCATGCGCCTGATCCAGGCGATCGTCCCGACCCGGCTCGCCGCTACCGCGCAGGCCATGTACGCGCTGGGTGCGGCGGCGACCACGGCACTGCTGACCCTGGTCTCGGGCCGGCTCTACGCGGCCCTCGGCGCGGAGGGATTCCTGGTGATGGCGCTACTCTGCGCCGCGGCGATCGCCGTGGCGCCGGGGCTGCGCTCGCCGCGTCGCTGAGCGTACGTCGGTCCCCGACGGCCGGGGCCGTGGGGACCGACGGGCGTGGATCAGGGCGTGGGCAGCGGCGCGTTCATCGCGGCCCCGATCTCGGTCGCGTTCAGCGCCCGGTTGTAGAGCCGGAACTCGTCGAGCTGACCGGGGAAGTTCCCGTTCAGCGCGCCGGTGCATCCGGTGTCCGCGTCGACGCCGATCAGGAAGGGGCAGGTCGACCAGCTGAAGGCCGCCGGCTCCGTTGCGGTCCCCACGCTGGCGCCGTTCACGTACACCGTCAGCGTGGTCCCCGCCCGCGTGATCGCGAGATGCGTCCACGCGCCGACCGGGATGGTCCCGGCCGCCGTCAGCCGCAAGAGCCCGTTGCTCCAGACCTGCGGGCGCCCCGCGTCCAGGGCCAGCTCGATGCCGGTGCTGCCGGCCGTCTGGATCTCGAGCAGCCCCCGCCAGCCGCTCAGCGTGGTCGGATTCGCCCAGATCATCCACGAGAAGTCGCCGGTCGGCGCGCTGGGCGCGTCGATCCGCACGTACTGCGAGCTGCCGTTCAGCGCGACGGCGCGGCCGTGGCGCCCCGTCGTCGTCCACGTGGCGCCGCCGACGAGCGTTCCGGGGTGCCCGTTGCCCGACACGTCCGCGGTCGTCGCTCCCGCGCCCTCCTCGAACCCGTAGCCGATCACGAGGCCCGTGGGCCCTTCGTTGTCGACGATGGTGCCGACGCCCTGGCCGTCGCCGATCGTGGCGTTGACCGGATTGCTGAGATTGACGGTGAACGTCTCGTTGGTCTCGACCAGCGTGTCGCCCAGCACCGCCACGGTGATCGTCTGCGTCACCTGGCCCGCCGTGAAGGTGAGCGTGCCGGAGACTCCGGTGTAGTCGCTCCCGGCCGTGGCCGTCCCGTTCGCGGTGGCGTACTGCACGGTCACCGTCTGGGTGCTCGCCGCCGACAGGCTCACCGTGAACACCGCGCCCACCGAACCGGTGTTGCCCTCGGTGACCGTCACGTCGTTGATCGACAGGCTCGGCGGCGGTGGCGCATCGTCGTTGGTGATGGTCCCGACGCCCTGGCCGTCCGCGATCGTCGCGTTGGTCGGGTTGGTCAGGTTCACCATAAACGTCTCGTTGGGCTCGAAGACCGTGTCGCCCAGCACCGCGACGGTGATCGTCTGCGTCAGCTGCCCCGCGGTGAACGTCAGCGTGCCCGAGGCCGCCGTGTAGTCGCTGCCGGCGGTCGCCGTACCGTTCGCCGTCGCGTACTGCACGGTGACCGTCTGCGTGCTCGCCGCCGGCAGGCTCACGGTGAACACCGCGCCCACCGAACCGGTGTTGCCCTCGGTGACCGTCACGTCGTTGATCGAGAGGGCCGGTGGCGGCGGCGCATCGTTGTCGAGGATGGTGCCCACGCCCTGGCTGACGCCGAGCGTCGCGTTGACGGGATTGCTCAGGTTCACCACGAAGGTCTCGGTCGACTCGATCGCCGTGTCACCGAGGACCGGCACGGTGATCGTCTGGCTCACCTGGCCCGCCGTGAACGTCAGCGTGCCCGAGGTCGCGGTGTAGTCGCTGCCGGCCGTCGCCGTCCCGTTCGCGGTCGCGTACTGCACGGTCACCGTCTGGCCGCTCGCGGCCGACAGGCTCACGGTGAAGACCGCGTTCACCGAACCCGTGTTGCCCTCCGTCACCGTGACGTTGCCGATGGAGACCGTGGGAGGAATCGACACCAGCGGCGAGTTCATCGCGGCCTGGATCTCGGCCGCGCTGAGCGCCCGGCCGTAGACGCGGACCTCGTCCAGCTGTCCCGGGAAGTGCCCGTTCAGGGACCCGGTGCAGCCCGAGTCCGCGTCGACGCCGATCAGGAACGGACAGCTCCCCCAATTGAACGCCGCCGTCTCCGTGGACGTGCCCACGGCGACCCCGTTGACGTAGGCCGTGAGCGTGCTCCCCGCCCGGGTCAGCGCGACGTGACTCCACGTGTTCACGGGCAGGGCTCCGCCCGCCGTCAGGCGCAATTGCCCGCTGCTCCACACCTGCGGTCGTCCCTCGTCGAGCGCGAGCTCGATCCCGGTGCTCGCCGCGGTCTGGATCTCCAGCAGCCCCCGCCAGCCCGCGAGCGACGTCGGGCGGGCCCAGACCAGCCACGAGAAGTCACCCGTCGGCGCGCCCGGTGAGTCCACGCGCAGGTACTGCGAGGTCCCGTTCAGCGCGACCGCGCGGCCGTACTTGCCGGCCGTGGTCCAGGTGGCGCCCACGAGGGTCGCGGGGTGCCCGTTGCCCGACACGTCGGCCGTGGTCGTGCCCGCGCCCTCCTCGAAGGGGTAGGCGGCGACGAACGTCGGCGGGCCGGGATCCGGGGTGAGGTGCACGATCTCCGCGACCGACGGCACGCCGTTGCTGTTGACGAGGAAGAGCATGTAGTGGCCGATGGGCGCCAGGTTCGCGCTCGTGGGGGCCACGATGTTCAGGCCGCCGGTCGTGCGCGTGAAGCTCAGCCGGTTGATGCGCTGGTTCTGGTTGAAGGCGTGGGTGACCGAGCCGAGCCGGAGCAGGGTCACGCTCGTCACGTTGGTGGAGTCGGGGGTGCCCACGAAGAAGCCCTGGCCGTGGCCGACGGTCGACGGCGCCGAGGTGATCGTCGGCCGCGCTCCCTTGAAGAGATACGGCGGCGAGTACACCTCGGTGTCGGGGTACCCGTTGCCGCCGGTCGTCAGGACGCGGCCGTCGGGCAGGAGCAGCGCGGCGGAGTGGTAGAGCCGCGGCACCTGCGCGCTGGCCATCGTCGTCCACGTCTCGGCGACGGGATCCCACATCTCGGCGGGGAACACCGGCGTGCTCGCGTTGTTGAAGCCGGCGCCGCTCGTGCCGCCGGTGACGAGCACCTTGCCGTCGGGGAGCAGCGTCGCGTTGATCTGGCGGCGCGCGATGGCCATCTGCCCGACCAGGCGCCAGCTCGGCGACGCGGCGTTCAGGTCGATGACCTCCGCCGTTCGCGTCGGCGGGTCGCCGCCGCCCATCACGAGCACCTTGCCGTCGTCGTACATCACCGCCGAGCCGTAGTCGCGGTTGCCGAACTGCCGGTTGCCCACGACGGTCCAGGCGCCGGTGCCGGCCGTGTTCAGGTACCGCGTCGTCTGGCTCGGCCCGGAGTTGAAGATCTGGCCGTTCGGCGCCAGGAGCATCTGCGGATAGAGGGGCAGGCCGAGCTGTGCGTTCGTCAGATTGCGCCAGGCGCCGCTCGCGAGCTCCAGGACCTGGGGCAGGCGATTGACACCCACCGTGTTGTCGATGCTGCCCGACACCACCAGCGCGTCGCCGTTCGGCAGCGTGGTGGTCGTAGGGTACCAGCGGCCCGCGTTCATCGCCGGAAAGGCCGCCCAGGAGTTCGAGATCGCGTCGTAGGCGGTCGCGTTGGGCAGGCCGACGTTGTTCTGGATGTGCCCGCCGGCGACGAACAGCCGCCCGTCCCCCAGGAACGTGTGGCCGGAGCAGAAGACGTCGTAGCCGGGCTTGGTCAGCGGTGTCGTCGTCGCGGTGTCGGGATCCCACAGGCGAGGATCGTTGCCGGAGATCCCGCCATCCCCGGGCCACACGATCACGTTGCCCGTGGGCAGCAGGGCCACGTGGACCGGGTAGAACGGAAGTGGCGGCACGGACGCCCACTGACCGACCGCGGAGGGCTGGGCCGCGACCGACGTCGCCAGCCCGGCCAGCAAGAGAGTGACGACGCCCACGACGCCGAAGATCCGTGTCATCTCGCTCCTCTGGAGGCCGCTCAAGGTGTGGGGACGAGCAGGAAGGCGCGGACGGGCAGGTTGTGGTTGTGCGCCCCACCTGCGTGTCCGCCGATGGCGTCGTGGCCGAGGGCGGCGATGACGCCCTGGTCGTTGACGCCCACGCCCTCCACGAGCACGAAGTCGGCGCCGGCCGGGATCAGCTCGTTGACGTCGCGCATGCCGCCGGACGCCGTCCACAGGAACGCGCGCGGGCCGTGCACGCCGCCGGAGGTGCCGACCACGTCGCCGCGTTGGTTCACGGCGTTGGCCAGGCTGTAGGAGCCCCCGGCCAGCGTGCCGAGCGCCTGAACGCCCCCCGCCGGCGTCCAGCGCACCGCCTGGCTACGCGTCGCGCCGCGCGACTGGCCGACCACATCGCCGTTGACGTTCAACGCGAGCGCCTCGCTCTCGAGGTCGCCGGGCAGCGCCGCGAGGGTGACCATGCCGTCCTTGCTCGTCCACCGGAACGCCCGTGGGCCGGACGCGACCACCGCCGTGCCGGCCACGTCGCCGGCCTCGTTGATGGCCATCGCGCGGCTCTCGCGCGTTCCCGGCAGTGGCCCGAGCCGCTGCACCTGACCGTCGGCCGCCCAGAGGACCGCCTGGACACCGGCCGGGCCCGAGGAATATCCGACGGCCTGGCGCCGGCGGTTCACCCCGAAGGCCTCGCTCCCGCTGTCGCCCGGCAGGGGCCGCAGCTCGTGAATCCCGCCCGCGCGCGACCAGACGAAGCCGCGGAGCGCCGTGGCGGTGTTGGAGGCGCCGACCACGACGCCGTCGTCGTTCAATCCGAGCGCGACGCTCCAGTCGGCGCCGGGCAGGCCCGGAATGACCTCGAGGGCGCTGCCCGTCAGGACGAAGGCGGCGAGCCGAGATCCGCCGCCGCCGGCGAGCGCCCCTGCGTTGTTCAGCCCGCGGACGTGCGCACCGGTGTCCTGCTGCAGCACGCCGAGATCCACGGCGCGGTAGGCCGGGCGCCCCGCGCCCTGGGCGATCACGTCGAGGGGAGCCAGGAGTCCGAGCGCGAGGGCAAGCGTCCACAACCGACGTCTTGTCATGCGATCCCCGAGTTCAGCGCGATGTGTAAGGTTGAGCGACGGTTCGGCCGTGACGGGACGCGTCTTCGAGGCGTCGCGAGCGCCCGCATCCGGCGGATGATCGCGAAATCACCCAAAGTTCCACGGTGGCCGGGCCGATGCTCATCGACGCGCGTTCTCGCGCGGAGGCCACGGCACTATTCGTGCCAGGCCCGTCTCGGCGCGGAAGTACCCGGTTCGATTGAGGGGTGGCGGAGCGTCGCGGGCAGAGACGAGGAGAGCTGTAAACTCGCTCGACGCTACGGAGGCCTATGGGTTGCGCCTTCGAGTACCATGCGTGCCTGGAGGTGGAGCATGGCCGCGAAGATCGTCGAGGGTCGGAAGGCGCCGGACTTCACCCTGACCGACGCCAAGGGCGAGCGCGTGTCGCTCGCCGACTTCAAGGGCAAGAACGTCGTCGTCTACTTCTATCCGAAGGACGACACCCCCGGTTGCACCAAGGAGGCCTGCGGCTTCCGCGACCACTGGAAGACGCTGCAGGAGGCCGGCGTCGTCGTCCTCGGGATCTCCGCCGACGACGCGGCGTCCCACGCGAAGTTCGCGGCGAAGTACAAGCTCCCCTTCCCGCTGCTGTCCGATCCCGAGCGGAAGATCATGACGGCGTGGGGCGCGTACGGCGACAAGATGATGTACGGCAAGAAGACCAAGGGCGTGATCCGCTCGACCGTGTGGATCGGTCCCGACGGGACGGTGCGCAAGCACTGGGCCCGGGTGGCCGACGCCGCGAAGCACCCGGCGCAGGTGCTCGAGGAGATTCGCGGCGGCGACGCCTGAGGGCCGTGCCGCTCAGTAGGCGAAGGCGCGGAACGACGAGGGCGTCAACTCGACGACGGACATGCTCCCGTCGCGCGCCCACGTCAGCATCTCCTTCGCGTAGTCGTTCTCGTCCGAGCCGGTGTACTTGATCAGCGCCGCGCGACACACGGCCTCTGCCTGCGCGACGTCGCCATCGATCACGCGCGCCGCGGCGCGCCCCCGCACGCCTCGCGTGTCGTTGCTGGCCCCTCCCTTGTCCACGGCGAAGTAGGCGCGCGGCGCGGCGCGGAGCAGCTTCGCCTTGTGGGACGTCTTGCCGACGACGAGGCGGAACACGTCCCGCTCGAACACGTGCCACACCGGGTTCACCAGCGGCCAGCCCTGACCATCCACGAGCCCGAGGTGCATGACGATCGGCTCCTTCAGGAGCGCCAGTACCTCGTCCTCGGACAGCACGCGCACCGTAGGATCGGCGGCGACGATCTTCATGACGATCCTCCCGGTCGGCAGCGTACGCTGCGCCGTCCGTAGCCGCCAGCGGAGGGCTCCGGGGGCGACGAGCGCGAGACGATCGGGGGAGGAACGAACGATGCGTGGCGGCCTCACGGCCGCCACGCATGACCGAGGTCAGTCTTCCAGGAAGTTCGTCAACGGCCGGCCGCCGCTGCGTCCGGTGGGCGGGATCTCGAGCATGGAGTCCATTGCCTGTCCGTTCTCCTGCATGACGGACCGGCTGTCCCCAGGGTGGCCGTTAGGCACGAACAGCTGTGGGCGGTCGAAGGGCGCCGCCGCCCGGCGCACCCGCTCGTCAGTGAGCGCCTTGAGGAACTCCACCAGATCGGCCCTGGCGGCGGCGCCTTCCGGCGTCGTGTTGAAGTTGAGGACTGAGAGTCCTCCAATGACCGTGCCGTCGCGCGTCTCGATCGGATTCGTAGCGCCCCCCTGGTTGCCGCCGCGGGCGTAGAAGTTGATGACGTCCAAGAGAGTCAGCTCGCCGCCGGTGTGGAAGTACGGCGCCGTGAGCTCGACGTTGCGCAGACCGGGGATCTTGAACGTGCCGTCGGCGGCCGGGACCGTTCCCGTCGGTGGGGTGAGAACAGCCTGCGACAGCGAGGCGCCGAACGGATCGGTACCGCCGTTGCCGAGATCCTCGTACGTCTCGCGAACGCCGATGTTGCGCGTGCCGGTGTCGCTCGCCTGTCCACCCGAGATGCGGATCACGCCCCGACTCGCCACCGAGTCCACCGAGGCCTCGCTGAGCAGCGCCCCGGAGTGGCAGAAGAGGCAGTTGCCCCGCGGGGCGGGCGCGGCATTCACGTTGAAGAAGACCTGCCGGCCCCGCTCGGCCGCCGCGGACAGCGGGAACTTCACCGGGTCCTTCAAGAACCGATCGAAGGGCGTGTCGTCCGAGACGAGCGTCGTCTCGTACGCCTGGACGGCGAGCCCGAAGAACAGCGAGAAATTGAACTCGATCAGCGTGTACTCATCGGTACGTGGGTTGCCGTCGGGTCGGGTCACGACCGTCGTCGTGCCGTCCTCGGCGACCCGGATGAGCTTGTTCGAGGCCCACCAGCGCGGCTGGAAGGCCTTCCGGATCAACGCCTCGTAGTCGACGGTCAAGCCCCGTCGCGGCCAGCGGCTGTACGAGCCGAGCAGGCTGTCGTCGGGCCGGACGAGCTGCCCCGAGAGGGGTACCTGGGCGCGGAGGCGTCGGGCCGTGAGGCGGGACCGTTGCCGGAGCTCCAGTGTGAGGCTCCGGCCCACCTCGGGGAACGGGCGCCCGTCGGCCGACATCTCGAAGCGATTCGTGGGCGGGCCGACGGCCTGCGAGGCGAGGCTCGCGTTCGTCATCCGCACCCGGCTCTTCACGAGGTTGCCGGGGCCGTCGACGGCGTAGAGGAAGGCGGCGGTGTCGCGGTCACCGAACGGGCTCACGCCGTTGAACACGTTGTCGGCCCGCATGTCCCAGAAGTTCCGGAAGTGGAACACGGCGTTGATCATCGTGGGCGTGTTACGTGGCTCGACGCGCCGCACGTTGGCGGCGCCACGCCCCTGCCCGACTCGGAAGTTCTCCGGATCGGGATCGGGCCTGCCGGTGGCCCCGAAGATGGCATGGTGCACGCCCTGCGACGACACCACGTTGCTGTTGTCGTCGAGGACGTCCGACTCGCGATTCGTCGGATCGGCCAGCTTGCGGAGGGGGAAGTCGCGCCGGCGGAGCGTGTCGTTCGGCCCTTGGTTGTCGAAGCCGAGGTCGGCGTCGGGGATGGCGACGGGGTTGCCGTTCGCGTCTTTCTGGAAGACGACCCGCAACAAGCCCGGGCTCACCTGGTTCTTCTTCCGTGGGTCGGCGCCGGCGACGAAGTGGCAGGTCGCGCACGACTGCACGCCGTCGCTGCCGACCTGCATGTCCCAGAACAGCGCCTTGCCCAGGACCCTGGCCGCCTGCTCGTCGCGAATGTACTCGCCGAGATTCTCAGGTTTGGGAATCGGCACGCTCGACAGCGGCGGGACCTGCCCGGCGGCGTCTCCGGTCTCGAGAATCGCACCCAACCAGCCAACGACGATCAGCGCCCCCGCGCGACTCATCCGCATTTGTCTCTCCCTCTTTGAGTCAGCGTGACACCGGCTGCAGCGCGTGTGCGTTTTCCGAGAATCCGTTACCCTGGCTCGGAAATTCTTACTCGTCGGCGCGCCAAGCGAGCGGCGTGCCAGAGCACGGACTGCCCGCGTGACGGCGTGATTACGCCAATTTGACGAAACGCGCGAGGTATGCGGTGTCGAGATGCGAGCACTTCGACGAGAACGCGCGTCGAAGTGTCAGACGGCGAGCGCAGCGACGCGAGCGTCGCTCGGTCAGCCCGTCGTTCTCACGCGTGCGAATGCGGTCACATCGGCACGCGCGTCGTGGGCGTGACGCGGGAGAGCGTCAGCGATGCGACAGCGTGCGCATGACGGTGAGGATCTCCTCCGCCGAGGGAAACTTTCCGAGGCCCGCGAGGCCCTCGGTGGCGCACTCGACGTTGGCCCACCGGACGATGCCGTCGCGATCGATCAGGAACTGCCCCTTGAGCTGCGGCCACTGGCGCTCCATGTCGCCCTTGTCGGTCTGGTTCTCGGTGTAGCCGTCGAGCTTGGCGATGGCGCCCGCGACCTGCGAGATCGGCAGCGGCTCCGGGAGCTCTCCCGTGGGATTGATCCGCACCGACTCCATCTCCTTCATGAGCTCCGGCGTCGCGGCCGGCTTCGGCAGACCGTAGGCGCGGTGCGTGGTGAGCTCAGGATCGGCGAGCAGCCGGAGCCGGGTCGGACGGAATTTGAAGTAGAGCCGGGCGTTCTCCGGCGTCGTGGCGACGACGCCGAGGGTCTCGACGCCGACGTCCTTCAGCTTGCTCTCCGTCGCGCCCATCTGCGCGATGGACCGTCGGCAGAAGGGACACCACAACCCGATGAACAGGGCGAGGAAGACGTGGCTGCGCCCGCGGTAATCGGCGAGCGATACCATCCCCTCGCGATCGACGGCGGGCAACGTGAAGTTCGGCGCCGGCTGGCCGGGAGCCACCGGTGGATGCGTGTGATCGAGCGTCATGTCTCGGACTCCTCCCTGCGCGTCAGCAGAGAAAGGGAAGCACCATCAGCGCGTCCGGCTCTACGCCGGCCCGCGCGCAGACATCGTGTGCCTTGGCCAGGTAGGTCTCGGCCATCGCCGGGTTGCCGGCGTCGAGGTAGAGGGTGGCCAGCCCGTCGTAGCACGGGAACAGCAGCTGAGGCTCCCCGACCTGCTCGGCGAGGACGAGAGCCTCCTCGTACATGGCGAACGCCAGGCGGTGTTCGCCGTGGCACTGGTGGATCTGACCGAGGACGATCAGGGGCACGGCGAGGTGATCGAGCAGGCCCAGCCGCCGGTCGAGGTCGATGGCCGTCTGAGCCGCCTCCATCCCCTCGGCCTCGCATCGATCCGTCAGCGCGCAGTAGGCCACCGCGAGGTTGGCATAGAGGCGCGACTGGAATCCGAGATCGCCCACCTTCTTCGCGGTCTCGAGGCCCCGCAGGCACGTCGTGATGCTGCGGCGGGGATCGATGGAGCTGTACAGCACACCCAGATTCGTGTACCCGCGGCAGGCGGCCTGCAGCATCTCGCGCGCCTCGGCCAGCGCGATGCCGTGCTCGATCTGCTCGACCGCCTCGGCCACGCGGCCCGTGCGTGCCAGCGCCACGCCGAGGGTGTTGTGGGCCTGCGCCCGCATGGCGGCCGCCTCGCGGCTGCGCTCCGGGTCGGCGGCGTCCTCCTCGAGCATCGCCTCTGCCAGCGCGCGCTCGGCCCACTCGATGGCGGCGGCGTTGTCGCCGGCGCGAAAGGCCAGCCGCCCCATCTCCTGATAGAGATGCGCTCGCTCGATCGGATCACCGTCGGCGCCGAGGAGGTCCAGGCCCATCGCGAAGCAGGCCCCCGCCCGCTCGCGGTCGCCGGCCTCCCAGTGCAGCCCGCCGATCTTCCGCTGCACGCGGGCCGCCACCGTGCGGTCTCCCGCGAGCTCGGCCTCCTTGCGCGCCGTCTCGTAGTGCGCGACCGCCTCCGTGCGCCGCGACGATAGCCCGAGCAGGTCGGCGAGGCGCTCGCGCGCGGCGCGGGCGTCGGCCTCGCACGTCGGGGACTCGGCGAGGATCTGGAGGGCGCGCTCGTAGTGGCGCGTCGCGTCGTCGTTGGCGTAGACGGCGCGCGCCCGGTCGCCGGCCGCCACCAGGTAGCGCGCGCCACGGGGCTTGTCGGGCCCGAGGCTCCAGTGGTGACCGAGCGCCACGAGGTCGCTCAGCCGCTCGGGGCGCGGACCGATCGCGTCCTCGAGCGCGCGCCCGGCCCGCTCGTGGATCTCGGTCCGACGCGACAGCAGGAGATTCTGGTAGACGACCTCGTGCACGAGCGCGTGCGGGAACCGGTACCGCTCGCCGTGGGGCGACGGCCCGATCGGCTGCACGAAGTCCGCCGCGACCAGTCGGTCGAGCATCGGCTCGAACGTCGGGGGTGCGGCGGTGATGACGCGCAGGATCGACGCATCGAAGACCGCCCCCAGTACCGCCGCCTCCTGGAGCAACAGACGCGCCTCGGCGGGCAGCCCGTCGACGCGAGAGAGCAGCAGCCCGTGGAGCGTCGGCGGGACGTCCACGGCCTCACACGCCTCGGTGCACGTCCAGCCTCCGCCCTGACGCACGAGCACGCCCTTGCCGACCAGGCCACGAACGATCTCCTCGACGAAGAACGGGTTGCCGCCGGCACGCGTGACGATGAGCTCCTGCAGGCGCGCCTGCACCTCGGTCGCGCCACCGAACAGGCCGGCCACCAGGGCGCGGGTCTCATCGGCCGTGAGCGGGGCGAGGCGGACGACGGATCGCACCGCCCGGGCCACGACCGGAGGCTGCGTGTCGGGTCGATGCGAGAGCAGCAGCATCAGCGGCCGGTCCGCGAGCTGGTCGACCACCTGGCGCAACAGGTCGATCGAGGCGCGGTCCGCCCAGTGGACGTCCTCCACGAGGATGAGGAGCGGCTGCTTCTCGACGCGCCGCTCGATCAGGGCGCGGGCCGCCAGGGCGATCTGGCGTTTCAGCTGCTCGGGTTCGACGTCGGGGTGGATCGCCTCGTCGAGCCCGAGCACGTAGCTCAGCACCGGCGCGATCGCCGTCGCCTCGTCCTCCCGGGCGCCGAGGCCCCGGAGTCCGGTCGCCAGCTTCTGCCGCGCGACGTCCAGCGAGTCCGCCGGCCCGACCTGGTATGCGTCGCGGAACAGGGCCCCGAACACCCCGTAGGTCGCCTCGCCCAGGGACGAGCACGTGGTCCGTCGTGCCGCGGTGCCGGCCAGACGACCATCGGCGTCGAGCCGAGCCAGGAGCTCGGCGATGAGCCGCGACTTGCCCGTGCCGGCCTCGCCCACGAGGCTGACCACCTGGGCGCGCCCCTGTCGCATCTCGTCGAACGCGACGACGAGCCGCTCGAGCTCGGTCGTCCGTCCCACGAGCGGCGCGGCGAGTCCGAGCGCCCCGAGACCCCGCGCGGATCCGGGCTCGGTCAGCGCCCCGACGAGACGGTGGACGACGATGGGTTCGGCCTTGCCACGGAGGATGAGCTCGCTGGCGGACTCGAACACGAAACGATGCCGCACGAGGGCGTGCGTGTCGCCAGACACCAGGATGGTCCCGGCCTCCGCAGCCGCCAGCAGGCGCGCCGTCGTGTTCACGGTGTCGCCGGTGACCGCGTAGGCGGCGCCGGCGGCGCCGCCGAGCTGGCCGGCCACGACCGGGCCGGTGTGAACGCCCACGTGCAGCGTGACGGGATGGCCCAGGCGTCGCGACCAGTCCTCGGCGAGGGCGGTCCCGTCCGCCAGCATCGTCAACGCCGCGTCGCAGGCTCGCTCCGGATCGTCCTCGTGGGCGAGCGGCGCGCCGAACACGGCGAGCACCGCGTCCCCCACGAACTTCTCGACGAACCCGCCGTAGCGGGTGATCGTCCGCGCCAGCCTCTCGAACAGCGCATTCTGGAAGGCGCGGATCTCCTCGGGATCGACCCGCTCGGAGAGCGCCGTGAATCCGGAGAGATCGGCGAAGACGACGGTGACCTGCCGTCGGTCGGCCTCGTGCACCGGGCTCTGCCCCTGGGCCGGACTGCTCGCGTCCGCCGGGGCCAGGGCGCCGCCGCACTTCGGGCAGAACGCGAAGTCGGCGTCGCAGGAGAAGCCACATCCCGGGCAGGGTCGGGGCAGGCGCCGCCCGCAGCGCGGACAGAACGCAAAGCCCGCCTCGACCCCGAACCCGCAGCCCGAGCAAGAGGACATCTTCCGACGATTGTACCGGGCGGCGGCGTGGCCGTCGTCCCCCCGATCCGTGTCGCGGACGGCTGGGCGGCTGCGCTACCATGGGGCTGCAGAAGGAGGGCCCAATGCGACGTGCTGTCCTCGTGCTGATTGGCCTGGTGTCGGCAGCGCCGGCATTCGCCCAGCAGCCGCCGCAGCAGTTCGAGTGCTTCGAGGAAGCGCGCGCGTGCACCAACCCGAACGACGTGCCCTCGTCGTGCACGGTCGACATCCCGAATCTGCAGCGGCAGACGCCGCAGCAGGTCATTCTCCGCGACCTTCAGGTCGCCGAGGGTCCCTTCACCGGCACGGCGCTCGGCATGGCGGCGCGCTCCGCGGCCGACGATCGGCGGTTCGCGGCCGCGCGCGATCAGCTCTGCGAAGTCGCTCCGACGACGCCCCCGGCGGGCCCCGGCAGCCCGACCACCGGCAGCTCCCCCGGCCTCATCGGTGGAAACCCGGGCCTGACTGGCGGCAACCCCGGGTTGACCAGCGGCGGCGCCGGCCTTGGAGGAGGGAACCCGGGGTTGACCGGCAGCCCCGCACTGCGCACCGGGAACCCGGGAGTGACCGGTAGCGACCCCGGGCTCTCGATCTCGAACCGCTAGACCCGACGGCCTCCCCTACCAGCGTCCTCCCCCCGACGGTCGCCCGAAACCGCCGCGCGCGCCCCCGTTCCGAGTTCCACCGGACGTCGCCTTCTCCACCCGCAGTTGCCGACCGTCGAGATCCTTGCCGTTGAACTGGGCGATGGCCTGGTCCGCCTCGGCGGTCGTGGACATCTCCACGAATCCGAAGCCGCGGGACTGCCCTGTGTCACGGTCGGTGACGACGGCGGCCGACTCGACTTGGCCGGCCTGTTCGAACGTCTCGCGCAGTCTTTCCGTCGTGGTCGAGAAAGACAGTCCACCGATGAACAATTTCTGCGCCATGGTCGCCCCCTGAGTTCCACGCTGTGGATGCGACACGCCCCAGAGAAGCGCGGACGACTCCGGAGTCTGGTCAGCCGGAAGACGGCTCGGACGCCCTCACGGTACCAGATCGGCACAAACGATGATCAAATAATTTATATGAGTTATATATGCTATACACTCAACGATGCAGGAGGGCCGCTGGACACAATGTTCGCGAATGAGACCCGCGTATTGATGGTGGTACCGCGCGATCTCCTCGACCGGGCCCGGGCCCTGGCGGGACGGACGACGACATCCATGAAGCTCCCGGTGAGCCTGCAGATCGTCTTCCGGGCGCTGATCGAGGAAGGGCTGAAGCACCCCGGGGATCAGGCGCTGCTGGCCAACATCGGTCGCCAGGCGGAGACGGTTCGTCGCATCCGGAGCGAGGCACGGCGCCGGACGGCGGCACCGCCCGCCCGGGGACGCGGCGCGGCGCGATCACCCTCGACCGCCGGTTCGCGGCAGTCAGGGGTGAAGACGGTGACGCCATGAGTGCCCTGTGGGTCGTTCCGCTCGTCACGCTCGCGCTGACCCAGGTCGCCGTCCTGGCCACCTCCATCTATCTGCACCGGGCGTTGGCGCACCGGTCGCTGCACCTGCACCCGGTGGCCGACGTGATGTTCCGCGTCACCCTGTGGCTCACGACCGGACAGTGCCGGCGGCAGTGGGTGGCCGTCCACCGCAAGCACCACACCTTCACAGACCGCGACGGAGACCCGCACAGCCCACGCCTCCTCGGGTTCTGGCGGGTGCAGCTCTTCAACGTCGCGTACTACATGCGCGAGGCCCGGAACGTCACGACCCTCGAGACGTTTGCGCCGGATCTTCGGCCCGACCGGCTCGATCGCGTGCTTCTCTCGCACGGCGTGCTCGGCCTCGTGGTCGGTCAGGGGCTGCTCTGTGCTCTCATCGGGCTCTGGCCCGGCCTCATCGCCGGGCTGGCGCACGCGGTCCTCTACGTGTTCGTGCTGGCGCCGCTCATCAACGCACTCGGCCACTGGCGCGGCGGCCGGAACTTCGAGAACACGGCGTACAACTGGCGCCTGCTGGCCTGGATCACCGGCGGCGAGAGTCTGCACAACAACCACCATGCCTACCCGCGGTCGGCGAAGTTCAGCATGCGGCGCTCGGAGTTCGATCCCTCGTGGGTCGTCATCAGGATCCTAGCCATGCTGCGCTTGCTCGCCATCCAGGGCCCGGCGGTCGCATGGGTGCGTGCGACGATCCCGCGGAGCGCGCCGTGAACGTCCTCGCGGTCTCGACTCCGCCCCGGGCGGACTGGCGTTGGCGGATCGTCGACTCCAGAGGGGACACCGTGGAGGAGTCCTCGATCACGTTCACCACGATCGCGCAGGCGATGGCCGCCGGGACGGAGCGTCTCCAGCATCACGCCGACCGCGATCGGCCTCTTCCCGCTCGGGTGCCATGGCGTCGTCGCCGCTGAGACGGCGCATGGCCGTGGAGGTCCCCGCCCTCGAACTCGCGTGGTCCGACTTCGATCGCTGGCAGGCCTTCTTCGCCGAGGCCGACTGCTTTCCGGTCGGCTGGGAAGACCTACGCGGCGTCCCACCGCCACGGACGGCCGAGGCCGAGGCGTACCTGCTGCGGAAGACCGCGCTGGTCACCGATTGGCTCGACAGGCTCGGGCAACGGGCCCCGACACTCGAGCACTACACGCGTCAAGGCCTCCGAGCTCGAATCGAGCGCCAGCACGCGGGGCAGGACTGTCCGGTGTGCGATCCGTTCAATGGGCGGGAAGCCGGGCCAGAGCTTGCGACCCTTCCCCCATATCACCCCGGCTGTCGCTGTGTCCTGCAGGCCGTGCCGACGGTCCCCGCCCGCCGCCCTCGCCCCCGCTGAGGGCGACCGGTCCCGTCGCGGCTGCTGCTATCTGCGGGGCGTGTGCTTCGCCAGGAACTCGTGGACGCGTGCACGCGCCGACGTCAGTGCGGCTCCACTCTTCCACTCCGGGATGAACTCGCAGTTCGGGAGGAGCTTCGACAACTCCTCCGAGATCGGAAACGGATGCGCCTCGTCGTTGCCCGCTAGGACCAGACACGGCGTGGCGCACGTCGACACAAACGCGCGGTCGACGCAGTACACGAAGCCTGGTCCGTACAGATTCCGGTTGAACGCGTCCAGCACCTCCGGCGTCGCCTCGGCGTGATCCGCGAGGGATTCCGCCCACGCCTGGAACCGCGCGGACCGCCCCGAGGGCATCGCTCCCACGCGCCCGATCGGCTGCGCGAGCACGGCCGAGGCCACCCGCTCGGGCTGGGCCTTCAGCAGGCTCAGGATGAACGACCCGCCGATGCACTGGCCGTAGAGATGACACCGCTCGATCCCCAGGTGGTCGAGCAGGCCGAGATGATCGCCGGTGTACGTGGACCAGCCGTCCTGCGCCGTGATCGGGGCGCGCGACTGACCGCCCGCGTTGCGCTGATCCATCGCGATGACGCGGAAGCTCCCCGCGAACTCCGTGATGGGATTGATGGGCGCCGCCGGCCGATTCCAGACCTCGATCGTCGACTGCAGCCCCGCCGGCGCGAACGTGAGGATCGGGAACCCCTGCCCGAACTCCTCGTAGTAGATCGTCGCGGTGTCGTGGCGATAGCTGGGCATGGCCGTGTCCTTTCGTGGCGCGGGTGCCG
>Ga0075421_100000058_pt1 | contig 81478 bp, 71 predicted proteins | sample SoiMetdeltSBSDD5_FD_75292 | JGI IMG/M metagenome (GOLD analysis project Ga0075421, IMG submission 75292) | Bulk soil microbial communities from a Populus tree surrounding site in Tennessee, USA - Soil MetaG P. deltoides SBSDD5 | ecosystem: Environmental > Terrestrial > Soil > Tree plantation... | reverse complement strand
ACGCACGCGCCGACCGGATCGACGTCGCGCTCGCGCGACATCACCGCGATCTTCGCGCGCTCGCCCGGCTCGCGCACCGCGCCCTTGATCACGACCGTTCCGTCGTAGATCTCCGGCACTTCCATCTCGAAGAGCTTGATGAGCAGACGCGGATCAGTGCGGGAGAGCACGACCTGCGGTCCCTTGGGCTGCGTGTGCACGTCCGAGATCACGGCCTTGATGCGATCGCCCTGCGAGTAGCGCTCCGCGCGCGACTGATGGTGACGAGGGATGATGCCCTCGGTCTTGCCATTGAGGTCGATGATCATGTCGCCGCGCTCGAACCGCTTCACGTAGCCGTTCTCGAGCTCGCCCATCTTGTCTTTGAACTCGTTGAAGACCTTCTCGCGCTCCGCCTCGCGGACCTTCTGATACAGGACCTGCTTGGCCGACTGCGCGGCGATGCGGCCGAGGTCCGCGGGTGGCGTGGTGAGAGGAATCTTCACCTCGTCGCCCTGTTCGACCTCGGAGTCGATCTTCTGCGCCTCGTAGGTGCGGATCTGCGTGTTCGAATCCTTCACCACGTCGACGACTTCTTTGCTGATGTAGTCGAGACGGATCGTGCTGCCGACCTCGGCCTCCGGATTGATCTTGTGAACCTGTTCCAGCGTCCACTGCGCCTGCGGATCCTCGATCTGATCTTCGTTCTCGACGATTTCCTTGACGGCGTAGATCTTCACCGCACCGCTGGTGCGGTCCAGTTCTGCCTCGAGAGGCTCGCGCGTCTTGTAGAACTTGCGCGCTGCCGTCGCGAGCGCATCTTCGAGCGCCTGGTACACGCGATCGACGTCGATCGACTTCTCGTACGCCAGCGCCTTGATGTCTTTGTCGTTGAACATTGCTCGTTAGATCCTTCGCTTGCTTCAGGATGGAGATCTTCGGCTTCGCCTCAGATCTCCACTTCCAACCGCGCTTCTTTGATGTCCGCCAGAGGGATCGCGTAGTCCGCGTCCTTCTTCATCACCGGATCGGTGACGACGACGGTATTGCCGTCGAATTCCTTCAACCTGCCCACGATCACGTGCAGGCCGCGAATGGCCCTGCTCGTCTTCACCCGCACCAGTCGGCCGGTGAACTTCTCGTAATCGGAGGTCCTGTAGAACTTGCGATCCAGACCAGGCGATGAAACCTGCAGCTCGAACTCGCCGGGAATCGGATCCTCGACGTCCAGCCAGGTCGAGACCTGCTGCGACACGAGCTGACAGTCTTCGACGGTGATGCCGCCTTCTTTGTCGATGTCGATGCGCAGCAGAAATCCGCCGCCCTGGCGGCGGTAGTCGATGTGGACGAGCTCCAGCCCTTCGGATTCGACGATCCGCTGGATTTGCTCCTGCACCACTTCCGCTAAACCATTCATTGTTCTGAATTTTCGCCCTTACAACAAAAAAAGCGGCCTATCGGCCGCTTTCGAAAGACCTGCTCGAAAGCCGTCGAATACTAACACACCACTTCCGGCCGTTACAACGCGGTAACGAGAGGGGTGGATTCCAGCTTCACCGCAACGGAACGGAGAGGACGACAGCCTCTGAAAGCTTCAACGGATCGGAAATCTTCCCGTCGTCGCCGAAGAGCTCCCATTGGGCGTTCCCATTGAAGTAAAAGCGGTTGTTTGCGACGACGCCGAGGGTCGGATCGCCCATGTCCGGGCTGTTGGCGAGGAGCGTCCGTGCGGATGAGACCGCGAGGCCACCGGGCGCGAGCGTGATGCGGAGGATGCGGTACGGATTGGTCCCGTTCTGCGTCGCGACGAGCGTGGTCGAGTCGACCGCATAGAGACCGTCGATGCCGAGGAGCGAGATCGTCGCGGGAACGCGAAGCGAGTGGATGTCGCCCGTGCGGCGGTCGATCGCGAAGAGGCCGTTGCTGTAGTCGGCGACGTAAAGCGTTGCGCCGGATACCGCGAGTCCCTGAAGGGAACGGAACGGACCGCGAACGAACGGACGTAGGGCGGGCTTCAGCCCGTCCTCCCCGGGGATGGGCGGGCTGAAGCCACGCCCTACGTTGCACATGCAATAGATCACCGGCGAGGCGCTGTCGCTCACGTACACCTCGCCATCGGGCGCGATCGCGACGTCGCCGAAGTGATGCTCGCCTTCGGGCGCGGGCAACGTCTCGAGAATCTTCCCGTCGCGAAGATCGATGCGCAGCAGCGCGGACTTTCCCTTGTCCTCGGACTTGAAGCCCTCGACTTGCGGGAGCGCCGTCGTCGTCGCCCAAAGCACGCCGCGCTTCGGATCGGCGACCATGCCGAACACGCCCCACGGCGCGGTGGCGAACTCACGACCGTCGGCGAAGATCGTCTTCGTGCGAACGCTGCTCACGAAGAAACGCTTGCCGTCCCACGCCATCCCCTCGGGGATCAGACCGAGGCGGTCGATCGTGAGCTCGCGTTTCGCGGTGCCGATCGGTTTCGCGTTCAGCGCAAACCGCTTCGCGACTGCCGCGTAGCGCTCGTGCGGGAAGTCCTTCTCGACCGGATAGACAAAGCCCATCGTCGCGATGCGATCGAGTGTGCGGATCGCTTCCTCGCGCTGTCCGTTCGCCTCGAGCGCGACGGCGAGGCGATAGAGCAGCGTCGGATGCTGCGGACGCGCGTCTGATGCCTCGCGCGCTTTCTTCACCGCGTCGTTGTCGGCGAAGAGAGGAAGCGCGAGAAACGCGAGCAACAAAAAGAGCCGCGTCTTGCGACGCGGCTCTGGACGAAAAATCATGGTGATGAAAACTTACGGACGGACGAGGCGGCGGAGCGGACCCTTGCCCGAGCCGACCGGGTAAATGATGTCGAGCGCGGCCGGATCCAACTCCTTCAGGTACTGCGCTTCCATCGTCGTCGCGTCACCCGAGATGTTGTCGAGCACCGAGCCGTACGCGAAGAACGCGGGGCAGCCGAGGTCGCAGCTGTCCGGCACACCGCTCGGAACGGCGGTGGAGTTGCGCTGCTCGACCGTCACGAAGAAGTTCGAGCCGGTGATATTCGGGAAGAGCTGCGCGAAGCCGTACTGCTGGTTGCCGAGAGGACCGAGCGAACGAACCGCTTCGCCCTTCTTGTCCGCTTCGGTCATCGTGCCCTGATAAAGGCGGAAGACGATCTCGGTCTTCGAGTACTCGGACGCGTTCACGACGCCGATGTTCGCGCGGAACGTGCCCGCCTGACCGGCGCCGCCCGTGTGCGTCAGACCGGTGATGAAGACCTTGTCGAGGCCGGCGCCGTTCTGGAGCTGGCTGACGAAGCTGTACCAGGGAAGACCGCTGAAGAGCTGGCCCGTGGTCGGCGGATTCGGGCCGGCCTGGGTGATCTGGTAAATGCGGGTCTCGACGCTGATCGGACGGAAGTTCTCGCTGAAGCCGTCGTCATCCTGGGTCTCGGGGCCGCAGCTCGAGTTCGACTTGCAGCCGTTGAAGACGAGCATGCCGAGCCCGGAGGTTTTGGTGAGGGTGTTCACGAAAATATCGAGCAACTCCTTGCGCTCGTGACCGCGCAGGGTGATCTTTCCGCGGATCTCTTCGAGAACCGGTGTGTTCGCACCCTCGTTGGGGCCGAGTGGAACGTAGATGACCGATACGTCGACGCTGTCGCCCGAAAGGTTCGCGATGAATGCGTCGGTGATGAACGTGCCCGACGAACCGGCGGCGTGACCTGCGATCGGGACGTACACCTGATCAGCCGCGCGGAAGTTGCTGGCCGAAGCGCCGAATGCGCACAGCATCAGGGCGACGACACCGAGTTTTCTCATGAACATAATCTCCCCTCTAACACCGATGAATGGTTTGGTCTGACTTCTGGGATCGATTGCTGCGACCCGCATTCTAAACGAACCCGCAGCGTTGTCACTAAACTTATACGCAGTTTCGCGGACGAACGTCACAAATTTTTGTGCCTATACTTCGGACCCGTGAGCGCCCTTCGCGACGCGACCGTCGGTGAATCCCAGCACGGGCTTCGCCTGGATCGCGCCCTCGGCGAGCTCTTCTCTGAGTACTCGCGTAATTTCCTGGCAAACCTTGTCATCGAGGGTCATGTTCGCATCGACGGGACCGCGGCGACGAAGCCTTCGCAACGTGTCGAGACCGGTCAGCACCTCGAGATCGCCGTCCCCGACGCCGTCCCTTCGGGCATTTCGTCGCAGGATCTTCCTCTCACCGTCTTGTACGAAGATGCTGACGTGGTCGTGATCGACAAGCGCGCCGGGCTCGTCGTCCATCCCGCGGCCGGTCATCCCGATCAGACGCTCGTCAACGCGCTGCTGTTTCACGTGAAGGATCTCAGCGGCGTCGGCGGCGAGATCCGCCCGGGCATCGTGCATCGACTCGACAAGGACACGAGCGGCGTGATGATCATCGCCAAACACGACGAGGCGCATCGCAAGCTATCCGCCGACTGGAACACGGAGCGCGTGCGGAAGGAGTACGTCGCGCTCGTGTACGGATCGCCGTCGAGCGAGCGAGGCACGATCGACGCGCCGATCGGACGCGATCCGCGAGATCGCAAGCGCATGGCCGTCGTCGCGGGCGGACGCGCGGCGATCACCGACTACGAGCTCGCGGAACGGCTGCGCTACGTCTCGCTCCTCCGCTGCCGTCTCCGCACCGGCCGCACGCATCAGATCCGCGTCCACATGAAGCACCTCGGACATCCAATCGTCGGCGACCCGCTCTACTCCGGCCCGCAGTGGCGCGGCATTCCGGAGAAGCGCGTGCAGAAGCTGCTGTCGTCGCTCGAACGGCAGATGCTGCACGCCGCGAAGATCACGTTCGCGCACCCGCGTGATGGCGCGGCGATGAGCTTCGAGGCCCCATTGCCGCGCGATTTCGCGGACGTGATCGAGACGCTGAGATCGTGACTCGTTCCTCGTTGCTCGTTGCTAGAAACTCAACGCACCAGGAACGAGCAACGAGTCACGAGCAACGCTTCATCAAAGCAACACTCCCGCAATCGTCGCCGTCAGGAAATTCGCCAGCGTTCCCGCGATCATCGCCCGTAGTCCCAGTCGCGCGAGATCGCCGCGTCGTGTCGGCGCCAGCGATCCGATGCCGCCGATCTGAATCGCGATCGACGAGAAGTTCGCGAAGCCGCACAGCGCGTACGTCGTAATCACGAAACTGCGCGGATCGAGCGAACTCCCGACTCCCGGCTTACCGAGCTCGATGAAGGCGACGAACTCGTTCAGCACCATGCGCGTGCCGAGGAGATTGCCGACGGTCAGACTGTCCTTCCACGACACGCCCATCGCCCACGCGATCGGGCGGAAGATGTATCCGAAGACGATGTCGAGGCTCGCGGGGAACCACGCCCACGCGCCGTGCACGGAGCCGAAGATGCCGTTCACCAGCGCGACCAGCGCGATGAACGCGATCAGCATGCCGGCGACGTTCAGCGAGAGATGCAGACCTTCGATCGCGCCGCGGCCGGCGGCATCGATCACGTTCACGTCCTGCTTCGGCACGACCACCTCGACGTCGCCGCCGGTGGCCGGCACGTCCGTCTCCGGCACGATGATCTTGGACATCATGATCGCGCCCGGTGCGGTCATGATCACGGCCGTGAGCAGGTGGATGACGTCGACCTTCGACACGAGCACGTACGCGGCCATGATCCCGCCGGAGATGTGGGCCATGCCCGCGGTCATGATGGTCATGAGCTCGGAGCGGGTCATGTCCGCGAGGAACGGCCGGATGGTCAACGGCGCCTCGGTCTGTCCCATGAAGATCGATGCCGCGACCGAGGTCGACTCGGCGCCCGACGCGCCCATGAAGCGGCTCATCATCTTCGCGAAGAACTTCACCACGACCTGCATCACGCCGATGTAGTAGAGGATCGCGAAGATCGACGCGATGAAGATGATCGTCGGCAGCACCTGCGTCGCGAAGATGAAGCCGATCTTCTCGCTGTTCTGCACGCCCAGCTCGCCGAAGACGAACTTCGACCCTACGCCGGTATAGCCGATCAGACCGTTCACGACGTGCTTCATCGTCTCGAACAGGTACTTGAGCAGGTTGAAGGCGAGAAACAGGTAGAGCGTGACAACGGCGAACACGATCCACAGTCCGCGGCGAGCGCCTCCCGGAGGCATGCGCTTCGCGATCTGCGTGACCACGATGGCGAGGAGGATGAAGATCAGCGCCGCACCCCACTGCAGGAGCGGTGGTGCAATCGGGGCGAACATCGCCTCGATCTGCTCGCCCTTGAGGACGAGAATGGCGACGACGATCTGCAGGAGCAGACCCCAGAAGACGGGACGCCATTTGATGGCTTTGCGGTTGGTGGAGATGGCCCAGGCGATCAGCAGAATTGCAGTGAACCCGATCAGCGCAGTGAAACGCTCCATCGTGCACGCTCCGTTCTCTTCGGCAAATTTTGTTGAACCGATGAGCTAGTAACAGAGCGCGTGACTCAGTGTCAACGATTTCGGTTGGCGGTTGGCAGTTGACAGTTGGCGGGCTGTCATCCCGAGCGTGAGTCGAGGGACCTGGGCGGGCGGGGCTGCGAGGCTAGTGCAGTGGCGCCCCACCCGAGCCCCAGATCCCTCGACTCGCGTTCGGGATGACAGCCACTCCGTTCTCCCGCCAACCGCCAACCGCCAACCGTCAACAATCCCCGCGTATACTCCGCCGCCATGATGGACGCCATTCAGGAAGCCGTTTCGTTCATTCGCGCGAAGAGCTCGCTGCAGCCCCAGGTCGGTGTGATCCTCGGATCGGGCCTCGGCAACGTCGTCGACGCGATCGACGTCGAAGTCGCGATTCCGTACGGCGAGATTCCGGGCGCGCGCGCGTCGACGGTGATGGGTCATCAAGGCCGCCTGATCCTCGGCCGCACGAAAGGTACGGCGGTCGTGGTGATGCAGGGCCGCGTGCATTTCTACGAGGGCTATGAGATGGACGAGGTGATGTTCCTCACCCGCGTCCTCGGCAAGCTCGGGATCAAGAAGCTGGTCGTGACCAACGCCGCGGGCGGCATCAACACGTCGTACGTCGCCGGCGATCTGATGCTGATCTCCGATCACATCAATTTCATGGGCGTCAATCCGCTGCGCGGTCCGAACGTCGACGACCTCGGCCTGCGCTTCCCCGACATGACCGATGCGTACGCGGAGTCGCTGCGCGGCATCGCGAAAGAAGTTGCCGCATCGATGAACCTCGAGTTGAAGGAAGGCGTCTACCTCGGCCTCTCCGGCCCGACTTACGAGACACCCGCCGAGATCCGCGCGTTCCGCACCCTCGGCGCCGACGCCGTCGGCATGTCGACGGTCCCCGAGGTCATCGCCGCCGCGCACATGCAGATCGCTTGTCTCGGAATCTCCTGCATCACCAACATGGCCGCCGGCATTCTCAAGCAGAAGCTCCATCACCAGGAAGTGATGGACACGACGGCGCGCGTGCAGAAACAGTTCACGGCGTTGGTGCTGGGAGTGCTGCAGCGGCTCGCCAGTTAACGGCGACCCACGTCAGGGCACGAACTTGTAGCCGACGCGATGCACCGTGATCAGGTGCCGCGGCTCGCCGGGGATGTTCTCGATCTTCTGCCGCAGCCGCGCCATGTGAGTGTCCACGGTGCGCGTGAACGCGGAGCTGTCGTAGCCCCAGACGTGATTGAGCAGCGACTCGCGCGTCACGACCTCGTCGACGTGATCGATGAAGTAGCGGAGGATGCGGAACTCGCGCGGCGTCAACTCGATCGGGAGCGTCGCCTTCGTCGCCTGGTATGTGCGGAAGTCGAGCGTGACGTCGCCGAACGCGTACTCCTCACCCGCGGCCGTGCGCGATGTCCGCCGCAGCACGGCCTCCACGCGCGCGAGGAGCTCCATGAAGCTGAACGGCTTCGTCACGTAGTCGTCCGCGCCGAGCTTGAGACCGACGATCTTGTCGATCTCCTGGCCGCGCGCGGTCAGCATGATGATCGGCGTCGCACTGCCGTTGCGGCGCAGCTCCTTGCAGACGTCGAGGCCGCTCTTCTTCGGCAGCATCACGTCGAGAATGATCAGGTCGTGATCGCCGCGCGTCGCGAGCCGCAAACCTTCCTCGCCGTCCGCGGCCATCTCGACGGAGTACTTCTCGAACTCGAAGCCGTCGCGCAACGCGACGGACATCGCCGGATCATCTTCGACGATGAGGATTTCGGTCATAGGCCAGGCTCCTGGAGAGGTTCTTTCGCAGCAGTCGGGAGAACTTCCGATTTGATCGGCAGGACGATCGTGAACGTGCTGCCCGCGCCGACTTCACTCTCCACTTCGACATGTCCGCCGTGCGCCTTCGCAACGTGCTCCACGATCGACAGTCCGAGGCCGCTGCCCTTGACGTCGTGAACGAGGCCGCTGCCGACGCGGTAGAACTTCTCGAAGATCTTCTTCCGCTCGGCGGGCGGGATGCCGATGCCGTGATCGCGCACCGCGATGCGCACTTCGTCGCGCTCGCAGCGCACCATCACATCGATGTTCCGGTTGCCGTTCGAATACTTCACCGCGTTGTCGAGCAGGTTCATGACGACCTGCGCGATCGCGTCCTTGTCCAGCGGCAGCAGCGGCGGGTGCTTCCCTTCCGTGGCGAACGCGATCGACACGCCCGCCTCGCGCAGCGGCATCTCGAAACCGGCCACGGTCTGCTCCACGAGCTCGACGACGTCCGTCGGACAGAAGCGGTAGTTCTTCTCCGCCGACTCGATCTTCGAGAAGTCGAGGATGTTGTTGATGAGCTGCGTGAGCCGGCGGCTCTCCGCCTCGATGTACTCGCCGTACTCCTGGATCTTCTCCGACTTCGTCACGCGCCCGAGGCGCATGTACTCGCCAAAGACGCGGATCGAGGATAGCGGCGTGCGCAGCTCGTGCGACACGTTCGAAACGAAGTCGCTCTTCATTTGCGACAGCCGCATTTGCCGCGCGACCGAGCCGCCCGCGAGACCGATCGCGCCGAGGAGCACTACGAACGCGCCGCCCGTCCACATCATGTTGTGCTTGAACTGATACGCGGCCAGCTCTTCGGGAGACGTGCACGCATCCCGCACGCCCACGCGCCAGTCGGTGAAGACGAAGCCGAGGGACTGCGAGATGTAGTCGCGCCCACGCGGCGTTCGCGCCGGAAAGACGTTGCTGACGCGGATGTTCATGTCGCGCAGCGGATGATGCTTCTTGAATTGCGTGGTCGCGAGCCAGGAGATCTTCTTCTGCGCGAGCTTCGGATCGAGAATCACTCCCGCGACGCCGACCACGTGCATCGACTCGTCGACGATCGGGCGGACGATGGTGCGATGGTGCGAGCCGCGCTCGTGCACCTGCAGGGTGGGCTCCGCAACGCGATCCCACCGGTGCGCCATGTGCCAGCCGATCGTCGAAAGCTTCACCGCCTCGGACTCGCTCCAGTCGGCCTCCACCTCGGAGCCATTCGTGTCGAACATCCGGCCCTGGTACTTGTCGTGGTGAAACTTGACGACGAAAAAGCGCCGCGCGCTCATGACGGGGTGCTCGCGGAAATGCTTCCCGAGCGTGTCCACGCTGTCGAGTTGCACGTCCGTGAGCGACAACGCCGCCGAGGCGTCGCGCCGGTAGTGCTCGTCGATGTCCGTGGCGATCGTCTCGATCGCGCTGCGCTGCCAGTTGCGCTCCGCGGACACGCTCTTCTGCTCCAGCGCGCGAAGGAAGCTGTACTGCATGAACAGCAGCGCGCCCAGTGGAATGATCACCACGGGCAGAAACCAGATCATGGAGCGGCGGAAGAGACGGCGCATGGACTTAGGTGAACGCGATTCTGGCACGGCGCCGTTTCCGAGATCTTCGTTTGTCACAAGATTTAACAACGTAGGGCGCGGCTTCAGCCCGCCTCCCCGGGAGGGGCGGGCTGAAGCCGCGCCCTACATTCATCTTTGAAACGCGTACGCCACCTTCATGAACACGCTGCGCGCGTCTTCGGCGTCGCCGTAGCCGACGAAGAAGACCGTCTGCCAGTTCAGTTTGTATGCGTAGAGGCCGGAGAGCGTGACCTTGCGATCGGAGGCGCCCTCGCGTTCGATCGTCCTCTGCTGCGCGATCGCGCGGACGAGCGATCGCGGCGAGAACGTGTACGTCGCTTTCAGCCAGTCGATCTGCGCGCTGAAGAGGCGGCCCGAATCGAGATCCAGCCAGTCGCGCGACGTCCGCGCCTGCAGTTCCAGATGATCCGTCATGCGCAACGTCGCGCTGAGATTCACCATTGCGCCCTTGCCGAGACGCGCGCCGGCGTAGTCGATCTTGTCGCCGGCGACGCCGTCGAGTTGAATCGCCGGCAGCCACCCGCGCGGCGCCGCGCGCACATTGAATTCGAGGTCGTGGCGCGTGAGCAGCGTCGAGCCGACGCGCTCCGTCGTGCGACCCGCCGTCAGCCAGCCGGTGCTCCCCCACTTCCCTTCGAACTCGACGCCCTGGTACAAGCCGTTGCGCAACTTGTCTCCGGAGTCGAAGCCCGAGTCGTAGTTCGCGCCCGTGTACGAGCGCACATACGAGAAAAAGCCCTTCGGATAAAAGCGGAAGCCCGTCCAGAGTCCCGTGCGGCGATAGTCGTTCTGCACCACGAAGCCGTTGTCCGCGCGGAACTCCGGCGAGTAGCCGGACGTACCGGCCCAGATGTCGTAGATTTTCGCGTTGCGCTCGAACACGACGCGATACGCGTGGCCATCCATCGACTGCCCGCGGAACTGTTCGCTGAGATCGGGACGATTCGGATTCTCCGTGCTGCTCGCGAGGAACTGCCCGAAAATCTTGTCCCTGTCGTTCCGCTTCCAGAGAAAGTCGGGACCGAACAGGCGGTTGTAGCCGCCGCCTTCAAGCTCGCGCGCACTCACCATCAACGCGCCGAACGAATCGCCGAAGCTCCTGCGAATGCGTCCGAGCGCGACGCGCGAGCGAATGGTCTGCGGCACGAAATCCGAGCCCTGCTGCCCCGGCAGCACCATGGTTCCGCCGCCGCGATCCTCGGCGACCAGGAACGTGTACGCATTCGATCCCGCGTTTCCCGTCGCGCGCATGCCCCATGCGGGCGAGGTGATGCTGCGCGTGTAGGTCGCGACGATCGGCGTCGACAATAGATCGACGCTTTCGAGAAAGAACGTCCGCTTCTCCGGATACGACAGCGCGAAGCGGTTGTTGACGTCGATCTGCGGCACATCCGCTTCGATCTGCGAGAAGTCCGGATTGAGCGTGCCGTCGATGGTCAGGCGCGCCGAGGGATTCCACTTGAGATCGAGGCCGAGGTCGGAATCGAAATGGTTGGCGGTGGACGGTTGCCGACTGAAGCTCGCCGTCGAGTACGGCGCGATCGTGAAATGACTCCCCGTCGGCAACCCCTCGAGCCCCGCCACCTCGGACGCATGACAGAGAAAGCATCCCGAGTTCTTCGGGATGGGCGTGTTCGACATGATGTAGCGGTAGTCGCGCGGGTAGTTCCGCATCATGATCACACCCCACGTCTGCGGATCGGTGGACGGATAGCGCAGCGACGCGAGCGGGATTCGCATCTCCGCCGTCCAGCCGCGCTCCGTGCGGCGCGCAACCGCCTCATAGAAAAAGTCGGGTGAGAAGTCTTCCTCTCCGTTCGCGTCGTTGACGACGCTGTCGGTCTGCACGCCGCGCGGGTTCACGCGAAACGCGACGCCGGAGCGGCGATCGTTCAGCGTGTCGATCAGGATCGCGACGTAGTCCTGATCGCCGAGGACCTTGTCGCGGTCGACGAGCGGCGCGCGGATGTCCGCCGGCCGCGGATCGTCCGCCATGAACGCGACGTACACGGCCAGCTCGTCGTACGCGAGCAGTCCCACGGTCTGCGCGGGCGGCGCGCCGTTGTCGCCGGTGAAATACTCGACGAAGCCGTCGATGCGCCGCGCGTGCTGCCACGCGGCCTCGGTCGGCGCGCCGTCGACCGTGATCGGCCCGTCGAGCTTGGAGATGTCTACCTTGGTTGGAACCGCGACCACGGGCACACCCGCGGCAATGATCATCAGAAACAGCATCGTGAATCGCATGACCCCACGATGCGTTTTCCAGCATCTTCAGTCTTCCCATGGCGGTGACGCCGTCCGCACGCGACGCAACACGATGTGAAAGAACGTCACGGACGTGAAGGAACGGTGTCCGGTGCCATGAAGAACTGTTGACATTCGTCAACTGACATCCGCCGCCTATGCGGCCATAATGCGCGCCGCAATCATGGTGGATAAAGCAACTCTCGATGGTCTTCGCATTGCGCGCCCGGAGTCGGAACCTCGCCGGCGCACGCCCTGGCTGGTGATCGCGCCGATCGCCATCCTCGTCCTCGCCCTCGGCGCCTGGGCTCTCACACGCAAAGGCACGAAGGAAGTGTCCGTGGCCCCGGTCAAAGCCGTCGCCAGCGCGAGCCGCGGCGCGGTCCTCAACGCCAGCGGCTACGTCACCGCGCGCCGTCAGGCGACGGTCTCGTCGAAAGTCACCGGCAAAGTCACGCAGGTCTTCATCGAAGAAGGCATGCAGGTGAAGGAAGGACAGGAGCTCGCGCGTCTCGATTCCTCGTACGCATCGCGCGGACTTGCGCTCGCGCAGTCCGAAGCCTCCGCCGCGGCGAGCGCACTCGAGGAGACGCGCGTGCGCATCCGCGAGGCGAAGCTCGAATACGACCGCGCCGAGCGTCTCGCCGCGAGCGAGATCTCCAGCCGTGCCGATCTCGATCGCGCCCGCGCGTCACTCGACGCTGTCCGCGCGCGTCTCGCCGCGCAGTCCGATCAGCTCACGACCGCGCGCCGAAACGTCGACCTGCAGCGCCAGACGCTCGAGGACACGATCATCCGCGCGCCGTTCGACGGCATCGTCGTGTCCAAGGACGCGCAGCCCGGCGAGATGATCTCGCCCGTCTCTGCCGGCGGCGGCTTCACCCGCACCGGCATCTGCACCATCGTCGACATGGCCTCGCTGGAGATCGAAGTCGACGTCAACGAGGCCTACATCAACCGCGTTCATGCGGATCAGCGCGTGGAAGCGGTGCTCGACGCCTATCCCGATTGGCGCATCCCCGCGCACGTCATCACCGCCGTCCCGACCGCCGATCGCCAGAAGGCGACGGTGAAAGTGCGCATCGCGTTCGACGAGCGCGATCAGCGCACGCTGCCGGACATGGGCGTGAAGGTCACGTTCATCACCGACGAAAAGGCGACGGCGATGACGGAGATGGTGGAAGTGCCGAAGAGCGCCATCCGCCGCGACGGCGAACAGGACGTCGCGTTCGTCGTGAAAGACGACAAGGCGGAGCGACGCGCGGTGAAGGTCAGCGGCACCGAGGGCGAGATCGCCCGCGTGACGTCAGGCCTGGCTGCGGGCGAAACCGTGGTCACCGCCGGCGAAGAGCTCGCGGACGGCGACAAAGTAAAAGTGAAGAAGTGACGAGTCTCGAGTTGCCCGCAACTCGCAACCAACAGGAGAACTGCATGTTCGAAACCCTCGTAAAGCTGCGCAACGTCGAAAAAGTCTTCCACCGCGGTTCCGAGGACGTTCACGTTCTGCACAATCTCGACCTCGAGATCCAGAGCGGCGACTTCCTCGCGCTCATGGGACCCTCGGGATCGGGCAAGTCGACGCTGTTGAACCTCCTGGCGGGACTCGACCGCCCGACTGCCGGCACGATCGAGGTCGCGGGCGAGCGCATCGAGAACCTCGGCCGCGCGCAGCTCGCGCACTGGCGCGCGCGCCACATCGGCTTCGTCTTCCAGTTCTACAACCTTCTGCCCGTGCTCTCCGCAGAGCGCAACATCGAGCTGCCGTTGCTCCTGACGAACCTCTCTTCCTCGGAGCGCAAGAAACACGTGGCGACGGCGCTGGAGATCGTCGGACTGACGCATCGCGCGAAGCACACGCCGCGCACGTTGTCGGGCGGCGAGCAGCAGCGCGTCGGCATTGCCCGAGCGATCGTCACCGACCCGACGCTCATCCTCGCCGACGAGCCGACCGGTGACCTCGACCGCAAGACCGGAGATGGGATTCTCGACCTGCTCAAGGGCCTCAACCGCGAGCAGGGCAAGACCATCATCATGGTTACGCACGATCCTCACGCCGCGGAGCGCGCGTCGCGCCGCCTGCAGATGGTCGACGGACAACTCTCCACCGAGATGGCCGCATGAAATTCACACGACTGCTGCTCTCGAACTTCAAGCGCCACAAGACGCGCACGATCCTGACGATCCTCTCGATCATGGTCGCGTTCGTGCTCTTCGCCTACCTCGGCGCGATCCGCACCGCGTTCGACTACGGCGCGAGCATCGCCGGCGTGGACCGTCTCGTCGTGCGGCACAAGATCTCGCTGATCCAGCTTTTGCCCGCGAGCTACGAGGCGGACATCGAGCGCATTGACGGAGTCGCCGACGCGACGCACGCCACGTGGTTCGGCGCGATCTACAAAGACCCCAAGAACTTCTTCGGTCAGATGCCAGTCAAGCCCGAGGAGTACATGCGGATGTATCCGGAATTCGTCCTGCCGAAAGCGCAGATGGACGCGTGGCTGAAGACGCGTACCGGCGCGATCGTCGGACGCACGACCGCGGACCGTTTCGGGTGGAAAGTCGGCGACAAGATCCCGCTCATGGGAACGTACTGGCGCTCGAAGGAAGGCGATCGTTTGTGGACCTTCGATCTCGTCGGCATCTACGAAGGCGCCGAGCCCGAGACCGACACGTCGAACTTCTTTTTCCGCCACGACTACTTCGACGAAATGCGCCGCGGCGGACAGGGACTGGTCGGCTGGTACATCATCCGGGTGAAGGATCCGAAGAAGGCGGAGGAGATCGCCAAGCGCGTCGACGCCGAGTTCGCGAACTCGCCCGCGGAGACGAAGACCGAGACCGAAGGCGCTTTCGTCAAAGGCTTCGCCGAGCAGGCCGGCAACATCGGCGCGATCGTGATCTGGATCCTCACGGCCGTGTTCTTCACGATCCTGCTCGTTGCCGGCAACACGATGGCGCAGGCGGTGCGCGAGCGGATGAGTGAGCTCGGTGTGCTGAAGGCCATCGGCTTCACGGACGGTCAGGTGCTCGGGCTCATCCTGGCCGAGGCGCTGCTGATCGCCGTCATCGGCGGCGGCATCGGTCTCGCCCTCGGCGCGCTCGCCGTGTCTGCGGGCGATCCGACTCGCGGTGCGCTTCCCGTCTTCATCCTGCAGCCTGCCCACGCGGTCCTTGGGGTCGTCTGCATCTTTCTGCTTGGGCTCGTGAGCGGCTTATTGCCCGCGCTGCAGGCCATGTTCATGAACCCCGTCGACGCCCTTCGGCGCGAATAACGAGGAGATCCATGCGATTCTTCGCACAAATTGCCGCACTGGTGAGCTTCAACCTCCGCACGCTGCCGGCGCGCATCGGTTCCGCGGCGGCCGCGGTGGTGGGAATTGCCGGCGTCGTGGCGGTGCTGGTCGGACTGCTTTCGATCGGCGAAGGTTTCCGTCGCACGATGACGATCGCCGGTTCGCCCGACACGGTGTTCGTGCTCCGCACCGGCGCGGATTCGGAGATGGCGAGCATCCTCACGCGCGACGAAGCAAAGATCATCGCCGAAGCTCCGGGCGTGGCGCGCAAGAACGGGAAACCGCTCGTGTCGCCGGAGCTGTTCGTGATGGTCAACCTGCCGAAACGCTCGACCAACACGGATGCGAACGTGCCGATGCGCGGCATCGAGCAGACGGCATTCGACGTCCGCGACGAGGTGAAGATCATCGAGGGACGCAAGTTCCATCCAGGACGCAACGAGGTGATCGTCGGTCGCGCCGCGCACTACCAGTTCGGCGGCACGGACCTCGGCACCGAAATGGTGTTTGGGCAGAACCGCTGGAAGGTCGTCGGCATCTTCGAGGCCGAGGGCTCGATCTCGGAGTCGGAGATCTGGGCGGATGCCGCGGTGCTCGCGCCCGCGTATCGGCGCGGCTCGTCGTATCAGAACGCCGTCGTGCGACTGGCGTCGCCGGGGAACTACCAGACGTTCAAGGACTCGTTGATGACCGATCCGCGCGTGAGTCTGAAGATCGTGCGCGAGACGGAGTACTACGCCGAGCAGTCGCGGACGCTCGTGCGCATCGTGAACTTCCTGGCCGGCATCGTCACGACGCTCATGGGTCTCGCCGCCATCTTCGGCGCGCTGAACACGATGTACACGGCAGTGGCCGCGCGAGCGCGCGAGATCGCGACGCTCGAGGCGATCGGCTTCCGCGGCGCGCCGATCGTGATCTCGGTTCTGATCGAATCGATCGTGCTCGCCGTCCTCGGCGGCGTGATCGGCGCGCTCGGCGCCTGGCTCGCCTTCGACGGCTTCCGCGCCGCCACGTTGAACTGGCAGACGTTCAGCCAGGTCGCGTTCTCGTTCGACGTCAACGGCCCGCTCCTCGTTCGCGGCATTGTGTCGGCGGTCGTGATCGGCGTGATCGGAGGACTGTTCCCCGCGATTCGCGCGGCACGGTTGCCGGTGGCAGTCGCTCTTCGCGAGAGGTAGTGGAGCGCAGGGTAGGAAACTCCGCCGCTACTGGCCCTCCTATCGTGGAGGCCGTCGGAATGAAGAACATCCCCTGGATTCCCGCCCTGATCGTCCTCGTCATCGGCACGCTGGCCATCGCCATCCCCCTCGATCGGTGGAACACGAAGATGCGAGATCGAACCGGCTTCGCGTTCCCCGATCTGCAGAACGCAAAGTCGGAGCCGAAGGCGCGGCAGGTCCTCGATGCCTGGAAAGACCCCGATTTGCGAACGGAGATCGCCAGGACGATGAAACTCGACCTCGTCTTCCCGTTCTTCTACGCTCCGCTGATCGCGCTGATCGCGTTCCGGGCATCGCGGAACGCACGCCATCGCTGGGTGGCGACCCTCGGCGCAGTGTTGGCCGCCGGCGCTCTCGCCGCCGGCCTGTTCGACCTGCTCGAGAACACGACCATGCTGCGGATGCTCGCTGACGACGACGCCACGCGCTGGCGACTGGTGCAGGCCTTCGGAATGCCGAAGAACTACCTCTCCCAAGCGGCCACGATCTACGCACTCCTCGCGCACTTCGATGCCTAGATAGCCTCCCGGCTTGTCACGCCGGAGGTCGCGGGTTCGCCGGCGCGATCCGCGCGCCACGGCTGCCGGTGGCGGTCGCACTTCGGGAGAAGTAATGGAGCGCCGGCGTCCTCGCCGGCTGGCCCGCAGACGTCCCGCGCCTGCGTTCTGCGGGGCGGCGAGGACGCCGCCCGGCCAGCCGGCGGGACGCCGGCGTTCCGTCAGGACCCCGCCCGGTATCGCAGCACCCTCACCTTCTCCATCGTCACCAGTCCATCCTCGAGCATCTCGTCGAGGATCGGCGTCAGCTTCTCGATCTGCTCCGCCGTGTCGACCACTTCGATCACCACCGGCAGATCGGTCGAGAGCTCGAGCAGGTGCGAGGTGTGGATGACGCTGTTCGCGCCGAAACCGGCGACGCCGCGAAATACGGTCGCGCCGGCGAAGCCTTCCGCGCGGAGCCTCTCCAGCAGCGCGGTCTCGAGCGGACGGTGATGCCACTTGTCCGACTCGCCGAAGAAAATGCGGACCATCACCTGCTCGCCTTCCAGTGCGCGCATCGTCACCTCACTCGTACCCAATCCCGAGCTGATCGAACACGAATGCCCAGACGTCCGTGTCCATCGTGACGCGCTCGCTCAACGCCGTGCCGCCGCCGTGGCCGGTCGACGAGCTCGTTCGCAGCATGATCGGATGCGCGGACGTGCTCGCCGCCTGCAGGCGCGCGATCATCTTTCGCGAGTTCATCGGATCGACGCGCGGATCGTTGTCGCCGGTCAACATCAGCACGGCCGGGTAGCGCGTTCCCTTCGTCACGTGGTGATAAGGCGAATAGGCGTACATCGCCTTGAAATGATCGGGGTTCTTCACCGTGCCGAATTCGGTCACATTGAACTCGCCGTTCGGCGAGAGCTCGACGCGCAGCATGTCGTAGATGCCGACGTGCGACACGACGACGCGGAACAGATCGGGATGCTGCGTGAGCGCCGCGCCCATCAGCAACCCGCCGTTGCTCCCGCCTTCGATCACCAGCTTCGACGGCTTCGTGTACTTCTGTTCGATGAGATACCTCGCGCAGGCGGCGAAGTCGTCGAACACGTTCTGCTTGCGCGTCAGATTGCCCTGCTCGTGCCACGACTCGCCGAACTCCGCTCCTCCGCGCAGATTCGCGACTGCCCATACTCCGCCGACGTCGAGCCACAGGCGCCGCCGCGTCGAGAAGCCCGGCGACATGCTGATGCCGTATCCGCCGTAGCCGGTGAGCAGCACCGGATTCGTTCCGTCGAGCTTCGTCCCTTTGCGCTTGATGATGTTGAGCGGAACCTTCGTGCCGTCCTTCGACACGACCATCACCCGCTCGATTTCGCTGTCGTCGAAATTCACCGGCACCGGCACGTTCAGCGCAACCGGTCGCACCTTGTCGGTGGCTGCGTCGAACGTGTACCAGTTCCAGGGCTGCAGGAAACTGCCGTTCCCGAACAGCACCGCGTCGCCGGCGAGAGGCACGACGTCGCCGACCGTCGACACCGGCAGCGCCGGCACCTTCCCTTTGCTCGTTCCGTCGAGCGCGAACACGCGCAGCTCGGAAGGTCCGCCGATCTGATAGGTCGCGAAGAGATGCCGCGGCGTCACGACGAACGAGTCGATCGAGCCGTCGCCGGGCGGGACGACAGTTTCCGCCGACGCGAGCTCCGGCCGCGCGAGCGGAACGCGCACGATCGCGCCCATCGGCGAGAGCTTCCGCGACAGAAGATACAGATGCTCGTCGCGACCGATCACGGCGAACGGCACCGCGTCGCTGAACGACGTCACCTGTTTCCACGTGCCGTCTTCGGCGCGGATGTAATGAGCGACCTCTCCTCCGTCGCCGTTCTTCACCGAGAGCAGCAACCAGCGTCCGTCATCCGAGCCGTAGAGGAAGTTCTCGGCGATGCGCGGGAAGTCCTTCCCGATCTCGTACCGATCGTCGCTTTCCGGCGTCCCCAATTTGTGGAAGAACACCTGCTGATAGAAGTCGAGGTCTTTCGCGGGACGCTCGCCTTCGCGCGGATAGCGTGTGTAGTAAATCCCCGAACCGTCGGCGTTCCATGCGGCGCTGCCGAGGGCGGTGCCGTAGTTCACGCGGGGAATCTTGTCGGCGAGCGGCTTGCCGGTCGCGACGTCGTAGAAATGCAGATCCCCGCGCTCGCTTCCGCCGCGCGAGAGCGATACGGCCACGACTCGCCCATCGACGGAAGGAACGAACCAGTCGATGGAAATGCTCGCATCGCTCGCGAGCGCCATTGGATCGAGCAACACGCGCTCCGACGCGGGATCGTCGACCGACGCGAGCGTGACCAGCATCGCCTGTTCTTTCGGTGGCTGGTTCTTGAGGGCAAAGAGTCGCCCGCCACGCTCGACCGGGGCGTAGTACGACGCCGCACGCGCCGTGTACAGCTCGCGCACGCGCCGCTCGATCGCCGCACGGCTGCGGATCGCGTCGAGATACTTCCGCGTGTAGCGATTCTGCTCGCCGACCCATTTCTTCACCGCGGGATCGCTCATGTCCTCGAGCCACCGGTAGTCATCGGTGACCGCGACGTCGTGATACTTGTCAGTGACGGGATGCCGCGCGGTCGCGGGACGCGACGGCGTTTTCGCGGCCAGCAAGGCGACGGCGGCGACGATGATGAGAACACGCACGCGCGGCATGGAAGCCTCCTTCGATCGCACTTCGATTATCTCCCGAACATCAGACGCGCCAGCGCGAAGCCGGCCAGCCCGGCGGCCAGACAACCGAACAGCGTCGCCGCGACGTTGAGCGTCCCCATGCCCCACGCGCCTTCGCGAAAGTAACTCAGCGTCTCGTAGTTGAACGTCGAGTACGTCGTGAAACCGCCCATCACGCCGGTAGTCAGCAGCAGCCGCCATTCCGGCGAGAGGATCTCTCCCGTCATGCTCACGTGCATGAGAAACGCGACGAGGAACGATCCCGCGAGATTGACGAGGAGCGTCCCGTACGGAAACGCGATCCCGAACGCCGCCGCGGCGCCGAGCGACACGAGATAGCGCGCGCCCGAGCCAAGCGCGCCGCCGAGGCAGACCAACAGGAAGCGTGTCATAGAGAGAATCAGTGCTGGGTGCTGGGTGCTGAGTGCTGAGTGCTGGGTGCTGAGTCCGGGCTATCATGGCATTGCGCGCCATGATCCACTTCTACCACGTGACCAAGCGCTTCGACCGCTACTCGACGGCGCTCCACGACATCACGCTGCACATCGAGAAGGGAGAGTTCGCCTTCCTCACCGGCCCGAGCGGCGCGGGCAAATCGACGCTGCTCAAGCTCATCCTCCGGCAGATCGAGCCGAGTGAAGGCCAGGTCGTCGTGAACGGGCGCAACCTCAACGCCATGAAGCGCACGCAACTCCCCTTCTTCCGCCGCGAGATCGGGATGGTCTTCCAGGACTTCAAGCTCATCGACCGGATGACCGTGTTCGAGAACCTCTCGTTCATCCTCACCGTGCTGAACGTCCCGCCGAAAGAGCACAAGAAGAGGACCTATCAGGCGCTGCGCAACGTCAACCTGCATCACAAACTGAACGCGTATCCGCAGCATCTCTCCGGCGGCGAACAGCAGCGCGTCGCCATCGCCCGCGCCCTGATCAACGACCCGCTCATGCTCATCGCCGACGAGCCCACCGGCAACCTCGATCCCGAGCTCTCGCAGGAGATCCTGCAGATCTTCGCCGAGGCCAACCTGCGCGGATCGACGGTGCTGCTGGCGACGCACGACCGCGAGCTCATTCGCGCCAGCGGCCGCCGCACGATCACCCTCGAGCACGGCCGCGTCGTCGACGAAAAGGCGCGTACGATCGAGCGGCCGATGGTGCGCGAAGGCTTGTTCGGGATCGGAGCTTCTTAGTTTATCCCGCGCGGAGACGCGGGATAAACTTGGAGAACATGCCGCGCGAATTCGTTTCCCCTCGCAACGAGCCCGAGACTCCCTCCAACACCTTCTCCTATTTCTTCCGCGAGGCCGTGCGCCGCATCTGGGTCTCGAAGCGGAATTCGTTCGTGGCCATTGCGATGATCGCGATCTCGTTGCTGATCGTCGGCGCCTTTCTGCTCGTCGCCGAAAACCTCGGACGCGCGGCAGCACAGTGGCAAGGGAAGTCGCGCATCATCGTTTATCTCGAGCCCACCGTCACGCCGCAGCAAGTGCAAGCCGTCGATACGTTCCTCGCCGCGCGTCCCGAGCTCGCGCGCCGCCGCTTCGTCACGCGCGAGGAAGCGCTCGCGCGATTCAAGAGCTACTTCGCGAACCTCAGCGAAGTCGTCGGGCAGCTCGACGACAACCCGTTCCCGCCGTCGTACGAAGTCGAAGTCGATCCGCGGCTGGTGCAATCGCGCGGGCTCGTGAACAACATCGCCCTGCTGCGCGGAATGGCGGGCGTCGAACAGGTGCAGTACGACTGGCAGTGGCTGATGCGCCTCCGCCGTCTCGTCAACATCATCAACGTCATCGGCCTCGTCGCCGGAGGCATCCTCGGCATCGCGGCATGCTTCACGATCGCCAACGTCATCCGCCTGACGATGGTGCTCTATCGCGAAGAGATCGAGATCATGCGCCTCGTCGGCGCGACCGAGCGCATCATCCGCGGCCCGTTCCTCATCGAGGGATTCCTGCAGGGGACGATCGGCGGCGTTCTGGCGGTGGCGCTGCTGTTCGTGCTCTACGAAGCCGCGCGCCGCTCGCTCGCGCCGTCGAGCTCCATCCTCTGGAGCTTCCTCTTCCTCGGATTTCTGCCGTGGCAGAAGATGGCCGCGCTCATCGTCGGCGGGATGCTCGCGGGTTGGTTCGGAAGCTGGTTGTCCGTGCGTGGCAACACCTCGGACGCAACGTAGAGATCTCCCATGAAAAAGGCGCTGCTGCTTCTCCTGCTGTTCGTCGTCCTGCTGGCCGCGGCGGTTTATGTCGCGTCATGGTTCCGAGCCCCTGCCGCCGTTGCCACCTCGGCCGCTCGGCCGTGGCCGGGAGGGATGGGGACGCTCGACTCCGTCGCCGATCCGTTGCCGCCGCAGCATGCGAACGAAGCATCGGTGAAGCTGACGACGCTCGCCAACGCGTTGCCGAAAAACGAAGTCGCCGACGGTTTCGTGGCGCGCGAGATCGCCCGCGGCGACCTCACCATCGGCGAGCCGCCGGCGCTTCCCGATGTCTCCGCGATCCGCGAGCTGCTGCTGCGCGAGCCGATCGTCTGGGAACGCCACGAGGAGATTGGCCACGCCGAAACGCAGAAAATGCGCGTGGTGCAGATGACGGTGGCGAGGGCGCTCGTCGCGAGCGCACTGGCGAAAGCGCGCGCAAACGATCCCGCGGCGTGGGAAGACCTGCACGCGGTGTGGAAGCTCGCCCGCACACTCGACGGGCATTACCAGATGATGGAACAGACGGCCGCCTTGTCGATGGCGCGGATGATCAACGCCGTCGCCTGGAAAATGCCGCTGCCTGCGCCGGCTTGGCTCGGCGAGCTGCAGGAGCGCGACAACCTGCGGCCGCTGCTCGAGGCGTTTCAGCATCAGACGGCGTCTTACTGGAAGTGCGGCGCCGAGTTGTTTCCGACGAAGTCGCTCGCAGCGTCGGTCGAAAACGATCGCCGAATCGCTGAAGAGATGTTCAACACCACTCGGTGCGATGTGAACGCGCGCATGAATGACCTGGGGACAGACTTGTCATCCGTCTGGAGCCGCGCGTTCCGCTACCGCGCCGAACGCGAGGCGACGGCGAACGCGCTGCGCGTGCGCGAGGGGAAGTCGATCGAAACCGCCTCGCATTGCAGCGATGGCGGGTGGAGCTTCGACGGGACAACGCTGCGTTTCAGCCGCGAGATCGCGACCGCCGCGTCGGACAGGCCGATGCCGCTGGTGCTGCGGGTCAAGCCGTAGTCGACCGTTTCTTCGCCGGCGAGCCATTCTGGGCCACCGCGGCCTTCACGAGCGCCTTGAACGCACGCGCGTCGACCTTCTCCCCTTCGTGGATGTCGATCGCCCTTCGCGTGTTGCCTTCCAGGCTGGAATTGAAGAGGTGCGATGGGTCGGGGATGCTGGCACCCCGGGCGAACGTGAGCTTCACGACCTTCGTGTACGTCTCCCCGGTGCAGACGATCCCGTGGTGCGACCAGACCGGGACCCCCGCCATCGCATTCGACGGCTTCCTCCATTTCCGCTCCTCGATCATTTCGGGATCGGCCTCCAGGATCAGCGCCCGCATGCGGGCCAGGGTCTCCTCGCGCCAATCCCCCACGTCGCGGATCCGCTGGTCGAGGACCCGGGAAGCGGGTTTCGCGGTCGCTCGTTCACGGCTCATTAAAGTTTCCTCCTGGGTTTGTCATATTGGCGGGCCGTGGCCCGTCGTGCAATAGACAAAACCCGCTTCCTCCGGCGGCTGGTAGACTTTCCTGCAGCCCGACGCGGGACATGTGTCGCCGATGCGTCGTCAGAGGTGTCATTCTTGAAGTATCAGCTTTGGTACTCCGAGTCCGAGCGCTCGAGCGTGCTTCTCCACGAGGAGGACAATTGGTCGCCAAAACAGAGCGGCGCGCGGGTCATCTGGACGGTCGAAGCGAATACGTACGACGAGGCGCTTCAGAAGCGCGACGAATTTCTCGAGCGTGCCGGGTTCGCATTTGCTTCATACAGGGACCCGGAAGCAGTTCTGGCGCTGAATACCATGGGCGCTCACGCGCCTGGCCGCGTTGCCTCCGAGCAAGCAGTGTCTCCCGAGCGGACGACACGCGTAACGATGTGTGTGCATCTGGACAGCGACGGAAACGAACAAGTTTTCGAGATGACCGGATGGATCGACAACCTATCTCAGATCGAAGTTCGTCGGGCGCAAGCGAGATCCGGCTGTTTGGCCTCGCGATTCATCTTTGTCGAACGCCCCTACGGCGATCATTCGTCCGCGCCGACGTATTCACGGTCGTCGATATTCACAGTACTGACGGGCAGTTGCGCATGTTTCAGGAGTTCGCCGGTCACATCGATGACCATTTCCTTCTCGACGAGTTGATCAAACGGAGAATTGGGCCCGGCTGGACCGATTGGAAACCTGTCCAGGTGCACTTCATGAAACGCGACGGTGACAATCGGATCTTCTCCGGTGAAGCGCAAGAGGACTACCTCCGTGAAGGGAAACTCCACCTCATCTACACCCACCACGCCACCGACTTCGATTTCCAACTGATCGAGGCCGACCTGAACAAAGTGGCGAAGGACAGTAAGCGTCTTGCGATGGTTTTAGAAGACGTACTCCCGATCGATTACGTTCGCCAACTCCTCGATCCGAGCTTGCGAGATCTTCCTCCTGAGATCCTCCTCGATCGTGCCACCATCGCTACGAAAAGAGAGAAGCTGGCTGCGGCGTATACCACCGCTGTTGGTGAAATGAATCGGACGTACGGTGTTTGGAATGCGCTTCCCGCGGCGCAGAAGAATGTGGTTTTCGACCATGCCGGTCCTTTTTCCCGCCGTCTGCTCACCTGGGCTGCCGATCACCGCGTCGAGGTTGTGCCCGCGGAGACGTCACTCGACGCGTGGTTGACGGCCAGGGCTATGGAATCAAGCGAACAACGCGTGGACACGGCGACGGCGAAAGGTGATTCCGCGAAAATGTGGGCGGAGAATCGCAAACTGCGGGAAACAGTCGCTCGAGCAACTCGGCTGCGGGACACCGACGCCAACGTCCAGATTGCGCGACTTCTCAAGATCGAGCGGCGCGGGCACAACGTTCTCTATGTTGTCGGTGATGGCCATTCCGTAAACGAAAGAGTGCTCATAGGTGACCTCGAAGCGGTCCTCTATGAGAAGCGACGTCGCGAGCCACTAGGTGCGCGGATCGGGGCAGCTCTCCTCGACGGCACATTTGACGATCAATCCATCGTCGTTCGAGAGCGGCTCGAAACGATCGAGTTTCTCAACGAAAGGTTGGCGAGACTAGCGCAGCCAGCAACGTCTGCCCACGACTATTACGACCTGCTCGATAGCATCGAGCAGGTCGCGTTGTCGCGAAACTTCACGCTACGCCGAATTGTCGATGACATCATTTCGATTCCGGCGTTTCAGGAGGCGGCGAGAACCCGCCACGGTGCCAACACAGGAGCATTCTTCGCCTGGGCCTTTGTCAGGCACATGATCTCGGACGACTACATCAGCCTGGCTGAGGTCGAAAGGTACCTGCCGGGACCTTGGATGCAGTCACAATAGGAACGCCAGGGGATGGGCGTCTCGGTGTCGCGATTTTCCCTCACTTCTTGTTCCAATTGCCCGGACCCATCCAATCGTCGACTAACGTGCCGAGATAGGTCTGGTTGGCGGAATTCTCGAAATCGTAGATCATGAAGCCGGCATAGCCGTTCGCTTTCAGCCACGCAACCTGGGTGCTCGGATCGGGGCCGGAATAGCCCACCTGATAGCCCATCGAGAGCGCCGCCTTGCTCATCCCGTAGCTGACATAGGGGGGTAGCATGTCCTGCGGCGACGCGCCGTAGCTCATCTGCCAGCCATAGGTCAGCGTCTGGGCAAGCCCGACACCGCCGTAGGTCGGGCCGAAATCCTGACTGTCTTCCCAGAGCGCCTTGGAGATGATTTTGCCGGGCATGAGCTGACGCATCATCGACGTCACCATCGCCAGCGATCCGTCATAGGGAGTGCCGTTCGAATATTCGTCGTCGATGTCGATTCCGTCGAAACCGTAGGTGTCGACCACATATTGGAGCTGGTTGGCAAAGCTTTGCGCGGAGGCCTGGCCGGCCGTGCTGTTGGGATCGAACTCCGACCAGCCGGAGTCGTCGTGGTTGTTGAGGAAGGTCAAGAGGACGGTGATGCCCTGGGCCTGAAGCGCCGCCACCGATTGTTGGAAGACCGGAATGTAATAATCGTGGGCGACCGCCAGCGTGCCGCCGGCGGGCACGGGCACGTCGGGGGCGAGGCGGATATAGTCGCCGCTCGTCGCGAGATTGAGGTTGGCCGCGAAGAGGCTGACGATGTCGACCGCATTGAGGCCCTGCGCAGTGACATAGTCGCCGGCGATCAGAGGCGAGGTCGGGTCGGACGCACTGAGGCTGCCGACATAAGCGAGGCTGAGTCCGTCCTTTTGGTAGGCGTCACATTGCGGCGCACTACCCCACCAAGGCTCACCGGTGAAGAAGACGGCGTCGCCGGGCTGGAAGATCCTCGGCTCCGGCCAGGCCGGATTGGTGAGCACCATATATTCACGAGCGAAGAAGAAGAAACGAATGGCCGGATCGAGTATCGCGATCCGCTGCGCCTGTTGGGGCGAGCAATTGCTGACGGTCTTCTGGTAACCGCTCCAGTCGGCCTGACCATACATCGCGACATTGGACGTCTTGGTCCAGGGCATATCACGCTCCCCGCTTCATGAAGGCCGGAACATACCACAGCCATTATGGAAGGGTGGCGCGGCGGAACACTCGCCCCTTTGGCATCGGACGATCGATCAGCGTTTCTCCCGGCACACCGTGACCGCGTCGCCGTCCTGGCGCCACACGGTGCCGGCCTGCACGCGCCACGAGCCACCGTTGTTGATGAAGACCGCGACGCCCGTGTACGTCTCGCCGCTCAGGAGCATTTCGGCGGCGATGCGGCCCTCGTACATCCACCGGAACTTCGCCTCGGCGTGATCGATCCCGCCGACCAGCGACGTGATCTCCCGCACGCGGCGCAGTCCGAGGGGGATCTCGTACTCCTGGCCGCGATCCATCATGTTCATGCCGCCTGCGCCCGGACCCGGCCAGAGCTTGGGCTCGTTCCCCGTTCTCTCGACGACGCGTTTCGCGAGGGCCGCTGTCAGAACGGGATAACTCTCCGAATACGCGCTGTCGCTGTTAGTGCCGTAGTACATCGGCAGCTTGAGCGTCGTGCGTTCCGTGAATCCGTCACACTGCTCGATCAGACTCTTCGCGGCCGACTCGTCCAGCCCCACGGGACGCTGCATGGGCTTCGGCGTCTCCGTCATCGCCGCGGCCATTCTCCGCGCGTCCTCTTGTTCCTTCTCGAGCCTCTCGCGCTCTTTCAAACCCTTCTGGTTGATCTCGTTGAGCTGCGCCATTCCTTCCTTGCGCAGATCGCGGTTCGCGCGCGCGTCGCGGCGCGACTTCGTCCACAACGCGCCAAACACGACCACGAAAAAGAGGACCGCGAAGAGAATCCAGCGCGACACGGCGATCCCTTCGCCGGGTGAGTCCGGAATCGAGACGTTCTGCGTGACGCGCCGCAGTTGCGAGCGCTCCTGAGCCTCGCGAAATCGCGCGAACACGATCCCGCAGGAGATGCAGTCCTCTCGTCCGTCATCCTGTGTGACGCCGCATTTCGGACAGTCCACGTGATCGCCTCCCGAGCTCTTGCTGAAGCGCGCAAATTATACTGACAGGCATGTCCGCTCCCCGTGTCGCGCTCCCGATCTTGTTGCTCTTCACGCTCGCCTGCGGCCGCGAGTCTGCCGATCCGATGGATCGCGCTTCGATCGAGCGCGACCTCGAGGAGCGCACCGTCCGCGAGGTGTACGAAGAGGCCGAACAACATCCGTGGAGCATTCCCGATGACTTCCGTTTGACCGAAGCGCACATCGCCGATTTCGTGAAGGTCGCGGTGCTCGCCGAAAAGATCATGGAAGTGGCGGGATCGCGCTTCGAGGATCAGCTCGATCAGGCCTCCAGCGAACAGGACCGCTTCTCCCGACTGGGCAGCGCGTTCTCCGCGCTCGGCAGCGCGCGACAATACGGCACCGCGCACGTCCGCGCCGCGCTCACCCTCGGCGTCAACCCGCATCAACAGCAGTGGGTCGGCAACCAGATCATCGCCGCCGCCAGAAATGCGGTCCGGAAATGGTCGTACGACGATGACATCGCGCGAGCGCAACGCGCCCGCGACGAAGAAACGAACTCGTATCTGCGCGAGTCCAAAGAAGCCGCTGTCCGTGAGGCGGAGCAGAGCCTGAAGGACTGGCAGCAGGAAAGGCTGGGCGATGCCGAGCTGGCGAACGTACTGCTCGTCGAAAAACACACCGGCGAGCTTTCCCGATTTTTCCCGATGCTGAAGCGCAGGTGACGCTGCGATAGCATCCGGGCCGCATGAAGATCGTCGAATGCGTTCCGAACATCTCCGAGGGGCGGCGCAAGGATGTGTATGACTCGGTGGCCGCCGCCGCGGCGTCGGTCTCCGACGTCACGCTGCTGAACGTCGATCCCGGCGCGGACACGAACCGCACCGTCATCACTTTTGTCGGCGCGCCCGACGCCGTGCTCGAAGCGGCGTTTCGCCTCGTGAAGAAAGGCGTCGAGCTGATCGACATGACCACGCATCGCGGCGCGCATCCGCGCATCGGCGCGGTCGACGTCGTCCCGTTCATCCCCGTCGCGAACGTGACGATGGAGGAGTGCGCGGAGCTCGCGCGCAAGCTGGGCGAACGCGTGGGCCGCGAACTGAACGTGCCGGTCTACTTGTACGAATACGCCGCCAGCGTTCCCGAGCGGCGCAACCTCGCCGACATTCGCGAGGGGGAGTACGAGGGCTTCGCGAAGCGGGTCGCGGATCCGAAGTGGGCGCCGGACTTCGGTCCCGCGCAGTTCGTGCCGCGCTCCGGCGCGACGGTGATCGGCGCGCGCAAGTTCCTCGTCGCGTACAACGTCAACATCAACACGCTCGACAAGCGCCTCGCGAACCGCGTCGCCTTCGACGTGCGCGAGCGCGGCCGGATGAAACGCGACGCGAACGATCAGCCGATCCTCGACGCGAATGGCGATCCGGTTTGGGAGCCGGGTCTTCTCCGGTCGGTGAAAGCGGTCGGCTGGGTGATCCCGGAATTCGGCTGCGCGCAGATCTCGATCAATCTCACGGACCTCGACACGACTCCGCTGCACGTCGCGTTCGACGCGTGCGAGGAGCGCGCGCGCGACCGCGGCCTGCGCGTCACCGGCTCGGAGATCGTGGGACTCGTGCCGCGCCAGGTGTTGCTCGACGCCGGCCGTCACTACCTCGGCAGGATGGGTCGCCCCACCGGCGTCTCCGAAGCCGCGCTGATCCACATCGCCATCCGCACCCTCGGACTCAACGAGGTGAAGCCGTTCGATCCGCGCGAGCGCGTGATCGAGTACCGCCTCGCCGCGCACAAGACTCCGCGCCTCGCCGCGATGTCGTTGCGCGACTTCCTCGATGAGTTGTCGAGCGAATCGCCCGCGCCCGGCGGCGGCTCGGTGTCCGCGCTCGCAGCGTCGATGGCCGCGGGACTCGCGGCGATGGTGGCCGTGCTCTCGCACACGAAGAAAGGGCTAGAAGCGAAGCAGCCGGAGTTCGATCGCATCGCCGTGCGCGGGCAGGAGTTGAAGGACGAGCTCCTCGCCGCCGTCGATGCCGACACGGACGCATTCGACGCGCTGCTCGCCGCGATGCGCATGCCGAAAGCGACGCCTGAAGAGGAAGCGACACGGAACTCCGCGCTGGCGGATGCAACGGTTGGTGCGGCCGAAGTACCGCTCCGCGTGCTCGAGGCATGTCCGGAGCTGATCGAGCTCAATCGCGAGATCGCGAAGATCGGCCTGCAGGCGTCGCTCTCTGATGCAGGCGTCGGCGCGCAGATGGCGCGCGCGGCGGCGGCCGGTGCGTATCAGAACGTGTGCATCAACCTCGCGGGACTCGACGACGCGACGCGCAAGCGCGCGTTGCTCGAGCGCGCCGACGCGGCGTGGGCGCGCACGCGCGAGCTGCACGCAGTCGCGGAGGAGGAGATCCTGGTGAAGCTGCGCGAGCAGGGAGCGTAGTGACTCTTCGCCAACATCGTGATCCCAACGATCCGCGCGACCCGCGCGCGTCGACGCTGCTCGTGCCCTCGACCTCGTACGCCGCGGGCGACTTCGTGCTCCTCGGCCTGCCGTTCGACGCGTCCATCCCGACGCGCGGCGGCGCGAAGATGGGACCGCAGGCGTTCCGCGAAGCACTGCCGTCGCTCACGACGTTCGGCAACGGCGTCGAGCTCTCGGGGCGAGTCGTGCGCGATCTCGGCGATCTCGATCTGCCGCCGGAGTCGATTCGCGAAGCACACGATCGTGTGCAATCCGCCGCGCACGACATCTTCGCCGCGGGCGCGACGCCGTTCTTCGTCGGAGGCGACAACGGCCTCACCGGCGCGCTCCTGCGCGGCCTCGCCGAGGCGCGGCCGAACCTCAAGCTCGGCCTGGTGGTGATCGACTCGCACTACGACGTCCGCGAATACGACGACGAGGACTCGCTCTCGAGCGGCACGCCCTACCGCCGCGCCCTGGAGACCGGCATCTGCCACGGCTCGCGCACGTTCATCCTCGGCACTCGCGACTTCGCGAACTCCGCGTACTACGACCGCTGGGTGCGCGAGCAAGGGATCACCACGATCCCCGTGGATGCGTTCGACCTCTCCCCCGCTCACGCGATCGCGAATGAGGTTCGTTCGAAATTGGATCTGTCGAGCGACGCGATCTTCCTGTCGATCGACATGGACGCTGCGGAGTTGCCCGGGTCGTCCGCGGCGGCGCCGGGGACGTTGTCTTCGCGCGAGATGATCGCGATCGTGCGCGCGATCGCGTCGTCGCCGCGCTTGATCGGATGCGATCTATCGGAACTCTCGCCTCCGTGGGATCTCTCCGGAATGACCGCAAAATTGGCGGCCCGGCTGTTCCTCGAAACCCTCGCAGCGGACCGCCGGCGTCCCGCCGGCTGACGCGCACGCGTCTCGCGTGCGCCGGGCGGCGAGACGCCGCCCGATCAGCCGCCGAGACGGCGGCGGTCCGTGGGGGTTGCTACGTCCCGAACTCCCACGCCACCTTTTTCATCACACGATCCACCCTCTCCACCATCTGGTGGATGTCCTTCTTCGCGTGTGCCGCGGAGAAGAACGCCGCTTCGAGTTGCGACGGCGGGAGGTAGACGCCTTCGGCGAGCATGAGGTGGAAGAAGCGAGCGAACTTCTCGCGGTTGCTGCGATTCGCCGATTCGAAATCCGTGACCGGGCCTTCCGTGAAGAACAGCGTCCACATCGAGCCGACGCGATTCATCGTCACCGGCACGCTGTGTTTGTCCGCGGAGTTGCGGACGCCGTTCTCGAACTCCGCGCTGCGCTCTTCGAGGTCGTCGTAGATCGACGAGTTGCGCAGCACGCTCAGCGTCGCGCGTCCCGCGGCGACGGCCACGGGATTTCCCGAAAGCGTCCCGGCCTGATACATCGGTCCGAGGGGCGAGACGAGCTCCATCAGCTTGCGCGGTGCGCCGTATGCGCCGATCGGCATGCCGCCGCCGATGATCTTGCCGAGCGTCGTGATGTCGGGACGAATGTCGTACCGCGCCTGCGCGCCGCCGTATGCGACGCGGAAGCCGGTCATCACTTCATCGAGGATCAGCAGCGCGCCGTGCTCGTCGCAGATCTCGCGGAGCCCCTGCAGGAATCCCGGTTGCGGCGGGACGCAGCCCATGTTGCCCGCGACCGGCTCGACGATGATCGCGGCGACTTCATTGCTCATCTGCGCGCGCACGTCCTCGAGATCGTTGTAGCGCGCGATGAGCGTCAGATCCGTCAGCTCGGACGGCACACCCGCGGAGTCGGGAACGTTGAACGTTGCGCCGCCGGATCCGGCCTTCACGAGCAGCGAGTCGACGTGGCCGTGATAGCCGCCGTCGAACTTGAGGATCTTCTTCCGCCCCGTCGCCGCGCGCGCAAGCCTGAGCGCGCTCATCGTCGCCTCGGTCCCCGAGTTCACGAGCCGCACCATCTCCATCGACGGCACGGCCTGCACGATCATCTCCGCGAGCTCGATCTCGCCCGCCGTCGGCGCGCCGAACGAGAATCCGCGCGTGGCCGCTTTCTTCACCGCTTCCACGACGTAACGGTGTCCGTGTCCGAGGATCATCGGGCCCCACGAGCCGACACAATCGATGTACTGAAGGTTGTCCGCGTCGAAGATGCGGCCACCCTGGCCCTGCTCGATGAAGAGCGGTGTGCCGCCCACGCCGCGGAACGCCCGCACGGGCGAGTTCACGCCGCCGGGGATGACTTCCTGTGCACGCTGAAAGAGAGCTTCGGATTGCTTCGCCATAGTCGGCGCGGATTATACGAGGCGTTGCAAACGCCTCATCCGAAAGCGCCACACGGCCCCGTGACGGACGTCACTCGCGCGGGAGCACGATGTCGTGCGAGCCCATCCAGACGCCGTCGCGCTTGACGAGCTTCACCACCGCGAAGCCTTTCTGCCCCCGATGCGCATTCGTGCGCGGGTCGTCGTCGAAAATGACCTCGTCGACGTAAAACTCCGGCTTTCCCTCCGGCTGCACGACGAGGTGGATGTGCGCAGGACCTCGGCCGTTGGGATACGCGCCGGGGCGGATCGTCTCGATGCGATAGCGTCCCTTCGCGTCCGTGCGAAGTTGGCCGCTGAGCGCGCCGTGCTTGTCCTTCCCAGACGGATAGATCCCCTTCACGTTCGTGTGGTACGCGAGCAGGACGACGTTGGCCGCAGGCGTACGCGCATCCGCGCGGTACATCGTGCCGGTGAGGACCAGCCGCTCCCCCGGCTCGGACAACGCCGCGATGCGCACGGTGGAGGTGAGGGAGGACGCGAGAAAGAGGGCGAGCAGGATAAGCATGCGTTAGGGATGCGGCTCGAGCTAGGGCGTTAACAACGATGAGCGATGAACGATGAACGATGAACCCCGCCACCCCGTTCATCGTTCATCATTCATCGTTCATCGTTCGCCTCAATATGCGTTCTCGTGCTTCAGCCCGTGCACGACCGTCATCGCCAGGATCTTCAGATCCAGCAGCAGCGACCAGTTCTCGATGTAGTACAGGTCGTGCTCGATGCGCATGCGCATCGACGTATTGCCGCGCCAGCCGTGCACCTGCGCCCATCCGGTCATTCCGGCGCGCACCTTGTGGCGAAGCATGTAGTGCGGAAACTCCGCGCGGAATTGCTCGACGAACTCCGGCCGCTCGGGACGCGGGCCGATCACGCTCATGTCGCCGACGAGCACATTCCAGAGCTGCGGCAGCTCATCCAGCGACCACGCGCGGATGAAGCGTCCCACGCGAGTGCGTCGCGGATCGTCCTTCGCCGCCCACACCGCGCCGGTGGCGAGCTCCGCGCCGACGCGCATCGAGCGGAACTTCACCATCTCGAACGGCTTTCCATCGAGTCCCATGCGAACCTGGCGATAGAAGATCGGCGCGCTATCCTCGAGCCAGATGGCCAGCGCCACGATCGCCATCACCGGCGACAGCAGAATCAGCGCAGCGATCGCCACGACGAGATCGAACCCCCGCTTGACGAAGCGACTCCATCCCTCGAGCGGCGTTTCGGAGAGATTGATCGTGGGCAGTCCGTCGAGATCCTCCACGCGCGAGCGCAGGACCATGAACTGCAGCAGGTCGGGCACGACGTGGATCGCGACGAGGTTGCGCGTCAATCGATCGAGCAGCGCCATCATCGCCTGCGTCGACGCATGCGGCAGCGCGACGAACACGTGATCGATCGCGTGCGTCTTCACCACCTCTTCCGCTTCGGCGATCGATCCCAGGCACTCGAGGCCGGGGAGCTCCTCGTCCGTGCCGTTGCGGAGATAACCCACGATGCGAAATCCGAGGCGCTCGCGGTGCGTGTTCATGCGGTCGAGCACCGCGCGGGCGAGCTCGCCATTGCCCGCGATCAGCACGCGGTCGAGGTCCTTCCCCGCGCGATGCCGGCGCTCGACGAACATACGCACGGCGGTGCGGCCGATCATCACGAACGTCATCGCCAGCACCATGAACAGCGCGAGCGTCGCACGCGAGTAGTGCTCGTCCGCGGAGCCGATGCGCACCCAGAGGAGCACGCCGGAAAGGATGATCGTCGCCACCACCGAGCCGACCGCAACGGAGAGCCACTCCTCCGCTTTGCTGCGCGTCGGACGGATGCGGTAGAGCCCCTGCACCGCGAATGCGAGCGGAAAGACCAGCGTCACGATCGGGAGGAGCTTCACGTAAGTCGACAGCTCCTGCGGACCTTTGACGACGGGGATGACTTCGAAGCGGAAGCGCAGCGCCCATGCGCACAGCATCGCCAGGTTCGACGCCACCGCGTCATTGACGAGGTAGACCGACGACAGCGTTCTGTGTTTCGTTTCGATCATGCGCGCACTCGCACGAGCGCCTCGGCGAACTCGCGATCGAATCGCGCCCGCGAGAACTTCCTCGCGTGCTCACGAATCGCAATGCGGTCCCACTCGAGCTGCTCGACCGTGTCGAGGGCCCGGCGAAGCGACTCTACCTCCGGCGCGTCGAAGAAAATTCCTGTCGTTCCGTCCACCACTGAGTCCCGCACTCCCCCTTCGCCGAGGGCGACGACCGGCGTGCCGAGGGCCATCGCTTCGAGCGGCGTGATCCCGAAATCCTCCACGCCGGGAAGGATCAGGCTCCGCGCACGCGCCAGCCTCTCGATGATTCTATCCCTCGATACGGAGCCCAAGAGCGCGACGTTGGGTCCGCTTCGCGCTCGAAGCTGTTCGAGGAGCGGTCCGCCGCCGATGATGACGAGCTTCCGCCCCTCCATCGCTTCGATCGCCAGCTCGACCCGTTTGTACGGCACGAGCGCGGAGACGACGATGTGGTAGTCGTCGCGATCGTGCGTAAGCGGGGCGTTCAGAAACGCGTCGTCGACGTAGGGATGAATGACCTCCGCGTCGCGGCCGTAGAAGCGGCGGATGCGATCGCGGACGAAGGTCGAGTTCGCGACGAACTGCGTCACTTCCGCCGAGGTCCGCACATCAAACCACCGCAGCCACGTCACGACCGACATCGCGGCCGCGCGGCGCAGCGGTCTCGAGCGCGGGAAGTAGTCGTTGAAACGATCCCAGATGTAGCGCATCGGCGTGTGGCAGTAGCAAAGGTGCGTCTTCCCTTTCGCATCGACGCTCTTCGCCACGCAATGGCTCGACGAGACGATCAGGTCGTACGCGCCGAGGTCCCACTCGCGTGCTGCTCGCGGAAAGAGAGGAAGGAGATGGCGGTAGTCATTCATACGCCGCGCGAATCGCTGCAACGACGACGTGTAGATGTTGCGCGCCTCGATCTTCGGCGAGACCGAGCCGGGGAAGTGGAAGAGCGTGAAGAGATCGGCGTCCGGCACCGCGTCGAGGATCGCCTCGAGCACCGCCTCGCCGCCGCGCATGCCGGTGAGCCAGTCGTGGATGACCGCGACGCGCCCGAGCGATGAGTGATGACCGATGAGCGATGAGCGGGTCTCGGATCTCAGTTCATCGCTCATCGTTCATCGTTCATCGCTCTTCTTGCGGGGTTCTGGCGTCGACGCGAGCGGATACTCGTTCGACTGCGCGCACACGTCGCAGATGTGGTCATTGCGGAGATACTCTTCCGCCGGAATCGCCGCGAGACACCTCACGCAGTAATGCTTTCCCGTTCGCTCCGGGAGGTCGCGCGGGAATGGGTCGTCGTGCATTTGGGCGGAGATCATAGGACGAATAGGACGAATAAGACCTATAGGTCCCATAGGTCCTATTCGTCCCACCCCGGGAATGTGAGATTGTTACCCCGAGTATGATCACCATCCGCCGCGCCGAAGAGCGCGGCCACGCCAACCACGGCTGGCTCGACACGTACCACACCTTCTCCTTCGCCGATTACCACGATCCCGAGCACATGGGCTTCCGCGCGCTGCGGGTCATCAATGAAGACCGCGTGCGCGGCGGACGCGGGTTCGGTACGCACGGGCATCGCGACATGGAGATCGTCTCGTACGTCCTCGAAGGCGCCCTCGGACACCGCGATTCGATGGGCACGAACGGCGTCATCCGCCCCGGCGAAGTGCAGCGCATGAGCGCGGGCACGGGCGTAATGCACAGCGAGATGAATGCGTCCGCCGACGAGCTCGTGCACTTCCTGCAGATCTGGATCCTGCCCGAGCGCGGCGGCATCACGCCGAGTTACGAGCAGAAGAAGTTCGAGGACGACGAGCGCCGCGGAACGCTGCGGCTCGTGGCATCGCCCGACGCACGCGACGGTTCGGTGAAGCTTCACCAGGACGTCGAGATCTACACGGCGCTGCTCGATGATGGACAATCCGTCGCGCACGAATTCAACCTGGATCGCTACGGCTGGGTGCAGGTCGCGCGCGGTGAGGTAGTGCTCAATGGGCAAACGATGAAAGCCGGCGACGGCGCGGCCATCGTCGACGAACCGCGCGTGACCCTCACCGGTAAGGGCGCGGAAGTGTTGTTGTTCGATTTGAACTGATGATTCTTCTCTTCCGTTTTCTCTGGACGATCTTCAAAGCCCGATTCCGTCCGCGAATCGGGCCCCTCGACTCGTCCGTCATCCGCTTCACCGTTCTTCCGAACGACTGCGATCTCAACATCCATCTCAACGCTGGCCGCTTCCTCAGTTTCATGGACATCGCGCGCATCGAGCTGCTCGCGCGCATGCGCATCCTCCGCCGCGTGCTGAAGAAAGGATGGCGGCCGGTCGTCGGCGGCCTGGTCATCCGCTACCGCCGTTCGGTCCAACCCTTCGAGCGCTTCACGATCGAGTCCCGCAGCCTCGGATGGGACGAGAAGTGGTTCTACATCGAGCACATCCTGAATCGGGCCGACGGCTCGATGGCCGCCACCGCGCACACACGCGTTCTGCTGCGCAAGAAAGACGGCACCGTTCCTCCGCGCGAGCTCATCGAGTTGATGGGACTCGAAGGCATCGAATCGCCGGCGCTTCCGGCGTTCGTCCAACAATGGAGAGACGCAGAGGACCAGCGTTGAAGCGCGCGGAGAAGGCGAAGAAGATCGGGGAGATCCTCGACGAGCTCTATCCGACTCCGCCGATCCCGCTCGAGCATCGCGATCCGTTCACACTGCTCGTCGCGGTGTTGATGTCCGCGCAGACGACCGACGCGCAGGTGAACCGAGTCACGCCCGCGCTGTTCGCGAAGGCATCGACGCCGCAGGCGATGGCGAAGCTGAGCGTCGAAGAAATCCTGAGCGCGATTCGCGCGTGCGGCCTCGCGCCGACGAAGGCGAAGAACATCAAGAAGCTCGCGGAGACACTCGTCGCCGAGCACGACGGCAAAGTCCCGCGCGACATCGAGGCGCTCGAGCGACTCCCCGGCGTCGGCCACAAGACCGCGAGCGTCGTCATGGCGCAGGCGTTCGGCGAGCCGGCGTTTCCCGTCGACACGCACATTCACCGCCTCGCCGCGCGCTGGCGCCTGTCGAACGGCAAGAACGTGGAGCAAACCGAGCGCGACCTGAAGAAGGTGTTCCCGCGCGAAGAGTGGACGCGCCGGCATCTGCAGATTATCTATTTCGGGCGGGAGTACTGTCCGGCGCGCGGACATGACGCGAGCGCGTGCCCGATCTGTTCGTGGGCCGCTTGATCTCGTCAGCCCCGAGCGGAGTCGAGGGGCCAACTTAGCACCTACGCAGCATGTGCACGAGGCACGCTGCACGTGCGGTCGCCAGTCGGATTGCGCGGCGTTGCTGCTAACCCGGCCCCTCGACTTCGCTCGGAGCTAACGGCATGAAGCCCGTATAATCAGCACCGTCCCGTGCGGTCCATCGTCCTTATCCTCGCAGCGGCCATCGCGCTCCCCCTCTTCCCAGGCGAAGTCGACGTCCGACCCACGCCCTCGTGGATCGAGCCTCTCGAAGCCGAAACCTCGCTCGCCATCGCGAAGCAGAACGTCCGCTGGGGCATCTACGACCTCGTCAACGATCACCAGGTGCGCGGCGAGTCGCGCTACTTCCGCATCGCCCGCAAAGTCCTCTCGCCGAGCGGCGTCCAGAACGCCTCGGAGCTCGAGCTCGACTTCGACCCGTCGTTCGAACGTCTGATCCTCCATCACGTCGACATCGTCCGCGGCAACCTGCGCATCGACTCGCTCGAGCCGGACGAGGTCCGCGTCATCGAAAAGGAAGACGACTCCGACAGCCGCATCTACGACGGCGAGCGCACCGCGCTGCTGTTCATCAAAGACGTGCGCCCCGGCGACGTCATCGACTACGCATGGTCGATCGAAGGCGCGAACCCGCTCCTCGCCGGCCGCTACACCGACGACTACGACCTCAGCTCCGGCGTTCCGACGCGCCGCATCCGCCATCGCCTGCTGTGGCCCGCGGGACGTCCGCTGCAGTGGCGCGGAGGCGATCCGAACATTTCGATGCAAGGCGACACGCAGGTGCTCGTTTGGGAGCGCAACGACGTGCCGGCGCTCGCGGTCGAGGATGAGATCCCGTCGTGGTACGAGCCGTGGGAGTCGATCCAGGTCAGCGAGTTCGCGTCGTGGCAGGAAGTGGCCACGTGGGCAACCGCGCTGTTCGTCCTCGACGAGCGTTCGTCCGCGGAAGTGAAGCAGCTCGCGGCACGCATCTCCGCGGAGCACGCGACGCGCGAGGCGCGCATCACCGCCGCGATCCGCTTCGTGCAGGACGAAGTCCGCTACCTCGGCATCGAGATGGGCCGCAATTCGCACGAGCCGCATCAGCCGTGGGAGACGCTCGAGTCGCGCTGGGGCGACTGCAAGGACAAGACGCTCCTGCTCGTCGCGTTGCTTCGCGAATTCGGGCTCGAAGCCTGGCCCGCACTCGTCAACACGCGCCTCGAACATCGCCTCGGCGAAAAGCTCCCGTCGCCGTTCCTCTTCGATCACGTCATCGCACATGTGGTCGATCACGGCCACGCGTACTGGGTCGACGGCACGATCTCCGATCAGGGCGGCACGCTCGCGACGATCGAGACTCCGAGCGACGGGATGGCGCTGGTCGTCCGCAAGGGCACGACCGCGCTCGCAAAGATCGTCCCGAACGCGAAGGGCGCGACGCTGGTCGAGCAGACATACACGACCACGGATTACGAGAAGCCGACGCTGCTCACGGTGAAGACGACGTTCACCGGCGGCGAAGCCGACGCCGCGCGCTCGCAGCTCGCGACTCTCTCGATCGAGGACTACGCGCAGCAGCGCATCAACGCGCTCGCGTTCGATCAGCCGAAGATCGAGGCCGACGGATTGCCGCACGTTTCGGATGATCGCGTGAAGAACGTGATCGTCGTGACCGAGAAGTATCACGTGCGGGAGCTTTGGAGCGACGGCGACTGGTCGTGGTACCCGCGCGCGCTCGGCGCACATCTGACGCGGCCGGAGACGATGATCCGCTCGATGCCGCTCGCGTTCACGCACCCGTTGAACGTGCAGCAGTCCGCGACGTTCAACTTCCCCGAGAAGCTCGACCTCCGCGAATCCACCTCGGTCACCGAGACGCCGACGTTCCGCTACGACTACAGCGTCGACTCGAACGGGAAGACCGTGACGATCCGCCAGTCGCTGCGCTCGCGCGGGGACGCGGTCGCGGTGAAGGACATCCCCGAACATCTGACTAAGCTGAGCGCGATCTGGAGCGAGATCGGATTCCGATTGTCGCCTCCGGGCGCGACCGTGGCGGCACCGGAAGAACCGTCCGTTGCGAACTGGGTCGTGGGCTTCATCGCCGTCGCAGTTTTCGTCGGGGTCTGCTTGATGCTCGCGACGCGACGCAAGCCGGTGGTCGTCGCCTCGTTCCGTCCCGGCGAAGCACCGATGTCCGCGCTAGCGGTGGCGCGCGCCGAGGAGATCGACGCGCGTCTGGCGCAGTTCTCGTGCGCGTGCGGCGCGACGCGCTACTCCTCGCCCGAGTTCCAACGCGCGCGTTACGCGGAGCGCGATCTGACGATCGTGACCCGCCAATGCGGCGCCTGCGGACGCGAGCAAAGCGTGTACTTCACCGCCGCGTAGAGTATCGATGGGGGGCCGGCGCCTCGCCGGCCGTTTCGCCGGCGCCCTCGCCGGCCGGGGGCCGGCGGTACGGCCGGCGGGGCGCCGGCCCCCCTGAAATTTATTCATTGGAATGGTGCGTTGCGCTCGGCACGCGTGTACTCCGTGCAATCTTGGAAAGAGAGGTAGCGGCTTGCCCAGGGGCTCGGGGAAGAAAAAGAAGGAGAACCTCGAGGTATGCGTAGCATCGGTAAAGTCAAGTGGTTCAATGATGCGAAGGGCTTTGGCTTCATCACGACGGAGACCGGAGAGGACGTTTTCGTCCACTTCTCGGCCATCCAGTCCAAGGGCTTCCGCTCGCTTCCTGAAGGAGCTCAGGTCGAGTTCGATCTGATCCAGGGGCCGAAGGGCCTCCAGGCCGCGAACGTCGTTCCGGTCTGAGAAGCAACGAGCCACCACAACGAAAGGACGGCGTACCCGCCGTCCTTTTTCGTTTTCCCGGATTGCGATGAAAACCCTCTTGATCGCCGTAGCGCTCCTGACCGCGACTGTCGCCCGCGCGGCCGACATCGACGTCGTCCGCCAGCAGTTCCTCGGCTACTCGACTGCCGCCGGCGCGGATCGCAGCACGCCGCGGATGTCGGAGGCAATCGGGACGCTCGAATGGGTCGCGCGGTCGCATGCGGATGCGCTCAACAGCGACGGGAGCTGGCCGGACATCCACTACAACGAAACGCCGGAGGGCAACTGGGGACCGTGGGCGCACACGCAACGGCTTTGGGTGCTCGCGAAGGCGTATCAGACGCCGGGGCAGTCGCTGTATCGCAACCCCGCGCTTCTCGCCGACATCAACGCGGCGCTCGCGTACACGAAGACGTTCTATGGCGCGAGCATCATCCCGACCGGCAACTGGTGGTTCTGGACGATCGGCATTCCCATCGACCTCGGACCAACGCTCGTGCTGATGCGCGGCGAAATCGATCCGGCGACGTTCGACGATCTCGTGCTCGCGATTCATCTGCGCATCGGCAGCTCGCCGACCGCGCGTGGACTGGTCGGCCCGCTGCCCGTGGGACAGAACCTCGTCTGGTCTGCATACACGCATCTCTGTCTCGCTCTTCTCAAGAATGATGAGGCGATGCTTGCCGCCGTGCGCGATGCGATGGCGTCCGTCGCGCTGCCTGCGTCCGCCGAAGGAATCAAGCGCGATCGCTCATTTCATCAGCATGGCGCGCAGCTCTACACCGGCGGCTACGGCGGTCAGTTCGCGGCTGACGTCGCGCGATACGCGCTGATTACCCGCGGCACGACATATGGGTTGCCATCCGACGCGCTTGCATCGTTCGCGGATTACGTCGCCGACGGCATCGCGTGGTCATTGCACGGCGACTACTTCGACGTCTCGGTGATCAGTCGCGAGGTCGCGCGTCCGACGACGACCGGCTTCAACGGCATGGCCGCTCTCGTACAAGCCGCGCAGTTCGCGAGTCCGCGCGTCGCGGAGATCCGCGCCGCCGCCGCGAAGATCCTGCAGACCTGGCGCGGCTCGATGAACACGGAACTCGCGGGCGCCGCTGCTCTCGTCGAAGCGGGCAAGTACAGGGCGGCGTGGCCTTCAGGTCATCGCCACTATTTCGCTTCCGACTACACGATTCACCGCCGTCCGGGCTGGTTCGCGTCGGTGAAGATGTTCTCGACGCGCACGAAGTCGGGTGAGAAGACGAACGAAGAAAACCTCCTCGGCTCGCGTCAATCGGACGGGCGTTTCTATCTCGTGCTGCGCGGCGACGAGTACTTCGGCCGCGACGTCTGGCCCGCGCTCGACTGGACGCGCCTTCCCGGCATCACGGTCGAGCAGAAGGCCGACGCGGCGAGCGACGTCTACGGCTACGGCACGCGCTCGTTCGCGGGAGGGACGGGCGACGGCCGCAACGGCGTCTCGGCGATGGAGCTCGCGCCGCTCGCGTCCGTGCTGACGGCGAAGAAGGCGTGGTTCTTCTTCGATGACGCGATCGTATTCCTCACGAACAGCATTCGCTCGACGTCGACGAATCGCGTGGAGACGGTCGTGAATCAAGTCAGCACGACATCGACGCTCACGCGCCGCGACGATTGGGCGCATCTCGACAACGTCGGCTACTGGTTCCCGACTCCGGCGTCACTGCAAATCTCGCGCGAGACGCGCAGCGGAACGTGGGCCTCGCTCGGAGGATCGACCGATACGACCGTGCACACGAAGCCATTCGTCACGATGGTTCTCGACCACGGAGTCGCGCCGATGAACGCGAGCGCCGAATACGTGATCGTGCCGAACGTGTCGTCGACCGCGATGGCGTCCTGGGCCGCATCGCGCCCGCTCTCGATCCTCGCAAACAACGACGCCGTCTCCGCCGTCCGCGACAATCGCAACGCCAACCTCGGCATCACCTTCTGGCGAGCCGCATCGATCGACGGCATCCAATCCTCCGCCCCCGCCGTCGTCTACCTGACCACCGACGCGAACACGATGCACGTCTGGGCCGCCGACCCCAACGCCAACGCGACCGGCTCGTTCACCCTCACCATCCCCGGCAACTGGCGCACGACCGACGTCCCGTCGTCCCGCACCTCCCGCTCCATCACCCTAACCCTCCCCCGCACCACCGGCCAAACCACCCACGTCCTCCTCACGCCCGGCCCGGTTAAACGCCGAACCGTCCGAAGGTAATTAGGTCTTGCTTGGGGGGCCGGCGCCCCGCCGGCCGTACCGCCGGCGCCTCGCCGGCGGTACAATCCCACCTCCACACGCCCGTTCCACGCCTGTTCTCCTCTCGGCACCACGCACTGCATGCCGAGACCCAAATACTTTCTCCCCACTCTGGACAACCTCCGCATCCGCGACCGCGGCAACAACCCTCATTGGGAGATGCCAAACGCGATCTACTCGATCACCTTCCGGCTCCACGACTCGCTGCCCGCAGAAGCGATGGAACGGTTGCACCTCGAACGCAAAAGCCGCGAGCAACGCGCGGTGACTTCGATGGAGCGGATGCACATCCGCCGCTCGTTCGAAAGAGAGATGGACAAGCACCTGGATCGAAATGACGGCAAATGCACGCTCGCCGACCCGCGCATCGCTCGAGAGGTGATCGAGACGCTTCATCTCACGAAGAATCGCTACGAACTGCTTGCTTGGTGCGTGATGCCGAATCACGTGCACGTGCTGATTCAGATCCTCGGTGAACAGAGCCTTGCGCGCATCGTTCATTCGTGGAAGTCGTATACGGCGCATCGCGCAAACGAGATCCTCGGCCGGAGCGGAACGTTCTGGCAGCGTGAGTACTTCGATCGGATCGTGCGCGATGAGGAGGACCTTCGTCGGACCATCGAGTATGTGATCAAGAATCCGGTGAAGGCGGGATTGAGGGATTGGCCGTGGGTTTGGAGTGCCGGCGGGGCGCCGGCGTGACGGCCGGCGAGGGCGCCGGCCCCCCAAGAGAGCGCCGGCACTCCTTTCGTTATACCTCGCGGGCGCGCGAGCGGCGGGCGAGCTTGATGAGGGCGGTGATCACCAGGGTGAGCATGCCGAGGATGGGCAGGATGTAGACCACGAACCAGATCACGACCGTGGCAGCACTTTGGAGAAATGCTACCAGCGCGCGGCTCGCGTCTTTCACCACGACCAGCGGCTGCCAGCCCGCCTTGACGACCGGCTGCGTGATCGCGTCGGGGACGACTTCCAGTGCGATCGACGACATCGAAGTCACCTGCGACAGATAGCGCATCCGTCCGCGAGCCTGTTCGATCTCGCCGCGGATCATCGTCAGCTGGTCGTGCACTTCCAGCACATCCGTCGCCTTCTTCGAGTTCACGCGCGCGACCTTCAACAGCTCCAGCAGCTCCGCCTCCGTCGCCTCGAGATTGCGCACCTGCGACTCGAGATCGACGAACTCCTGCGACACGTCTTCGCTGGCGATGGTCTCGTTCTCCACGCGCTTCGCGAGACCGCGGATCGACGCCAGCGTGGCGGTGAGCTTGTCCGCAGGAACACGCAACGTGAGCTTCGCGCGCAACAGCTCTCCCTCACGCCAGATGTTTGAGCCGGACACGTAGCCGCCCGCCCCCTCGATCGACTTCGTGATCGCGTCGACGGTCTTCGACGTGTCCGCGACGATGATCTTCACGTCCGCGGTGCGCACGATCATGCGCGGCATTGCAGGAGCGGGCTCCGCCGCAGGAGCCGCCGCGGGCGGCGGCAAGGTCCGCGGCTGGGCCACCGCATCATTCTGCTTCGGCGGCGCCATGTTCGCCACGGACTCTTCGCGGCTGCACGCCACCACACCAACCAACAGCAACATCGGGATCAGTTTCTTCACGTCATCCTCCACCGCACCATTGGACGCAGGGGACACGCGGAAGAAAACTAGAGCGCGAGCTCGTACGCGCGACAGACGTCGTCGCCGAAGCAGACGAACACCGCGCGATCGATCGGTCCTTCGAACTGCGAGACCTCGCGCGCGGCGATGCGCGTCGCCTCGTCGATCGGGTATCCGTAGACGCCGCAACTGATCGCCGGAAACGCAATGCTGCGGACTCCGTGCTCCACCGCCAGACGCAGACTCGAGCGATAACACGAAGCGAGCAACTCCGCCTCGCCGTGATCGCCGCCGCGCCACACCGGACCGACGGTGTGAATGACGTACTTCGCCGGCAGCCGGTATCCGCGCGTGATGCGAGCCTCGCCCGTCGGACAGCCGCCGATCGCGCGGCACTCCGCGTACAACTCGGGCCCGGCCGCACGATGAATCGCACCATCCACGCCGCCACCGCCCAGGAGCGAAGAGTTCGCGGCGTTCACGATCGCGTCGACGTCGAGCTTCGTGATGTCGCCGCGGTGGATCTCGAGCTTCATTTCTTCCGGCCGAGCTTCGCGACGATGTCGAACTCCGCTTTCGTCACCGGCTGCACCGACAACCGCGAGCCCTTGCGGGTCACGACCATCTCCTCGAGCCCTTTGGTCTGCTTCAGCACCTCGAGCGGTACTACGTTCGCGAACTTCTCGACGAAGCGGATGTCCACCATCGACCACGTCGCATCATCCTGCTCCGGCCGCGCGTCGCGGCTCACCTCAGCCAGCCCCGTCACGCCGGACGGCTCGGCGCTCGACGCGTAAAACAGCACCTTATCGCCGACACTCATGTCGCGCATGTGGTTGCGGGCCTGATAATTCCGCACACCATTCCAGCTCGTGGAGCCGTCGCGCTGGAGGTCGTCGATCGAATACGCGGACGGTTCGGACTTCATCAGCCAGTGTTTCATGGGCGCGAATTGTATGCAGACCTGCGCCTTTTGCGGCGCATGGCAACCCTTTTGAACCGGAGTCAACCGAATGGTCTCATTCGAACATGCGCCCCCCGAGGCGCGACAACTGCTCCCCGTGCGAATCCGCGACCTCGGACTCGCCCTGGAGAGCTCACCCGTCGCGGAGCTCGTCCGTCGTCTCTACGCCGAGCTCGAAGCGCGCGGCCTGCGGCACTTCCGCCCGCGCTGCTACCTCTCCGACGAATGGGGATCGCCCACCGGCGAGCCCGTGATCGGCATCCCCTTCTACCTCGGCGACCCGCGCGTCGCCACGCTCGAGGACGCGCTGCACGACGTCGAAGGCGAGCGCGAGATCATGATGTACCTTCGCCACGAGGCCGGCCACGCGTTCAATCACGCGTACCAGCTCGATCGCACCGACGAGTGGCGCTTGCGCTTCGGCTCCGTGCGCCGTCCCTATCGCGACGACTACCCGTTCGTCCCTTTCTCCCGCGATTACGTCCGCTACATCCCCGGCTGGTACGCGCAGAAACATCCCGATGAAGATTTCGCGGAGACATTCGCGGTGTGGCTCGATCCGGCATCACGGTGGCGCAAGCGCTACGCGGACTGGGGCGCGATGCGCAAGCTCGAGTACGTCGACAACATCGCGCACGAACTTGCGGACACTCCGCCGCCGCGCGCAGTTGGCCTCACCGACATCACCACCGACGAGATGGAGCAGACCGTCGAAGAGATGCTGCGCGAGTACCACGTCGACGAGACCGCAATCGTCGCCGATCTTCCTCTCGACGCCGACCTGCTCGACATCTTCACCCCCGCGCACGAAAGTACGGGCGCCGCCGCGGACATGCTCGAACGACATCGCCGCACGGTCATCGACAAAGTACACTACTGGACGGGCGTCCGCCGCTCGCTCGTGCGCGAGCTCGTCCTCGCGATCGAGCAGCGCCTGCGCGACCTGCAGCTCCACGCCTCACGCGAACAGATGATCGAGCTGACGACATACATCACAGCGCTCTCGATGACCTTCCTCACCGGTAAACGGCGCCTGCGACATCCGAGGTCGGTGCGATGAAGGTCACGATCCTCTACAACACGTTCGAAGGGTACGAGGAGTACCCCGGCGCGAACGCTGAAGCAAAGAGTCCGAAGAAGGGCCGAAAAAAGAAGACCGACATCGAGGCGATCACCGACGCGCTGCATCAGCTCGGGCATGAGCCGTCCACGCTCGCAATCGATGGCCGCCCGGAGACGCTCACCAACGTCCGCCGCAACGACGCGGATCTCTTCTTCAACCTCGTCGAGTCGTATGCCGGCGACGACACGATGGAGGCGCACTTCGCCGCGTACCTCGACATCATCGGCAGGCGTTACACCGGCGCCGGGCCGCAGGGATCTTTCCTGGCGATCGACAAGTCCATCGCCAAGATGATCGTCCGCTATCACGGGCTCCACACGCCCTTCTTCGCGGTGGTGAACAAGGGACTCGTCGAGCACGCGCAGGACATCAAGTTCCCGGTGATCGTGAAACCCGCGCACGAGGATGCGTCGAAGGGGATCGACGCGAAGTCGGTCGTCAATTCGGTGAAGGAGTTGCTCGAGAAGATCGCCTACGTACACGAGGAGTTCGACTCGGCCGTGCTGCTCGAGGAGTACATCGAAGGCCGCGAGATCTACGGCGCGGTCCTCGGCAACGACAAACCGGAGGCGTTGGCCCTCGTCGAGCTCGACCTCTCGAAGCTTCCCGAAGGCATGCCGCGCATCGCGGGCTACGAAGTGAAGTTCGATGTGACGACCGAGGCGTACAAGAAAACGAAGTCCGCGCCCGCGCGCGACATCGACGAGGAGACGACGGAGCGCATTCAACAAACGGCGATCACCGCGTACCGCGCGCTCAAGCTGCGCGACTACGGACGCATCGACATGCGCCTGACCGAGGACGGCCAGGTGTACGTGCTGGAGGCAAACCCGAATCCCTGGCTCGATCCCGCCGCGGAGTTCGCGATGGCGGCGAAGGAGAGTGGGCGGAGTTACACGCAGTTGATCGGCGAGATCATCGAGCTGGCAATGAAGCGGTAGGAGCTTGCGATCGATACTTCGTCAGCGCTACGCGCAGCACTTCCACCGCGCGCTTCAGGTCCTCGACGTTGAGCACGTACGCGATTCTCACTTCGCTCTTGCCCAGGTCCGATCCGTAGAAACCCTTCGCCGGCGCGAGCATCACCGTTGCGCCTTCGTGCTCGAACTCGGAGAGCAGCCAGATGCAGAAATCCTCCGCGTCCGCGACCGGCAGCGTCGGCACGCAGTAAAACGCGCCCTCGGGATGCGCGAGCTCGACGCCCGGAATCGAGATCAGCCCCTCGTACAGCACGTCGCGGCGTCGTCGATACTCCTCGACGACCTCGGTCGTGTAGTCGTCGCCGAGGGACTCCGCGCCGACGGCGATGAACTGCGCGATGCCCGGTGGAGAGAGGCGGCCTTGCGCCATGCGCAGGCAGGCGTCGTAAATCCCGGCGTTACGCGTGACCAGCGATCCGAGACGAATGCCGCACGCGCTGTAGCGTTTCGAGAGACTGTCGACGACGACCACCAGCTCGTTCATGCCGTTCAGCTCGAGCGCACTGATCGCGCGGCGGCCGTCGTACACGAACTCGCGATACACCTCGTCGGAGATCAGGAAGAGACCGTGCTCGCGGCAGAAGCTCGCGACGATCTCCAACTCCTCCTGCGTGTACACCGTCCCGGTGGGGTTGTTCGGATTGCAGAGGATCACGATGCGCGTGCGCGGCGTCAGCGCGCGCTCGAACACCGCGAGCGGCGGGAGATGAAATCCATCGCGTCCGCGAGTCGTCACCGGCACGAGGTTCAGTCCCGCCATCGTGGCGAACGCGTTGTAGTTCGCGTAGTAAGGCTCCACGACGATCACATCGTCGCCCGCGTCCGCGCACGCGAGAAACGCGAAGAGGATCGCCTCGCTGCCGCCGGTGGTCGCGAGAATCTGGTTGTCTTCGAGGTGCAGCCCGAGGCGGCGCTCGTAGTAGCGCCTCAGCGAGCCGATGAACTCCGGCGTCCCCGTCGACGGCGAATACTCGAGCACGCGGTCGCTGAGCTGCGCGAGGCGATCGCGAATGCACGCCGGCGTCTCGATGTCCGGCTGACCGATGTTGAGATGGAGCACGCGCGTGCCTCGGGCCTTCGCGGCTTCCGCAATAGGCGCGAGCTTGCGAATGGGTGAGGCCGGCATGGCGACCGCGCGACGGGAGAGCGCCGCCGCGCGGTACGTTTCGATCTCTTCGAGCGACGTCATCTATTTCTTTTTAGCACGGCGGATCGCGGGATGGTTCGGATCCTTGTTGAACTGCTCTCCCGCGACCTGATTCTTGGCCGGGTGCTCGTTCGTGTGGAGCCGGTCCGGCCCGTCAGACTGCGATCGTCCACCGGTCTTGTAGTACTCCTGGTTAGGATTTTGTTTGCTCATGCTTTAGCAGATTGCGAAGTGGCTGCCAGCGATCTCCCGCCAACCGGTCACTGCAGCAGCCGCCTCGTCACGAAGTCCACCATCGTCTTCTGCGCGTGATACAGCACCTTCTTGTTGACGATCCCGTGCTTCGTCCGCGGATAGAGCATCATCTCGAATACCTTCCCCGCCTGCTGCAGCTCCTGCGCGAACTGCATCGTGTTCTGCGGATGCACGTTGTCGTCGGTCATGCCGTGGATCAGCAGGAGATGCCCGTGCAGGTCCTTCGCCGCGAAGCGCGGGGAGCTCTTGCGATAGCCGTCCGGATTGTTCTGCGGCATGAGCATCAGCCGCTCGGTGTAGATCGAGTCGTAGTCGCGCCAGTCCGTCACCGAGCCACCCGCGACGCCCATGGAGAACATCGTGCTGTGCGTCAGCGCGTACGACACCATGAACCCTCCGTAGCTCCAACCGAAAACGCCCACGCGGGTACCGTCGACGTACGGCTGCGTCTTCAGCCAGGCGATGCCGTCTTCGATGTCGCGCAGCTCGCTCTCGCCGAGGTTTTTGTACGCGGGCCAGGCGGAGACGGCGCCTTTGCCGCTCGCCGTGCGGTTGTCGCACACCCAGCCGATGATCCCCTGCTGCGCGAGGAACTGCTGGAACAGCGTCGACTGCATCCCCTGACCGCCCCAGCGATTCGCAACTTTCGGTGCGTGCGGTCCGCCGTACAGAATCTGAAAGACCGGATACTTCTTCGTCGGATCGAAGTTCGCTGGCTTGATCAGGATGGCTTCCATCGGGAAGCCGTCTCGCGTCTTCACCTGCAGAAACTCGAGGGGCGGCAGATCGAAGTCGTGCGTGACCGGGTTCGCTTCGACGACGTACACCTCGCGTCCGTCGTTGCGATGCACCCGAACCTGAGTCGGCGTACGGATGTCGCTCCAGCTGTCGACGTAGTGCGTGAATTTCGAATTGAACGCCGCCGAGTGCGACCCTTCGGCCGAGGACAATCGTTTCAGGCCCGTGCCATCGAGTTTGATGCGATAGACATCGCCGCCGATCGGACTGCGCTCCGTTCCCGAAAAATAAACCCACTGACCGTCGACGCCGTGGAGCTCGCGCGCTTCCCATTCGCCGCTCGTGACCTGGCCGATCAACGTGCCGTCGCTCTTGTAGTGATAGAGATGCCGCCAGCCGCTGCGCTCGGACTGCCAGAGGAATGAGCCGTCCGGCAGCCAGACCGGTTTGCCGAGGGGATCGACCCAGGCTTTCGTGGTCTCGCGGAAGAGCGTGTCGCTCTCCCCGGCGGGAGTCGCGGAGACGAGGTCGAGCCAGGTCTGCTCGCGGTCCTGCACCTGATACGTGACGCTCTTCCCGTCACCCGCCCAGGTGACGTCGACGATGAGGAACTCGCGGCTCGAGTAGCGCTCGTTGTCGACAGTCACGATCGTTCCGCCGCTCACCGGCGCGATCTTCATCTCGATGTGCGGGTTCTGATCGCCCGCCTTCGGGTACTCGTACACCTTCACATCGCCGCGGTACGCGATGTCGTCGACGATCGTGTACTTCGGCACGGAACGCTCGTCGAGGCGCAGGAACGCGAGCCGACGCGAGTCGGGACTCCACCAGTAGGCCTTGAAGTTGCCGCGGCCGTAGACCTCTTCCTGGTAGACGTAATCGAGTTTGCCGTTGAGGATCTCCGCGCTGCCGTCGGTAGTGATGCGCCGCTCGCGCGCGGCGAGATCGACCACATAGAGATCGTTGGCGCGGACGAAGGCGACTTTCTGCCCGTCGGGACTGAACGTCGCTTCTTCTTCCTCTCCGGGCGTCGAGGTGAGACGCATGGCGGTGTTTTTGGCAAAGGAGTAGAGGTAGAGATCGTCCGCCGCGTCGAGGACGATCGCGGTCTTCTTCGCATCGAAGGTGAGGCTGCTCGCTTTCGAGGTCTCTTTCGCCGCCTCGGACGTCAGTCCCGCGTCTTCGAGCGCGCGCTGGAGTTTCTTCGCGTCGAACAGCGGCCGCTCTTTGCCCGTGGCGACATCGAATACGCGCCACTCCACCAGCGTCCCCTCGGCATCGCGACGCGGCCAGACGAAGGTCGTGTCGTCAATCCAGTCGAAGCCCCGCTGGACCGCGCCGCCAAAGCGGGTCATCGTCTTCGGGTCGTACAACGCGTCGAGCGTCAGCGCTTTTTTCTGCGCGAGAAGAGGCGTGGCGAGGAGGAGGAGCAAGGCGAGGCGTTTCATGCGCGCGGGAGACTATCATCGCCGCGTGCGACTCCGTTCACTGCTGGCTCTTCTTCTGATTGCCGCCTGCGCGGAGAAGGATCCGGTCGTCCGGACCATCGATCAGATCGTGGACGCAGCCGAGGAGCGCGACGCCGGCGCGGTGGCTGAGTTCCTCGCGTCCGATTATCCCGGCCGTGCCGAGACGGAGCGTGAGCTGCGCCGCTATCTGTTCGGATACCGGACCATCGACATCACCGTGCGCGAGCTGAAGTCGCAGAGGGCGCAATCGGGCGGATGGGCAACGTTCCGCGTCGATTTCATCGGCGTACCGAAGGAGATCGGCGGCCTCGATCAGTTCCTTCCTCGCTCCGCCACGTACCGCTTCGCTCTCGACTTCGTGGCGGAATCGGGCGACTGGAAGGTCTCCCGAGCACAATGGGAGCGCGAACGATGAACCGCCTTCCCGCCGACGTCGTCACATGGATCGCGAAGAGCAAGATCCTCGGCATCCGCGCCGGCAGGCGGCCGCACCGCATCATCGGCATCTGGGTCGTGGTCGTCGAGCACCGCGTGTTCGTGCGCTCGTGGAGCATGAAGGAGCGAAGCTGGTGGCGCACGTTCCTCGAAGATCCGACCGGCATCATCGAGGTGGACGGAAAGAAGATCCCGATTCGCGCCGTCCGCACGCGCAGCGAGCGCCTGAAGGACGCGGTCGACGAGGCCTACGCCGCGAAGTACAACACGCCGGGCTCGTTGCAGTACGTGAAGGACTTCCGCACGAAGAAACGCCGCGACACGACGACGGAGCTCGTGCCGCGATGAGCACGCCGTACGTTCAACTTCACAATGTGCGTCTCGGAGAAAGCGGCGCGTCGGAAATGGACGGCGAGCGGCCGCTTGTGCACATTCCTCGCGCGGAGATCGAGCGCATCGAGAGCCGCTATGGCACCGGCGCGGAACGCCCGAGCGTCATGCTCGTGCTGGGAATCGTCCTCGTCGCGATTGCGGTGATTCCCATCCTCGCGCTCGTCGGTGTTTTCACGCGTGGCGGTACGTACTACGTCGAATGGATCGCCGCAGTTGCATGTGTGATCCCCGGCGTGTGGCTGATCGACCTCAGTCTCCGCAAGCGATGGCTGCTCATCGTGGTGATGAAGCGCGGCCGGAGGAAGCTGCTGTTCCCGAAGGGCGTGAGTCAGGTGGAAGTGGAGGCGTTCGTGTCGGGTGTGCGCGACCGGTTCGGGTACTGAAACGAATCTGCGCCCCGCTAGACCGGTCCGCTCTTCGGGAAGACCACGAGATTGAATGCCTGGTTGAGCTGGCATCCGGCGGCGTCGGTCACCGTGATGATGATGACCATGTCCATCTCGACGTTCGGCTTTCCGATCAGCTTGCCCTTGCTCGTGAGACGGAACCCGTCCGGCAGCGGCGTGGAACTGTGGACCGTGAAGGTGTACGGCTCCGTTCCGCTGACGGCTATGATCTGAAACTGTCCCGGCGTATCGACGAAGAACGGCTCCAGCGTTTCCGTCTGATACGTCAGCAGGCATTGCCCGTCTGCACCACATGCCGAGAGCAACAGGAAGGCGGCGGCCAGCAGGAACTTGCGCATCGAATGCTCCTTCTCTCTCGAATCGTTCTGTTGGATTCTAGAGAGGCGCGCCGCCCAGCGTCAGCTGCCAATTCCGGAAAGAGGTGAAAATGGATTGCGTGAAGAACATCCTGCTGGCGTTCCTCCTCGCACCCGTTCTATCCGCGCAGCTCTCGCCGCGTCCCGCCGACGCAGTCGTGCCGGTGGTCGGCTCGACCCGCGGACAGGCGAATGCAAATTTCAAGACCGAGCTGCAGATGACGAATGCGTCCGACGTCGTGATGTCGGGATGGTTGTTCGTGCGGCCGCAGGGCGCGACGCAACGCTATGAGCTCCAGCCGCACACGACGATCTCCTTCGCGGACATCGTCGCGGAAATGGGAGTGAGCGGTCTCGGATCGCTCGACATCCTGGTCGAGCGCGGACGCATCCCCGGAATCGTCGCCCGCGCGTATGACGACCAGCCCACCGGCACGACCGGCGCGACGATTCCCGTCGTCACTGCCGACGCGATCCTCTCGCGCAACGACTTCGCCGCGCTCATCGCACCGCGCGACCTCGCGCGCTACAGATTCAACGCCGGAGTGCGCGCACTCGACAACGGCGCGACGCTCGACATCATCACCCGCGGAGCGAATGGCGCGGAGCGCCATCGGCGCACGGCGACGTATCCCGCCCACTACTTCGAACAACAGCCCGCGAATGCCTTCACCGGAATCGCGCTGGAGCCCGACGACTCGATCGAGATCGTCCTCATCGCCGGCGCCGCGATCGTCTACGGCTCGACGGTCGACAACGCGACGAACGACTCGAGTGTGCAGGTATTGATGAAGTAGGCGCTCTCAGTTTATCCCGCGCGCAGACGCGGGATCTCTGCGTGCACCGCGAGAGTGCTAGCCACAGGCGCGGTCAGCGCGGTGCCACCGGAGATCCCGCGTCTGCGCGCGGGATAAACTGCTCAAGCCATCAACTGCCGTAGCACGAACGGCAAAATCCCGCCGTGCTCGTAGTAGTCCACTTCGATCGGCGTGTCGATGCGTACGATCACCGGCACCTCGTCCGTCGTGCCGCCACTGCGCTTGATGCGCAGGGTTGCATTCTGCCGCGGGCGCAGCGTTCCCTCGATGCCCGCGACGTCGAACGTCTCCGTGCCGTCGAGTGCGAGCGTTAGCGCGTTCGTTCCTTCCTCGAACTGCAAAGGCAGGACGCCCATGCCCACGAGATTCGAACGGTGGATGCGCTCGAAGCTCGAGGCCAACACCGCGCGCACGCCGAGGAGCTTCGTGCCTTTTGCGGCCCAGTCGCGGGAGCTGCCCGTGCCGTACTCCTGGCCGGCGAGGATCACCAGCGGCGTCCCTTCCTGCGCGTAGCGCATCGCGGCGTCGTAGATCGCCAGGCGTTCATTCGACGGATAGTGCACCGTCACACCGCCCTCCACGCCCGGCACCATCAGATTCTTGATGCGCACGTTCGCGAACGTGCCGCGCGTCATCACCCGGTCATTCCCGCGCCGTGAGCCGTAGCTGTTGAAGTCCTGCACGTCCACGCCGCGCTCCTGTAGATAGCGGCCGGCCGGCGACGATGCCTTGATCGAGCCCGCGGGGCTGATGTGGTCCGTCGTCACCGAGTCGCCGAAGATCGCCAGCGGACGCGCGTCGTGGATAACCTTCGCCGTTCCCGCCTGGATATCCGCCTGAGCAGGGAGGTCCGCGAAGAACGGCGGCTCCTGGATATACGTCGACTCCGGATCCCATTCGTACAGCAGGCCCGTCGACGACGGGATCTCGTTCCACAGCGGGTTCTGTTCCGCGAAGTTCGAGTACATCTTCCGGAAATCCTCCGGATGCAGCGCATCCGCGAGCACGTCCCGCACATCCTGAAGCGTCGGCCAGATGTCGCGCAGATAGACGTCCTGCCCGTTGCGGCCGCGGCCGAGCGGTTCGTTGGCCATGTCGATGTCGATGCGTCCCGCGAGCGCAAACGCGACCACCAGCGGCGGCGACATCAGGAAGTTCGCGCGGATCGACTGATGCACGCGCGCCTCGAAGTTGCGGTTGCCGCTCAACACCGACACGCCGATCAGATCGTTCTTGTTGATCGCGTCCTCGATCAGCGGATCGAGAGGACCGGAGTTGCCGATGCAGGTCGTGCAGCCGTAGCCGACGGTGTTGAAGCCGAGGCGATCGAGATACGTTTGCAGGCCGGACTTCCGGTAGTACTCGGTGACCACGCGGGAGCCCGGCGCGAGCGACGTCTTCACGACGCGCGGCACGCGCAGTCCCTTCTCCACCGCCTTCTTCGCGAGCAGACCCGCGGCCAGCATCACCGAGGGATTCGACGTGTTCGTGCACGACGTGATCGCGGCGATGAGCACGTCGCCGTGATGCAGCTCCGCGACCGCCATCGGGAACTCGTCCGCTTCCGCGAGGGCGGAGGCCGTGACCCGGTCCGGCGACGGACGGTTGTTCACCATCTCCGACTCGCTCTGCTCGCTCGTGTTGCGGGTGCGCCCCGGCACCGCCGGCGGCTCCTGCGCGCCGCCGCCCTCGACATCCGCCGAAGCGCGCGACACGCCGACGATCGTCTTCACCTTCCGGTCGATCTGCGACGCGCTCTTGCCGTAGCCGTTCGGCGGCTCGGCCTGGAGCATGTTCGCGAACGTCGGCTTGAGCACGTCCAGCTCGATGCGGTCCTGCGGGCGCTTCGGTCCCGCGACGGATGCGCGCACCGTCGAGAGATCGAGCTCGAGGACTTTCGTGTAGTCGACCTGTCCCTTCAGCGGAATTCCGAACATCTCCTGCGCCTGGTAGTAAGCACGGAAGGTGTCGATGTGCTCCTGCGTGCGTCCGCTGAGCGCGAGGTAGCGGCAGGTCTCCTCGTCGATCGGGAAGTAGCCCATCGTCGCGCCGTACTCGGGGGCCATGTTCGCGATGGTCGCGCGGTCCGCGACCGGGAGCGAGCGCGCGCCTTCGCCGAAGTACTCGACGAACTTGCCGACGACTTTCGCGTGACGCAGGAGCTGGGTGATGGTCAGTACGAGGTCCGTGGCGGTGACGCCTTCTTTCAGTGCGCCGGTGAGGTGCACGCCGACCACGTCCGGCGTGAGAAAGTAAACCGGCTGCCCGAGCATCCCCGCCTCGGCCTCGATGCCGCCGACGCCCCAGGCCACGATGCCCAGACCGTTGATCATCGTCGTGTGTGAGTCGGTGCCGACGAGGGAATCGGGATAGAAGACCCCGTCCTTCTCGACGACGCCGAGGGCGAGGTACTCGAGGTTGACCTGATGCACGATGCCGATTCCCGGCGGGACGACGCGGAAGCCGTTGAAAGCCTGCGTGCCCCACTTGAGGAACTGGTAGCGCTGCCGGTTGCGCTTGAACTCGATGTCCATGTTGAGCTGCAGCGCGTCGGGGCGATTGGTGAAGTCGACCTGGATGGAATGGTCGATCACGAGATCGACGGGGACGAGCGGCTCGATGATCTGCGGGTCCTTGCCGGCTTTCTTCGCGGCGCTGCGCATGGCCGCGAGGTCGACGAGCAGCGGCACGCCGGTGAAGTCCTGCAGGAGCACGCGCGCGACCATGAACGGGATCTCGTCGGTGCGCTCACCGCCGCAGGCCCATTGCGCGAGGGTGCGGACGTCGTTCTCGGTGATCTTCTTTCCGTCGACGTTGCGCAGAACGGATTCGAGGACGACGCGGATGCTCACCGGCAGCCGGGACACGGGGCCGATGCCGGCCTGCTCGAGCTTCGGAAGCGAGTAGAACTGTCCGCGTTTGCCGTTGCCGAGGTCGAAGGAGTCGAGGGTGTTGAAGGTGTTGAGAGGCATTGCGGGCGAGCATATTTGCGCGAACGGGAAAACGCAAAGTCATGAGTGCATACTTCCGGCAGAAAGGAGTTACGCGTGCCTCAATCCACAATGCCCCAGGTCAAGACCATCGTTCACCTCATGCTCGAAAACCGCTCGCTCGACAATGTCCTCGGCTGGCTTTACGAGAAGCGCGCCCCCTCCCGAGTCTTTCCCGACAAGAGCCCGTCGGCGTACGACGGACTGATCGCCGGCAAGTTCAGCCAGCCGCTCGACGGGCAGAGCTATCCGATCGTGCCCATTCCGGACGAGTACGCGAAATACGCCATTCCGATCCACGATCCCTACGAGGAAATGTACGGCGCGGTCTTCTGGAACGGGGTCATGAACCAGGTCTTCGGCGACCAGAACATCATCACCGGCATGCCGTCCTCCGGCACGACCCCCACGATGAAAGGCTTCTATCAGGACTACCACAGCGTGGCCGAAGGAGAGTGGCACGGGAAGGACATCCTCTGGACATACAAGGGCACCCTGCCCATCATGAACCTGCTGGCGGGCGCGTACTCGGTCAGTGACGCGTGGTTCTCTTCCGTCCCTACGCAGACGAACCCGAACCGCGCCTATTCGCTCATCGGCACTTCGCAAGGCCGCGAGAACAATCTCAGTTACAGCGCCGTCGAGACCTACGTCGCCGACACGATCTTCAACGCCATCGGCAAAGCCGGCAGAACCTGGGGTCTCTACTACACCGACCTCTGGCACGCACCGAAGGACAAGCCGAAGCAGTGCTTCACGCAGTACACCTTCCCCAATCTCACCAACGCACCGAACGGCGAGATCGGCACGCACACGGATTTCTTCCAGCGCGTCCAGGATGGCACCCTCCCCAACTTCACCTACCTCGAGCCGAAGTGGGGATACGGCATCGAGGGCTACTACACGCAGGGCACCGACTACCACCCACCCACGCTCGTCTCGCCGGGAGAGGCCTTCCTGTTCCAGGTGTTCCTGTCGCTGGCGAAATGCAAGCAGTGGGACGAGATGCTGTTCATCGTCACCTTCGACGAGCACGGCGGCACGTACGATCACGTCAAGCCGTCGTGGGGCGCGAAGAATCCGGACGGCATCAAAGGCAGTTACGGGTTCAACTTCGATCTCTTCGGCGTGCGCGTGCCGACCATCCTCATCTCGCCGTTCGCCTATCCGGCGTCCGTGTTCCGCGCCAAAGCGGAGAGCGCTTATCCGTTCGACCACACCTCGTGCCTCAAGACGCTGCTGGGTTGGGCGGGCGTCGACCTGGCCCAGTGGAACTTCGGCCTGCGCGTACAGAACGCGCCGACGTTCGAGTACGTGCTCGCCGATCACCACGTCAACTGGGGCGGATTCCCGGGGACCGAGAACGCACTCGCCGCGGAGGCGCCGCCCGAGCCCGAACACGATCCAAACGATGTCAGCGCTCTCTTCGTGGGCATCCCGTTCGCCTCCGTGCGCGCGATTCTTCACGACAACAAGACCCTGGAGGACATTCAGTCCGCCATCGCCGAGTACCATCGCGACCCGGAGAAATTCGAAGCCACGCTCGGATGAATGTAGACTCCATCGCACAAAAGAATTCCGGAGGCATCACACACATGGATCTCATCCAGACTCTCGACGCCAGCGTCTCGTCTCGTCACCTGCTCAACCACACCTTTTACCAGCGCTGGACCGCCGGCACGCTCACGCGCGAAGAGCTGCGCGACTACGCGGGACAGTACTTTCACTACGCGATGGCGTTCCCGACGTTCATCAGCGCGATGCATCAGCAGACGGACGACATCGTCGTACGGCAGATGCTGCTCGAGAATCTGATCGAGGAGGAGCGCGGCGCGGAGAATCACCCCGAGCTCTGGCTCCGCTTCTGCGAATCCCTCGGACTCGACCGCGAGGAAGTGAAGGCCGGCATCGCGAACGACGCGACGCGCGCGCTCATCGCCACGATGAAGTCGCTCGCACGCGACGGCGCGCTGCACGAAGGACTCGCGGCGCTGTACGCGTACGAGTCGCAGATCCCCGCTGTGGCGAAGGCGAAGATCGAAGGACTCGCGCAGAACTATGCGATCTCCGCCGATCGCGACATCGCGTTCTTCCGCGTGCACATGGACGCCGACGTCGTGCACTCGGAGACCTCGCGCTCGATCCTGCGCGACCTCTGCGACACGCCGGAAAAGACGGCCGCGGCGGACGCCGCGGCGAAGCAGACGCTGAACGCGCTGTACGGGTTCCTCGACAGCGTAACCGCGAACTAGGTTTATCGATTGGGGGGCCGCCGCCTCGGCGGCCGTACCGCTGGCCCCCTGGCCGGCGGGGCGCCGGCGGTACGGCCGGCGAGGCGCCGGCCCTCCAAATTACGTAACCGCCGCGCGGGCGGCGACCGCGTCCGCGTCCTTCTTCTGTCGCTCCGGCCAGCCGCGCGCCTTCACCTGCTCGTACGGCATCAGCGAGTTCGCGTAGTAGTCGCGCAGCAGACGCTCATCCACATTCCACTGCCACGCGTCCTCGATTTCCGGGATTCCGCCGCGATCAAAGAGATCGTCCGTCCACTGCTCGACCGGCACGATGAGATGCCGCAGCTCGAGCACGTGACGCGCGGCCTTCCACACTTCCTTCGGCGTCTTCTCGCGCAATAGCCAGCGGTCGCGATGTTCCTCGCGCATCCGTCCAAGGTCGCGCAGGATCTGCGTCTCGGTCACGACCTCGTGCCGCGCGAAGATCGTCGCGACCAGCGTCACCGGAGTCACCGGAAGCGCGTTCGAGATCTCCGTCATCACCACGTCCGCGAGCTTCTGCAGATCGACCTTGCGCTCTTCGAACTTCAGCGACAACACCTCCGGGTGCTCGCGGATGAATTCGTCGATCGAGATCGGCTTTCCGAACGACACCACCGCGTAGCCGTAGCGCTTGAAGCGCTTGAACAGGCCGCGGAAGAAGTTGCGGAAGAGGTAATCGAACGTGGCCTTGAGCTTCTCCCCTTTCGACCGTCGCTCTTCGCGACCGAGGAGCTCCTCGGTCAGATTGCGGTCTTCGAGCACGCGGTCGAAATTCACCGCGGTCGGAATGATGAACAGCGGCTGCATGAACTCAGGATCGCGCTTCGCCGTGACGAGGTAGTCGAGCATGCCCAGCTTCGGCTTCTGGAACGCGCCGTCGCGCGAGAGTCCGCCTTCGATGAACACGCCCTGCGTCACGCCGTGGCGCGTGATGGTCTGCACGAACTTCGACAGGATCGCGTGATACATCGGCTCGCGGTAGCGCCGCCGCACGAAGTAGCCGCCGAACCATTTGAAGACGTGATTGAGCGGCCACACGCGCGCCCACTCGCCGATCGCGTACGACAGCGAGATGAACTTGAACAGCATGTGCGCGACGAGCACGTAGTCGGCGTTGGAGCGGTGATTGATGATGTAGACCACCGCCGCGCCCTTCGACGCTTTGTCGTTGAACTCACGGAGCGGCCTGCGCTCGACGACGACGCGATAGAGGAAGTGCATGATCGCGCGCGCCACCGGCGCGCCGATGCGGTAGTACGCGAGGAGGTTGAACTTCGGGACGATCTCCTGCAGGTACTTGTGCGCCTGCGAGCGCGCTTCCTCGATCGAGACGTGATGGTCCTTCGCGTACGTCTGCACCGCGCGCACGATCTCTGGACTGCCGAAGACCTCCAGCTCGATCTCCGCGTGGCGGCGCTTGAGCTTGAACTTGTCGACGTGGATGCGTCGCTCGCGTTGCAGTTTCCGCGCGGAGCGCTTCCCCCACGTCACGGCGGCAATCGCCAGGACCATCACCGCGACTGCGGCTCCGGCAAGATAGAGGTTCATGGATGGGCGCGATTATCGCCCAAGGGGAGGCCGCGGTTGGCATTCCAGATAGACTGACTGCGTGCTGCATGCGCTCCGGATCGCCGTTCTCATCCTCGTCACTCACTCCTCATTCGCCTCGGATGCTGTGCAGTGCGAGCCCCGCGGGATTCCCGATGACGCATGGGTGCCGACGTCGATCTCCGCGGAGGAGGCGATGGAATTCGTGCCTCGCCGGCTGCTGGTCATGCGGTCCTTCTGGCATAGCGGCAGTGAGGCGTTGGTGATCGCGGATCCGAGGGAGGCTGGCGACCTTTTCTTTCTCCTCGCCGGAAACTCGACCGTCGGCCACGCCTGCGGCTTCCACTGGGCCCTGGTGTTCGAGGACGCCTCGCGGAAGATCGTGCAGCACCTCCACAACAAGGACTGCGAGGCATATCGAGACTTTCCTGACGAGATTCAGGAAAGGCTGCACCGCTACTTCCGAAGCGTCGACGACGCCCCGACGCATCATCTGCTCGACGTCGAGATCGACCCCGCGGCCGACCCCAACGCGGTGGCAAAGCTCCTGGAGCGCGACGGGCGGCTCGTGTTCTTCCTGGCCCCTCCCGATGCCCGGTTTCCGCGCCTCAGCATCACGCAGTACGAGCATGGAGCGATCTCGAGCTCCGACGACGAGGAGAAAGAGATCGAGATCCAGGCGAGGACGCGGGCAAAGATCGACAGCATCCTCGCTCTTCTGGCTTCGCGCGAAAGAGCTCGCGTGTTCGAGGAGCCGATGCAATGTCTGATCGGCACCGGTGACGGCATGTACGAATACGGGATGCGAGCGACCGTCGTTTTTCCGCTGTCGTTCGACGAGACGCGCCTGAAGCTCTATGAGCAGCAACTCAGGCCGGGATCAACGATCGACTTCCTCAACGTGGAGGCTCCCGAAGAGCCATGGTTCGAACGTCCGGTGTCGTACACCTTGACGCTGGCCTCCCCGGAACCGTGGTCGAAGGAGCTCGAACGATCGATCAGGAAGGCGTCGCCGGCGATCCGCAAAGTCACCGTCGTCGAGTCGCGCCGCCTTGACGAGTGAGCGCGCTCGAAGCCGCTACCAGACCCGCACGCGCGCCGACGGCTCGAGGTACAGGCGCTGCCCTGGGCGCACGTCGAACGCGTGGTACCACGCATCGAGATTGCGAACCGTGTCGGCGCGATAGTCCTCAGGCGCGTGGTTGTCGGTGGCCACCTGCTTTCGCAGCGCGCCCTCGGTGGTCTTCCGCCTTTGCGTCTGGGCGTAGGCGATGAAGAACTCCCGGTCCTGCTCCCGCACGTAGTCCGTGTCCGTTATCCGACTGCCAAGCGTCTTGCGGTAGGCGTCGAACGCGGCGGCGAGGCCGCCGAGGTCGGCGATGTTCTCGGTGAGCGTCAGCTTGCCGTTGATCGAGAGACCGGTGAGTGGCTGGTACGCCGCGAACTGATCGACCAGCGGCTGCGCGAGAGCCTGGTAGCGCTGCATGTCTTCGGCGGTCCACCAGTGTCGCATCCGATGTTCCGTGTCGTAGTCGGCGCCCAGCACGTCGATGTAGTGAATGACATCGTGTCCGATGAGCGCCCCGACGGAACCGTAGGCCGCAGCGTCGGATGACGCGTGATCGTACTTGGGCGGCTCCAGCAACGCGGCCGACATGGTGTACGCGTTCTGCTGGAACACGAGAATCGCGCCGACCATCTGCGGCGGCATGTACCAGTACTTCAGATTGACGGGCTGGTCGAGGCGGGCGATCGCATTGCGGTACGCGCGATCGGAGGTGCGCCGCAGGTTGCCCAGCGGGTCTGTCGGATCCACGGTCAGCGAGGAGTAGTCCTCCCATTGATCGGGGTACCCGATGCCGACGTAAAGCGTCCGCAACTTCGACAATGCACTAGCCTTCGTGGCCGGCGACATCCACGTCGCGGACTCGACTCGCTTCATGAGCGCCGCGCGGACGTTGTCGGAGATTCGCTCCACGCGCGCCTTCTGCTCGGCGGGGAAGAAGCGCTCGGCGTACATCCTCCCCAGCGCGTCCCTCATCGCCGATTGCGTTGCAGCGATCGCGCGCTCGGCACGGGAGAGCTGTGGACCAGCGCCCGTAATCGCATGCAGTGCCAGCGCTTCCTCGGCGAATGCGCGCGGCAGCACGTCCGCGAAATCGTGGATGGCGTCGAAGCGCAGATAGTCCTTCCAGACCTCCAGCGGTTGCGACGCGACTTGCGCCGCCAACCCTGTCGCGGCGCTCTCCTGCCAGACCACGAGCTCTTTCTGCGTGGCCAAGCCCGCCGCGTCGAAGAAGATGGTCCAGTCCATCCCGGGGGCTCGGCGCGCGAAGTCGGAACGCGTCCACACGTGATCGGCATTGCGATCGTTGGCCGACGCCTCGCGCGTGCCATGGCTTTGCGCGATCGCCGTTTCCAACGTCAGCACCGCGCTCGCGCGCTCGTCCGCACGATCGAAGCCGGCGAGCGTGAGCATCTGCCGGATGGAGTCGAGGTACCGTGCGCGAAGCGCCTTCTTTTCGGGATCGGCGCTGAGATAGTCCTCGCGATCCGCCAGGCCCAGTCCTCCCTGCAGGAGGAACGCGACGTTGGTCTTTTCTCCGTGAATGCTCTGATCCACGGAGAGCCCGAGCACGCCGGCTGATTTGTAGATGCCGAATCCCAGCGGGTCGACGTCGGCGCGCATCCCGCGACCCAGCAAACGTGTGAGCTCCGCTTTGTTCGAAACCTTCTCGACGCGATCGAGCAGCGGCTTTAGCGACTCGAGATCCCTGGCCTCGATGGCAGCCTCGTTCAGGTAGGCGGCGCGGAAGTCCGCAACCTTGCGCGCCGTTGAGCCGACTGGCGCGGCGCCGGCGTCGTCGAGGAGCGTGGCGATGCGGCGGCGGGTCAGTTCCTGGAGCTCGTCGCGGGCGCTCCATCGATCCTTGCCCGCAGGGATCGCGGTGGCCTCGAGCCAACCGCCGTTGGCGTAGGCGAAGAAATCGTCGCCGGGGATGAGGCTCGGGTCCACCGTCGAGAACGCGACGAGGAGGGTCGTTACTGCGACTGCGAGGCGCATGGCCGCGAAGATAGGAGCCGCCCGACGTCCTGTCGCGGCGCAGGCCGACAACTTTCATTCACTTTCGGACAATGGCCGGCTCGCGCGGTAACAACTGTGAATCAATTTCGGACATCGGTCTGAATCCGACGTATTGTGATGCGCGGGCTCTACACATGATCACGCGCGCCCAACTCATCGACGTTCTCTTCGTCATCGTGCGTCATTCACTGGTGCTCGACATCGCCGGACCGGCGGAAGCCTTTCGTCTCGCCAACCAGCACCGCGAAGCCCGCGGACTCCCACCGCGCTTTCGTCTTGACTTCGCGGGACCGGTGGCAACCCTGCCAACGTCCGTCGGACTTTCGCTGGGCGACCTCATTCCATTGCCGGAGCAGCTCAGCACGCCGACCTGGGTCGTGGTCGTCGGTCAACCGACGGCTCACGTGGCGAATGTCTCGCCGGAGATCGCGGTCACCGCGCAATGGTTGAGGGATCGGCTGCATGACGCGCTCCTCGACCCGGACACGCCGCACCGTCTGGTGACGATCTGCTCGGGCACTCTGCTCGCCGCGCGGGCGGGACTGCTCGGCACGCGTCGCTGCACGACACATCACGAGCTGTTGCACATGCTTCGCGCGCTGGCGCCGCAGGCGCAGGTCATCGACAATCGCGTCTTCGTGGTGGATGGTCCGATCGCGTCCAGCGCGGGCATCACGGCGGGGATCGACGTCGCGCTGCATCTCATCGCCGAGGAGTGTGGGGAGGCGCTGGCGGCCAGCGTCGCCGAGGACATGGTCGTTTATCTGCGGCGCTCCCCGCGCGATACCGAGCTGTCGCCATTCCGCATGCATCGCCGCCACCTCCACCCGACGGTGCACCGCGTCCAGGATGCGATCGTCTCCGAGCCGCAGCGCGACTGGGACATGGCGTCGCTGGCCCGCGTTGGCAACGCTGCGCAGCGTCACCTGTTGCGGCTGTTCATCGACCACGCCGGCATCTCGCCGTTGCACTACCTCCGGTTGATCCGGCTGGAGCGCGCCCGCCAGTCGCTGGAACACGGCGCGACCGTCACGCGTGCCGCCGCGGTCGCCGGCTTCGGCTCCGACCTGCAGCTGCGCCGCGCGTGGAGTCGCCAGTGGGGCGGGTCGCCTCGAGATGCGGCCCGGGCGGCGGCGCCGCGCATTACACTTCCGCGGAAGGAGGAGGCATGCCGAGGATGAAGAGAATGGGATTGTTTGCCGTGAGCGCGCTCGCGCTGTTCGTGACGATGGGCGCGGCGCAAAGTCTCGATCCGGCCGTGGTCAACGCGCGCACGGTCAAGGTCACATTGGAGAACGAGCAGGTGCGCGTGTTCGAAGCCGTGCTGAAACCGGGCGACAAGGAAGCGCTGCATTCGCACCCACGCACCGTCGTCTACGTGATCGAAGGCGGCAGAATGCGAAATCACCCCGAGAATGGAACGGCCACGGAGGCCGAGCTCACCGCCGGTCAGACTCTGTATCGCGAGCCGCTCACGCACTGGGCGGAAAACATCGGCACGACCACGATGCGGTTGGTGGTCGTCGAATTGAAGTAGCCGGCACGGCCGGCTGCGCTGGTTGGCCTAGCCTTGGGCACGTGCGGTCCCTCCGAGGCTAGCTCCTGCCGCGCATGCTCCTCGACCAGCTTCTCACAATGGCAGTTTGCTGATGAAGTCCTGGGTGAACGTTGTCGAGGTACCTTGGTTCATCATCATCGGATCCGCCACGAGGATTCCCACCGTGACCGTGAACGTGGAATCCAGACTGAGGGCAACGCTTGCGCGCGTCACTTCGTTTGCCTTCAGCTGCAGGTGCTCCATCCTCGCCGGTTCGAATCCAGCGAATGTCACTTCTACGCGATAGATCCCGTCCTTCAAGGAAGCGATATTGAATGCACCGTTCGCGTCCGTCACTGCGGTGACCTCGCGCTTCCCCGCCTCATCTCGCACCGCGATCGTGACTCCGGGGAGTGGAGCCCCAGTCCAATCACGGACCACGCCGTTGAGCACCGCCGGCTGCTGAGTCGCAACTCGCTCGACTTCGAGCTTGACCCGCGATCCTCGCGGCTTTCTCCAGTTCGTGCTGCCGCACGCAAGAGACGCGAGGCTGAGCAGCGCGGCGATCAAAGAAGCCGCGACGCGCGACGCCCGCCGTCGCAAAGCTCGCAGTCCTGACGGGCAGTCGCGCGTCAGCACCGTTCCGTCGGCGCGTCGATACAGCCGGGCGCAGACTCGTCCCTCCGTCCGCGCGAGGAGCTGTCGCACCTCGTCAGCCGTCATCTCCGCGAAGTTGTAGACATTGAGGCTGCAGAGCGCGCAGTGGCGCACGCGCTCATCGCCAGCCATTCCCTCCCAGGAGGCCTCGCAGGGCGCGGCGATACGGAGTCTCTGCATTGAGATTCGAGTGTAGATCGCGATGGCGCGGGTCCGCTGTCAACGCCGGGGAAACTTAACGGAGAACCGCCCACCCAATCACAGCCTGCTACGCGGCCGTCCTCACCTTCACCCCAACGCCGGCCTTCGCACAAAGTCCGACGAGGTAGTCGAGCGAGAGCTTATCCACCTTGTTTCGCGCAATTTCAGAGATGCGTGGTTGCGCAACGCCCAGACGCTCGGCAGCCTGCGCTTGTGTGATCCCTTCCCGATCGATCCATTTGCGGAGCGCCTCTGCCAGTTCGCATCGCATAGACCGCCTCATCGAACTTTGCCACCGTCCCGATTGCACGGCTCATGGCGTCGCACCATCCGCGCGCTCGTTCAGTCGCTGCGCGAAGCCCACGTCGAAGTAGAGCGTGCGCAGCGAGCCCCGACCCTCCGGCGAACGGTGCGTCAGAATGCGCTTGCCGTCGGGCGAAGGGCTGTAGGAGTGAATCGAAGAGCCCGATGCGAGCCGGTCGAACAGCCGCTCGGGCCGTCCGGCCGAGAAGCCCCTGCTGGTGTCGACAGGCACTCGAAAGAGCGCGGTATCCGCCCGAAAGAAAATCTCGCGTCCACCGGCACTCCAGCGTGGCTCGATGCCCTGAGGCGTCGAGACTTGCCACCGCCCGTCGCCGGACGGGAACGGCCGGACGAAGACGCTCGTCTGTCCTCCTTCGTCGGAGAGATAAGCGAGCCAGCGGCCGTCGGGGGAGAGGGCAGCCTCGTTCTTGAAGAACGGCCCACCCACCAGGAGTTGCGGCGTGTGCGGGCCGGAGATCGGCAGGAGAAAGACATCCTCTCCGTCGTTCTTGTCCTTGAGGACGCTGTAGACCAGCGATCGACCGTCGCGGGTGACGTCGTTCGGCGTCATCGTGCGCGGGCCTTGGATCAGAACTTCGGCTTCGCGACTGCCATCGGCGGATTTCCAGGCGATCTGCCAGCGATTCTCATTCCGTTGCCGCGTGCGCGTTCCGTACACGATGCGCGATCCGTCGGCAGTCCAGACGGGCGCGAAGGCGAACTCACCGACGGTGAGGCGGGTCAGCGTTCCGCGCTCGAGATCAGCCACCCACACGTCCGCGATGCCGCTCTCGCCGCCGACGAGAGCGACTCGCCTACCGTCCGGCGAGAGCGACAACTCGTTGTACGGAACGGGCGGGAGGGGCACCGAGGTCTCGACGCCGCTGCGGTCCATCCAGGCGACGTGCTGAGCCGCGGTCGGGCCGCCCGGCGCCCACACGGCGTCGCCGCTGGCCGACGTCACGAACTGCACTGCCCCGGAGCCGACGTCGGTCGCCACGCCCTGAGCCACCTTCGCCGGAGCGCCGTGCACGGTGAGCTCTTTTTCGTCGAACGCGACGGAATAGAGCGAGCCCCCGCGCGCGAAGATCAGATATCCGCCCTTTGCGTAGCGCGCCTGGCTCGCGCCCTCGACCAGGATTTTCCGCTCGCCGGTCGACGGCCGCACGGCCTCGATCCGGGCGTCGTCGTAGTACTCGGTCGAAGCGTGGGTGTCGCTGGTGAACAGCACCGCGCTTCCATCCGGGAGCGCGTCCGGCCAGCGATGCGTGCGCTCGTCCCGATTTTCATCGAGCTTCGTCACCTCGGTCACCGGACCGCCGAGCTCCGAGATCCGCGACAGACTCGCAGTCGTGTTCGCAGTGAAGTAGAGGAAACCGTCGCGGCTCCAGGTCGCGCCGCGAGTCTGCCCCGACACCTGGGCGAGGCGAATCGGGGGGCCTCCTCCGACCGGGATCTTGAACAGCTGGTTGTCGCGGTAGAAGCCGATCCACTTGCCGTCCGGAGAAAAGAACGGTGTATTCGCGCGCTCGGTCTCCGGCACGATTCGCGGCGCGAAGTCGTCTCGGTTGCGCAGGAGAATCTTCGGCGTACCGCTCTCATCGTCGACTACGACCGTTGCTTGCAGCCGCCCATCCTGCGATAGCGCGAGCTGCGGATACTCCGCGATCGACAGCGTGTAACCGTCAGGGATCGCCAGGGCCCAGCGCCCGCTGACTGCCGCAACAGCCGACGGCGACCGGAGCCAGCGACCGGCAATTGCACCGGCCACGAGCGCGGCCGTCACTGCCAGCGCGAGCGGCCAGACACGCCGCGCGGGCGTTGACGGGGTCGCGTCGCGAACGTTCGACTCCGCCGCCGGCGTCTCGAGTGCGAGCCGCGCCTCGCCGATGTCGCGCAGGCGGCGGCGCGCATCGCGCTCGAGGCAGCGCTCCAGCAGACGGCGCACGGCTGGCGTTGTGTCGTGCGGCAACGCATCGAGACGGACGTCCTGACGTAGCACTGCTGCGAGTGTGTCGCTTACCGTCTCGCCAGCGAACAGCCGCCGACCCGTGAGCATCTCGAACAAGACGACGCCGAACGACCAGATGTCCGCACGCTTGTCGACCGTTTTGCCGCGCGCCTGTTCCGGCGACATGTACGCCGCGGTGCCGAGGATCATGCCGTCATTGGTCATCGGCCGCGCCATCGTCGGCGAGTTCGCCAGCGCACTGTCGCTGCTCGTCGGGTCGTCCTCAAACGCCTTGGCCAGGCCGAAGTCGAGAATCTTCACGACGCCGTCTCTCGTGATCTTCACGTTCGCCGGCTTCAGATCGCGATGAACGACGCCCTTCTCGTGCGCCGCCTCGAGGCCTTCCGCGATCTGTCGCGCGATGTCGATGGACTCGTCGATCGGAATCGCGCCGCGCGTCAACCGTTGCGCGAGGTCTTCGCCTTCGACCAGCTCGAGCACGAGAGCGAGGACTCCGTCGCTCTCTTCGAGTCCATGAATCGCCGCGATGTGCGTGTGATTGAGCGATGCCACCACCTGCGCCTCGCGCCGGAATCGCGCCACGCGTTCCTTGTCCTGCGCGAATGCGGCCGGCAACACCTTGATCGCGACGTCGCGGTTCAGCCGCGTGTCGCGTGCGCGAAAAACTTCGCCCATGCCGCCGGCGCCGATCGCCGCGGCGATCTCGTAGGATCCAATGCGGGTTCCCACGGACACGCTCACTGCGCGCCGGCCTCCTCGACCTTGCGACGCACTTCAGCGAACCAGTTCACGACTACGTCGAGCTGCGCGTGTGCCCCCGGGTTCGGATCCTCAGCAACGAGGAACCGCTTGCCGTCACGCGCGACGTCGAAGACGGCCACCCGGTGATTGTCGAAGAGCACCCTCGGCTGGCCCGCCACAAAATCGTCGCCCTTCCCGCTGACCGGCGCCGCCAGAACCTGCGGTCCACGGAGAAAGAAGATCTCGTTGCCGGCTGGGGACCAGACCGGGAAGGTTCCTCCATCGACGGAGACCTGCCACTTGCGGTCCTCGCCGGAGGCAGGGCGCACATAGATCTCCGGCCGGCCGGACTCCTCGGACTGATAGACGACCCATCGGCCGTCGGGGGAGAAGGTCGTGTTGGTGGCGACGAGAAACGACGAAGTGTGAAGGGAACGCGCCTTCACGGGCGAAGCGCCGAGGTCGTGGACCACGAGCTCGCGCAGGCCTGCGTCCGCGAAGCGAAACGCGAGCACCTGGGATCCATCCGGCGAGAACGAGAACGGATCTTCCTGATAGCTCGATGGGACGACCAGCTGCGGCACCCCGCTGTCGTCGGCGGCCTTGCTGTGAATCTGATACGACTTCCCCTGCTCGTAGCCGAAGTAGATCCGGCGCCCATCGCGCGACCAGACCGGGTTCTCCGCCCGCCGTGGGAGCGTGATTCTGGTCAGCGAGAAACGGGAGAGGTCCAGGATGGAAATGCCGTTGCCGATGTTCAGTGCGGCGCGATCTCCCTGTGGCGAGAGGGCGATGAATCCGTAATTGAGCGGCGGGAGCTTCAGGGGCTCGCCCCGGCCGTCGCGATCGACCCACGAAAGGATCGAGGAGCCTCCGATCCCGTCAGAAGGCGCGGTCACCAGAAGCCCGTTCCGAGAAACGTCCATGTGCGCGAGGCCGCGAGGATCGATGAGGACGTTACCGGCCACCTCGACCGCCGGCCCGCTGACCTCCAGAGATCGCGCGTCGAAAGCAACCGCATAGAGGCCACCGGCCCGTGCATAGACGAGGTGGCCGGTCGGCAGGTAGCGCGGAGACGTGCCTCCCTGAATCAGGACCTTGCGCTCTCCTGTCGCCAGCGTCTCAGCGACGATCGTGGCCTCGTCCCATTCGCCGCCCTTGCCGATCGCGTAGAGAAGCACCTTGCTTCCCGGCAGCAGCTCCGGCCAGCGGTGTTGCATCTCACCTTCGGCGGACCGGATCGTGGTGACGGGACGACTCGCACCGCCGGCCGCAAGGATCCGCGAGATCGGCACGTAGAGATCGGGGAGGAAGTAGATCGCTCCATCGTCGCCCCACACCGCACCGCGGAAAACGCGAACGTCCGCAAGCGCCACAGGCGCGCCGCCCGCGAGCGCGACCTTCTTCAGCTTCATGCTCGTCGCAAAGCCGATCCATTTCCCATCAGGAGAGAAGAAGGGATTCGTCGCGCCCTCGGTGCCCGGGATGGCGGACGATTCCGCGGCATGCAACGAGCGGCGCCGAAGCTCGGAGGTCGCTCCGTTCTCGACCACGTAGACGAGTTGCGAACCGTCGGGAGAGATCGCAAACGAGCGCATGTAAATGACATCGGCAACGACCAGACGTTCTGCTTTCGGGGGCACGAAGTGAAAGCGAAAGACCGGTTGCGGACCGCCGGCGCTCTCTCGTAGCGGCCAGCCGAGGAGCGCGGCGAGCGCGAGGGTCAAAAGGCCCGCGAGGCCCCAGCCGAGCCAGAACGTTCTGCCGCGACGCGCTTGCGTTGAGGGTACGGACGCGATCTCCAACGCGCCATCGCTCGCGCTCGCGAGTTCGAGGCGGGCATCCGCGATGTCATGCAGCCGGTTCTTCGGGTTGCGCTCCAGGCAACGGCGCAGGAGGCGGCGGATTGCAGACGGCGTCGACGGTGGTAACGCGTCGAGATCGGGCTCGCGTGTCAGCACTGCCGCGAGGACATCACTCACGGTCTCGCCGACAAAAAGGCGTTTGCCCGTCAGCATCTCGTACAGCACGACTCCGAACGACCAGATGTCCGCGCGCTTGTCGACCGCCTTGCCTCTCGCCTGCTCGGGCGACATGTACGCGGCGGTGCCGAGGATCATGCCGTCATGGGTCATCGGGCGCGCCATCGTCGGCGAGTTCGCGAGGCTGGCGTCGCTCGACGCCGGATCATCCTCGAACGCCTTGGCCAGGCCGAAGTCGAGGATCTTCACGACGCCGTCGCCGGTGATCTTGACGTTCGCTGGTTTGAGATCGCGATGGACGACGCCCTTCTCGTGCGCCGCCTCGAGACCTTCCGCGATCTGGCGAGCGATGTCGATGGACTCGTCGATGGGAATCGCGCCGCGCTTCAATCGCTCGGCGAGGTCTTCGCCTTCCACCAGCTCGAGCACGAGAGCGAGGACTCCGTCGCTCTCTTCGAGCCCATGAATCGTCGCGATGTGCGTGTGATTCAGCGAGGCCACCACCTGTGCCTCGCGTCGGAATCGAGCCACGCGCTCCTTGTCCAGAGCGAATGCGGCCGGCAAGACCTTGATCGCGACGTCGCGATTCAGCCGCGTGTCGCGCGCGCGGAAGACTTCACCCATGCCGCCGGCGCCGATCGCCGCAGCGATCTCGTAAGGTCCAACTCGGGAGCCTTGGCGCAGCACCATCGGGCGGAAATCTCCTCGGTGTTCACAGGATCAATCGGGACGATCGCCGCGCATTATAGAGGCGCGATCCCTAGTTGCTGGTGGACCGTCCGTGTAATCCGACCACGTTCTCGTACTTCAGCCCCAGCGCCTCCACCTTCTTCGCGAAGTCGCGCGTCGACGCGTTCTCCGGATACTCGCCGTCGTTGATCATGTCGGACTGCCAGAGGATCTTCTCCTTCGGCAGATGGACGATGAGCATGTCGCGCGCGTGCGGGTTCGGGCCGATGTTGTAGATCACGAGCGCGTGATTCGCGTCGCGGATCGTGCGCGGCTCGCTCACCATCTCGACGAGCGGCGCGCGCGGTGCGCGCTGCAGACGATCCGGCTCGAGCGAGAACGGCGCGGCGGCGATCTTCTCGAGGAACGGCTTCAACGTGGGGCCGGCGAGAATGGTCACACCGTCGGCGATGTAGGGCCGGATGCCGCCGAGGTGATCGCCGTGGTGGTGACTCTGAACGAGGTAGCGGACCGGCTTGCCCGGCGCGAGCTCTTTGATCTTCGCGAGCACCTTCTCCGACGCATCGCTCCCCACCGGCGCCTCGGCGACGAGCACGAATTCATCGAACGCGACGACGAGCACGTTGTACGACCACTGTCCGGTCGCGTTGCTGATGTTCTCGAGGAGGTACACGTCCTTCGCGAGACTTTTCACGCCGAAGTTCTCGCGATACGACCAATCGCCTTTCGCGTAGCCCTCCGGCAACGCGAGCTCGCTCGCGTCGAACGTAGCGTCGGCGCGAGCGTTCTCGTATCGATAGACGTTCTCGATCCCGCCGTGCACGGAGTTGCGCGAGCGGACGCGTACGACCGACGGCAGCATCAGCGCGCCGGTGCGTTTGTAGTGTTCGTAGAGCGTCTCGCGCACGCCGTCGCCGAAGATTCCGTGCGGCCCTACCTGCTCGACGCGGCGCAGCAGGCCGCTCTCGCGATCGAGCTCCAGCGCCATCACCTGCCCGTTCGACGTCGCGAACGAGACGATGCCGTCGCCGAAAGAGCGGACCGACGCGCGATTCTGCAGCGCCTGTTGAATGAGACGATGCGGAAGAAAGCGATTGAGCACCGGCGGCTCGGACGTGATCTCGCGACACGCCTTGATCTCGGGAGTGAGCACGTAGCCCTTGCCGCCGTCGAGGAGGATGACGTCGGTGAAGTGGAAGTCACCCGCAATCGCCGAGCGCGTCTCCGCGCGCACCCGCTTCGCGGCCTGATCGATCTTCACGTCGATCGCGAACGGATAGGTCTCGAACGGCGCGAGCGGCGTGAGGGACTGTGATTCGTTGATGACGTCACCGCGGATCGCCAGCGACAGCTTCATCCCCGCTTCGCTCCCATGCGCGTCCGACGCACGCTCCAGCGCTCGCAATCCTTCGCGATTCGAGGTGAGCGGATCGGCGGTGAGGGTGGCGAGGAGCGCGAGGAGGGGAAGCATGCGCAAGGATAGACGCTCAGTTCCGCCGACGTTCATTCTTCAATCGCGCGAGCGACGCCATCTCCAGACTTCCGACGTACAGAAACTCCGCCGTCTCCGTCGCGCCCGTCGTCAATCGATAGCTTCCCGCGGGATCCTGCAGGCTCGCGAGCACGCGGCCGTCGCGATCGAAGGCGACGACGTGTCCGTACGCGACCGCCTTCGGCCGGATGATCTTCGGCAGACGCTGCACCACTTTGCGCAGGCGCGGCATCGACGACAGCGCGTCGAGGAGTTGATTGCGCGGCGATGCGAATCCCACCCAGAAGCGGCCATCGAGACCGGTGCTGAGATTGTCGGGAAATCCCGGCAGGTTCTCGAGCAACGTTTCCGTGCGGCCACGCTTCGGTCCCGCGAGCCAGTGGCGTAGAACGCGATAGCTGCCTGTCTCCGCGACGAGCACGAAACTGCTGTCGTGCGCGATCGCTACGCCGTTCGCGAAGTTCAGTCCCGTGAGGACCGTGCTCGTCTTCTTCGTCCGCGGGTCGTACACGAGCAGGCGGCCATGACCGCCGTGCTCGAGGATGTCGAGCAGACTCGCCTCGTACGAACCGTGCCACGCACGCGCGCCGAACTTCGTCGACGAGTCGGTGAAGTAGACACGCCCGTCCGGTGCGACGTCGACGCTGTTCGCGTACGCGATTTCCGGCGCAAGCGCGATCACCTCGCCATTCGGCATGACGCGCAGCAGACCGCGAAATGCATCCGCCACGAGCAGACTCCCGTCGCGATCGAAACGCAGTCCCAGCGGGCGTCCGCCGGTCGAGACCCAGTTCTCGGCGCGCGAATCCACAACACGGACGATGCGACCCTCCTTCGTGCCTGCGTAGACGCCGCCGTGCGCGTCGACCGCGATGGTCTCGGGTCCGTGATTGTCGCCGAGCGAGATCGTCTCGAGATCGCGCAGCCGTTCATTCGGCGCGAACGGACCGACGAAGCCCTGCGCCTTCGGAGCCCGCCACGCGACCGGATCGACGGGCACCGGCCAAGCCGCGAGATAGGTCGCGATCGCGGCGATCACGATCGCAGCGGTCCGGGAGGCGCGTCTCATGTCGCGGAAAGATTACTGGAGTGCCGTGGCGCCGGCCACCGCTCTGAGGCCGGAGTGGGGAATGCAAATGCGACACGGCGAAAGCCCGCGCTCGGCGCCGGCAAGCGCGTTCATCACGGGCACGCGATCGCGCACGCGCTGCATCGCCTTGCACGAGTCGCGGTGATAGCGCGTGCCGGTGCGGCTGGCAACGAACTCGTTGCGCGCAAACGCTCGCAGCTCGTCGAGCGCGACCGACGCGAGGATCGGCTCCACGCCCGGCGGCTCGCGGTCGACGAAAGTCCACCGGCCCGCGGACCACGACCCGAGCTCCGCGACCTCGTCTTCGATCTTCTCGCGCAACGCGTTCGCCACGTCCGTCTCGCGCAGGATGTCGAGGACCACCAGCGCGCGTCCGATCGCGACGTTCGTCGCGGACGCCATCTCCACGGCCTGGTTCCGTTGCGCATCGGTGATCGCGCCGCGGCGCACGAGCCGGTCGCCGATCGACTGCGACGGATCGTTCGATGCAACGGAGGCAATGCGTCCGTCCTCGAGCTGAATCGATTTCTGCTGCGCGCCGGAGACGAACAGCAGGAGCCCGCTCCGTCCGCTGCGCGACACCGCTTCGACGATGCCGAGCGCTCCGCGTTCATCGATCGCCGCCCAGTGCACATCGGGCGCCGCCGGCGCCTCGGCGGAAGCGAGCCGCTCGCGCAGCGCAAGGACTTCCCGCTCCAGTTCTGCGCGCCGCGCGCTCTCCGCCTTCAGCTTCGCCTTCAGGCCGTCCGCGACTCGCGTCATCATCGCGCCGGACGCGCGCTCGCGGTCGAGCTCTTCGCGGAAAAGATCGGTCAGCGCCTCGGGCTTCGCCGCGTTCACCGGGTGGATTACTTCGACGAAGCCGCGCAGCACGCCGTCCGGCGCGAACGGCATGAGCGAGACCTTGACCCACAGCTCGCGGCCTCCGCGGACCCGCCGGAAATCCTCCGTCTCGAACAACTGCTTCTCCTCGGCGATTCGCAGATCGTCGATCGCCGCGTCCGACCAGTTGTCGCCGTCGCGATAGAGCATGCGGCGGTTGCGTCCGATGATCTCCTCGCGCGAGTAGCCGAATATCTGCTCCGCGCCGCGGTTCCAGCCGAGGATCGTGCCGCGGGGATCGCAGCGGATGACGGCGGTCTCGGCGAGGGATTCGAGGATCTGATGGCTGAGGCCATCGGCCGTGCGGCCGCTCTCCTCTTTGGACTGCGGCTTTTCGATCGTGTAGACGATCGCATCGCGCATGCCGGCGCGATTACGCACGACCGTCGCGGTCATGACGACCTCGCGGTACTTCCCCTGCTTGTCGAGCGTGCGTTTCTCGATGCGATAGCTCTGCACTTCGCCCGAGTGGAGCCGCTTGAGCAACGCGTTCTCGCGCTGCACGTCCGTCCGATGCGTGATCTCGTGCAGCGAGACGCGCGACAGCTCCTGCCGCGTGTATCCGAGGATTTCCGCGGCGGCGTCGTTGAAGACGAGCCAGCGGCCATCGAGTCCGCACAGAGCGAGACCCACCGGGACCGCTGCAAATGCAGCGCGCAGCCGCTCGTCGCGCGAGGTCGCGCCTTCGCTCGGCCGAACATCGGGGCGCGCAGACAGCCGTTGGAACAGATCGAACATCATGGACCGCGTTCGAAGTTAGACGCCGTTCGTCAACCAGCGGCGAGGAAGGACGTGAAGAAGACGTGATTTCACGCTTCAGCGCGCTTCGATGAGGCCTCGCTCCCACTGAAGGCGGTAAGCTTCGCACTTCGCATGAAATCCGACACCGCCCTCGAGCGCGTCCGCAAGATCTGCCTCGCGCTGCCGGACACGGAAGAGAAGATCGCCTGGGGCGCGCCGACGTTTCGGGTCGGCGGTCGCCTGTTTGCGATGTTCGCCAATGATCATCACGGCGACGGACGCAGCGCGCTCTGGTGCAACGCGCCCGAGGGGGCGCAGCACGATCTCGTTGCTTCGGACGAGACGCACTTCTTTGTTCCGCCCTACGTCGGCGTGGGCGGATGGGTCGGGATGCGCCTCGACAAGAAGCTGAGCGAGAAGACCATCGCCGCGGTGATCGTGCAGGCGTACGAGACGACGGCGGCGAAGCTGAAGGCGAAGAAGAAGCGGCGCGTTTAGGAACTCCTTAAGGTCTCCGGACCGCGCGCGAGCTCTCCTCCACTTCTTTTCCGAAGAACATAAGAAACACTTAGCAACCCCGCGTTCCTCCTCGACCCACATTGCGGATCGAAAGTTGGAGGAAGCAATGAACACCCGTCAGCGAATCACCGTAGTCATCATCATGATCGCCAGCCTGGCGCTGGCCGGCACGATCACGGCCACGGCCGCGAAGTCCTCGGCCAAAGCCGCGCAGGAAGTCAAAGCTCAGCAAGCCGCGCAAGCGAAGATCAAGCGCGGCCAGTATCTCGTCACCATCGGCGGCTGTAACGACTGCCACACGCCTTTCAAGTTGGGCCCGAACGGTCCCGAGCCGGACATGTCGCGCGCACTCTCCGGCCATCCCCAGGATTTCGTCATGCCCGAGCCGCCGAAGATGGCCGACGGAAAGTGGATCTGGGCCGGCGCCGCGACGAACACCGCCTTCGCCGGACCGTGGGGCGTGAGCTTCGCGAGGAACCTGACGCCGGAGCGCCTCACCGGCATCGGCATCTGGGACGAGGCGATGTTCGTCAAGACCATCCGCACCGGCAGGCACTGGGGCGTGGGACGCCCGATCCTCCCGCCGATGCCCTGGTTCAACTACCGCCACGCGACGGACGAAGACCTCGGAGCGATCTACGCGTACCTGCGCACGCTGAAGCCGATCAGGAACGAAGTTCCGGAGGCGATCATCGCGCCAATGATCTAGGAGTGCGGCGACGGCGAGTCGCCGCTCTGGTACGTCCGCAGCGCTGCCCGCCCGGCCTACCAGAGCGGTGGCTCCCGCCGCCCACCGCCCTCGCCACCGCACTCCTAGACCTTCTTCAGTTCATCATCCAGAAACCGGAGCGCGTTCTCGAGCGCGGTGCGATGCACGGGAGTTCGCGCCGCCTCGAGCTCGCGCGCCACACGGACCCGCGAGAGCTCGAGGCTCTCGCGTTTCTGTCTGCGCACGATCTCGTCGGCCGACTCCCTCGGCTTCGTCCGAACGAACGTCTCGGTCTGCTGCGATTCGACTGACTTGCTTTCCCATCCGCGAGCCATGCGGGAATTGTGATGCAAGTCCGTAACCCTCGCCTTAGGCGCGGTTCACTATCATCTGCGGCGGCCAATAAGGAGTCTCCATGCGCAAAGCCGCGCTCGTCGTCCTCGGTTTCGTGCTGTCCGCCACCACCCTTGCCGCGCAAACGGCGGACGAGATCATCGCGAAGTACATCCGCCAGTCCGGAGGCATGGAGCGCATCCAGGCCGTCCATACGCTTCGCCGCACCGGCACCTTCCGAGGGGGCGGCGGGTTCGAGGCGAAGACCCTCGATGAGAACAAGCGCCCGAACCGCGTCCGCCAGGAGTTCTTCTTCCAGGGCATGACCGGCGTCAACGCGTGGGACGGCTCGACCGGTTGGAAGATCGAGCCGTGGGGCGGCAAGAAGGACGTCGAAACGCTCAGCGAGGACGAGACCAAATCCATCACCGCCGACGCCGACTTCGACGGCCCTCTCGTCAACTACAAAGAGAAGGGCAACAAAGTCGAGGCCATGGGCACCGAGCCCGTCGAAGGGACCGATGCCCACAAGCTCAAGGTGACTCTCGCCAACGGCGAAGTGCGCTACTACTTCATGGATCCCGACTACTTCGTCCCGATCAAAGTCGAGACGCGGCGCGTCCTCCGCGGCGCGGAGCGCGAGTACGAGACCACGTTCGGTGACTACAAATCCGTCAACGGCTGGTACCTCCCTCATTCCATCGAGTCCGGCGTGAAGGGCAGTCCGTTCCGGCAGTCGGTCACGTACGAGAAGATCGAGGCCAACGTGCCCGTGTCGAACGCGCGCTTCGCGAAGCCGGGCATGCAGGCACCGCCCGATGAGCCGATGCCCGCGGCACCCGCGGTCGCTGCATCCGAGGCGCCCGCGCCGGCGCCGAGCACTTCCGCGGTGAAGATCGACTCCGACACCATCTCCGGCCTCGGCGCGCGCAACATCGGCAGCGCGACGATGAGCGGACGCATCTCCGCGCTCGACGCAACCCGCGAGAACGGCCGCCTGACGATCTACGTCGGCTCCGCGAGCGGCGGCGTCTGGAAGTCCGTCAATGGCGGCACGACGTTCAAGGCCGTCTTCGACAAACAGCCGGTGCAGTCGATCGGCGCGATCGCCATCGATCCGAAGAATCCGAAAACCATCTGGGCCGGCACCGGCGAGTCATGGACGCGCAACAGCGTCTCCATCGGAGACGGCGTCTACAAATCAACCGACGGCGGCGACAACTGGACGAACGTCGGCCTGAAGGAATCGGAGCGCATCACGAAGATCGCCATCGATCCGACCGACTCGAACACCGTGTACGTCTGCGCGCCGGGCAAACTCTGGAGCGACTCCGACGAGCGCGGCGTCTTCAAGACCACCGACGGCGGCAAGACCTGGACGAAGGCGCTGAAGGGCGCAAACCTCTCGACCGGCTGTTCGATGCTGTCCCTCGATCCGAAAAATCCGAAGACGATCTACGCGGGCATGTGGGACTTCCGCCGCAAGGGATGGACGTTCCGTTCCGGCGGCGACGGTCCGAACGCGCCGAGCGGCAGCAGCCTCCACAAATCAACGGACGGCGGCGCGACGTGGACCGAGCTCGACTCCAAGTCCGCGCCCGGATTGCCTTCGAAGCCGTGGGGACGCGTCGCAGTCACCGTCGCGCCGTCGAACCCGAACGTCGTTTACGCATTCGTCGAAGCGGAGCCGCCGAAAAACGCCCTCTATCGCTCCGCGGACGGCGGCAAGACCTGGGAAGCGCGCGACCGCGGACAGATGATGGTCTGGCGTCCGTTCTATTTCGCCAATCTCATCGTCGATCCGAAGGACGAGAACAAGATCTACAAGCCCGACCTGTCGCTGGTGGCGTCGAATGACGGCGGCAAGACCTTCAGCAACATCAATGGCGGCACGCACGGCGATCACCACGACGTCTGGATCGATCCGCAGAATACGGATCACCTGATCACCGGCGACGACGGAGGTCTCTGGTACTCGTACGACGCGGGCAATCGGTGGTGGAAGGCCGAGAACCTGCCGGTCTCGCAGTTCTACCACGTGAGCGTCGACAACGATCAGCCGTACCACGTCTACGGAGGCCTGCAGGACAACAGCTCCTGGGTCGGCGACTCCGAATACCCCGGCGGCATCACCAACAGCCGCTGGGAGAACATGTTCTACGGCGACGGCTTCTGGATGTTCGTCGATCCGAGCGATCCCGATTACATCTACGCCGAGTACCAGGGCGGCAACATCGGCCGCGTCAATCGCAAGACGCACGAGATCCGCAACGTGCAGCCGCTGCCTCATTACAAGGAAGGGAAGCTGCGCTTCAACTGGAACTCCCCCATGCATGTCTCGAAGAGCGGCGCGGTCTACCTCGGCGCGCAGTTCCTGTTCCGCACGAAGGACCAGGGTCAGATGTGGGAGCGCATCTCGCCCGATCTCACGACGAACGACCCGAGCAAGCAGAAGCAGGAGCTGTCCGGCGGCGTGACGGTCGACAACTCCGCGGCCGAGATGCACACGACGATCTACGCGGTCGCCGAGTCGCCGCGGAACGCGGACGTGATCTGGGCCGGAACCGACGACGGGAACGTGCAGGTCACGCGCGACGGCGGCAAGTCGTGGACGAACACCGCCGCGAACATCACCGGCCTGCCGAAGACCGCTTGGATCTCGTACGTCGATGCCGGCCACTTCGACGAGGGCACGGCGTACATCACCGTCGACACGCACACGTCCGGCGACATGCGCCCGTACGCGTATCGCACAACGGACTTCGGGAAAACATGGACGTCGCTCATCGCGGCGGATGCGGGCGTCCGCGGTTACGCGCACGTGATCCGCGAAGACCTCGTGAACCGCGACCTGCTCTTCCTCGGCACGGAGCTCGGCCTGTGGATCTCGCTCGACGGAGGCAAGCAGTGGGCGCAGTACAAGGGCGGCGATCTGCCGAACGTGGCCGTGCGCGATCTGGCCATCCAGACACGCGAGAACGACCTCGTCCTCGCCACGCACGGCCGCGGGATCTGGATCATCGACGACATCACTCCGCTGCGCGCGCTGACGCCGGACGTGCTGCAGAAGGACATCGCCTTCGTCGGCTCGACGCAGGCCGTGCAACGGCTGGAAGCAGGCGGCGGCTGGTCGAACGGCGACGCTGTGTTCACCGGTGCGAATCCTCCGGGGGACGCGGTGATCACGTATTACCAGAAGCGGCGGCACATCTTCGGCGATCTGAAGATCGACGTCGCGGACGCGGACGGCAAGACCATCGGCACGATCCCGAGCAGCAAACGCCGCGGCCTGAATCGCGTGGCCTGGTCGATGCGCACACCCGCGCCGCAGGTACCGTCCGCCGCGAGCGCGGCGTTCGGCGCGGCCGTCGGCCCGCGCGTGCTGCCCGGCATGTACACCGTCAACGTGACCAAAGATCGCAACACCTTCACGTCACGTCTCGAGTTGACGCAGGACCCGCGCACGAAGCATTCGATGGACGACCGGCGCGCGCAGCTCGCGCTGGCCACGAAGCTGCACGCGCAACTCGGCGAGATGACCCGCGCGGTGGAGCGCATCAATTCCGTACGCCTCGGACTCGACGACCGCGCGACGAAGCTCGGCAGCGACGCTCTCGCGAAGAAGCTGCGCAGCGCGTCGGCGAGCGTCGACGACATCCGCAGACGCGTCGTCGCGACGAAGGAAGGCGGCATGATCACGGGCGAAGAGCGGCTCCGCGAATTTCTCGCCGATCTGTACGGCGCGGTCAACGGCTACGAAGGCCGGCCGTCGCAGGAACAGACCGAACGCGCGGATGCGCTCGCGCGCGAGATGGCCGACGTCGTGCGCGACTTCGACGCGTGGACCGCGAAGGAGCTCCCCGCGATCAATGCCGCTCTGGCAAAGAAGAAACTCGATCCTGTGATGTAGGGCGTGGCTTCAGCCCGCCCCTCCGTGGCACGTGCGCCCGGGGAGGCGGGCTGAAGCCCGCCCTACGTTCTACAATCGAATCGCATGCGCCGCGAAGCCACCGCCGTCATCGAACGCCCATGCTCGGAGATGTGGCCGAGGACGACGGTGCTTCGCGGTCGCGGGAACGTGTACGCCGCGAGCGGTCCCGCGGACGCGGTGTCGCTCAAGGCCGTCACCGCGGGCTCCGCGACGTGGTCCGCACACGGACGACGCTTCGTGCTGACGGAGCGGATGCATCTGCTGCTCAACGCGGGCGACTACAGCGTCGAGATCGATACACCGGCCGAGGAGAGCGCGACCCTCTGCATTTTCTTCGAGCGCGGGTTTCTCGAGGACGTTGCCTCGCACGCGCTCGACGAGAACGAGCGGCCGCGCGAATGGCATGAGTGCATCGAGCCGTGGAACGCGCGCGTCTGGCCGCTGCTCTCGCGACTCGATCAAAGCTCCGCATCCGAAGACCTCGTCGTCGCGATCGGCGAGTCGCTCGTGCCATGGCGTCGCACGCTG
>Ga0075421_100000056_pt1 | contig 82295 bp, 76 predicted proteins | sample SoiMetdeltSBSDD5_FD_75292 | JGI IMG/M metagenome (GOLD analysis project Ga0075421, IMG submission 75292) | Bulk soil microbial communities from a Populus tree surrounding site in Tennessee, USA - Soil MetaG P. deltoides SBSDD5 | ecosystem: Environmental > Terrestrial > Soil > Tree plantation... | reverse complement strand
GGGGGCCGGGACCGAGGTGCTGGTTGGTGCGGGGGAACTGTTCGTCATGCTGAAATGCTCCTCTGCCCTCTACAGTAAATTATAGGCGGGAATTGTCTCAGTCATTGTGACACAGAGGGCTTGAAGATTTCGGGATCAATGAAAACTTCTCCATCCATGATTCTGACGACAGTTCTTAGCTGTTCCAAGGCGCATTTGCCCGATGACATCCAGTCATTTTTTATTTTTAGTTGTGTGGAGCCGTATTTCCGCCATAATCTTTCTGCTTGTTGCTTTAGCCCCCTAGAAGATTCCTGTTCTGCTGGCAAGGCTTCAGCCAGTCTGGACAAAGTCTGAGTAACGCCTAGAACATTCGCAACCATATATCCAGTCTGGGTCTGTTCGGGGCGCTCAATATGTAACAGGTCTAAATTCAAATCATCCGTCAAATGATCCCAGTCTTTATACCAGTTAGCTTCTCTTATCTTTTCAAGAATAAACACAGATGCGTCAAAGGCAATTTGGTCTCGGATTTCTTTTGAGCCTTCAATGTGCTTCTGAATTTGTGATCCTAATTTCCGAATAGCATCTTGCAGACTAAATAGCTCTTTGCGTATTTCATCGCAATTGGTTAGCCACGCCCGCAAATGCATTTCCCAAATGTTATCTGCTTCTTTGGCATACCTTTGGGACTGCGGATCGCTTTCCGGAAAGTTTGCAAACCTTCTCGTTGCTAAAAGCAAATTGATACCTGTTTTACCTGACACGGTAGCATATTGTTGGCCTAGCAAGACAACCCATTGTTTGGTATCAGTCATTGTCTCTCCTTAGTATGAGCAAATGCGATAAAGCTAGCTAATTCTAATTACTTACTCTCTCGCTTCGCCCGATACACCATATTCATATACCGATTACCTCGCTCTAACTCCTCCAGCATTTGCGCCAGGCGCTTTTCTTGCGTCTCCTGGCGTTTGGCGCGCGTGATCCAGCCAATGTAATCATTTTGCTGATACGCCGAGCGGTTGCGATAAGCCTCCATGAGCTTTTCTTTGAGAAGCGCTTGTCTGATAAATGTTGGCATTTTGTAGCGAGGGCGTTTGAGACGTGTAGGCTGTGATTGGCTCATCATTCCTCCTTGGCTCGGCTTCAGCCTGCGCAACAGGTTTCGGAAACGTAGGCGTCGGATTCGATCCGATGCCGTCGGCGGCCATAAAGCGCCATCGGATAAAATCCGACGGCTAGCAAGCAGCAAACCCGCTACGCGGGTTCTTTCATGTAAAAAATACCCTCAGCGACCAAAGTCGCCGAGGGCTATGTTACAACCTTTTTGTGCCCCCCTGCAATGCATCCACTGTGCTCAGGACACCCCCTCTCCTGGCGACAGTTTTACCGTCGCCAGGAGAGGGGGACGAGGGGTGAGGTCAATCCGCCTCCAGTACCCGCTCCAATTGCCACGTGTCGCGCGCCGCGTCTTGCGTCAGATCGAACACCGCGGCTTCCGTCCGGACGCGAAAGTGATGTTGTTCGACTCGCCCGCGCCAGTTGCGCCGCACTTCCGTCCGGCAGGATTCCACGGCGCGCACATCATGCCGTTGGCCGCGCCAGACGAAGACTTTGGGAAAGAAGCCGTGCTGCTTGGCCGGGACGGCAATCGGCTCGTTGACTCGGTGGGAACGCGCGCTTAACGCTGCCATAGGACCTCCTGCGGTGGCTCCGGTTCGTCGAGCGAAACTTCCGCGCCGCCAATTACGGTAAACCGCCGCGCTGGTAGCGCGGGATAGGTCGCTGGCGGATACCCGGCGAAATTCTGATAGGCAGCCGGAGTGGGCATCGGTTGAGCGGGCTGTTGCATGACGATGATGCGCGGTTCCGCCTGTTGGGCGGTGCGCGGCGCTTCCGGCGCGGTGCGCGGCATCGTCGTCCGCGTAGCGAACCAGACAACGATCAGGCTGGTAGGAATACTCGCAGCCACACCCGCGATTACGCCGACCATGACCGCCATGGCTTCCGAAGATAACCGCTGCCCGACGATGACCGCCAAGGTAATGGCAAAGGCCAGCCCAAACAGCGTCCCTAAGTAACGAGCTTTCATTTTGACCTCCTAACTTACACTTTGCTGTGCTTTCTTCTTTTTGTGGCCGTTATTAGATTCAGTGCCGGTGATTGGCTCGTTAACGCCAATCCAGAAATGGTTGACCAGCACCGTTCGGGCGGAGCGCAGTTGAACGCCGCCCGCAGCGCCGATCTTGTCCTCCAACATGCTCGGGTGCAGGTAACACACTGTCGGCGCGACGCCATACTTGGTTTGATAATATTGCGCCGCGCGCGCTACTTTCTCATCCAGCTTGCGTTTTGTATCGTCGTCGTACCACAACATGCCAATGTCCATAGTCACCTCGTAGCGTTTTTCATCACGGTTTTTTATCACGAATGTCACGAATTTTTCGAATAGCACGAATGATGAAATATTTAAATCATTCGCGTCATTCGCGCGAAGTCGAAGCCTTCGGCCTTCAGGGTGCGCATTTGTGACATTCGTGATTAAATCCTCTCTGATCTAAATGATTACCAAGTAGACACGAGCTGTGCCCAATCTTTCGTCGGGATCCACGCGGCCTGGAAGCGGACGACTTGTCCCGAAGCGACCGCGAGGAAGTCTCCGTGCCCGAGCAGTTTTTCCGCGCCCGTCCCGGAGACGCCGGCGGCGACGCGCGCATCGTCCGTGCTGCCGACTCGACCGACGAGCCTGACCGGGAAGTTAGCCTTGAGCATTGGCCCGAGCGCCGCGGACGAGGGTTTTTGCGCCCCGGCGATGAGATGCAGCCCGGCCTCGCGTCCGCGTTGCGCGATGCGCGTCAACGCCATTTCCACTTGTTTGCCGCCCGCGGCCAGGACATCCAGCAGTTCATCCACCGCGATGACGATGTGCGGCGAAGAAATATTTTCCTGATCGCGGCGTTCCATCTCGACGATGAGTTTTTCCAGCAGCGCCAGCGTCGAGGCCGCGTCCGAGGCCACTTGATCAATCAAATGCGGCAGACCGGCCAAGGGCATGAAGCCCCGGCTCTTGGGATCAATCAACGCGATTTGCAGCTTGGATTGGCGATTGGTCAGCGCCAGCGAAACGATCATCGTCCGCATCAACTCCGTCTTTCCCGAGCCGGTCATACCGGCCACAAGCACATGCGCCACATCCGCGGCCGGAAGGCGCATCAGTAATGGGCGACCATCCTCCGCCAAACCCAGGCAAGTGCTCAACAGCGGGAGGGTGGAGATGCTCTTCAACAGCGGGAACAAGCGGACGGGTTCCGCATCCGGTCGGGGCATCTCTAACGCTAACGATTCACCCTCACGCGCCACGCGAATGTCCTGCGCCCCGAGCGCCAGCGCGAGTTCCTCAGACAGATTCCGCACCGTGGAAATCTTCGCGCCGAAGGCCGGCGTGAGCAGGAAACGAATCCAGCGCGGCGAAATGGCGCCGCCGTGGACGCGCACCGGAACGCGATGGGAGGCCAGCACCCGCTCGATGCGGTCGGCCTGAAAATTTAAATACTCGCGCGTGTGCGGCGTCTGTGGCGGCTGAGACACGTTGAGGAACATGATCGTTTATCCGATTACTTATTCGTTCTCCCGGTCCAATGTCTGCCAATCAACCAGCAATGTCCAAATGGATCCTCAATGCGCCCCATCCGTGGGCCAACCTGCTCCTCGGTGACCGGCGAGATTTCCTGCGCGCCGGCTTTCACGGCTTGCGCCTGCATCGCATCCGGATCGGCGACCAACAGGTCAATGCGCACCGACGTCCCGCCCAGCGTGGTTGGGCTGAAGTTGCCATAGGGCGCTGATTCGTCGGCGACGAAGAACCGCGCGCCCTGAATGGACATCTCGGCAAAGATGGAGCCGTCCGGCGCTTCCGCGCGAAAGAGTTCAATGGCGCCGAAGGCGTTTTTGTAAAACTCGACAGCGGCTTTTCCGCCCCGAACCAGCAGATTAGGGATGACAGCGGTGGAGCGCGCTTGATCGTTTTCCATCCGCAGACTCGCCTCCGTTACCGATAGAAAGTTCACCCCTCCGCTCCGGTAAGCGGTTAGCGCGCTACTCCACTGGCTTTTTTGAGCGGCAGTTGACGTGCTTTTGGGCATGAGAGCGCTCAGCCCCAAAGTTTGCGCTGAGAATGGGGTGAGGGAAAAGGCTGGCGCGCGGGGTAGTCAATCGAACTTTTGTTCTAGTATTATATAGAACAAAAGTTAAATGTCAATTGCGATTTTATGTTTTGGGGAATGATTAAAGGGGGCTAAGATCGTACACGGATTGCGCGGATGACCACCGATTTCACGGATTTTTTAATTTTAGTTTCCGTGGTATCCCGCTTTTTCCGTGTCATCCGTGTACGGGTTTGTAAGTTAGAAGAACCGCATTACTCTTTCATCACCGCCGCTTCTTCCGGCGAGTCTTCCTCTACTTTCCAGACTTTGGAGGCCTTGTCAATAAACAGGACCCCGTCGAGGTGGTCAATCTCGTGCTGGAAGATGCGCGCCAGCCAGCCGTGGGCTTTGATCTTGACTTGCTTCCCTTTGCGGTTGAGGGCCTTTATCGTGACCCCCTGGTGCCGCAGCACATCCCCGGCATAACCTGGAAGTGAGAGACAGCCCTCCGTCCCGTTCACCAGCTCCTCGGAACGGTCGGTGATTTCCGGGTTCACGATCACGTACAACTTCGGCTGGGGCGGTTCGGTCTCGGGCGGGGCGTCCTCGGGCAGCGGCTCGGCAAATTCGATCACCGCAATCCGCTGACTGACGGCAACCTGCGGCGCGGCGAGTCCCACGCCGGGCGCCTCCCGCATCGTCTCAATCATGTCGGTGATTAACTGCTGAATGGCGGGCGTGTTTGGATCGCCGACCGCCTTGGCTTTCTTGCGCAGGGTGGGATTATCCGGCCCGATGATTGTTCGGAGAGGCATACAGGGTTACTGAGGCGGCTTCTGGTTTTGATTGTCTTCGGCGATGACGGTGTGATAAACGCCTAACCAGTCGGCGATCTCGTCGCGTTTCTTGGCCGCTTCGACCTGGGCGTTGCGAGCGTTGCGGGCTTCCATCCGGCGGTAGATGTCGTTCTGCACGCCCACCGGGTCATAGACGCCTTCAAAGCGAAAATCGGTGCCGCCGACCTGCGCCACCACGTTCCCAAAGTTGAGCGCCATGCCCAGCAGCCCGGGCCGTTCATACTTCAGGCTGAGGATGTTTCCTAGCGGCGCAGCCTTGCGGACTTCCGCTCCGAGCGGTTTTTTGCTCACATCCACAATCTGCTCCGGCGTTACCTGATAAATGTCGTTCTTCCAGTCTTGAAATTCGTACAACCACCACAGGGCAAAGGGGATGAACAACACCAGCGACACCAAAACTACCATCTCTAGCGGGATCGCCTCCGGCAGCAGCCCGCCCAACTTGACTCCAATCAGTCCCAGCGCGGCCAAGATAAATAAAGACGGCTGCCAAATCGCTTGCAGCAGAATATACCAGTGCTTGCGATACGTGACGCTCTCGCCCTGCTCGAAGCGCAACCTAAAGGAAAAATATTCCGCCAACTGCTCCCCCAGCGGCGTGCGTTTAACGACGGTCGGCGCGGGCGGCTTCTCTGATTGGGGCGAGGCGGGGGGAGGGGGATGGATGCGGCGTCTCAACGCCTGCTTCATCGCTTCATACTCCGCTTCGCGTTCGCGGGTCTTGGTGCGATTCCAGTGTTCCTCGATCAGCGCCGCCAGCGCCTGCGGGTTGGCGACCGATTTCATGGTGATCGGCCCGGAGAAGGTGCGCACAATGACATCGCCCAGGCCGAAGGTGCGCTGCCCGACGTCCGCCGTTTGCACGTTGACCGAGAGCACCGAGCCGAGCGGCGCTTCCTGCCGGCTGTCATAGATGCCGACGATTTTTTCTAGATAGACGACCCGCCGATTGGTGACGATGTAGTAATCATTGCTCCAATCCACCGACTCCCACACGATCCAGCCCACCAACGGCGGCCCGGTCAGAAGAAGTGCGAGCAAGGCAAACTGGAGATTAAATAACGCCAGGCTGATGACGATGGCCAGCGCCACGATGGCGAGCAAGCCGGGGATGATCAATTTTTGATACAGCAAAATCTGATGCCGGCGCGCGATGAGGTAGACGACTTCCGTGGGGCCGAGCCAGTTTAGGTTGAGCGTCCGGTACATGCTCCGAGTTTCGGCGGAGACCGCTAAGTTGGGCTTGATCTGGGGATGACGCCGGAGCAGGTTGTCAAAGTCTTCCTTGCTCAGCCGGAGCACCTCGGTTTCACCCTCGGCCTTGATGGTCGCCGAGCGCCGCCGCCCATACAACAGCGCCGCCTCGCCAAAGTAATCGCCGGCGACCAGCGTGGCGATAGGCTGCTGCTCCCCGCGCGGCCCACGTCGGCTAACTTTGACTTGACCACGATTGATCAGGTAAAAGTGCTGGCCCTCCTCGCCCTCCTCGAAGATGACATCGCCGGCCTTATAGGTCCGAGGCTGAAGTTCCTTGGCGAACTCCAAAACCTGGTCGTCCTTGAGACCCTTGAACAGGTGGATGCGCTTCAAGCGCGGAACATAGTCTGCGGCTTCCATCGCTAAAATTCTAGCACAAATCTTGGAAGAGTATCATCCTGTATCCCGGCTCGATTTATAATGCTTACGAAAACTTGGAACCACGGATTACACCGATTGCACGGATTTTTTAAGGTTTTCCAAATCAGTGTAATCCGTGTAATCTGTGGTTGCTTATACCTTGTGGCATGAATACGCTGGATAAACTGAATCGAACCATCCTCACCTGCCAACATTGCCCGCGCCTCGTCGCGCATTGTCAGCAAGTGGCCCGCGAGAAGCGCCGCGCTTTTCGGGATGAGATGTATTGGGGCAAGCCCGTGCCCGCCGTTGGCGATCCGTTAGCGCGCGTGCTGCTGGTTGGGTTAGCGCCCGGCGCGCACGGCGCGAACCGCACCGGCCGCATGTTCACCGGCGACGGCTCCGGCGATTTTCTCACGCCCGCGCTATACCGCGCCGGTTTTGCCAATCAACCGACTTCCACGCACGTCGGCGATGGATTGCAACTGAAGGACTTGTACATCATCGCTACAGCGCACTGCGCGCCGCCGGATAACAAACCGACTCCGCAAGAGATCGCCAACTGCCGCCCATATTTCATTCAGCATCTCAAACTGCTCAAGTATTTGCGCGTGATTGTTGCGCTGGGCAAAATCGCGTTCGATGGCGTCTTGGCTACATTGGATGAAATTGGCGTCGCCATCCCCTCGCCGCGACCGACTTTCGCCCACGGCGCGCAATACGATTTGGGCAAATACATTTTGATCACCTCCTACCACCCCAGCCGCCAGAATACGCAGACCGGTCGGCTGACGGCGGCGATGTTGGATGAGGTGTTTAAAAGAGTACGTGAGGGCTTGATTCAAGAGTAAATAGTATAATCAGTATTGGATAGCTCATTCAATTTCCAGCCATCCTTCACTCAACCTTTTCGTTTTTATATGCGCACTTTTCTCGCTTGGATGGCGATAGTTGCGTTCAGTTTGGTGATGGCTGCTTGTAGCACACCTGCTGCGGTTCCATCCCAGATGCCAACCGCCACTGAAACTATTACGCCTTCAAAGAGTCCTACGGCTTCGCCAACGGTCTCCTCAACTCCCACGGCGACTGCCACTCTCACGCCAGTCCCCACTGAGACTTTAGTCGTTCCCACCTCACCCCCGGCGACCATTCCGCCCGCGCAAAGCCTGGAAATCATTTCAGTTTCAAATCTCAAGCAGTTACAACCACTGGCGCGCTTTAGTGATCCGGATCAAAGCCAAACTGTCATTAACATTGCTTTTAGCCCAGAGGGGAAAACGTTGGCAATTGCCCACAACGACGCCGCGCTGCTCTGGGATCTTCATTCAGGAAAAGTCCTGGGCTCATTTAGTGCAGAGTTTAACTATCTTCATGATATTTCTTTTAGTACCGATGGCCATTTGTTCGTGGGAGTCGCTGGAAATGAAGTCTGGATTTGGAGGGTGGAGCCGGGCGAGGTTTTGCGCCATTTTAATGCGGGTGGTCAATTCCAGGAGGAGGTCTTCGTCGCTGAATTTAGTCCAAATGGAAAGATACTCGCAACGTCAAGTTTTTTTGCGGATACCGCTATTCGCTTATGGGACGTTAAAACCGGCAAACTGATTAGTGAAAACCAGGCTAGCTCGGGTGGCGAGTATGCGGTTGCTTTTAGCCCCGCTGGAGACATGCTGGTTTCGGCCGGCCGAGATGGGGAAGTACGACAATGGAATTCCACGACCGGGAAATTGATTCGAGAGACGCAAGTTTGTTTGGGAGATAGCTTCAATGTAGGTTTCAGCCCGGATGGAAATATTGTGGCGATACACTGCGCTGATAATTATGATTTTGATCAAACCTTACGGTTATATAGTTCAAGTTCATGGGAACTCCTTCGTACCGTCGGAGATGATCAGGCAGACAAAATAGGTTTTTCTTTCAGCAAGGATGGAAGGATAATCGTATTGAGTGTTCAAATGGGAGAAGAAAGATCGGGTCCAACAAGAATAGAATTTTGGGACGTTCAAAGTGGGAAGCTGTTATATGTATTAAATGCTAATGTTCCAAATTTGGGCAGCGCTAAATTCAGCCCCGATGGCCGTCTACTGGCTATCGCTGAGATAGATGGGACTGTACAACTTTTTGGTGTAATCAAACCATGAGTTCGCAAAAGAAGCGGGCATGACCTCATCTAAAAGAGTGAACTTATTTTTCTCCGACTTATAGCTCCTGATTAAATCAGTGCCTTCATCATATCTCCCGCTTTCAGCGATCCCAGATTGAGCTATAATCCATACAAATGTTCTCTTTCTTCGGCAAGAAGCCCAAACCAAAAAAGGGCAAAGGAAAAGGCGACCCCAAAGGCAAGCCGTCCGGGAAGGGCGCAAAAGGTGCGCCACCGGGTAAGGGGAAAGGTGGGCCTCCGGGCAAGGGGGGGCCACCACCTAAAGGAAAGGGGCAGCCCCCTCCACCGGTCGAGTTCGAGCCGGAACCGCAAGGCATGTCGCTTGACCGCAAGCTCGATATCGCCGGGATTATCCTCGTCTTCATCGGCCTGATCTCCCTCATCAGCTTGTTCACCGCGAATCAAAGCTTGGTCCTCGCGGCCTGGCTCAACTTTTTAAAACAGACGGCGGGCTGGGGCGTCTACGGTCTCCCGTTCGGATTCATCGCCGTGGGCTTATGGCTCGTCCTGCGCAAGTTCGGGGACAAGCTGCCCAAAGTCGAGCCGGAGCGTTTGATCGGAATCATCCTCGTTTACCTCGCGCTGCTCACCACGCTACACATCTTTGTGACGCCGACCGAAGCCGAGATTTTGCCGGTCGCGCAGGCGGGCGGCGGCGGCGGGTTGATTGGCGCGGCGATTTTGACGTTGCTGTTTCAAGCCTTCGGCGCGGCGGGGACGGTGGTGGCGCTGGTCGCGTGGTGGATTATCGCGGTCGTCTTCACCGCCGGACTTTCGGTGCCGGAATTAGTCGCATTAACGACGGGCTGGCTTCGCCGGGCACGGGGTGTCGAACGGCAATTGCCTCTGCCGCAGTTTAAGGGACGCGCCGCGCCGCGCAATTTCGAGGAGCCTGGGTTCGCGCCAGCGCCGCGCGAATTTCCTTCACCCGTTGGACAGCCGATCGCTGATCGTGGCGCTCCGCCGACAGAGGCGCGCGTCAAGAAAACGCCGTCGGCTGAACCGGCGGCCACTCCTAAAGTGGCGGGGCCTAAACTCGCGCCCGCTCAAATTGAGAACCTTCCACCGCCTGCCTCCGTGCCGACTCCGGCGTATGACCAACCGCTCATCATCGGCGGCGATCAAGCGTGGGAGTTGCCCTCGATGGAAGAGATTCTTGATCCCGGAACGGAGAGCAGCGCCGACGACGAATTTGATCGCAAACGGGTGCAGATTATCGAGACGACACTGGCCTCCTTCGGCGCGCCAGTGAAAGTCGTGGAAATCAATCGCGGCCCGACGATTACGCAGTTCGGCGTGGAACCGGACTTCATCGAACAACGCGGCGGGAAGAAGACCAAAGTCAAAGTCGGCAAGATTGCCGCGCTGGCGGACGATTTGGCGCTCGCGCTCTCGGCGCACTCCATCCGCATTGAAGCGCCGGTGCCCGGCAAGGGGTACGTGGGGATTGAAGTTCCGAACGTCGAGACGTCGCTCGTCGCGCTGCGCGATGTCATGGAGTCCGAGGCTTTCGCCAAACTTAAAGGCGGACTGCGCCTCGGGCTGGGACAGGATGTTTCGGGGACGGCCATCGCCGCCGATCTCTCGCAAATGCCGCACCTGCTCATCGCCGGCACGACCGGTTCGGGCAAGAGTGTGTGCGTCAATTCGATCATTGGCTGCTTGCTGTTGCAGAATACGCCGGACGATTTGAAGTTCCTGATGGTAGACCCGAAGCGCGTCGAATTGACGAGTTATAACGGCATTCCGCATTTGCTCGCGCCGGTCGTCGTGGAATTGGAGCGGGTGGTGGCCTCGCTGCAATGGGTGACGCGCGAGATGGACGAGCGCTACCGCAAGTTCGCTAAAGCCGGGGTGCGCAACATCACGGATTACAACGCGCGCGCGACGGCTAACAACGAGAAGAAGCTGCCGTACTTGGTGGTGATTATTGATGAGTTGGCCGACCTGATGATGCTGGCCCCGGACGAAACCGAGCGCACGATCACCCGGCTGGCGCAATTGGCGCGCGCGACCGGCATTCATCTCATCATTGCCACACAGCGTCCGTCGGTGGATGTGGTGACCGGGTTGATCAAAGCCAACTTCCCGGCGCGCATTGCGTTCGCGGTGGCCTCCGGGGTGGACTCGCGCGTGATCCTTGACCAACCCGGCGCGGAACGCTTGCTGGGGCGGGGCGATATGCTTTTCCAGTCGCCAGATTCAGCGGCTCCACTGCGGATGCAGGGCGTGTATGTTTCCGATCAGGAATTACAACTGTTGGTGCGCTATTGGAAAGGCGCGCGCGGAATTGAGACGCCGGCACCCGCGGCCGCGCCCGCCGCTGCCCCGGCTCCGGCCGCTGCCTCCCAACCCATCCGCCAGAAACCTCTGTGGGATGCGGGAGAGTTAGGCGAACCCGAAATGCGGCCGGACGGTGAAGATGAACTGCTGGAAGATGCGATCCTAGCCGTGCGCGAGATGAAGAAGGCTTCCATTTCATTGCTCCAGCGCCGGCTGCGCATCGGGTATACCCGCGCCGCGCGGCTGATTGATGCACTTGAGGAGAAGGGAATCATCGGCCCGGCGGAATCCGGCGCGAAGCCGAGAGAAGTAATTAATTTTGGGAATGAGGTGGGTCAGTCCGAAGTCGAAAGTCGAAAGTCCTAAGTCAGGAGTCAGAATTCAGAAGTGATTCGTGATGCGTGACACGTGAGTTGGTAGTTGGTTCTTGGGAGTTAGTCTTGGTCCTTTGATCTTCGGCATTTTACATTTGTCATTTGCCATTTTTTCCTTCCTTGCGCTCCTTTTTTTCCCTCCTCTTAGTCAGCTGCATACTCTCTGCTTGTTCGTCGCCGACCGCGGAGATGACTCCGACGCTCGAGGCGACCGGGACGGTTGCACCCACGGCGACTCCGGAACCGACTGCAACTCCTATTCCTTCCATAAAAATTGGGTATGTTTCCTCCAGCCCAGCGGCGAGTTCGGTGCGCGAGGCGGTTCAGCGCGCCGCGCAAGAGTTTGGCTGGGAGACCAGCGAGACGCAGGCTGCCTCCGCTGATTCGTTACGGGCGCTGGCGCAATCGGGTGCGATCGTCGTCGTCGCGGAAAATGCTGATCTCTTACAAGTCGCGCACGAATTTCCGGCGCTGTATTTCATCGGCCTGCAGCAGCCCGGCGGGGACAATCTGCCTCCAAATCTGTTTGCGCTGGGGCCGGGCGCGCGTCAGGATCAGGTGGGCTTCCTCGCGGGCACGGTCGCCGGGTTCGCCACCGAAACACAAATCGTCACCGTCATTGGCGATCCCAATTCCACGGAAGGCCGGAATTATCGCAACGGGTTCCTGCACGGAGTGCGTTACACCTGTCCGCTGTGTCGCGTTCTGAACATTGATGTGATGGATTTAAACAACGGGACGGAGCCGAGCACGACGGCGGTTACCTATGCCATTGTTGGTTCCGATGTGTTTTTCGCGGCGGCCGGTGCAGCCGGGGACGAGGCGCTGGCCGCCGCAGCGGAAGCCGGCGCGTGGGTCATCGGTTCGGGCGAGGATGTGTATTTCACGCGCTTCAGCGGCGGATCGGCTTCCGGTGCAGACCACGTGTTGACCAGTGTTTATGTTGATCCGGGCGCGGCCGTGTATCAGGCTCTAAGCGCGTTCCACGATGGTCGGTCGCTGTCCGGCGCGCAGACTTTTTCCGCCGCGAACAGCGCCATCGTGCTCGCACCTTATCGCGATCCTCAAGGCGCGCTTTCGATGTTAGATCAAACGGATATTGCCGCCGCCCTCGCCCGCCTGACCAATGGCTCGCTGGAGACGGGCATTGATCCGACGACGGGCGAGGAGCGGTGATTCTCAGGAAAGGCTGCCCGCGGCGGGGGGCGTGGAAGCTTTTTTGCCCATCATTTGATACCACAGCAGCCCGCCCAGTGCGCCGATGCCGGCCATGAGCGCAATTTCAAATAGCCCCAAGCAGCAACCGCTGCCGAAGACGGTGACGTAATACTGGGTCGGGTCGGCGACCACGTCGGCGGGCAATCCAAACTGGCGCAGGAAGGCGGCCGTGCCCTCCGGGCCGACAATCAACGCATTCCCCAACGCGCCGATTAGGTGACCGCCTAGCGCGCCCACGCCGGCGATGGCGCCCGCGCCCGCGCCAGCCTTGGCCGAACTACCCGTCTCGAGCGGTTTATCGAAAATGCCTCCCAAATAACCGGCTCCCAGCCCGGCGAAGATTGCCAGACACGGGACGCAGTACGGGCTAATTAAGGTCAGGCCGATGCCGAGAACCAACGTGACCGCGCCGACGATCAAACCAGATTTGAGCATGTGAACCTCCTATGAGTGAGTGAGAGCGGGGTGAGTGGGTCTATTATCTCCCAAATTGGATTGAAGTAAAATAAAGTTGGGGAGGAAGAAAGAGAATAATGAACGCCCTCTGGCTTGAAAATCAACAATTAACCTTATGCCAGGCAGGTCGTTGTGGAATATAATGGGCGTAGACCGCGGAGCTTGGTTCACTGAAAGCGAGGTTAAGTATGTATCAAACGTTAAAAGGAACGGTTCGGCATGGGCGCATTGAAGTTTCTGAAAATGTGCCTCTCCCCGAAAACGCGACGGTGCTGGTGACGATCTTGGATACCGTGAAACCGCCCACGAAACGGGATTGGCAGGTTGAACTTGAAGCCATTCATGCTCAACTGCGTGCCAGCGGACACAAGCCGCCTACCCCTCAAGAGGTGGCTGACTATGTGGAGAACGAACGAAATAGTTGGGATGACTAAGTATGCGTATCTATCTTGATACGGCGGTCATCATCTATCTGGTTGAAACTGTCGAACCCTTCGCTGCAACGCTGGGGAAACGTTTAGGGACACCGAACACCTTTCAAGTTTGTAGTGATCTCTCGTGGCTTGAGTGTCGTGTCAAGCCAATACGTGAGGAAGCAACCATCTTACTGGCAGCTTATGAGCGCTATTTTAATCTTGTCGTCAGTGAAATGGTACCGTTGACGCGCGAGGTCGTAGATCGCGCCACGGCGCTGCGTGCCCGCTATGGCTTCAAGACTCCGGATGCCATCCATCTGGCCGCTGCCATTGTTGGTCAATGCGACAGCTTTCTGACCAATGACCGGCGGCTCAAGAAATGCACGGACATTCAGGTGGAAGTCATTGCAAATGAGTGATTCTGCTCCTTAGCTCCATTCCTCCTGAGAGTCACGGAATAATGAACGCCCTCTGGCTTGAAAATCAACAATTGACTCTGCGCTCGGATGTGCCCATGCCGGAGCCGCCTCCCAACGAAGCGCTCATCCGCGTCGTGCGCGCCGGGATTTGCAACACCGACCTGGAATTGGTGCGCGGCTACTATCCCTATCGCGGCGTGCTCGGCCACGAGTTTGTGGGGATTGTCGAGAGTGAGGGGGTGTGGCAGGGGCGGCGGGTGTGTGGCGAGATCAATGCCGCTTGTGGCGATTGTGTGCAGTGCCGCGCCGGACGAAACACGCATTGCGACCGGCGCACCGTGCTGGGCATTGTCAACCGCGACGGGGCCTTCGCCGACTATCTGACGCTGCCGTTTGAGAACTTGCAGGCCGTCCCGGACTCCGTGCCCAACGACGAAGCCGTGTTCACCGAACCACTGGCGGCGGCGCTCGAAATCACGCAGCAGATTCAAATCCGCCCGACGGATGACGTCGTCGTTCTCGGCGATGGCAAGCTGGGCTTGCTATGTGCACAAGTCCTGGCGCTGACCGGCTGCCATTTGCTGGCGCTGGGACGCCACCCGCAGAAGCTGGCGATCTTGGCGGCGCGCGGCATTCGGACGGCGCTCGTCACCGAGGCGCCCGACCTGCGGGCCGATGTCGTCGTGGAATGCACCGGCAGCGCTGAAGGCTTCGATCTTGCGCGCAAGTTACTCCATCCGCGCGGGAAGCTTGTCTTGAAGAGCACGTACGCGGGTTTAGCGAGCGTTGACCTCAGCCGAGTCGTTGTGGATGAGATTACGGTGGTGGGTTCGCGCTGTGGGCCATTCGCGCCGGCGCTTGATCTGCTCGCGCGCAAGTTGATTGATGTCCACTCACTCATCCACGCGCGCTATCCGCTGCGTGAAGGCTTGGCAGCGATGGAACACGCGCGGCAGCCGGGGGTGTTGAAGGTACTCTTGGAGGTTGAAGGGTAGATAACTTGTTGTAGGGAGTGGTAGAGAAGTAATTACAAAACCGCAGTTGCTAAGCGAAGAAAATCATGATAGCCTAAATTTTAGATGCCGACAGCCTTACGGATTGGACCTTATCGTTTCTACTTCTACTCATATGACTGCGAGGAACCACGTCATATGCATGTTGACCGAGAGGCGATGAGTGCAAAGTTTTGGCTTGATCCTGACGTGTCACTCGAGGAGAACTCTGGTTTTAGCCGTAAGGAACTGCGGGATATTGAACGGATAATTCATGACAATTTGGAGAGATTGAGAAATGAATGGGACGATTTCTGCCACTCTAACACTCAGTAGAATTGTCCAGGTAACAATTACGGATGACATGCTGTCGGCGGACCTCGAAGATGGTCGCACGATAACAGTTCCTATTGGCTGGTATCCGCGTTTAGCTTATGGAACAACTGTCGAGCGCTCCAAGTTTCAAATAAGCGGTGCAGGTTATGGCATTCACTGGCCAGATTTGGATGAAGATATTGGCGTTGAAGGCTTGTTGCTTGGCAAAAAATCGGGTGAAAGCCACGCTTCCTTTGAGCGCTGGCTTCAGCGCCGACGAACAGGCGGAGCAGATAAGATTGGCGTCGCCTGATCCGGCCTACTTTGGTTTTCTCTAAACTGCAAAGCATTGCTGAACTTGAATAATCGTTCCCTCTCATCCCCGGATACTCCCCGTTCGGTTACAAGATTGTTGTAAATGTCGGGCTAGCTCCTCACACTAAAAAATAGCTTCTTAAACTCCTTCGCTTCTAACGTCTCACCAACAACCCAAGCCCTTTTGATCGCGCTCGGTAAAAAACTTTTAACGAGTGCATGTCCATTGTCCTATTTTTTCCTACAAGGACTCGCTATAACCTTATCTACAAGAAGGTTTGTTTTGAAGGGGCCGTAGAACTTGAGAAGCAGCATGGAGTTCCTTCAGTTCCCAGGATTTTGAGATGAACACTCGTTTCCAGACAGTGCGCCCGCCAGTCTTCCTCACCACCCTCTCAGCAGTGTTGATCGTGTCTTTGCTGATGGGCGCGCTATCGCTGGTTCCGGGATTGCCCTCCATTGCGCGGGCTTCCGGTGAAGATGGGGACAAGAAGATCACCCTCTGCCATGCAACTGACACCTCCTATCATCCTTACGTAGAAATTACCATTTCATATAAAGAAGGCAGTGGGCATGGGCACGAGGGACATGCCGATGATATTATCCCGGCGCCCTCCAGCGGTTGCCCGGGTGCCAACAATCCGCCACCGACGGCAGAGAGCACTAGCACCGTGCCGCCTACCGCCACTCAGGCGCCGCCAACTCCCACCGCAACAGCTACCTTGACTCCCACGGAGACCTCCACGTTGCAGTTGTTGCCGACAAACACGCCGTTGTCCGAAGCCACTCACACCCCGCTTCCACCGCCGACGAACACGCCGTTGCCCCAAGCTACCAACACATCACTTCCACTACCGACAAACACGCTGTTGCCTCAAGTCACCCACACGCCACTTCCGTCGCCGACGAACACCGTGGCGTCCCGGCCCACAAATACCAATACGCCACGACCTACCGCCACTTTTACCCGGATACCGCCGACAGTCACGCTGCGACCGACATCGACGCGCACAGCCACAGCCTCGCCCATGCCCACGGCAACGCCGAAGCCAGGCTGTTACGTCTTCGGTAGCTCGGACGTGCCGAAGGCTATTCCCGATGGGAACGCGGCCGGCGTAAATTCGGTGTTGACTCTTCCATCACCGGGCCTGGTGCTCACGAGCGCTGGCGTGCGGATTGATCGCATTGCGCACACGTATGATAGTGATCTGCAGATTAGCTTGATTGCCCCGAACGGCTTGAACATCCTGGTAGCCGATCAGGTAGGTGGGGATGGGGATAACTTCCTGGGCACGATCTTAGACGATGCCGGTCCGCTGCCGATCGTGAATGGCGCCGCGCCCTTCACCGGCTCCTTCCGACCGGACAATCCGTTATTCCAGGTGACTAATCTGAATTCGGCTGGGACGTGGCAGTTGCATGTCGTGGATCTATCAGTGGGCGATGCCGGCAGCCTGAATGCCTGGGCGTTGGAGGTGTGTGGCAGGCCGGCCACCTTATCGGCTGACAAGAGTAAGCCGCACCTTTCCCCGCCTCGTTAATCCATAGCGTTAGTTGAATAAAGTTTCCCCTCCAGCGCCTCTCAGTTCGCGGAATCACGTTCGTCCCCCCAAAAGCGCGCTACATAGTTTTATCCGTTTGGAGACCCCCTTTAGCTGGGGAGTTCAACTAACCCGTTCCGCAAAGCGAACGTGACCGCCTCCAACCGCGAGTGCACGCCCAATTTGGTCATCAGATTACGGATGTGCGTCCGGACCGTCACTTCCGAGATGTTCAACTCCGCGGCAATCGCCGCGCCGGAGTGCCCCGCGGCCAAATGCTGCAAAATTTCCTGTTCGCGGGGTGTCAGCGGCTCCCGCGTCACTTCCTCGGAATAGATCGAAGCCACGCGCGGCACCCGCGCTAACAAACCCACGAGCAAGCTGGGTGGGATGATGATCTCGCCCTCGCCCGCCTGCCGAATGGCGGCCAGCACTTCATCCACATGCCGATTCTTGCCCACAAAACCATTCACGGCCACTTCCAGGGCACGCAGCAGCGTTTTCTCGTCCGAGAGCGAGGTCAGTACCAGGATGTGCATCTCCGGACACAGGCGTTTGAACTCCGGGACCATACTCAAGCCATCCCCATCCGGCAGGGAAACGTCGAGCAAAAGCACGTGGGGACAGGTCGCCTTCAAGAGTTGCCGGGCCGCGGCACAGGTATCGGCGACACCGGTAACTTCCAAATCCCGCTCACTGCGGATGACCAGTTCTAAGGCCTCTGTCAAGACGACGTGGTCATCCACAATCGCTACGGAGAGAGTCCGGCTGCTCACTGGCGCAGAAATTTCATTCATTTTACCACCTTGGCTTGATTCTCGGTTTGGCTTTGCGTCAGCGGTAACGTCACGATAAACGCCGTCCCCTCACTCGGCTTTGAGCGTACCGCGACTGTTCCCTGATGACGTTCGACGATCTGTTTGACAATGTACAGCCCCAACCCGCTCCCCGGAATTCCCCGCGTGCGGTCGTTTTTAATGCGGGCAAAGGGTCGGAAGAGCTTGGGGAGTTCGTTCTCTGCGATCCCAACACCCTGATCGGCGACGACGATTTCGATGTGGCGGCCACCCGGGCACCACAGCGTCACCGAGACCGGTGTGTCGAGCGGGGAAAACTTGAGGGCATTCTCGATCAAATTCAAGAGTACCTCTCGCAAGCGCAGTGCATCCACTTCACTCCAGACCTCGTCCAGATCGTTTTTATTAAAGATGATTTCGCGCTGGCTCTGCTGCCGCACCTCTTCCACGATTTCTTCCAAGAAGAGGCCCAGGCGCAAACGGGCCGGAAAGATCTCCAGGCGCTCCGCCTCCATTTGAGCGGCAGTCAGCACCTCCTCTACCAGCCGGCTCATCCGCAGCGCTTGGGTCACAATAATTTGGGCCTGATGCCGCACCTCGGCCTCGGTCAACCCCGTCTGCGGATCGGTCAGCACGGCGCCGTAGCCCAAGATGGAGGCCAACGGTGAACGGAGTTCATGCACAATCGAAGCCAGGAACTCCATCCGGCGCGCTTCACTTTCCTCCAGCCGCGCGATGAGCGTATCGTAGGCCTGAAAGACGGACCGGTAGGAAGCGTTCGCCGGCAGCGGCAGCAGCGTCAAACCGGAGGTCCCAGTTTGAGCGCTTTCCTGAAGCGCCTTTTCCAGCCGTCCCAAGGCTTGTAAGGGCGTGGTCACCAGCCGGGAGATATGCCAAACGCCGGCGGCGCTCCCCAGCAGAAATATCAGCGCCTGCAACGCGAACAGCTCCGGGTAGACCTCCTGACGCCACACATAGACCACCACCACCGATGCCAGACCGATTGCGGTCACGAGGCTGATAGCGGTCATAAAACCCAAAGCCAACCGGCGCTTAATAGACGCGCCCAGCGTCAGCGAGGTCGGCGACAATTCCGCTGGTCGTGTTCGACCGCTGCGAGTCGCTCTGGTCCTTACGAGTGGGTAGATTCCGGCAATGGCACGCATGGTAGGCTAAATCCGAATCGGCTCCCCTTGCCTGGCAGGCCCTCACTCTTCACCCAGACCTTGCCGCCGTGCTGCTCGACGATGGATTTGACGATGGTCAAGCCCAGGCCGTGGCCTTCAATGTCTTTGGTATCGTCCGTTTTCACTCGATAGAACTTCTCGAAGATAAACGGCTGATCGGCGGGAGGAATGCCCAGACCGGTGTCTTGAATTTGGACTTTGGCTTGCTGCAGCGCGGTCTGGACTTCCGCCAGCAGCGTGACTTCTCCGCCCGTGGGCGTGTACTTGATCGCGTTACTCACCAGGTTATTAATCACCCGACGCAGTTGCGGGACATCGGCCAGCACGCACAAGCCCGCCTGACCGAGCTTGTCCTCGGCCAGACCGTCCAGCGATAAGGTGAGCGTTTGCTGCTTGTTGGCGGCTTGCGGCTTGAAGTCGTAGACGACCTCCTGCAGCATGTGGCCCAAATCGCACGGCTCCATTTTCAGCCCGAGGCCCAAGTCAATCCGCACCAGTTCCAGCAAGCTCTGCACCAGTTCGTGCATCTCCGTCGCCGCGCGCTGGATGTGATTTACAAATTCTTCTTGTTTGGGCTCCAACGGGCTGATCTTTTTTAGCAGCGCGCCATAGCCCATGATGGAAGTCAAGGGCGTCTTAAGATCGTGCGTGGCGGCGGCGATAAATTCGTTCTTGACGCGCTCAAGGTCTTTGAAGTGAGTCACATCGTGCAGGACGATGACCTGACCCCCGGCTTCAATCGGCGTAATCAAGGCGGCAAAGGTGCGGTGATCCGGCCAGGTGGCCTCGCCTTGCTCGGTAGCGCCGGAATGACGCGCCTGACTCAACAAACGGAGCAGGTCATCATAGCCGCGACCACTCGGCAGCGGTTCCCCAATCCCGATTTCCGCGCGCCCGATCAGTAATTGATCCGCGGCTGGATTCAAGAGTTGCAGACAGCCTTGAGCATCCAACACCAGGATGGCATCGGCCACGCCGCGCAAAATTGCCTCCAACTGCCGCTCTTCTTTTTCCACCGCCTCGAACATCCAAATCCGCTCTAAGGCTAAGCCGACCTGCGCGGCCAGAGTTTCCAGGACGACACGATCACTCGCCTCAAAACGCCGGCGACGGTCATAAATCGTCAGGACTTCGCTCACCCGGGCCTGCCAGAACAGCGGCACGGCAATGGCGGAGAGCATCGGCGCGGTGCCTTCCCCTGGAGTTGCCACCGACGGAGGTTCGGCCGGGTCTGGGAGATGAACGGGTTGGCCGGTCTTTATAACTTGTTGCGGCGCTCCGGCCAGGAACGCCAATGGTAACTCCGCCTCATCGTAATGAGTGCTGCTACGCAGGCGGGGCTCATTGTCCTCATTTGACCAGACGGAGACAATGGGATATTCCAGCGCCTCGCGAATCAAGTGGGGAATCTGGTCGAACAATTCCGCCGAGCGCGTGAACTGATTGAGATGCGTCGTGATCCGGTTCAAAGTGGCCAATTCACGATTGCGCCGCCGCAGCGTTTCCATCATCTGCGCTTGATTAAGCGAGTAGCGAATGGAGCGCTCCAGGAGCAGCGCGTCAATGTGTCCCTTGTAAAGATAATCTGCCGCGCCCACGCGCATGGCTTCCATATCCACGGCGTGGTCGTTCTGCCCGGTCAGTAAAATAAAGGGCGTGGCGCAGCCCTCGCGCAAGGCCTGGCGCAAAAATTCCAGCCCGGTATGCGCGCCCAGGTTGTAGTCCAGCAGACAAACGTCATAGGCCTGGGCGCAAATCGCCTCCAGCGCCGCCGAGTAACTGGCCGCCCACTCCAGTTCAAACTCCCAGCCCTGGATTTCCGAGATGACCTCGCGGGTCATCACGAAATCATCTTCGTCGTCGTCCACCAGCAGCAGGCGTGCGAAGCGGTTATCCATCGCCGCCTCCGTTTTTGCCGGCTGGCAATTGCACGATCTCGAACCAGTAATGACTTAGCGTCTTCATCATATTCACCAATGATTCGAGGGTGACCGGCTTGGTGATGAAGGAACTGGCGCCCAAGTCATACACGCGCAGAATATCCTCCTCGGCTTGCGAGGTGGTCAAGATGAGGATTGGAATAGACCGCAGCTCGGGATTGGCTTTGATCGCCGCCAGCGCCTCGCGCCCATCTTTACGCGGCATGTTCAAATCCAACAGGATCAAGCCCGGGCGCGGCGCCTCGACCGGCGCGGTGTACGGGCCGCGCTGGTTGAGATAATCCAGCAGCTGTTCGCCATCCTCCACAAAGCGGAGTTCGTTCAGCAGGTGGCCCTCTTCCCAGGCGTCTTTTACTAACAGGCGGTCATCGGCGTCATCGTCGGCCATGAGGACGACGAGGTGCGAGCGGCGCTCCTTCATTGCGAATCTTCTCCTTGCTCAGGCGGTTGGGTCAGGGGCAGGGTGATGATGAAAGTCGCGCCCTGATCCGGCGTGCTTTTAGCCGTGATCTCCCCGCCGTGACGTTCGACAATCCGGCGGCAGATCGCCAGGCCAATGCCGGTGCCTTCGTATTCGTTCCGGCCGTGCAGCCGTTGAAAGACGGTGAAGATGCGATCCAGATATTTCTCGTCAAAGCCAATCCCGTTATCTTCGACAAAGATTTGACACAATGCCCGGCCGGTGCCCTCGCCTGCTTCGGCTATGCTCAGCGCCGGCGCGAAGCCGGGGGCCTCTACCCGTTGGCTGTAGACCTTGACGTGCGGCGCTTCCGCCTCTTTATGGAATTTCAAGGCGTTCCCGATCAGGTTCTGCAGCAGTTGACGCATTTGCGTCGCGTCGGCTGCCAGTGTCGGCAACTCGCCGATGGTCACTTGACCGCCGGTCTGTTCCAGGCGCGTTTCCAAATCGGATAAAACATCCTTCACCACGGCGGCTAAGTCCACCGGCCCAAAGGGCTGGGTCTTCGTTGTCACCCGCGAGTACGCCAGCAGGTCGTTGATCAGATTTTGCATGCGCGCCGCCGCGCTCTGCATCCGGTCCACAAAGTCATTGCCTTGCTCGTCGAGCGCTCCACTGTATTTGGCTTTCAGCCGGTCGCCGAACGCCTGGATTTTGCGCAGCGGCTCCTGTAAGTCGTGCGAAGCGGCATACGCAAATTGTTCCAGCTCGCGATTGCTCTGCTCCAAAGCCCGGGTCCGTTCCCACGCCAGCGCGCGTTCGAGGAAGACCTGCTCCGTCGCTTTGCGTTCGGTAATGTCCCGGATAATGCCGCCGTAAAAAACTTCAGCGCCGGACTTCCAGGTCGCCAAAGAAATTTCCATGGGAAACTCGCGGCCGTCTTTCATCAGTCCATACAACTCGGCCGTTTTTCCAATGATCGGCGAGTGATGGCCCGTGGCCGGCTGCTCGGTCGGGAAGAGTTCCCGGTAACGCTCCGGCACCAGGCTGGTCAACGGCCGATCCAGCATTTCCACTTCGCCATAGCCAAACATTGTCTGCGCGCCACGATTCCAAAAAAGGAGATGGCCTCGGCTGTCGGCGGACAGGATCGCGTCGTTCGCGGATTGCGCGATGGAGCGGAAGCGCATCTCTGAATCGCGCAGCGCTTCCCCCATCCGTTTGCGCTCGGTGACCTCCAGGCGCAGCAGGCGATTCGCTTCTGACAGTTCCAGCGTGCGTTCCTCGACGCGCGCCTCCAGTTGCGTGTGGAGCCGCGCGTTTTCCAATGCCAGCGCGGCTTGGGAGGCGATGGTGGCGGTGAGCGCCAGTTCCTCTTCCGTCCATTCGCGCGGGCCGGCGACATCATACAAGTCTACGATGCCAATGGGTTGGCCGCGCAGCATGATGGGCACCGCCAGCGCGGCTTCCGCCGGTGGGGCCGCGGCCTGTGTCAGCCGCACGACCTGATTCGTTTGCAGCGCTTGTTCCATCTCGGGCCGGGAGAGATCATCGGCTAAGAGGAAGGCGTCCTGGCTGTGTTCATATAAGTAAGCGGAAGGTGAGACCGGCGGACTCGCCCAGGCTTCGCCCAGATACTGGCGCTGCAACGTCTGCGCTTCTTCCAAGTTGGCGCGCGCTTCAGCAAACAGGCGCGCATTCTCGATGGCGCCGGCCAGTTGATCGGCGATGATGCGCAGAACCGGAATATCTTGATCGGAGAAGGCGCTCACGCGCCGGCTTTGGAGGGTGAGCGCGCCGACGGCTTTTCCGTGGGAGAGGAGGGGGAGCGCGATTTCCGAGTGCGCGCCGGGCAAGAGCGAACTTTCCGCCGGCCCGAGAGTCTGGTTCACATCCAACGCCATGTGCGGCTGACGATCCGCCAGGCACTTGCCCACCAGTGAGTCACCGCCCACCTTAAGCCGGCGGATGGGTTGCAGCAGCGTTTGTCCCGCTTCTCTGGCGCTGACGCTCAAGATGGCCCACGGCTGATTCGCCTCGGCCAGGAAAAGGCCCACGTAATAAAAGTCAAAGGGCTTGCGGATTAATTCCACGGCGCGCTGGAGCAATTCATTTAAATCCAGCGTGGAGGTCGCCGCGCGCGCGACCTCCGCTGCCATTTGGAGTTGAAAGGTGTAGCGGCGGATGGTTTTTTCCAGCGCGCCGCGAATCCGTTCTTGCTCCTCCAGGACGATCGCCTCGCGCGTCCGAATGAAGCTGGCCAGAAGCACGCGCTCGTAGTTTTCCAACGCGCTCAACGCGGCCGGGCGCAAATTTTCCGTCAGGCCGGCTCGGAGGAAGACCGGCGTAACTTGCATGAGACGCACGATGGCTTCTTCTCCCAGCCCGGTCCGGCAAAGTTCCGCGCCGCGTTGAGTCGCCAAGGCCGGGTCCGGATTGAGGAGAAAATCCAGGACGGCTTTGGCTTCGGCCAGTACGGTCGGTTTCAAAGCGGCCGGCCGGAACTCCACCCGATTGTTGAACAAGGTCTCGCGCAGCGCCTCGAAATAGACCTCGGCCAGTTCGGTGTGCTGGTGCGCGAGTTGGGCATGGGCTTGCTGCAAATCTATGCTGAGAGTCACGGTTTCTTCACCTCGGCTGATGCTCATAATCACGCGTCACGGGTTACGGGTCACGTGATTCGTCACGCTTCACTTAATCAAATACGCTCCATAATTTCCCCCGCCGGGACCGGCGAGATGCAGTTCTTCTTCCGTCATCTGGGTTTGGTCAAAGCCATGCCAATCCAGAAAAGAGATAAAGCCTTTGCTATCCGGACGCCAGGGCCGGATCAGTTGTTGAAATCTTTCCAGGGGACGGAGATAGAGCGGTGTGCCTGACTGCTTGTACGTTTCCAGGGTGCGCTCGATCAGGGGATCGTTGGTGGCGTTCATGGCGCCCTGCGCTTCAAAGGCCCAACAACTGCCGGGGCCGGCCCAGCGATAGAGTGATTGAGCCGCCTGAGTAATTTCTTCATCGGTCAGGAAAATACTCACCCCCCATGAAACGAGCGCCACGTCTCGGCGGCCGTTCAGGAGGGACTGCACTTCGGGATGGTTGAGCAAGTTCTCCGGCCAACGGACGTCGGCCTGAAAGTAATGGACATTGGGCGTGTCCGCTAAAATTTCATGCGCGTATTCCACGACCAGCGGGTCCCAGTCTGAATAAATGACGACGGTGTCCGGAGGCACGACGTGGTGCAGGTGATCGTTGGTGGGCAGCCCGGAGGCAAAGTCAATGATTACCTCAAAGCCGCGTTGCTGAGTGAGTTCGACCGCCAGGTCTTGCAGACACCAGCGCTGCATGCGCATGGCTTTAGGCAAATAGGGGATGAGTTTGATTAAGTGCTCGGCCGCTTGGCGATCCACTTCAAAGTTGTGATGCCCTCCCAGAACGTAATCATAAATCCGGCCGGCATTGGGGCGGGTGGTGTCAAGGATGCTGGCTTGAGTCATTGAGTCTTAGTCCTTTCTTTTACAGGCATCGTTTCTTTCACCGTGAGTACACCTCACCCCCGGCCCCTCTCCTGAAGCGGAAGTTCCCGCTTCAGGAGAGGGGCGAAGTGCATCGGACTCTTCTCCCCCTCCCCTGACGACGCATCCTGAGCGGAGCGCGACGCTTTTTCGCGCGCAGTCGAAGGGGCGTCGTCAGGGAAGGGGAGTGAGGCGGCTATCGGTATGGGTAAATCAGTCGGCGCTTCCCAACTGGCGGGTGAACGGAATCCAAAATCAAAGCCCTCGGGTGACTGCTCCGGCCGCCGGGGACGGCGGTCAACCGCGCCGAGCACCGAAGAAGGCTGAGTCGTTACGCCTTCCGGAGCCGAGACGGGCGGCAGCGAGCCAAGCCGAATGAACGCATGCGATGTGCCCAAGGCTTGGCTGAGTGTCCGGGCGGTGGTCTTCAAGATTGTTTCCAGGTCCATCGAACTGCTGATTTTGGCCGTGATCTCCCGCGTGAGATGTTCCCGGTAGGCGCGCGCTTGAATGTCCTGTAAGCGGCGCAAGTTTTGGACGGCCACCGCCGCCGGGCCGGTCAGGAGAATCATCAGCCGCCGAATTTCCGCCTCGGAGAAGGCGGTCGAGAGGGAGCACGTAGCGCTCAAGTAACCAATCCACTGCGAGCCGGCGACCAGCGGAATAAACAGCGCCGTGTTCGCTCCGAGCGTTTGGCTGTACCAGGTGCGGGTGGCCTCGTCCAGCCGAGGGTCGGCCGGCACATTTTCAATGACCGTGGGCGCGTTCGGTTGTAATAAGTGACGGAAGCAAGGAAAGTCCGCCAGACGGTAATGCACGCGCGGCGCGATCCAGGCGCGTTGATCCCACCACGCCAGCAGGCTGATCCATTCCGCCGGTTGCGCTTCCGTCCAGGGATCATCGAATAGATTGAGCGCGATGTGGCCGGCATTCTCGCCGAGCGAGGTGTACAACCGTAAGATGGCCAGGATGTCATCATACGTTTGGGCATGACTGAACTCCGCGCTGGCCTCGTAGAGAAACGCGGCGCGGCTCAGGGCGCTCTGCGTTTCCTGAGAGACGTGCAAATTGCCGAGCGCGGTGGAGGCTAAGCGGGCAAACTGGCTGAGGAGCTCCAGCGCCCGTTCGAGTTCAGTCTGCGGGAGTCCTTCATACGCTAAACCGATGACGCCGATGATCTCTTGACCGGCTTTGAGCGGCGCGCCGAGCACGCTGCGAATCTCATCCCCTTCCAAATTCAGTTCGCGGTCCGGCCACACCGGATAATCCCCAACGACGAGCGGGAGTCCGGTCTGCCAGACTTTCCCGGCCAGCCCTTCACCCCATTTCTTGTGAGAGCCGATCCAAGGTTTGTAAATCCCCGTCCCGACTTTGATCTCCATGATCTCCCCGGTGAGCAGGCACAGGTAGCCATGCGGGGCCGCCAGCAAGTCCGAGGCGCGTTGGAGGACGGTCTCCAGAACGTGGGCCGGCTCCAGGCAGTTCATTAACGCCAGGGAAGTTTCTTGCAGTCCGGCTAAGTAGGTGTTCTGTTGAAGCACGTTTGTGTGGGAGACCTTGAGGGCCGCCATTTCCGTTTGGAGGGCCGCATTCGACCGAGAGAGTTCGATCACGCGCTGCTGAAGGATTTCTTCACTGCGACTCACGACGGTGATCTTTTGCTCCAGGGCTTCATAAACGGCCTCGGCCATTCCTTGAACTCCGTTATACAGCGCGACCAAGTCGCCCTCCGGCAGGGAAGCTCGAACGCTTTCCGGAAAATTTTTGGGGGAGATAGCCGCCAGGAGGGACGGGAGGGCCGCCAATTTTTCTTTGACGTATTTCCGGTAGGGGTTCAGGTCCTTTTCATCCAGTGCGTACATCTTTTTCCTCTCTAAGGCGTTGGCGTCCCCATCGGCGCTGACAAGGTGGGCGTGTCACTTGGCACCAGTGGTGTCTCACTAGGCACGGGAAATCCGGCCGGCGTTTGTGTCGGTATTTCGGTCGGCGGCGATGTTGGCCGAGGCGGGAGGGGCGGGAGGTTCAGCGTCGCCGAGGGGATGGGTTTCGGTGTTTCAGTTGGCGCGATCGTCGGCGTTGATGTCATCGTCGGTGTCGTCGTTCGCGTTGCAGTCAACAGCCAGGTGGCCATCCGGGTCGGGGTCAGGGTAAACGTCGGGGTCCGGGTCGCAGTGGGGCTGGCGGTGAACGTCGCGGACGCGGTGTGCTTCGGCGTGACCGTGAAGCTGACCTGGAGCGTTGTTAGCGGGGCGGCGGTAGGTGGCGCTGGATTATTGGGCGTGGGGGCGGGATCGGAACTTGATTCAGAGGCCGGTTGCGGCGTCGCCCAGAAAGAGTCTGGATTTTTAATAGGTTCCGGAGTGCTCTGAGTTTCTTGCTCTCGCCGAATTTCATCCAGGATGGCAGCGTTGTTGAGCGGGGCGATGGCGAGGAAGGACCAGGGATGGTAATCGGCTTGTAAGTTGGAGGGCGTGTCCACGTACACCCCCGAAATTTTTCCCCACAGCGCAAACTGGCCGCAGCCGAGCAGGATGACGAAGACACCCGGCGTTAGCATGAGCCAGCGCGCCAATTCCCACAATTCACCGTGTGCTTCCAGATGCCAGAGTTTCATGTTAAGCAGGTAAAACCTCCGGCTGCCGGCGTTGTCCCGTGGCTGGGACTTTTTCCATCCCCGCGCCCAAGGCCGGGGAGGTGGGCATGACCGGCAGACAGATCAGCACGGAACTTCCCAAGCCGCCCTCGCCGCCCAGCCAAATTTGTCCATCCATTTGATCCACCAGCCTCTTCGCCCAGGCCAATTCCAGACCGGCCGCTTCTTCGCTGGTGTTCTCCGGCCTGGCAAAAGATGGTTCGAAGATATGCGGCAAGTGTGCCTCGGCTAAAGCCGGTCCCTCATCCCGAATTTTGATCCAGACTTGATGGTGATAAACACAGGTGGAGAGTTGAACCGGGCAGCCGGGTTCGTTGCGGCCTGCAGCCCGCTGGAGCAGGCCCTCCAGCAACCGGCGCAGCAGTTCGGGATTAGCCCAGGTCGGCGGCAAATTTTCAGCCAGGGTGACTTTCAACGTGAAGCCTTTATTCCGGGTGAGGCGCTCCGGTAGACTTTTGAGCATCTCGGTTATTAAGGTGGATAAATTTACCGGCGTCAGCCGAGGCGCCGCGTCTAACTCCACATGCAGCTCAGCCAAAAGCTCCTCGATGCCTTCCTGGATGCGAATCCCAAATTGGCCCAATCGGTAATAAATATCGGTTGAGCGTTCCTCTTTTCCCTTCAGTTCATCTTTCAATTCCGCCAGGGCGAACATTAACTGCGTGAGGGGCGGATGGATCTTGTTGGCGGCTTTCTGGATGAGCTGCATTTTGATTTCTACCTGGCGCTTCAGCGGCGCGGGGTCGCCCACCACCATCATCCAACCCTGAGCATTTCCCTTTTCATCCTGGAGCGGCGTCAAGCGAACCAGGCGCGTCGCCTCGGCCGACCAGGGAATTTCCATGAGCGCCGGGCTGCGGCCGCCCAGGGCTTGCCAATTTGCCAGGAGCGTGGACAACGGCGGCGGGAGACTGGACAGGGCCTCGCTTCCCACCAGCTTGTCCTGCCCCATCAGCCGTGCGGCTCGGTCGTTGACGACGCGCAGATAGCCCTGCCCATCCGCGGAAAGAATGGCCTCGCCCGAATTCGCCAGGATGGCCTGGAGGTGCTCCGCCTCGAATCGCAAGGCCTCGCGTAAAGTTTCTCGCTCCAATTGCAATCGCCGGTGCTCGGCGGCCCGCTCCACGGCCAGGGATAACTCGTTGAGCATCTCGAATGGTTTGAGCAGGTAGTTGTAAGCGCCGCCCTCGCGCATGGCCGCCACCGCAGATTCCACCGTGCCGGCGGCGCTGATGACGATGACCTCCAGTTGTGGATCCAGCTTCCGGGCCGCGTGCAGCAACTCCAGCCCACTCATGCCGGGCATGGACAGATCCGTGACCAGGACGGCAAAGGGGCCATTCAGTTGCATAAGCCCTAACGCCTCATAACCGTCCTTCGCGCCGGCCACCTCGTAACCGTTGCGCTCCAGGTAAGACGCCATCAGGCGGAGCAGCATTTCATCATCGTCGGCAATCAGAACTTTTTCGGGTTTCACTCTCGGAAGGATGAAGGATGAGGGATGAAGGATGAAATCATTTTTCATCCTTCATCCCTCATCCTTCATCCTTTATCCTTTCTATTAATAAGCGGCAATGTAATCGTGAACGTCGTTCCCAGGCCGACCACACTCTCGACGTTAATGTCTCCACCGTGATTGGAGATGATGCCGTAACCGACCGATAAGCCCAGACCGGTGCCTTCACCTTCCGGCTTGGTAGTAAAGAAAGGATCAAAGATGCGACTAAGATTTCCTGGGGGGATGCCGATGCCCGTATCTTGGACACGAATGGCTGCGGCGTGGCCATCCGGACACAAGCTCACCTTCAGCATCCCCCCCCGCGGCATGGCGTGGATGGCGTTCTGAATTAAATTGATGAGCACTTGCTCGATCTGTGGCGGATCGTAATAAAGGTTGACCGGTTCCGGGGGCAACTCGGAAACGAGGTTGACCGAGGCGCTGCGCGCCACGTACGTCGTCAGGCGCACCGCCGCCTCGATGGTTTCGCGCAGGTCGCGGTACGTCAACTCGGGCGCCGACTGCCGCGCAAACTTCAGCAGGTCGCTGACGATGGTGTTGGCGCGCAGAGCGTTGTTGCGGATGGTGTCCAACTGCTCGCGCCAATTTGGGTCCAGCCCCTCTTCTTCTTTCAGGATTTCGGTCAGCGCCCGGATCACCGTCAAAGGATTCCTCACATCGTGAACGATGCCCGCCGTCAATTGACCGATGGCGGCTAGTTTTTCAGATTGGATCAATTGGCGCTGGGCGGCGTGCAGCCGGGCGTTGGTTTCTGCCAGTTGCGTGTTAGCGTCGGCTAATTCCTGATTGTGCTGGAGCGCCTCGGTATAGAGCTGCGCGGTTTCGGCCGTGCGCTCCCGCAGGCGCTGCGTCATCAAGTCAAACGCGGTTCCCAACTCGCCGATCTCGTCCGTCCGGTTCAGGTGACTGGAGTGGGTCAGATCGCCGGCGGCCACCGCTTGCGCCATCGCCCGCAGCCGCAGGATGGGGCGCGCAATGCTTTGTGACAGGCCGTAGCCGACTAAGATAATGGCCGAGGTGCCGAGGGCAAAGATCAGGCTGAAGGTATTGCGGCTGGTGGCCTCGGTGGCCGCCACATAATTATTGGGAAACACAATCCCTAAGATGCCGGCCATTTCCTGGCGGATCATCAAAGGCGTATAGATCACCTGAAAGTTCCGGCCATACAACGCTAGGTCGCGGGGCGGCGCCGCCGGTGAGCGCTTTTCCGCGGCGGGCGTCGCCGGGAAAATCGTGGCCGGATTCAGTTCCAGCACGGCGTAGCCTTCATCCGGTTTGGCCAGCGTCGTAGCCATAAACCGGCCATTCGGATCCAGGATGATAATGTCGGCCAGCGCCTCCGATTTGAGTTCAGCCAGGAAAGTTTCCAGGCGGGTTCCCACCATTAGCCCGCCGACGAGGTGGCCGGCCTCATCTTGAACCGGGGCGCTGGTGAACAGGTAGGCGCCATGCGCCGTTTTTATCAGGCCGGAGAATTTATCGCCCAGCTCATCACTTTGGCCGTGAATGACTTTCGCCACCAGATCGAATTGGGAGAAGTCGGTTCCGCGCGAGATGACTTGTTCATGCACGCGAGTGAAGATTTCATGGCCGGAGCGGTCAAAGGCGCTGAACGCCTCGACGTTGTTGTTGAGCGCCAAGGGGCCGAGCAGACTCTGCAAGGTCAAGGCGTCCCCATGCTCTAAGGCGGGCGCGATGCCTTGCGTGAAGACCATCAGGCGCAGGTTGGCCAGGTCCACCCGCTCACGCCGCACGATGCCATCCGCCGCGACCCGACCGGCTTCGTGGAGTTGATTGACAAAGCGTTCGCGGACGGACGAGGTGACCAGGCGCGTGACAATATACGTCCCGATCATGGCGGTCAATAAGGTTAAGACGACGTAGGGGATGATGAGTTGTGAGCGGAGGCGCGTGAAGGGGGACCAAAGCGCCGGCCAGCGAACGGCGCGGCGGGTGGGCGGGTTCAAAGCCGTCCGCCGCCAAAGCTTAAGTCCATCTAATCCGAGTCCCATACTGCTTTTCATTCAATTCGTAACCGGTTTTCTTATCACGAATGACACGAATTGCTTCGAACGAATAGCTCGAATGGTTTCTTTTTTTACTGTTCATTCCAGAAAAAATAAAAGGTTTATTCGTGTTATTCGCGCGATTTTCGTGTTTTTTGCGGGTTCGTGGTATTCGTGAAATGGCTTTGGAAATTACATTTCCTCGCCCGCAAAGACCAGCGTCCGATGCCGCCGTTGGAGTGATTGCAAGCCGCGCATCTGCAAGGCGCGCACCGCGCCGCAGCGCTTGCCCATCACCTTCGCTACTTCGGTCGTGCTCATGCCGTCGTTGAACTTGAGCATCAGGACCTGCCGCTGCTCCTTGGTCAACCGGCGGAGGGCCGCTTGCAAAAGATCGGCCTCCAAATGCTTCTCGGCCACCTCGACCACGTTAGCGGACGGGTCGGCTTTCATCTCCAGGCTGGCCTCCAGTTCTACCGTCTCGCGGTAATTGCGGTAGTGGTCAAAGACGATGTTGCGCGCAATGCGGAAGAGCCAGGCGCCAAAGGGCAGGCCGCGCATTTGGTAGTTGCCTAATTTTTCCCAGGCTTTGAGGAACGTCTGCGAGGTGAGGTCTTCCGCCAATTGCTCGTCCCCCACGCGGAAGAGTACGAACCGCAGGATGCGCTCGGCATACGTCAGATATAACTGTGCAAAAGCTTCCGGATCGCCATCAATCGCGCTCCGGACCAGAGGCGCTTCGGCTTTGCTTGTCCTAAACTTGCATTCTATGTCGTCCATCGTAACCATCCTTCCTTATGATTATGATTGAGAAGCTGGGCACCTATCCACTGACCGGCTTACCCTACTTGAGTCCTGGGGTTCTGGTCAGTATGTAAAACCGGATTGGCCCCAAGTGAGCCGAATGCGCCCCGGCAGGTTTTCGTCGAGAACGCGTTAGGTCCAGAAATCCCGGGTCAAGAGCTTGAAGACCTGGGGAATCTTGTTGAATTCGGTTGACTTATCGAAAAAGAAATCGGCGCCGGCTTCGAGGCATTTTTTCCGATACTGAAGATACGGATAGTTGGTCAGGATAATGACCACTGGCGCCGGCTGCTCGCGCTTAATATTTTGGAGGACGTTAATCCCGCTGCCCCCCGGCATACGGATATCCAGGATCACGGCTTTCGGATGGAGCGTCCGAATGGAAGCAATGGCTTCTTCGACGTTCTGCGCCTGCCCGATGACTTCCACGCCTTTGAGTTCAGCCAGCATGCTGACCAGGCGCTCCCGGACGGCCGCCGAGTCGTCGGCAATGACCACTTCCACTTTTTTCTCTTGTGCGGTTGGAAGATTCTCTGCGACAAGCGTCATTTTTTCGCTCCGTGGTCTCCGCCCCCTGGCTTATGCTCCCCAGACCCCTGCTGGGTTTAGTCATCAGGGTGGGCTGAGTTAAGAGAGAGATTAGTCGTTTAGAGCCGGGTAATCTATCCGGCGTTCTCTGATCTTTGTATCAGACCGATACGGAGGTTGGTGTAGGTGTTTATCCTACACGTGGGACGAAGGACGCAAGACGGTAGACGGAGGACGGAAGACGGAGGACGAATTAAAAAATGACAAGGTGACCGAGTGAAGATGACAAGGTGACAAGGTGAAGGGGTGACAAGGTGATTGTTGAAGAGATCACCCGGTCACCTTGTCACCCAGTCACCTTGTCAGTTTTAGAGATCACTTGTCATTCACACATCACTCTACTAAGTGATTCTCAATCGCATACCGGATCAACTCGGCGTTGGTTTTCAACCGCATTTTCTGCAGAATACGTGTGCGGTAGGTGCTGACGGTTTTCACGCTCAACGCTAAATCCTCGGCGATCTGCGTGGCCGTCTTCCCGCCGGCAATCAAGCGCAGCACTTGGAACTCACGGTCGGAGAGGCTTTCGTGCGCCGGTTTTTCCGATTCATGGCCGAGCTGGAACGCTAGTTTTTCCGCCAGCATGGGGCTGATATAGCGCCCACCGTTCACCACCTTGTGAATCGCCTGCACCAGCTCCTCCGGCGCACTCTCTTTGGTCAAATACCCGGAGGCGCCGGCTTGCAGCAGGCGGACGGCATACTGCTCTTCGGAATGAATGCTTAATATCAGGACCGGCAGTTTCGGCTGGATTTGTTTTAAATCTTTCAAAACGTCATAGCCGCCCCGACCGGGCATGCTCATATCCAGGACGAGCACGTCCCAGGGTTGCCCCCGGACCTGCTCCAGCACTTCTTCGCCGTTCATCGCTTCTCCGGCGACGACCATCTCGGTTGTCTCCGCCAGGATTTGTTTCAAACCCTGCCGGACGACGGCATGATCGTCCGCGATTAAAACTTTGATCATTTTATTTCTCCTCGTCTGGCATTTCTAAGACCCTAAGAGCCTGTTTAATAATTGCTCCCAGCCCGCGTCCGCGCGGGCGGAATGTCTTGCAAACGCCCGCGCGGACGCGGGCTGGGAGCGTGCTGAATGATTTTTCAAACAGGCTCTAAAGGTCTCGCAAAGCGGACCTTTAAGGTCTGTGTCACGGCGCGGGTGGAGTGCCTGTCTCTATCTCCGGCGTCGTCGAAGAATGGTGAAACTCGCTCTCGGATAGTTCCCTCGGGACACTCCCGAGTCCGGGCGGAGACTGCTTAAGCGGGACCGTGACAGTGACGGTTGTCCCTTTACCGGGATGCCCTTCCAGTTTGATTTCTCCGGCCAGGAGGTGAATTCGTTCTTGCATCCCGATCAGGCCAAATGATTGCGGGTGTTCCATCTCCGCCGCCGTGATCCCCCGGCCGTTATCCCGCACACTCAGAATAAGGTAACCATTCTCCTCCGTCAAGGAGATGTGCACGCGGCTGGCCTGCGCATGCCGCGCGACATTGCTTAATGTTTCCTGAAAAATTCGGAACATGGCCGTAGAACCCTCCGCCCCCAAATCCAGTTCTTCACCCACCGTGGAATGCAGTTTGCAGCGGATCCCCGTCCGGGTTTGGAATTCCTGCATCTGCCATTCAATCGCCGCGGCCAAGCCCAGATCGTCTAAGGCGCCCGGTCGTAACTCGGCGGAAATCCGGCGCCCGGTTTGGATGGTTTCATCCATCAGTTTGGTCATCGAGCGCAGTTTCTTCGCCAGGACCTTGCGCTCCGCCGCGTCCATGTTCTTTTGCAGCCAGGACAAGTCCATCTTCAGGCCGGTCAATGCCTGGCTCAACTCGTCGTGAATTTCGCGCGCAATGCTCGTCCGCTCCTGCTCCCGCACGGATTGCAGGTGGGCGGACAAAGCCCGCAACTGCTCCCGCGATTTTTCGAGTTCCGTTTCGATCTGCTTGCGCTCGGTGATGTCCAAGGCCGTCCCAATCATGTAGCTGGGCAAGCCGGCCGGATCAAGGACCACCCGCCCCTGGGCATACACCACCCGCAGCGTTCCATCCGGCCGGAGGAGGCGATGTTCAAAAGCGAAGGGCGCATGATCCGCGTAGGCCTGATCCATCAATCGGCTTACCGATTCGCGGTCGTCAGGATGGACCCGGTCCAGGTAGGCATCGTAGGTGGTATTGAATTGCTGCGGGTCCACGCCATAGATGCGATACATTTCATTCGACCAAGTCAGGCGACCGGTGGGAATGTCCCAGCGCCAGTTGCCCAGATGGGCAATTTGCTGCGCCTCCGCCAGGGTTCGTTCGCTTTCCCGGACGCGGCTCTCGGCGCGCTTGCGCTCGGTAATATCGGCGACCATTTTCAACGCGCCCGTGTATCGGCCATCGGGGTCGAGTATCGGATTGGCGCTGATGATCGTCCACAGGTCCGTACCGTCTTTCCGGCGGAACCGGAAATCGTAGTGTTCCCGGAGGCCCTGGCGGCGGCGTTCCAGGTGCGCATGCGCTTCTTTGTGCAGGGCTGCGTCCATAAAATCGAAAACCGGGCGGTCGAGCATTTCTTCCGGCTGGCGGCCGAGCATCTCCGCCAGGCGCTGGTTGACAAAGCTCGTCCGACCTTCCGCATCCAGCAGCCAAATGCCCTCCTGCGCCGTGTCCACGATGGTGCGGTATTGGGCCTCGCTTTTCAGCAGCGCGGCCTCCACTTTTTGGCGGATGGCCAGTTCTTTTTGAACGGCTTCAAACAGCCGGGCGTTGATGATGGCCTGAGCCGCCTGCTCGGCCAAGCCGCGCAGCAATGCCAGTTCATCTTCCGTGAATTCGCGCGTTTCGCCCACCGTGCCGATGTTGAGCCGGCCAATGAGTTGCCCTTCGCGCCACATACTGATGTTGACCGTGGTCCGCACATTCAGATGCGAGTAGGCCTCGGCGTTCGGCAGATTGGAAAGCGCCTGGACGTCCGGTGTGACGAGGAGCGGCCCCTGGCCCGCGCGCTTCTGGTAGTCGTCCAGCGAGACCGGCTGCAAATTATGCTCGTATTCATAGGGCAGGCCGACTCCGCCGGCGTAGTACAACACCTGGCGTTCCGAGGCAAACAAGCTGACGCTGGCGATGGGGACGTTTAACGCGAGGACCGTTTCTTCACAGACCGCCTGGATCACGGCTTCCAGGTTGAGTTGAGCGTTGAGCCGGGCGGCGGATTGCACCAGCGCCTGGAGCCGCGCGGCCTGGTGCTGAACCTCGGCTTGCGCTTCTTTGCGTTCGGTTATTTCCGCGCTCAGTTCCAGATTGGCAATCTGGAGTTCGGTCGTGCGTTCCAGGACGCGCTGTTCCAATTCCGCGTTCAGTTGTTGCGCCTCGGCGTACAGCCGGGCATTGTCAATCACCAGCGCCGCCCGGCGCGCCAACTCTTCCGCCAGCGCCAAATCGGCGGGCGAGTAATGCTGGCCCGATTCAGCCCAGACCAGCGTGATGGCGCCGAACGTTCGCCCGCGCGCCGTGAAGGGCACGATCATGGCCGAGGTGGTGCCCAGTTCACGCGAGATTTTAGACTCGGATGAATCGGCGTCATCCCCCTCGTCAATCTCTGGATAAATTTCTGCGACGCCGGTGCGGACGACATTCGGCGCGCCGTAGGCCGCTTGGGGGTCGAGCGGATAACGCTGCAGCAATGCTTGAACCCACTTCACCTTGTCCGGATTGGAATGCGCGATCAGCCGTTGCCGATGGACTCCCTCCTCGATCAGGTCTATCGAACACCAATCGGCCAACTTCGGGACGATGAGCTGCGCCAGGCCGGCGAGCGTCGCCGAGTAATCCAAGGAGGCCGCGAACAGATGCCCGGCCTCCGCCAGCACGCGCTGCGCCCGTTCGGCGCGCCGGCGCTCGGTAATATCCTCCGCCAGGAGGATGGCCTGATTCGCCTGGCCCTGAGGATCATAGAGCGGCGCCGCCGAGAGGCTAATGAAAATCTTCCGGCCGTCTTTCTGTTGGCGCTCAATTTCTACGCCGGTGATGGAGATGCCTTTTAAGACGGTTTCGTGCAGCGCTTCAAATTCTTCTTTTCTGTCCATCGGGACGATGGGGTAAGGCTGGTCCAAGACCTCGGCCGCGGTCCAGCCATAGAGCCGTTCCGCCGCCGGGTTCCAGAGTTTGACTTTTTTTTGGAGATCGAGGACGACGATGGCGAGGGGGGAGGCCTGGATGAGCGCCTGGAGAGTCTGGTTGGTCTCACGCAGTTCACGGGTGCGTTCGGCCACCTGCTGCTCCAGCGTTTCATTTAGGCTGTGGAGCTTGAGGATGGCCTCCTGAAATCCGCGCTGGGCCATCTCAAAGGCCGAGAGGCTTTCCGTGAAAAAGGCTTGGGCTTGGCGGGTGGCCTCCACGCTTTGCTCAGGCGCGGAGACATGGGAGAGGATGTTCGAGAGCGCCGCGCGGTGGACGACGGCCATGTCCAAGACGCCCATCCGGTTGTCAATCGCCTGGCGCCCAAGTTGATAGGCGCGCTGGAGCGCGACTTCCCCTGCGCCGCCCAGGTAATCCTGAAGCGCATGCGTATATTGTTCTTCAAGTTCCGGCAGGCTGTCGCTCATGTGAAGGATGAAGGATGAAGGATGAAAAACGAGGAAGGAGTGAAGGAGGGAGAAGGAAGAAGGAAGAAGGACGAAGGAAATTCATCCCTCCATTCCCCACTCTTCACTCTCCACTTTCCTACTTCATCCCTCATCCTTCATCCTTTGTGCTTCTTATCGTGCCAGCGCGCGACGAGCACCAGCGCATCGTCCGTCCCCTTGCCGTGCTGGGCCAGGATGCGGGTCGCCAGACGTTGCGGTGCTTCGTTGACGGAAACCCCGTTGGAAAAATTACCGTCGAGGCCATCGGTGGCGAAGATCAACAGATCGCCGGGCATCACCGGAATGACGGCGGCCGTTAAGCCCGGGAGTTGAAAGCCAACCACACCCCCGCGGAGCAGCAGATTCTCCTGCGCCGGGTTAGTGGCCGGGTCCGCGCGCAGCAGCACGCCCGCCACATTGCCGACGCCGGCCCAGGTCATCGTGTGATCCGTTTCATTGAACAAGGCCAGGCTCATGACGACGCCGCGTGTCTGAGCCAGGGATTCATGACAGCGCTGAACGAGCGTAATGATCGAGATATAGTCTAAAGCATTTTCGAGGGTGGCGACCGCGGTTTTAGCCGCCAAGGCGGCCTCACGTCCATGCCCCAAGCCGTCTATGACGGCGACCAGGATGCCCTGAGGGACAGCTTTAACCAAATGCTGATCGCCTGAGACGGTTTGGCCGCCCAGGGCCAACGTAGCGACGCCCAATTCCAGGCCGGAGGAGACGTCTAACGTTTCCATTTTTTCATTTTCACAATGGTCCCCTGACCGGCGGACGAGCTGACTTCTAATTCATCCATCAACCGCTTCGCGCCGGGCAAGCCCAAACCCAGGCTGCCGGAGGTGGAATAACCATCCATCATCGCTTTGGAGATGTCCGGGATTCCGGGGCCTTCGTCCCAGGCGACAATGAGGATGCCGCGGCGGTCCTTGTCAACCAGCGGCGACAAGACGATCTCACCCGTCCGCGCATATTCGACAATATTCCGCGCGACTTCGGAGATGGCCGTCGCAATAATGGTCAGTTCGCTACCGGAGAAGCCCAACTGCTCGGCGAGGGCGCGGCCCTGCTGTCGAGCGGTCACAATATCGGCATCAGAACTAATCGAGATGTGCCGCTCAGCGGATGCCACGAGGCCCACCCTTGGTCTTTTGATCGAGGTAGACGAGGCCTTCTTCCAGGTCCAGGGCTGTAGCCACCCCCTCGAGCGTCAGTCCAAGTTGTACCATCGCAAAGGCCACGTCGGGTGGAATGCCGACGATGACGGTTTCAGCGCCGCGCAGCTTGAGCATGTGCGCCACCGCGCGCAGCATGCGCACCGCGTACGAGTCCATCACATCCAAGGCGGTGACGTCCACGATGACGCCCCGCGACCGAAAGCGGCCGACGCGCTCCGTCAATTCATCGCGGAGCTCCACCAAATCGGCGTCCGTCAGCGCCGCCTGGATGGAGGCGATCAGATAATCCCCTTGTTTTAGAATTGGGACTTGCATTGTCCCTGGCCTTTCAGATGCGCGCTTCGCCTGGCGCCTGGGGGATTACCTTGTAGCCTAATAAGCGTTCGGCTTCTTCGATGCCGCCTTGCAAGTCGCCGACGGTGTTCATCTTGCTCAAGTCCACGCCGATGGTCACGAGCGTCTGGGCAATTTCCGAGGACAGACCGGTGACGATGACGGTCGCGCCCATCAGCCGGGAGGCGTCGGCCATTTGCACCAGGCCATTCGCGACCGCGGCGTCAATCGCCGCTACGCCGGTGATGTCCATCACGACCACTTTGGCGCGGTTGGCGCGGATGCCGCGCAGCAGTTGCTCGGTGAGCTGGCGGGCGCGCTGCGGGTCAATGAGACCGATGATCGGGAGGATGAGCAACCGTTCGCGGACTTGGAGCACCGGGGTCGAGAGTTCGCGGATAGCTTCCTGGAACTGGCGGATCATGCGCTCGCGTTCCTGAACGAAACCGACGGCCACGGTGTTGGCGATGCGGTTGGCCGCCGGTTCGTAGGCGTCGAGCACGCGGTTTAGCAGCGCAAAGTCGGCCTGATATTTGCCGAAGAGCGAGCGGGCGAGCACGTCGCGGAGCAGGAGCACGATCCCCACGACTTCGTGCGTTTCGACGCCGCGGGGGATGATGCGCTCGGAGAGGTTGCGGGCGTAGGCTTCGAGCGCTTCCACGCTGCCGGACTCCAACACCTCCACGTAGTTGTCGTACACGGAGGTGGCTTCGGCGAAAATCTCTTCTTTGGACATGGCCGTAAGCAGCTCGGCCTCGGTGATGCGTCGGGCCCACTCCTCGCGGAGTTGGGTCCGGTTTTGGCGCAAGTGGGCTACCAGTTCGCGTAAACGCGAGGCGGTGTCTTCCGCCACCGGGCGGACCGGGGGCGGTTTGGGTTGATCTTCCGGCATAGAACGTCCGGGTTTGGGGTCTCTCGGCTTCTCAGTCATATTTCTTACTCCTTGTGTAAACGACGGACGATATGAAATAATGGGTTACGACGGTGTTCGCAATCCGGTTGGCTGCCGGTTCGTAAGCGTCCAACACACGGTTGAGTACCGCATAGTCTGCTTGGTATTTAGCGAAGAGCGCACGGGCGAGCACGTCGCGGAGGATGAGCAAAGTCCCCACGACTTCATGCACGCCGATGTGGGGGAGAATGCGCTCGGAGAGGTTGCGGGCGTAAACTTCGAGCACTTCTAGGTTCCCGGACTCCAATGCCTCCACGTAGTTGTCGTACACGGGGATGGCTTGCGCGAAAATCTCTTCTTTCGACATGGCGGTGAGGAGTTCGGCCTTGATGATCCGCGTGGTCCACTCCTCGCAGAGTTGGTTCCGATTTTGGCGCAAATGCTCGGCCAGTTCGTGCAAGGGTGAGGCGGTGTCTTCCCCTACCGGATGGACAGGGGGGGGTGGTTTGGATTCCCTGGGCTTCTCGGTCATCCTCTTTACTCCATTCCTTATGTTAACTACGCAGCCACGTTGCCGAATAATATCTTAACAACGGAATTGGCTTGTAATGTAATACGGGCTGATTAAGTGAAACGTGATACATGACCCGTGAAGTTCAGCTATCACGGGTCACGTATCACGCGTCACGAGTCACGGCAGCACTGTCCAAGGATTGACATAGGCTCCATTGTAGCGAAGCTCAAAATGTAGGTGCGGGCCGGAGGAGCGGCCGGTGCTTCCGGCCAGGCCAATCAAATTCCCTTGGAAGATGCTCTGTCCGCAGGTGACATTCCACTGGCTCAAGTGACCGTAGACGCTTTGCCAGCCGTTCCCGTGGTCAATAACAACCAGATTGCCATAGCCAAAATCGTTCCAGCCGGCGTACACCACCACCCCGCCATCCGTCGCGTAAATGGGCACACCGAGCTTGGCTCGGATGTCAAGGCCATGATGAATGGATGAGAAATCGTAGCCGGAAAGGAAGTGATTGTCCGCCGGCCAGACGAAGGCGCCAAACCCCACGGCGCCTGTGTAGCCTCCCGGACACTGACCAAAGTTGTTGCTCCCCGCGCCGCCCACGCGCGTACTGCGTAGAATGACTGGCACCTCCCAGCTTCGCAATTCACGATGTCCGCCCGGAATCACCAGCCAGGTATCCGGTGTCAGGCTGGGCTTATCCGGGTCCAAATTATTTCCGGGCCAATCAATGACTTCACGCGCGGTCACCCCGTAGAACTTAGCAATTTGCTCCACAGTGTTTCCCTCAGTGACATAGTGATAGGTCCCATCCACCGGCAGAATGTTGAGCACCTGGTCGGGATAAAGGATATGGGGGTTGTCTTTGAGGGTGGAGTAATTGCCCCACAGCACCGTTTCCGGCTTGAGGCCAAAATTGTCGGCGATACCAAAGAGTGTATCGCCCTTCTCAACGGTGTAGGTGATGACGGTCGAGCGACTGCGTGAGGGGATGAGGGTATGAATGTCCGCCAGACGCGAAACTTGAGCCGCCTCCACTACCGCGAGTTGCGGCGTAATTCCCAACCCCGGCGTTTCTGCCGGTGTGACGCCCGGCGCGACGTTGAGGCTGACCTTGGCCAACAGACGTTCGATAAGCCCGAGGTTCGCCTGTCCGGCCCAAATAGCGCCGAAGATGAGCAGCAGGATTAACGCGTGGGAGGTGTAACGCAAAATCGCTTCCCGCCAGCCAATAGCCGAAAGCTCGGCCCACAGGCGCGTCAGGCCGGTGAGTTCGCTGGAGTCGGGGGAGGGGTCAGGGGACATAAAGAAAAAACGTGACGAGTGATGCGTGACGAGTGACAGCGTGCCAGGTTTTCACTCGTCACTCGTCACGGACCTCTAAGGTGCCAGATATAACCACGGGTTCACCCGACCATAGGTGTCGCTGCGCATTTCAAAGTGTAAATGCGCTCCGGTAGAGCGGCCGGTGCTGCCCGCCAGGCCAATGACCTGTCCCTGATTAACGCTGGCATTGCAGCCCACACTCACTTGACTCAAGTGGGCATACGCGGTCTGCCAGCCGTTGCCGTGGTCAATCATGACCATATTACCGTACCCCAGATTGCTCCAGCCGGAGAACACCACCACGCCTGTGTCTGAGGCGTAAATGGGCGCGCCCATCCAGGCCGAAATATCAATACCCGGATGCGCGTTGGGCAGATAGTCCGTGCCGGAAAGATAATGGTTGCCCGCCGGCCAGGCAAAGGTGAAGGTGCCATGCGGCCCCGAGAATGGCCCAGCGCACGCGCCTGGGTCTCCACTATACGTCCGCCCGACCGTCTTCCGGGTAACAATCGGCAGTTGCCAGACTAATGTCTCCCGCCAGCCGCCGGGGATGATCAAGTATTGGCCGGGATGAATCTGCGGATCGTTTGGGTCGAGATCATTGCCCGGGTAATTAACCACCTCCTCCAATTTCCCATGAAAGACTTCAAGGATTTTTTCCAGCCTATCTCCGGGCATAACAATGCGCAGCGCGCCATCCACCGGCAAGATATTCAGCGCCTGGCCGGGGAAGATGTTGTTCGGATCTTCCGCCAGCGCTAGATTGCCCCAGACCATGGTTTCCGGTTTGAGATTGAATTTATTGGCGATGATGAAAAGCGTATCGTTCTTGGCGACGGTATAAGTGATGACGGTGTACCGCGGGCGAGAGGGAATATTTGTGTGCGGATCGGCCAAGCGCGTCACATTCCACAACTCATCCGCCGACGTAATAGGATTAGTAGCGACGGTAGATTCGGGGGGAAGCGTTGAATTATCTGAAGAGACGCTGGGAATGCTCTGCCGGTCTTTCCGCGCGAGCCAGATCGCGCTGAACAACAAGCCTAAGACGAGTCCGTAGACAACCAGACGCAGCCAGAGTTCTGGCGCGATCAATTTGGCAATCAAACTAGCCGGATCACTATTTTTATTAGTCGCTTCGGATTTGACGCTCAAACTTGCCTCCATCCGTCTCCATCGGTTGAATGGCAGGATGATAGCAGTCAAAAACAAAGAACGTCAAGCGGACATAAAGAGTCAACGGATGGAACTGATTTTAACGGATTTTGTATGTTTCCGTGCCATCCGGTTTTTTCTGAGAATCCGTGTACGGTTTACTTCCCGTTCTTGCCCAACGTCTCCAGAAATTCCATGTTGTTGTCCGTTTGGCGAAGTTGATCGAGAACCGCCTCGGTGGCGTTGGTGAGGTCCATGCCGGCGCCGTTGGGCGGTCCGGCGATCATCTGGCCGAACATGCGGCGCAGCAGCCACACACGCGGTGTAATATCCGGGCCAAGCAAAAGCTCCTCGCGCCGCGTGGACGAGCGTTCGATGTCAAAGGCCGGGAAGATGCGCCGCTCCTGCAATTTGCGCGAGAGATGCAACTCCATGTTGCCGGTACCCTTGAACTCTTCATACACCACATCATCCATGCGCGAACCGGTGTCCACCAGGCAGGTCGCCACAATCGTCAGCGAACCGCCTTCTTCGATGTTGCGCGCGGCTCCGAAGAATTTCTTGGGCGGATAGAGCGCGGCGGGATCAAGACCGCCGGAGAGCGTGCGCCCGGAAGGATTGACGACCAAGTTGTAGGCGCGCGCCAGGCGGGTGAGCGAGTCCAGCAGAATGACGACATGCCGTCCACCTTCCACCAGACGTTTCGCGCGCTCCAGCGCCATCTCCGCGACGCGGACGTGGGAGGTCACCGGCTCGTCGAACGTGGAGGCGATTACCTCCGCTTCCACCGAACGATCCATGTCCGTCACTTCTTCCGGCCGTTCGCCGATGAGGGCGACCATCAAATGCACTTCCGTATAATTCCGGCTGATGGCGTTGGCGACTTCCTTGAGGACGGTGGTCTTCCCAGCTTTGGGCGGCGAGACGATCAGCCCGCGCTGCCCCCGGCCAATGGGGGCAATCAGATTGAGGAAGCGCGTGCTCAGAATATTTTTATTGGTTTCCAGGTCGAAGCGGACATCGGGGAAGATCGGAGTGAGGGTTTCAAACGTCGGACGTTTCTTGGCGGCCTCCGGGTCCAGCCCGTTGACCGTCTCCACCCGCAGCAGGCCGTAGTATTTCTCGGACTCCTTTGGGGCGCGCACCTGGCCGATGACCATATCTCCGGTCCGGAGCCCGAAGCGCCGGATTTGGGATTGGGAGACGTAAATGTCATCCGGGCCGGGCAAGAAATGTTCGGCGCGTAGGAAACCGATGCCATCTTCGACGATTTCCAGCACGCCGCCGCGCAGCTCCAAGCCTTGTTTCTCGGCGTTGGCGCGCAACAAGCGCACGATCAGGTCATCCTTCTTAAGCCGGCTGTAACCGGGGATGTCCCACTGCTTCGCGACAACACGTAATTGGTCAAGCGTTTTGGGTTCGAGTTCAGTAATGTCCATAGCGGAGACTCCCTGCGAGGACGCCTAAATTGCGCGTTCAATAAACCGAGAGGCGATCAGCCTGCTCGGGTAATCCCAGAAATCAGTTGCTAAAGTTTTGTACAGCCACACTATTGGGTCAGTGTCCAGTTGGGGAAGCAGATAATTGCTGTAACCTGCGAGGGGTACGTGTTCGCATTATAGCATCCTGCTTACTCAGCGTCAAACAAATTTAATCAAGATAAAAGGCAAGAGCCAAACAAAGTAATAACCGACGGCGACCGCGACCAGCCATGAGTCAATGCGATCCAACATGCCGCCATGACCGGCCAAGACTGCGCCGGTGTCCTTGACACCGGTCTCCCGCTTGAGCATGGATACCCCCAAGTCTCCGAGCGGGGAGAGGAGACCCACCAGCGCTCCCAAGACCAGGCCGGTTTGCCAGGTAAGCAAACTGTCTGGGCCAGCGCCAATCTGCCAAAAGATGGAGAGCAACGCCGAACCGGCGGCTCCGCCTAAGACACTCCCGAGATAACCTTCCCAAGTTTTTTTGGGACTCAAGCGCGGCGCCATTTTATGCCGGCCCAAGGCCCGCCCCAGTCCATACGCGCCGCTATCCGCCAGCCAGACACTCGATAAGGTAGCCAGTATCCACCACAAGCCATCCGGTAGATCGCGCAGGACGATGAAGTAACTCCCCAGCCAGCCTAAATAGAAAATGCCGCAGACCGTGACGGCCAGATCAGTGCCGGACGTGGTCGCCCCACGTTCAAAATCAATGAGATGCCAAGTCAGCGGGATCACAATCGCCAGCGCGAACAACAAGCCGTGAGGATTAAGCAGTGGGAAGCGCGCCGCGGCAATGAAGAGGGCCACCCCACCTACAATCAATAATTGGGCCGGACGCTGGCCGGTGGCTTGGAAGAGCCGCGTATATTCCAAGGCCGCCACTCCAAAAATTGCCAGGAGGGTGAGCAGGTACATCCAACCGCCCAGCACCATGACCCACATGGCGAAGGGCAGCAGCAAAACGGAGATGGCCAGCCGGTCACTGAGCATGCCCGGAGCCAGATTTGACCTGACCCACCGTATTCACCTGGGCCGAGACCAACCCAAACCGACGTTCGCGCGCGGCGTAGTGGTCCAGGGCGTGTCGGAATTGATTCTTGTCAAAATCGGGCCAGTAGACATCGGCGGCGTAATATTCGGCATAGGCGCCCTGCCAGATGAGGAAGTTGGAGACGCGCAGCTCGCCCGCCGTGCGAATGATGAGGTCCGGATCAGGCTGGCCGGCGGTAAACAGGTACTGATTCACCAAGGCTTCGTTGATCGCTTCCGGTTGGATGCCATCCGCCACCATTTGCTGAATGGCATAAATGATTTCATCGCGCCCACCGTAGTTGAAGGCGACGGTGAGGATCAGGCGGTCATTATTCTCGGTCAGCTCAATCGCCTGCCGGACTTTTTTCTGGATGGAAGGTTGGAGGCGCTCCAGCCGGCCGATGTGCCGCAGTTGGACGCCCTGCTTATGCAGATCGGCAAATTCCTTATCCAGCACTTCTTCCAGGATGAACATGAGACCCTGAACTTCTTCCGGCGGCCGGCCCCAGTTCTCGGTGGAGAAGGCATAAATGGTCAGGTAGCGGATGCCGAACTCGACACAGGCGGTGATGATGCGGCGCAAGTTCTCCACCCCGGCGCGGTGACCATCCAGCCGCGGCCGGCCACGGGACAAGGCCCAGCGACCATTGCCATCCATGATAATGGCTACATGCGACGGTATTTTCTCAGGAGGAGCTATGACAAGTTCGGCCATAAGAAGTAGGGGAATGAGAGTGTATTCTGATCTGACTTACGGAATACGCAATACGCTATATTCCGTATTGCGTATTCCGTAAACAGGAACGGCAAGCACGCTAGACTTCCTTAATTTCAGCTTCTTTGCGGGTGCCTAACTCGTCCACCTTTTCAATGTATTTGTCGGTGAGCTTCTGCAAGTCCGTCTCGCCGCGCTTCAAATCGTCCTCGGAGATCATCTTCTCTTTTTCAAATTCGCGCAAGTCATCATGGGCAGCGCGGCGGATGTTGCGCACGGCCACCCGTGATTCTTCCAGCCGGTGGTGAACGACTTTGACCAAGTCCTTGCGGCGATCTTCCGTCAAGGGTGGGATATTCAAGCGAATGATTTTGCCGTCATTGTTGGGCGTCAGACCGAGTTCCGATGACTGAATGGCGCGCTCAATGTCTTTGAGCGATCCGGGGTCGAAGGGCTTGATGGTGAGCAGCCGGGGTTCCGGCGCCGAGATCGTCGCCAACTGCTGCAGCGGCGTAGGCGTATCGTAATAATTCACCAACAGGCGCTCGATGAGCGCCGGCGAGGCGCGTCCGGTGCGGATGGTCGCCAGATCATTTTCCAGCACAGTAATGGCGCCCTTCATTCTGTCTTCAGCTTCTGTGAGAGTTTCTTTGATCATGCGGGGAATCCTTCTCTGACAGGTTTAGCGACCCCTAGCATACCCGGCAGTTGCGGGAGATGCAAGTGCGCGGCGGGCGAAAAAAGTGTCAGGTGTTCAAGTGTCAAGTGCTCATGTGTCACTCAGCACTCGTCACTTAAACACTTAATCACTTGACACTTGAACACTTATCGCTTTACCGGCTAATTGTCGTCCCTACTTGCTCACCCCTGACCGCCCGCGAGAGATCATCCGCCTGCCACAGGTTAAGCACCAAAATGGGGAGGCTGTTATCCATGCACAAGCTGATGGCTGTGCTGTCCAAGACCTTGAGCCGGCGATTCAGCGCGTCAATATACGTCAAATACTCGAACTTGCGGGCGTTGGGATTCTGCTGAGGATCGTCGTCATACACCCCATCCACCTTCGTCGCTTTCACCATCACGTCTGCATCAATTTCCATCGCGCGTAAAGCCGCGGCGGTATCGGTGGTGAAGTAGGGATTGCCGGTTCCGCCGGCGAAGATCACCACGCGTTTCTTCTCTAAATGGCGGATCGCCCGCCGACGGATATACGGCTCGGCGACGGCGCGCATCTCAACCGCGCTCAAGGTGCGCGTGACCACGCCCATGCGCTCCAGTGCATCTTGTAAAGCCAACGCATTCATTACCGTTCCAATCATCCCAATGTAGTCGGCCGTCGCGCGCTCCATGCCGCTTTCGATTCCCACGCGGCCGCGCCACAAGTTGCCGCCGCCGATGACCAAGGCGACTTCCACATCTAATTCTCGCACCGCTTTGACTTTGGCCGTGACCTCCTCGGCTTTTTCCGGATTGATCCCATAGCCGCCGGGGCTGGAGAGGGCCTCGCCGCCGAGTTTGAGCAGAATGCGCCGGTATTTTGCTACCGCCATGTGTTGCTCCTTCATTCCCTCTTATTGAAGCTGACACGGTGACATCTTCTAATGACAGTTCACCTGGTCAGTTTTTTCATTCATCGAACAATATGAAAACCGGGCGACTGTCACTCCAGTCACCCGGCTTGAGCTTCAGGACATCTCACCTAACTCCCACCGCGCAAAGCGGCGGATGATAACGTTCTCTCCGATCGTCGCCACGGTTTGTTTGAGCAACTCGGTAATCGTCAGGCTTTCATCTTTGACAAACGGCTGCTGCAAGAGACAGACTTCCTGATAAAATTTCTCCATCCGCCCCTCAACGATCTTATCCAAGACTTTCTCCGGCTTGCCTTCCTGAATGGCCCGGTTCCGCGCAATGGTCTTTTCGCTTTCGACGATCTCGGCCGGCACATCGGCCACATCCAGATAGCGGGGGTTCGCCGCGGCGACTTGCAAGGCCAGGTCGTGCGCAAAAGCCCGGAACTGCTCGGTGCGGGCCACAAAATCCGTCTCGCAATTGACCTCGACCATGACGCCTACGCGGCCGCCGCCGTGACTGTAGAGTTCCACCGCGCCTTCGCGCGCCGCGCGCCCGATTTTCTTGGCGGCCGCGGCCAGGCCCTTCTCCCGCAGAAAGGCAACCGCTTTATCAAAGTCCCCGTTATTTTCCTGAAGCGCCTTGCGGCAGTCCAGCACGCCCGCGCCGGTAGACTCGCGGAGTTCCTTAACTTGCGTGGCAGAAACTGTAAGTCCCTGTGGGATTTCCATTAGGCTTCAACCTCATCGCTTTTCTCAGGGCTTTCGGCGGCTGCTTCTTCTTCAAATTTCAGTTCGCCCGAACCCATCTTAGCCAGTGTCGCCGGGCCGAGCAAATCTTCTTCTTTCAACTCGACCTCGCCGTAGGTTTCCTCAGACTCGGCCGCCGCCGGCTCATCCTTGCGCATCGCCCGGCCTTCGAGGACGGCATCGGCCAGGCGAGCCGTCAGGAGCTTGATCGCCCGGATGGCATCGTCGTTGGCCGGGATCACGTAATCCACGCCGCCCGGATCACAGTTTGTATCCACCAAGGCGATAATCGGAACGTTCAGGATATTCGCTTCGTGGATCGCGGTATGCTCGTGGCGGACATCCACGAGGTACACCAACTCCGGTGGCTTGGCCATCTCGCGGATACCGCCCAGGCGGTCCTGGAGTTTGGTAATCTTGCGTCCCAGGATCAGGCCTTCCTTCTTCGTCAGTCGATCAAACTCGCCGGCCTCCCGGCTTTTTTCCAGCCGTTTCAGTTCGTTGATCAGGTCTTTAATGGTTTTCCAGTTGGTCAGGGTGCCCCCCAGCCAGCGCTGATTGATGTAGGGCATCCCGCAGCGTTCGGCTTCTTTCTCCACGGCTTCTTGCGCCTGGCGCTTGGTGCCGACGAACAGTAGAATCCCGCCCGCGGCGACCGTATCGCGCACCAAGTTGTACGCTTGATCGAGCAATGCGACCGTTTGCTGCAAGTCAATAATGTGGATGCCGTTGCGTTCGGTGAAGATGTACGGCTTCATCTTGGGGTTCCACTTTTGGGTGCGATGCCCAAAGTGAACCCCGGTTTCCAGCAGAGCCTTCATTGAAATGGCGGCCATTGAGGATACTCCTTGCGTTGGTCTAACGCCGCTCTTCGCCCCGGTCGCCGCACCCCGGCCTCAGGTGCACGCACGACTCGGTCAGAACAGCGTGAATAGTCTACACCTCCAGGTGTAGCCGGGCGGCATTCTACCATACGCACCTGATTCTGTGTAGGAGGTGAGTGTTTACATGTTACGTGTTCAAGTGTCAGGTGATACGTGAGGCCGTGACACTTAAACATGTAATACTTGAACACTTAAATTTGTGTAAGATGTAGACGATGCCTACCTTCAACCTTGCGCTGCAAACCCGGCTCGGTTCCGGCCCGACTCGCGATGCCTGGATCAGTGATGGTCCGCTCTCGCCTCTCACTCAGCCGACTTGGCTTACCCTGGCTCACAACTGTTCTTCGTCTTTCGTCTCACGCAGCAGTGGTCCTTCGTCTGAGAGTGGTTGCCTGACCGTTTACCTGAACCCAACCGACCTAACCTTGACCTGCGCCGCCATACCTGAAACGCCGCACTACTTCCGCCTGGCGGATGCGACCGTCAAACCGCTGCCTCCCAACCCGGAGCCTTTCACCCTCGCTGCGGGGGATGCCTATATCGCCCTAACGCCGGGCGCGCTGCGGCTGGCCGACAGCCCGGCCATCGCACGTTTCATCCATCTGCGCGATTACTTCAATGCTGAAAAGCTCGCCGCCGCGCTCCTCAATCACCTCAGCGAACTTGCTCCTGGCAAGTCCTGGGTGGAAGATGTCACGGTGCTGGTTATTGAAGCTCGATGAAGATGAAGGAGTGAGGGGGTGAGTGGGTGAAGGGGGTGAGAGGGTGAGTGTTGAAGAGATCACCCCGTCACCCCTTCACCTTGTCACCTTGTCACCTTGTCCTTGGTCCTTCGTCTTTTGTCCTTCGTCCTCAGTCTTCCTTCCTACTCCCTTTTTCTCCTTCCTTCTGTAGAATCCCTGCATGCCTACTAAACCTTTCTACCCACCGCCCTGTCTTTGGCGCAAAGTGCTCTTGCACACCGTGCTTGGCCTGACGTTCTTAGTCTCCGGCGTCGGCAGCGTCCAGGCCAGGCCCACGGCGAGCGTGCCGCCCGAATTCACCGATACCCTCCTTGCGAGTGTTGGTTCACCGACAGCCCTGGCTTTCACGCCGGATGGACGCTTGCTGATTACGACTCAAACTGGACGATTGCGGATTTACAATGGCAGCTTACTTTCAACGCCGGCGCTGGACTTCACCACTCAATGGCCGACGAATCGGCTCTGCTCTAATTCAGAGCGCGGCCTGTTGGGGGTCACGGTAGACCTGAACTTTGGGTCAAACAACTTTATTTATCTTTACTACACCTACAATAAGTTCAACAACGGTTGCCCCACTAACTCTGCCACCAGCCCGGTCAACCGCGTCGCCCGTTTCATACTGCCCGCCAGCAACACGATTTTGACGACCACGGAAACGGTGCTGTTGGATAACATTCCCTCCCTCAACGGGAATCATAATGGCGGCGATCTTCATTTCGGCGCGGATGGACTGCTCTACATTAGTGTTGGCGAAAGCGGCACCGGCGGAAGTCTGGCGCGCGTCAAAACGAATCTGGCCGGCAAAATTTTGCGGATTGAGAGCGACGGCAATATTCCGCCGGGTAATCCCTTTATCGGCGACGCCAACTCCTGGCGCTGCGGCAATCCGGCGGGAGGTTCCGGGACCGGTTCCTGTCGCGAGATTTATGCCTTTGGATTGCGCAATCCCTTCCGCTTTTCTTTCCAGCCTGGCACGAATCAGTTCTATATTAACGATGTGGGCCAGGGTACTTGGGAAGAGATTGATAACGGGCAGTCGGGTGCGGACTACGGCTGGAACTGCTATGAGGGAACGCATACGTATCCGCCCGGCTCGTGCTCGGCGCCCAATCGGGTTGACCCGATTTATGAGTACAACCATGACGACGGGTGCTTTGCCATCACGGGAAGTGTGTTTGTGCCCACGGGGGTTTGGCCGGCCCCGTACAGCGGCGCTTATCTCTTTGGCGACTATGGTTGCGACACGATCTTCCGCTTGATTCCTCCTGGTGGGAGTTATAGCAGCACTCCCTTTGCGACAAATTTGGGATCACTCACCACGATGGTCTTTGGCCCATACAATTCCACTCAAGCGCTCTATTACGCCAACTACAACAGTCAGATTCGTCGTATTTCCTATATCACGAACAACACAGCGCCGACTGCCGTCATCTCCGCGAATCCAAACCACGGTGCGGTCCCACTTCTCGTCACGCTGAATGCAACGGGCAGCGCCGACGCAGATGCCGGCGATACGCTCACCTTTGACTGGAACTTTGGGGATGGCGCGGTTTTGACCGGGACGACTTCGATCACCACCACGCATAGTTACACCGCCAGCGTGCCAACGGTCTACACCGCGACCTTGACCGTGCGCGATAATCACAATGCCACTTCCTCACCCGCCACCGTTCAAATTTACGCGGGCGACACAGCCCCGCCCGTTCCCACGATTATCTCGCCAACCGTCAGCACGAAATTTGCTGTCGGGCAGGTGATTACCTTAACCGGCTCGGCGACGGACTCGCAGGACGGCCCGCTGCCCGGTTCTTCCTTGAGTTGGCGGGCGCTCCTCCATCACATTGATCAATCGAATCCGGGCAACGCTCACACGCATCCGTATCTCGCGCCGACCCTCGGTTACACAACCACTCTCACCGGGCCGGCGCCGGAAGACCAGGGCGCGATCGCTCTAAGTTATCTTGAACTTCAACTCACGGCAACGGATTTGCTGGGACTCTCGGCCACCATCACGCAGACGCTCCAGCCCAACCGGGTCAACGTATCTTTTGCGACCAATCCGCTCAACCTCACGCTGGTTCTCAACAATACTTTCATTCCCACGCCGCAGACCTCCGTCTCGTGGGAAGGCTATGGATTAAACGTCTTTGCGCCGGGGCAATTGGACTCGGGCGGACAGTGGCGTTTCTTCGCCAGTTGGTCGGATAGCGGCGCCATCGCGCATACGATCTTGACCCCGTCCTCCGCTATGACCTACACCGCAACCTTTCAACCCGGTTTTGGCTTCATACTGCCGGCCCTTTACAAGTAAGGAAGCCGGTGGCCGGTGGCAAGTAGTAAGTTACTTGCCACCGGCCACCGGCCACATTCTGGTTGATTATTTTCCATTTGTCATTTATATTTTCCGCATGGGCGCTCACCAGATTAGCTTTGACCCCGATGGCTTGCTCCATCTCCACCTGGAAGGGGAGTTCTCCTCCGAGGAATTTCTGGCTATGCTCAGGGACCTGGAAGCCCAGCTTGATCAAGCCACCAGCTCTCTCTGCCTGATTATGACCCGTCGGCGTTTTGGCTTCCCGCCCACCGATGGACAGATGGAAGCTGGACGGGTTCTGCGTCATCCCAATCTCCTCAAACTGGCTGTCGTCGGTAGCCCGCAGTTCGGGCGCGCTGTCAGTGATGTCATCAGTTCCGTCGCCAAGGGTAAGTATTTCCATTACTTCGAGTCTGAAGACGAAGCCCGCGCGTTCCTCCTCGATCCAAACGCCCCGGCGCCGGAAGGCTGAAGTAGCCAGGATGAAGTCGGGAGCCAGAAGTCAGAAGTCAGAATTCAGAAGATTTCTATTTCACCATTTTGCCATTCTTCATTCGTCATTTTTCATTTGTCTTTCGTCCGTCTACTGTCCCTCGTCTCGCGAAGCGGTCCTCTTTCATCCTTCATAATTCACCCCTCATCCTTCTCCGCAACGAGTTGCGTCTCCCCAAGTCCGGCCTATAATACCGCTCACTTCCTTTCGAGGAGCGTAAACCGATGATTGAACTCGACATCCCCGGCCGAGGCAATTTTAAAATCGAGCACTTAGTGCTGGACGTGAATGGCACCATTGCCAAAGACGGCCGACTGCTGGACAAAGTGGCCAAGCCCCTGGCAGCGCTCAAAGATCGCCTGACCATTCACCTGCTGACCGCCGACACGTACGGCAAGCAGGACAATATTGATTTGATGTTAGGCACCAAGGCCGTGCGCATTCAACGCGGCGACGAGGTGCGGCAGAAAGGGGATTACGTATCCCTGTTGGGTGCGGAGAAAGTCATTGCCATTGGTCAGGGCGCTAACGACGCGCAAATGCTCAAAGCCGCCGCGGTCGGTATTGCGGTGTTGGGGGACGAGGGGCTATCGGTCGAGGCGCTGGTCAACGCCGACGTGCTGATGCACTCTATCTACGATGCGATTAATTTGATCGAATATCCCATGCGCTTGATTGCCACGTTACGCCGCTAAGCCAAAGGATGAAGGGTGAAAGTGGCAGGTGGCAAGTGGAAGGTTACTTGCCACCTGCCACTTGCCACTTTTAGTCTTCGTCCCCCTCTTCCGTCGTTTTTCATGCCCCGCTTATCCTCAACCCAATTCATGGCCGCGCTGCCGGAAGCGACCCGCGCGCAGCTACCGCCGCCGTTGAAAAAATTCAAGAGCACCTACCGCAGTTGGCTGTGCCAGCTTTACTATCGGGATGCGCGGTTGCACTACGAAGTTTGGAATCTCGGCGAACGGCGGGGCTTGATTGAGATCGGGCTGCATTTTGAGAGCCGGGATCCTACTCAAAACAGCGCGCTGTTAGCCGGTTTCTCGCGCCGGATGGTGGAAGTGAAAGCCCGCCTCGGCCCGCAGTGGGAAGCAGAGCGGTGGGACAGAGGCTGGACGAAGGTGTACGAGACCGTGCCTTACGAACCGTTCAGCGACGAGGTGTTGGAGACGATCTCCGCCCGCCTGGCCCAGGCGATTGAAGTGCTGCAGCCGATTTGGGATGAATTGCGGAAGGATGAACGCTTCGCGTGAATTATGAAGGATGAAGTTAGGAGCCAGAAGTCAGAATTCAGGAGTCAGAAGTGGAAGGACATGAGTGATGAGTGACACGTGATTTGCGACTCGTCATTTTGCATTTGTCATTCGTTCATTCGTCATTAATCATCCGTCCTCCGTCTTCGGTCGTCCGTCTCTCTTTAATTCTCCGCCGCCTTCTGCCCAAACTCCAGCATGGCTTTCATGGACTCTTCCGCACGCGCTTCGGCGTAGACGCGCAGCACCGGCTCCGTACCCGAAGGCCGAATGAGCAACCAGGAGTCATCGTCTAAGATGTATTTGACGCCGTCCAGCGTCTCCACCTTGATGACGTTTAGCCCGGCGATGGCCTGCGGCGCGCCGGCAATCAAGCGTTGGGTCATCGCTGTTTTGGAAATGGGATGCGCCAACCGCAAATCGCGGCGAGCATAATACGCCGGGCCGACATCCTTCAACAGGTCCGCGACCAGCTCCTCCAGCGTCGCGCCGGAGGCGGCCACAATTTCCAGCAGCAGCAAGCCCATCAACACCCCATCCCCCTCCGGTAGGTGACCCTGGATGCTGATGCCGCCGGACTCCTCTCCGCCGATGAGCACCTCTTGACCTAACATGTGATCCGCGATGTGGTTGAAGCCCACCGGCGTCTCATAACAGGGGAGGCCGTAACGCTCGGCCAGGCGATTCACCATGCGCGTGGTGGAGACGGTCTTCACGATGGCGCCCCTCCGGCCACGCTGCTCCACTAAATACTTCAACGCGAGCGACATGATTTTGTGCGGGTCTACGAATTGACCTTGACCATCCAGCGCGCCAATCCGGTCGGCGTCGCCGTCTGTCACGACGGCGAACTGACCATGGCCGGCCGCGATCGCGCCCGCCGCCGCGCCCAGGTATTTGGCGATGGGTTCAGGATGCACACCCCCAAAGCCGGGATTCATCTCGCCGCGAATCTCGAAGACCTCGCAGCCCGTCCCTTGGAGTAAGCCCTTGATCATCCCCCGCCCGGAGCCATACATCGAATCCACCACCAGCCGCTGCGGATGATGGGCGATGAGATCTAAATCAACCAGCGTGCGCAGCTGATCGTAGTAGGCGGCGGTGGGGTTGAAGCGTTGGATGAGTCCGGCGCTGACGGCTTTATCGTACTCCATCAGGTTCGGGCCGCGGGCGCGCGCTTCGTTGTCCTCCAGGCAGACCTCCACGCTGTGGCATTGCTCCCGTAACGCCGAGCCGCCGTACGCCGCTTTGAGTTTGAGTCCGTTGTAGCGCGGCGCGTTGTGCGAGGCCGTGATCATTAAACCGGCGGCGGCTTGATGATGCCTGACGGCGTAAGAGACCGCGGGCGTGGGCGCGTCTGAGTGCGTGAGCATTACTTTGAATCCGTTGGCGGCCAGCACGCGCGCGGCTTCAATTGCAAAGCGATCGGAGAGAAAGCGCGTGTCAAAACCGACGACGACGAGGCGCGGGTCGTAGTGCCCGTTGGGCAGCGGCGCGCGGTGGCTGTTGCCGAGTCCCACCCGACTCCACTCGTCGGCGGAGATGGCGTCGGCGATGCCCTGCGTGAGCAGCCGCAAGTTTTCAAACGTGAAGGTGTCAGCGATGACCGCGCGCCAACCGTCGGTGCCGAAGTGGATGGTCATAAGAAGGGATGAAGGATGAAGGCGGAAGGATGAAGATGAAAGACGAAGGACGAAGGACGAACGACGAATGTAAACACAAGAAGGTGAAACGGAACTCTTCTGAATTCTGACTCCTGGTTTCTGACTTCATCCTTCATAATTCACGCGAAGCGTTCATCCTTCCAAGTATACCAGCCCAAACATCAAATCATTCACGTTCGTTCCCGTCGGGCCGGTGAGGGTCAAATCGCCCAAGGCCGAGAAGAAGGTGTACGAGTCATTTTCATCCAGATATTTTTGTGGGTCGAGGCCGAGCGCTTGCGCGCGTGCGAGGGTGTCGCCGGTGACGACGGCGCCGGCCGCGTCCGTCGGGCCGTCCACGCCGTCCGTGGCGAAGGTGGCGATGACGAGGTTGGGTAGGCCTGCGATGGCGAGCGCGGCGGCGAGCGCGACTTCTTGATTCCGCCCGCCTTTGCCCGCTCCGCGCACGGTGACGGTGGATTCGCCTCCAATGACGAAAGACGAAGGACGAAGGACGAAGGTTTTCGTTCGTCCTTCGTCCTTCGTCTTTCGTCCATACTCTTCATCCTTCATAGATGAGATCATCACCTCTGCTAATCTCTTCCCCACTTCCCGCGCTTCGCCTTGCCAATCGTCGGCGAGGAGGGTGGCGTGGAAGCCCAAGGCTTGGGCCTCGGCGACGGCGGCCTCGGCGGCGAGATGGTTGGAGGCGATGAGGCGGTTCTCAATTTTCTGACGAAAGACGAAGGACGAAGGACGAAGGTTTTCGTTCGTCCTTCGTCCTTCGTCTTTCGTCGTTTTTTGTCCTTCGTCCTCCGTCAAATATTCAAGAACGCTCTCCGGAATCACCGCCCTCAGCTCATACTTCTCCACCACTCCCAGCGCGTCGGCTTTTGAAGCGGTGCTGATGACCGTGGGGCCGGAGGCGATGACGTCGAGCGGATTGCCAACGACGTCGGAGAGGATGAGGCTTAAGACGCGCGCGGGCGCGGCGAGGTGTGCCAGCCCGCCGCCTTTGAGTTGCGAGAGTTGCGAGCGAACGATGTTTACTTCGTTGATCGTCGCGCCGCATTTGAGGAGCGCCGCCGTGGCCGCTTGCAGGTCCTCCAAACGGAGACCGGCGTGCGGGAGTTCCAGAGTCGCCGAGCCGCCCCCGGAGATCAGGGCAATGACCAAATCGCGGGAGGTCGTTTGGGCCAGCAGGTCGCTCACTAAACGACCGGCGGCGAGGCTGCCCGCACTGGGCGCGGGATGTCCCCCTTCGACGAACGTGATTCCGTTGGGGGCTTGCGCGGAGCACACCGTCCCGGTGTGCATCGGCACGTGCGGGAGAGATGGATGCTCCCGCCGTGCCGGAATGGCGACGACGCCCGAGGTCAATCGGTTCCCCAAAATTTCTGCGGCGGCGTGAGTCATGGCGACGCCCGCTTTGCCCGCGCCGACAATGAAGACGCGCTCGGCGTCCGCGAAATCGGCGGGCGTGAGTGAACGTCGAACGGCCAGCGCCGGATCAACGGCGCGCAATGCCGCCGTGCGCAGTGCGGCCAGATGACTCCGGTGATCGACGAAGCGGGGTGGGGTGAGGGAGGTCAAGGATTGGTGAGCGTTTGCGCGGCGAGCACCGCGGCGTCCGAGGGCGTGGCTTGACCATTGAGGACATCCAGGAGCGCCTGATGCAGCGGCGGCCCGACCCGACTCAGGACTTCGGCGGAGGGCGTGAGTTCGGCGTGCGCCAGGATGTTGTTCGCGACCGGCGCGAAGGGTGAAGCTTCCCATTGCTCGAGGGCTTCCGGGCGGGTTGGCAGTACGCGCGCGGCTTGAGTCCACGCCGAGAGTTGCGCGGGCTCAATGAGCCAGAGTAATAATTCCGCGGCGAGCGTGTGGCGCTCAGGAGCGGTATTGACGATGGCCCAACTCCAACCGTCGGCGAGGGCGAAGGGCTGGCCGTTGCTATTGAGAATCCAACTGACGGCCGAACTCGCGGTGCGCTGGTTTTCGGTGAGATACCATTGCGCCGAGGTGACGGCTAACGTCGCGCGCCGTTCGCGGAAGACTTGCCAGGTGGCCGCCGGGTCGAGGTAACTCAGCGTCGAGAGCGGCAGGAAGCCTTTGGTCTGCACGGTCTGAAAGGAGGTGAGCGCTTGAGCGAGGCGATCGGCGTTGAGGGTGGTTTGGCCGGAGGCATCGGTGAGTTCGCCGCCCAACGCTAAATAGTCATTGAGGAGCGTGAGCGCTGAGGTTTCGGCGGCGGGGAAGATGAAGGTTCCGGTTACCACGTCCTCCCAGGTGAGTGGGGGTGAGGAATAGACTTCGGTGTGGTAGACGATGACACGCGCGTCGGCGGCAAAGGGTAGCCCGACGAATTGGCCTTCGACTTGGCTTAACGTTTGCGCGAAGGGATAGTAATCCGCGACCGCTTCGGGCGTGATGAAGTTATCTAATGGAATGACCAGCCCAGCTCGCGCCGCGGTTGCTAAGTCATCGCGATTGAGGGCGATGAGGTTGGGCAGCACGTTAGGCGCGGCGTTATATGCTGCACTGAGCGAGGCCAAGAGTCCGCCGGGGCCGGTCGTGGCTTTTAGTCGGACTTGAACCGGATGACCGGGATGCGCTTGCTCGAACGCGTCAATCTGTTGCGCGAGGATTGAGCCGCCCGGTACGTCCTCGGTGGGAGCAAAATTGGGCGGAAGCCAAATTTTGAGATTCGTCACCGTCTCTGTTGGAGTCGGGGAGAGGGTAGGCTCCGGTGAGGGGGATGGCTCCACCGTGAGCGGGGCTGGAGTCGAGGTTAAGTCGGCCGGTGTTTCAGTTGCCGTGAGACAGGCGGTGAGTAAAAGCGTACAAAGTAATAAGGATGAAGGATGAAGGATGAAGGATGAAGATTTCATGCGGTGCAGTATAACCTGACCATCCGTATTTGACACTGCGCCCTGGCTGCTGGTTGCTGGTTGTTGGCGGCTGGCTGTTAGTGGTTGGTCATTAGGATTTTTTCCCTTGGTCCTTGGCCCTTGGGATTTGGTTCTTGGGATTTTCATCCTTTGTCCTTGGCCCTTGCTCTTCCTCCTTATTTGACACCTCGCCCTCGCTGGACTACTATCCTCCGCATGGATGAAACTTGGTCGGTGAGCGAACTGAACCGCTATGTGCGGCAGGCGCTGGAGCAAGATTACCGGTTGCAAGGGGTGCGCGTGACCGGCGAGATTTCCGGCTTTCGAACTTACCCCTCCGGCCATTGGTATTTCACGCTCAAAGATGCCGGCGCGCAGGTGAACTGTGTGATGTGGCGCGGCCGCGCCGAAGCGCAGCGCAGCCGCTATCTGCCGCGCGAGGGGGAAGCGGTGGAAGCGCAGGGCAGCGTCACGCTCTACGAAGTGCGCGGACAGTATCAACTCGATGTCACCTGGCTTCAGCCGATTGGTGAAGGCGAACTCTATCGCGAGTTTCTGCGTTTGAAAGGGAAACTGGAATCCGAAGGTTTATTCGCGCCCGAACGTAAACGCCCGCTCCCGCTCCAACCGCGCTCAATCGGCATCGTCACGTCACCCGCGGGCGCGGCGCTGCGCGACATCCTGAACATCCTCCGCCGGCGTTTTCCCCTCGCGCACGTCATTCTCTCACCCACGCTCGTTCAAGGCGCCGAGGCGCCGCCGCAAATCGTCGCCGCGCTCGCCGCGCTGGCGCGCCACAAGCCGGACGTCATCATCCTCGCGCGCGGCGGCGGGGCGTTGGAGGATTTGTGGGCGTTCAACGATGAGCGCGTGGCCCGCGCGATTGCCGCCGCGCGCGCGCCGGTCATCAGCGGGATCGGCCACGAAACCGATTTCACGATTGCGGACTTCGTCGCCGATGTGCGCGCGCCGACTCCCTCCGCGGCGGCGGAACTGGTGACCGCAATTTCGGTGGAAGACTTGCGCGCGGAGGTAGACCTGCTCGCCGCGCGCCTGGCGGAGTCGTTGCTGGAGATGACTCAATACAAACGCTTAACGCTGGCTGAACGCCAGGCGCAACTCAAAGGACTCTCGCCCCAGGCCCAACTCCGGAACGCGCGCCAACGCGCGGAAAATCTAGCGGCGCGCGCGGCGACGGCGATGCTGCACCGGCTGGCGCTGGAACGCGAACGCTGGCAGGGCTGGAGGCTGGCTTTGAACGAGGTGAGTCCGCTGGCAGTCTTGGAGCGCGGCTACGCCATCGTCAACCGGCCCACGGGCGCGATCGTGCGCCGGGTCAAAGACGTGAAACCCGGCGATCCATTGCGCGTGCGGGTGAGCGAGGGTGAGTTTGGGGTGAAGGTGGAATGAGAATCTTTAACCACGGATTACACTGATTTCACAGATTTTAAAAATCTCTCACAATCCGTGTAATCTGTGTAATCCGTGGTTCCTTTAGGAAGCAGACGTATGAGTCCCAGAAGCAAACCTAAAACAAAAACCCTCGCCGTTGTAACTGAACTCAGCTTCGAGCAAGCCTTTGAGGAACTGGAGCAGATCGTCCGGCGGCTGGAGGAGGGTCAGCTTTCCCTGGACGATTCGCTGGCGTTGTTCGAGCGCGGGCAATCGCTGGCGGCGCGCTGCGGCGTGCTGCTGGAAACCGCCGAGCTCAAGATCAAAAAGCTGATGCCGGATCGCCTCGGCGACGACTTTGAAGATTTCGAGGAAGCTGAGACCTAGCCGATGGATTTCCTGAATGCGCTGTGGGCCAACCAGATCCTCGTCGCCGCCTTTACGGCCTGGGGGCTGGCGCAGATCATCAAAGTCCCGCTGGACTATCTGATCAATCGGGAATGGGATTGGGGCCTGCTGCTGAGTTCAGGCGGGATGCCATCCTCGCACTCCGCGCTGGTGACGGGCGCGAGCATCGGTATCGGTTTAAAGCTTGGCTTCGACTCACCGTTGTTTGCGCTGGCGAGCGTCGTCGCCGCCGTCGTCGTTTATGACGCCATCGGCGTGCGGCGGCATGCCGGCGACCACGCGCGGGTGCTGAACTTGATGATTGACGAACTGCTCACCGGGCATCCGTTGGCGGAAAAAGAGTTAAAGGAAGTCCTCGGCCACACGCCGCGCGAAGTCATCGGCGGCATCATCTTGGGAACGGTGGTCGCAGTTGTAATGATGCGGTTACTGTGAGGTAATTTGCTTGATGAATACCTATGATTTTTTTCGACGATTTCGATTCAGCCCCACCAAGCGTAAAGCGACGACTCCCCCCGGCCTCCCCGTATGGGCCAATTGGTTGGGCATGTGGCTTGATCCCATGCGGCTGCTCCTGGAATCCAGCCGGCGTTACGGTGACGTGCTCCAACTCAAATCCGGGCCGACGCCCTTTTTCTTTGTCAGTCACCCGGACGCGATCAAGCACATGCTCCAGGATCATCATCGTCAATACGTCCACTGGCCGCGGGTCCACCACAAGCTCCGGCCGCTCCTCGGCTATGGGCTGCTCACCAGTGAAGGCGAAACCTGGCGCCGCCACCACAGTCTCTCGCAACCGGCCTTCCATCGAAAGCGCTTAGGAATGTTGGTCGGCACCATGGCGGATGCCACGGCCGAGATCATTGCCAAGTGGGATCGTTACGCCGCGACCGGCGAGCCGATAGACGTTAATGCCGAAATGGGCCGGCTGACGCTCGCCATTGTCACGCGCGCGCTCTATGGCTTGGACGCCAGTGATCAAGCCGAACTCGTCGGAAGCTCGCTGGTCAAAGCCATCCACCATACCGCGCGCAAGTTGATGATCCTGTTCGACTTTCCGGACTGGCTGCCGCTGCCGGGGGGGCGTCAGTTCCGCCAGGCCGTGGACGCGCTTGACCGCGTCGTCTACGGCATCATCGAAAATCGGCAGCGCCAGCCACAGGAAAGAAATGATTTGTTGGCGATGCTGATGGAAGCGCGGGAGGAAGGGAGCAGCGAGGGCCTGAGCGCTCAAGAACTGCGCGATGAGGTGATGACGCTGCTGCTCGCGGGCCACGAGACGAGCGCGAATGGGCTGACGTGGACGTGGTATTTGCTCGCGCAGAATCCGGAAGTGGAGCGCCGATTGCATTTGGAGGCCGTCCAGGTTTTGGGAGGCCGCGCTCCGACGTTTGCGGATTTGGCGAATTTGCCCTATACGCTCAAGGTGTTCGAGGAAGGCCTCCGGCTGTATCCCCCGGCCTGGATCATGTCCCGTTACGCGCTCGTTGATGATGAGATCGGCGGCTGGCCGATTCCGGCCGGTTCGATCATTCTCTTCAGCCCGTACGTCACGCATCGTTTGTCCGCTCACTGGCCCGACCCGGAAGTCTTCGACCCCGAGCGTTTCTCCGACGAGCGTTCCGCCGCGCGACCACGCTACGCTTACTTTCCCTTCGGCGGCGGCCCGCGCCAGTGCATTGGCAACAACTTTGCGCTGATGGAAGCGCAGGTCATCCTCGCCATGCTCGCGCAGCGCTACCGCCTGGAACCGCTGCCCGGTCACACCGTTGACCCCCGGCCGGCGATGGACATGCACCCGAGGCAGCCGATGATGATGAGAGTGGTGAGGCGGGAGGCGTGACGCGTGATATGTGATGAAGAAGATTTCCAGAAGCGAAATCGCCTGTGATGATGATATGCGCCCCCACTATGACTTTACAGGTGGCGTGCGCGGCAAGCATTACAGAGCTAGGTTGCGGGGATACGTCATCAAGATTCATAAACGCGATGGCACAATGCAAATCAAAAAGATCAGGCGTAAACTGAACGTCAAATAGGTCAAAGATTTATTTGTTTTTGTGTCCGGTGTCAACGGATGCCGAACAGATAAACGGATAGTGCGCGTCGAATCCGTTTATCCGTTGCATATCCGTTGACGCAATATCAATACATGGCTTTCCTCCACTGTAATTTCTTCTCACAAGTTTTGGATTTGGCCTCTACCATGATTGTGATTCTCCCCGAACCCGCACCGTGGGAGGATGAAGTTCCCCCAGCTCAACGCAGGCTATGCTAATTCCAGCTGGGTACATGGCAAAACGCGTGAGCCTGCGTCCGGAATGGCTGAAGGCCGAGCGCGTGCTGGATATTTATTCGGTCAGCAACTGTATCTCGCCGGACTTCGCCGACTACATCAACTACTGGAAACATAATGGCTACTGGTTCTTCGATATGCCGCAGATCATCCAGCAACTGGCCCAGGAACAGATGATTGATCTGACCGCGACGAGCTTGTTTTACTACGAGGTGTATGGCTTGGAGTTTAAGGACGACCCAGGTCAATGGACGCCCTTTACGCCGGAGCCTTCATTCACCACCCACGTGATCGAACCCGGCGCGAAGGTTTTGGAAGGCTTTGATGTCGTCACCTTCTCGGTGGGAAACAGCGCCGAGTGTTCACCGCTTTCCTGCAACGGATTAGCCGCTGAGGTGGAAACGAATCGGCATTGTTTGCTAACCTCGCTAGAACAAGCGCGGGATTTATTGGGGCGCGGCCAATTCGAAAACTCGGAACCGGGACCTTACCGAATCGTGGCCGTGTATTCGGTCGCGTGGCCGTAACCAGAACGGTTGCCACATCAGTTTACGGAATACGGAATACGCAATACGAGGTGTTACCAACTATTCCGTATTGCGTATTCCGTAAGGAGGATCATCCATGCAAAAGTGGGAATACTTGTTCGTGAACTGTGAGTATCACAACGACGACTGGCGGCCGCGCTACGTCAACGGCCAGGAGGTCACCGAGGGGAAGCCCTGGGCCGAGATGACGCTGTATGAGTTCAGCGATCTTGTCGGCGAGAAGGGTTGGGAGTTAGTGGATTTCATGGTGGACGGCAATCGGGCGGGCGGCGGGGATCACTTCCGGTTGATCTTCAAGCGGCCCAAAGTGGATTGATTTTTTTAGTACACGGATCACACGGACGATCACGGATTTCACGGAATTTTTATTTCTCTGTGACATCCGGCTTTTTCCGTGAAATCCGTGTACGGTTTTTAGATGTCATCTGACCCCGCACAAATAATCTCTCAACATCATTGGTGGCACACCATAGACCTGGGCCACCAGCTTGTCACGCCGGGCGCGTGGGACATCCGGCATCTGCCCGCGCGTATCCCCTGGCCGGATTCGCTAGCGGGTAAACGTTGCCTGGATATCGGGACGATGGACGGCTTTTGGGCGTTTGAGATGGAGCGGCGCGGCGCAGCCGAAGTGCTGGCGATTGACGTTGGCGACTCAAAAAAAGATTCTCTGTTTCACCATCAGCAAAATCGTTCGCGCTCCGGAGAACAGCGCCGGCCCGGTGAGACCTTCAACGCGCTCGCCGAACTGTTAGGCTCACAGGCTACATTCCGGGAGTTAAACATTTACGATCTGCGGCCAGAAGACGTTGGCAAGTTCGACTTGGTTTTCGTCGGCTACATGCTGCATCAATTGCGCGATCCGCTCCGCGCGTTGGAGGCCGTGCGCGAGGTCTGCCGGGGCTCAATCATCGTCCTGGATCAGATCATGTTCTTTCGTTCGCTATTTAGCCGAGCGCCGTTGGCGCAGTTCGGCGCGCGGTGTGACTTCGACGAGTGGTTTTACTTCAACGCGGCGGGCTTGCAGCGGGTGGTGGAGTTTGCCGGATTTCGAGTCGCGGCGGTCAGCCCGTTTCTCTACTATCGGCGCGGCCCGGGCGTTAAGTTGTCTGAGTTGTCGTTGGGCACGCTCTTGAAATATACCTTCGGCAGCGCGGCGTGCTCGTTGGCGGTGCGAGGGGAGCGTATCTAAAAAATCTACCACGAAGTCACAAAGACACAAGGAAAACCGAAAGATTGGCTTGGTGCCTTTGTGTCTTAGTGGTTACTCCTCACTCGCTCCCTTATCAGCGCGGGCAACAGCCGAGTTTCCGGGCAGCCCAGGAAATAAGCCGCGATCCAAAAAATAATTCCGCCCAATGCCACGCCGCCGATCCCGACAATCCAAACGGATAACTCAGGCGTGAGCGCTAGCCAACCGATCAGCGCCGCGCCCATCACGGCGGCGGCGATCCCCGCGCGCCACACACCATTCCACAAGCGCGCGAAGTCCAGCCCTCCTAGTCGGCGGCGCATCAGCCAACCGAGGCCGATCATCTCCAGCGTCGTCGCCACCGTGTTTGCCAACGCCAAGCCGCCGTGTGGCAGCCAGCCCGCGCGCGTGAAGACTGAAGCGAAAATAAAACTCAATCCAATGTTCAAGCCCATCGCCGCCGCGCCAATGAACACCGGCGTGCGCGTATCACGCAGCGCGTAATAGGCGCGCGAGACAATTTCGACAACCGAATGACTCGCCAGGCCCAGGGTGTAAAACGCGAGCGCCCACGCGACGAGCGCCGTGGACGCGGCGTCGAAATTCTGGCGTTGAAACAGCAGCGCAATGATCGGCGCGCGCAAAATAAACAGCCCGACCGTCGCGGGGAGCGCGAGGAACAAGATGCCGCGCAACGTGTCTGCCAGACTGGCGCGCATTTGGGTTAACTCACCGCGCGCGATCATCGCCGAGAAGGTCGGCAGCGCCGCAATCGAAATGCCTTGCGCGATCACGACTTGCGGCATCGTAAAAATCTGCCAGGCGTAGTTGAGCGCTGCCACACTGCCGCCGGTCATAAAACTCGCCAGACTCGAACTCACCAGAAAGTTGAGCTGCACCGCCCCCACGCCGAGCAGGCGTGGCCCCATCAATTGGATCACTTCTTGCACCGCCGGGTTATGCAGTCCCAACTCCAGCCGGTAGCGCGCGTTCAAGCCGCGCAGCCCCGGCAGTTGGACGGCGAGGTGCAGGCCCGCGCCGAGCACCGCGCCCCAGGCCAGCCCGTAAATGCCCATCGTCGGGGACCAAGCCACAAGGCCGAAGATCATCCCCAACCAGTAAAACGTCGGGGCGAGCGCGGGGAAGATGAAGTGTTGATGCGCGTTGAGGATCCCCATCAGCAATCCGCTGACGCCGAAGATGACGGGCGAGAGGAGCAAGATGCGTAGGAGCGCGACGGTGAGGGCTTGCTGCTCTGGAGAGAATCCCGGCCCGAGCAGGCTGCTGACCAACACCGGAGCGCTGAGGGCGGCGAGCAGGCTGGTAAGGCAGAGAATAATGAAGACGAGGTTCATCACACCGCTGGCGAGATGCCACGCGCCTTCGTGATCGTCGCGCGTGAGGAAGCCGGTGAAGGTGGGGATGAAAGCCGAAGCGAGCGCGCCGCCGGCGACGAGGTTGAACAGGATATCCGGCAGCCGTTGCGCGACGTAGAACGCGTCAAGTGCGCTGCCAGTGCCGAACGCGCGCGAGATCAGAATCTGTCTCAGCAGGCCGACGAGGTTACTGAGCACGAAGGCGGCCATCACCGTCCCGGCCGCCCGCGCAATTTGACGTTGAGAGGTGGTCATCAGAACGATTATACCTTTCTCGTGATCCGTGAGGCGTGACACGTGAAGTTGGTAGCTGGTAGCTGGTTGCTGGTAGTTGGTGGTTGGTAGCTGGAAGTTGGGATTTGGAATTTGGGAGTTTGTCCTTGGTCCTTTGTCCTTGGCCCTTTGCCCTTCATCTTTCGTCCGTCCACCGTCCTCCGTCTACCGTCATTTCTTCATTCGTCATTCGTCATTTATAATTCCTCTCGTGCCCGAAAATCTCGATCTCAATCTCTATCGGCTGAACGTCTCCGGCGGCCACACGCTGTCGATGGATGCGCCGGGGCTGGCCGCACTGAGCGCGCCGCGCAAAGCCGCGCGCGGGCGCGAGAAAGACTCACTCTGTTTATGCCTCAGCCTGCGCGCCCGAAACTCGGAAGACATCCCCCTCGATCTGTACGCCGAACTGCTTGACTTAGCCGCCGCGACCTTCTTCGGGAGTCCGGGTTCGGTCACCGCGGCGCTGCGCCAGGCGCTGGCCGCCGCCAATCAAAACCTGCTCAACTACAATCTGCGTCAGGGCGCGACTGGCTCGCCGGTGCAAGGTGGGCTGATCGGCGCGGCGCTGCGCGGCACGGACTTCTACGCCGTGCAAAGCGGCCCCGGACTCATCCTCGTCCTGCATGGCGAGACGCTGGAGCGATTTCCCAACGCCCCCAGCCGCCCGCTCGGACTCAGCAACACGCTTGAGGCGCAATACTTCCACACCATTGTCCAGGAGCGCGAATACTTCAGTCTGAGCAACCACGCTGTCTGGGATGACGCGGCGCTGGCCGGCATCGGCAGCCTCGCCACTCTCAGCGCCGTCGTCACGCGCCTCAAAGCCTCAACGACCGCCGATGTGGCCGCGCTCATTGGGCGCTTTGAACCGGCCGGTACGACCTCACTGCAGCCGGCGGCGGGAATTGTCACTGCCCCCTCCCGCCCTCTCCCCCCTAGCGAAGATCAGCGACGGGGGCAGGTAGGTGAGAGGAGGGGGCCTGAACCCGATAAGCCTTCTGAGGTCGCCAGCCCTTCAATTCCGACGAATGCGCCGCCTCCGCCTGCGGCGGTTCCCGTTACCCCACCGCCGGAGGCCGTTGCGCCGCCTCCCGTTACCCAACCGTCCCCCAGCTCCTCCGGCACGGATTGGTCGAACTTGCTAAAGCGCGCGGAACGTCTCGGGCAGTCTGATCCAGCGCCGGTAATTCCTGCTATCCGGGAAACGTTGCCCACTCCCATCCCTCAAAAGCCGGCACCCTCTCCAACTCCCGCGAATCCTCCGGAAACGGAGGGCAATCCACCGGAAGAGGTGTCCCCATCTCCCGCCCGTCGCCGATCACTTGCGCGAAGCGTGAGCGCAGCCGAAGGATCGAAAACGGGTCAAATCGGCAACCAAGTCAAAGGGGGCTTGCAATCCATCGGGCGGGCGCTCGGAACCACGTTCACGGAAGGGGTGCGCGGCCTGCGGGTTCTCATCGCGCGCATGCTGCCGGAGGGGACGCTGCAAAAAGATGGATTGTTCATCATTCCCCCTCCCGTACAGGTCGGCATTGTGATCGGCGCGCCGCTGCTCATCTTTGCGGTGGTGGCCGCGCTCTATATTCAACGCGGGAAGGCCGAACAGTTCGCCTCCACGCTGGTTGAAGTGCAGCGGGAAGTGCAAGCCGCCCGACTTTCAGCGGATGCGATTGAGGCGCGCCCCCATTGGGAGCTGGCGCTGAAGTGGCTGGATGAGGCCGATAAGCTGCGTAGCGATAGCAGTGAGGCGGCGGCCCTCCGGCAGGAAGCGCAGGGCCAACTCGACGAATTGGATTGGGTGACCCGGTTGGATTATCAACCGCTGCTCACGCAAGGGTTGGGCCGCACGGTGGAGATCAAGCAAATTTTGTTGGCCGGTCAGGAGGTGTACGCGCTCGATGGCGCGCGGAACCGCATCCTGCGCATTACGCCCACGCCGAGCGGCAGTTATGCGCTTGACCCGACCTTTGAATGCTCCGGTGGCACGATCGGCGATAAGACGATTGGTCCGCTGTTGGACATTGGTCTGATCCCCGGCCCGAACGCGATCGCCGAGACGGATGCCGTAGTCGGCCTGGATACGACCGGCGCGCTGTTGTACTGCGCTCCCGGACTCAAACCGCTGGCGATTTACCTGCCGACGCCGGACACGAGTTGGATTCGTCCCGCTGCGTTGGAGGTCTACGCCGACCGTTTGTATATTCTCGATCCGGGTGGCAACGAGGCCTGGCAATTTTTGGCTTCCGGCGGCGCGTTCATTCAGTCACCCACTCACTACTTCACCAGCAACGCCTATGATCTGAGCCAGGTGATCGAATTTTCCATCGCTCAAGGCGATTTGTTTTTGCTGCATAAGGATGGACAGATTTCCAACTGCACCCGGCCGACCGGCGCGGCGACGTGCGTCGAGGCGATGTCCTTCACCGACTCGCGCCTGGGCCGCGTGTCCGGCAATCATTTGGCGGATGTGACGGCGCCCAGCCGCTTGGTCTACGATCCGCCGCCCGAACCCTCGCTGTATCTCCTCGATTCGAACACCGGAGCCGTTTATCAACTGAGCTTGAAGCTGGTGCTCGTCCGGCAGTTCCGGCCGCACTTTCCCTTCGGCAGCCCGGCGACCGCCGTCGCCGTGGATACGGCCAAACGTCTCTTCGTCGCCGCCGGGGACAATATTTATATTGGGGCGCGGCCTTAGGCCCGTCCACGGATTGCTTCGCACAACCGCGGCGCGTAAACGGATTTAACTCGCGCTATCTGTTTGCGCGCCGCGGTGGCCTAGTGAGTGACATTCATTCAACAACACTCAACTCTTAGCACTTCTAATAAGAATAAAGCAACCGTGTTTCTTGCGAAGGGAGGAAAACCGTGCAGAAACGTCCCACGATTTATCTTGTCTCAGGGGCTCGCTTTGAAACAGAGTCCAATACGGAACTGGTCATTCGCCCACCGCGGGCTTGGCTAAGTCCCGTGTTTATGGGCGTACTCTGGACCAGTCTCAGCATCGGCTTGCTATCTGCCGGACGCGACTTTTTTCTTTTTAGCATACCGCTGCTGGGGTTAGCGATTTTCTTTGTAACCATCTTCCCGCTGGCCGTTCGAGTGACGTTTGATTTCTTGTCAGGTCAAATGATCTTTACGGCGGATTACTTGCTGCGTTGGCCGCACCATGTTGAAATCCGAAAGCCACTAACGCAAGTGGTTCAGGTTAGCTTGCGCCCTGTTCTTAAGCGCAGTACGGTGACTGTCGTGATGGCGGATGGATTGCAGATCATTTTGCAATTTGGCCCAGAGTCCCAGGAAGCGGAAAGACTCGTTAATCGGTTAGACTCCCTCGCTGGAACCGAAGCGGCGCCGCTGCTCAACACCCCGCAAGCACTGACGGCGGCGACGGTGACCGGAACTCGGTCCGTGATGTACCGCCAATTGCAATCCTGGGGTGTTTGGCTGCTGGTGACGGGTGCGGCGCAAATGGTGGCGACGAAAGGCTTTTCGCCGTGGGGGACGCTGCTGATTGGCCTTGGCTTGGCCTCTTTCTATTTCCGTGAGCCGACCATGTTCTTGATTTACATGGTGGCGATGGCCTGGGCCGGACTCTCTAATTTGTTGCACGGCGACGGATTATGGAAGGGATTTGCTTTCCTTCAGGCGCTGTGGGCGTATCAACTCTTTCAGCAATTCCAGCAATTCCAGCGGTTCCGGCGTTTCCGGCGGTTCCGGCATGTGCAGCACTTAACCCCGACTGAAATCTCAACGGACCTGCCGACTACATCGGAACGGGCGCGCGGTCTCTTTCCTCGGTTGGCGCTAATCCTGGGGGCTTCGTCGCTGACGGTATTCGTACTTGCTCTGTCAGGGAATGAGGTGAATGTTCTTTTCTTTAAGAACCAAGTGTTCACGATGGCTTTTGGCGCGCTGGAAATAATCGCGGTCTACTCCGGCCTCCTGGGCTTTGCTACCGGCTTGGCCGGTTGGATCGCCGGTTATCCGCGGAAACGCGAGTCAATTGTCGGGTGTATTTTGGGAGCCGTGACGCTGATCGCCGAACTTGGATTCATGTTGGTGAGCATATTGCAGAATTAGTGAAAGGGAAGCGTTTTTTGTTATGCAGTTAATCGTCTTCTGGCGGAAAACACTGCGGCGGTAGTGAGTTATTTGGGATGGGGCAGGGAATAAAGCATAAGGCCGCCATCGGCTCGAAGCCGACGGCTGGTGGCAAGCGAAAACCCGCGAAGCGGGTTTCCGGTGTTGGAAGCCGTCGGTTTCAAACCGATGGCGGCGAGGGCGATAACAAAATCTGGTGGTAAACTTGCGACCAGCACGCCCCAATAATGTCGCACTCTAAATGGGAGGTCTCTTAATGGCACGCGGAGAATGGACAACTCAAGTAGCGCGTGAATTGCTGAAAGAGTTTGACCAGCAAGGCTTGGATGTGCTGCATGATCATAGGGACAAAGACACGGACCTCCAAGGCGCCCTCGGCAAACTCCGGTCGTGGTTTGGCCCGGCCTCGACGAATGAGACCGGGCTGGCTGATCTAGACCTCGCTGTCGTTTCGCGTGATAAAAAGAAGAAGGTCTATGCGCTGATTGAAATTGAAGAAACGACGGCTAAACCCAAGGCGATTCTGGGCGATGTCTTTGCCACGCTGCTGGGCACCGGGATTACCTTTCCGGGCCGAGGCGCTTTAAGCGTCGGTAGTTGGACAACGCTGATTGTGTTGGTTCATAAACCCCGACCGTCTCATAAGAGACGGTTGGCTTATCTTGAACAGCAGGTCAATCAATTGAAAACTCATCTTTCTACTCGCAATGCGTCCATCGGTCGAATTGTTTTGGATACTTTTCAAGATGAGGCTGAGTTGAAAGATAAGCTCGAACGGCTCATCAAAGAAGCGCTGGAGCAGGTGAAGCCCGACGCTAAGTAATGCAACTGATGAAGGCTTAGATGGATTTGATCCTCGCGCTGGCCCTCACCCCCGGCCCCTCTCCCGAAGGGAGAGGGGAGCGCCCGAAGCAAAGCGGAGGGCGGGGGTGAGGGCTAACACAGGCAATACCAAAATCTGGTGGTAAACTTAGCCCTTAGCTCCTCGGAGTGCGGCTTGCTGCTAGAGAGTTGTGATGGAGGTGATAGCCCATGTCCTACATCTCAGAACGCATCACAGTCAATCCCGAACAGTGCGGGGGACGACCTTGTATTCGCGGCATGAGAATTCGAGTCATAGATGTTCTTGATTTGCTCGCCTCAGGCTTGAGCTCTACCGAAGTCTTACGAGAATTCCCCGATCTGGAAATGGCGGATATTCAAGCCGCATTGAAGTTTGCCACCACTCACGGATAACCCATGATCCTCACCCTCGGCTTCACCGCCCTCACGTTAGCTTTCCTCTCCGCGCTCTACGCTGCGCTGATGGCGCTGCTGGCGGCCAACCGCCCAGAACATTCGCGCTGGTTGGCGAGCGCGCGCAACGCGGCCTTCATCACCTGGCCCCTCCTCACACTGACCGCGCTCTCGCTCATCACGCTGCTCGTCACGAATCACTTTGAAGTCGGCTATGTCAGTCAGGTCACGAGTCTCTCAATGCCGGTCTATCTCAAAGTCACCGCGCTGTGGGGCGGGCAGGCCGGCTCGCTCGTCTTCTGGTCGTGGCTGATGAGCACCTTCGCGGGCATCGCCATGCTCCGCAACTGGGATCGCGACCGCGAACTGATGCCGTACGTCATTGTGGCAACGATGGTCACGCTCGCCTTCTTCGTCGGACTGGTCTTGTTCTTGGAGAATCCCTTCCGCCAATTTTGGCAGACGTCTTCGGGCGAGATCGTGAATGCGATCTTCCAACCCGCCGGGACGGTGCTCTTCTACCCCGCTGATGGACACGGCCTCAACCCGCTGCTGCGCCATCCGGGGATGATCATCCACCCACCGATGCTCTACACCGGCTTCGTCAGTTTCGTCATCCCGTTTGCGTTCGCGTTTGCGGCGCTCGTCACGGGCCGCACCGATTCCGGCTGGATCAGAACCACGCGTCGCTGGACGTTGGTCGGCTGGCTGTTCCTTTCGGTGGGGTTGGTGCTGGGCGGACGCTGGGCCTACGACGTGCTCGGCTGGGGCGGCTATTGGGGGTGGGACCCGGTGGAGATCGCGGCCTTCATGCCCTGGCTCGTCGGCACCGCGTTCTTGCACTCGGTGATGATTCAAGAAAAACGCGGGATGCTCAAACGCTGGAACATGCTGCTCATCATCCTCACTTACGATCTGGTCATCTTCGGCACGTTCCTCACGCGTTCGGGCGTGCTCTCGTCGGTGCATGCCTTCGCGCAGAGCAGCATTGGGCCGGTGTTCTTCGCCTTCATCACGCTTACCTTCGGCGTCTCGGTCGCGCTATTGCTCAAACGCTGGGACGCGCTCAAGGACGAGAACATTATCGAAACCTGGCTCTCGCGCGAAGCCGTCTTTTTGCTCAACAACCTGTTGTTCGTCAGCATCGTCGTCACTTGTTTTTATGGTGTCATTGCGCCGCTCATCTCCGAGATTCTGACCGGGACCAAGATCACGCTCGGCCCGTCTTTCTTCCAGGCGACGACCGGTCCGCTGTTCGCCGGACTGGTGCTGCTGATGGGCATCGCGCCGCTGATGGCCTGGCGCAAGGCGTCCGCCAAAGCGCTCGGGAGAATGATGTGGGTTCCGTTGGGGCTGGGAGTCCTCGTCGTCATCGTTTTGATGGTTACCGGAATCGTCCCAATCCAGAATCTTTTCACCACCTCCTCTGCCGAGGGTTATGGAGGCCCGCTGTGGGCCGCGCTCCTCGGTTTCTTCTTCATCGTGTTTTCCGGCGCGACGACGGTGCTGGAATTTTGGCGGGGTGCGCTGGCCCGGACGAAATCGGTCGGGGAAAATTTCTTCACCGCGCTGCTGCATCTCATCGGGCGCAATCGCCGCCGCTATGGCGGTTACATTATTCACTTGGGCGTGATTTTTATGGCGATGGGCGTCGTCGGCAGCGGTTTTTTCAAACAGGAGACTCAAGGCACCCTGACCGCGGGCGAGTCGCTGGCGCTCGGCCCGTATGTGATGCGCTACGAGGGCTTGCAGCAGTGGGACGCGCCCGACGACCGGCAGGTGACGCGCGCAACCGTTAGCTTGATCCGCGATGGAAAGATTGTCGCCGAGTTGCACCCGCGCAAGGATTACTATTACGCCGCGCAACAGCCGATGAGCATTGCCGGACTCTATCCGAGCTTGAACAGCACCCTCTACGATTCAACCGCGTTCGTGCGCGCCGTGGCCGAGGCGGATTTTTACGTGTTGATCGTGGGCTGGGAGCCGGTGGGTTTGGACGGTGCGACGTTCAAGATTTACTACAATCCGCTGATGAACTGGTTGTGGTGCGGCACGTTGATCTTTATCCTGGGCACGCTCGTCGCCGCCTGGCCGGATTGGTCCGAGGAGAAACGCGCCGTGTTAGCGCCGAGCCGCGCGCCGGTGGCCTCGGGCGCTGATTAAAAAGTGCAACCACCGATTACACGGATTCCACGGATTTTTTAGAGAGACCTGCCCATCCGCGTAATCCGTGTAATCCGTGGTTAAATTTGTTTGGATTTTATCGTGACTGAATCATCCCTCCCATCTCGATCTCCTATCCGCTGGGGCCGTATCCTCGTTTGGGCCTTCGTCATCGGGTTGCTCGTGCTGCTTGGAATTGGAGTCAGCCGCGCGCAGCAGGGGCAGGTGGCCCGCGGTCAGAAAGCGCCGGACTTCTCGGTGACGGCTTTTCCGGGCACGCCGCCGGCTGGGACGACATTCCAGTTGAGTCAGGCGCAGGGGAAAATTGTGGTCGCCAACTTCTGGGCCTCGTGGTGCATTCCCTGCCGCGATGAAGCCGCCGATCTGGAAACCTTCTGGCAGACGTATCAGGACAAAGGGGTGGTCGTCGTGGGGATTGACTGGGCGGACACGCAGAAGGAAGCGATCAACTTCATCGGCGAATTCGGCCAGACGTATCCCAACGGCCCCGACCTCGGGACGCGCGCCGGGCAGGCGTATCGGATTCGCGGCGTCCCGGAAACGTACATCATCAATCAGCAGGGCATCCTGGCCTGGGTCAAAATCGGCCCGACCTCCCTCGCCGAACTGCAAAGTATTGTTGATCCACTGCTAACAAAAAGTTCCGGGAACTGAGGAAATTCAAGGAACTCAGGGAACTGAAGGAACTCCTTCTTCAAAGTTGCCCAAGTTCCTTCGGTTCCCCCAAGTTCCATCAGTTCCCTTGTTTCCTTGAGTTCCTATGATCCTCGCCCGCGCCCTCGTCAAATCCTTCGGCTACCGACCTGTTCTGCGCCGCGTGGATTTGGAAATCGGCGCGGGCGAATTCGTCGCCTTGTTCGGCCCGAACGGCGCGGGCAAGACGACGCTGCTGCGGCTGTTGTGCGGACTGGCGCGGCCCAACTTCGGCGAGATCAGGGTGGGGGGATACCGCCTCCCCGCCGAAGCCGAGAAAGCCTACCGCCGTTTGGGCGTGGTGCTCCATCAACCGCTGCTCTACACCGACCTGAACGCGGAAGAAAATCTCCGCTTCTACGCGCGCCTCTATGGATTGCCTCAGCCCGCCGCGCGCATCGCCGAAGTTTTGGAGATGGCGCGCCTCCCGCTCAAGCGGCGCGACCCGGTGCGCGACTTCTCGCGCGGGATGCAGCAACGTCTCGCGCTCGCCCGCGCGATCTTGCACGACCCCGACGTTCTCATCTTCGACGAACCCTATACCGGCCTCGACCCGGACGGTGCGGCGTGGCTCGACAGCTTGCTGCGCGATTTGGCCGCGCGGGGCCGCACGATCCTGATGACGACGCATGACTTGGAGCGCGGCCTGCGCCTCGCCTCGCGCGCGCTTGTTTTGGTGGAAGGGGAGATTAGCGCTTACGAGGACGGAGGACGGTGGACGGAAGACGGAGGTAGGACGAATGGCGAATGACGAATGCAAAATGACAAATGAAAAATGACGAATGAGCGAATGACGAATGACGAAGGACGAGTCGCGAGTCACGCATCACTTCTGACTTCTGACTTCTGGCTCCTGACTTCATCCTTCCTCCGCGGCGTTGCCGCCATCGTCTGGAAAGATTTGGCGGCGGAGGCGCGCAGCAAGGAACTCATCAGCGCGATGTTGATCTTTTCGCTGCTGGCGGTAATCATTTTCAGCTTTGCGTTGGATTTAGAGAAAAATGCGCGCGAGACGGTGATCGCCGGCGTGTTGTGGACGACGTTCATCTTCGCCGGGACGCTCGGTCTGAACCGCAGCCTGGCACTGGAACAGGATCGCGGCTCGCTGGAAGGGCTGCTGCTCGCGCCGCTCGACCGGAGCGTAATTTATTTCGGCAAGCTCATCGGCAATCTGATCTTTATGGCCGTCGTCGAAGCCATTATTATTCCGCTCTTCTCTCTACTCTTCAATCTTCCGCTGCTCAACGGGGGCCTCGCGCTAACGGCGGTGCTCGGCACGCTCGGTTACGCGGCGGTGGGCACGCTGCTGGCGGCGATGGCCGTGCGCACGCGCGCCCGCGAAGTGATGCTCCCGATTTTGATTCTGCCGGTCATTATTCCGCTGCTGCTGTCCGTCGTCCGCGCGACGACCGGCTTTTTGCAGCATCTGCCGTGGGAAGAGATCACTCCCTGGCTCAACGTCCTGATCGTCTACGACCTCATCTTCCTCGCGATCGCGTTTATGGTCTTTGATTTTGTGGTGGAAGAATAGATTCCAGGAACTGAGGGAACTTGAAAGGAACTCGAAGGAACTTTTTCTCCAAAGTTGCCGAAGTTCCTTCAGTTCCTTGAGTTCCCGCATCTCTCATGCCCCTCACTCCTAAAACTCGTCAGGTCATCGTCAACCTGATTCGCATCTCCGTCTCAGTGGCGTTGCTGGGCTGGATCGTCGCCCGTGCCGGATTGAATCAACTGCTGAGAACCGCGCGCACGGCGGACATCCGCCCCTATCTCCTTGCGCTTTTGATCACTGTCGTGGGACTCGTCCTGCGCGCGTATCGCTGGCAAATTCTGCTCAACGCCGTCGGCGCGCGCGTCCCGTTCCGGCGGTTGGTGTATCTCTATTTCGTGGGATCGTTCTTCAACGCTTTCCTGCCGACGGGCTTCGGCGGGGATGTGGTGCGCGTACTGGAAATCGGCGAAGGCGCGACCTCGCAGCAAGCGGCGGGGACGGTGTTCGTGGATCGGCTGGCCGGTTTCGTCGCGCTGTTTGTGCTGGCGCTGTGTGCGCTGCCTTTCTCCGCCGATTTGCTGCCGCCCGCGCTGATCTGGCTGATTGCGCCCTTGGCGGTCGCGGTCGTCGCCGGCAGTGTGTTGTTATTTGAGGGGCGGCTGTTGCGCGGGATGACTGCGCATTTTCCGGGCGCGTTATCACTCGCCGGCGATGCCTGGCTCGGCAGAACATACGGCGTCATCACCGCCTGCGGGAACCGGGGGTTGCTCGGCGCGCTGGGCGTCTCCCTCCTCTACAATCTCTCGTTGATCTGGTCGAACGTGCTCATCGCGCAGGCGCTCCAGCTGAACGTCTCGCCGTGGATATTTTTTCTGTTCGTGCCGATTGCCGCGGCGACGCTGCTGGTTCCCATCTCCATCAGCGGCCTGGGTGTGCGCGAGGGAATGTATGTGACGCTGTTCGGGCAGTTAGGCCTCACCGCCGCTCAGTCCGTCTCTCTTTCGTTAGCGACGTATTCGCTGGATTTGGTGACAGGTTTGTTAGGGGGAGGGGTGTATTTGGTGGCAGGGCTGGTTGGATTGAGACCAAAGGCTGACAAGGTGAGTGGGTGACAAGGTGACAGGGTGATCTCTTCAACCATCACCTTGTCACCCCTTCACCCTGTCACCTTGTCATTTCTTTCATCCGTCCACCGTCTTCCGTCCTCCGTCATCCTACGCTACAATTCCCGCCATGTCTCCCCAAGCTGATGTCCTTCTCGTCACCGTCACCAAAGTCGAAAGCCAGGCTGTGATGCGGGTTTTTGAACAAGCCACCGGCCAGAAGCCCAAATCCACACAGGTCGGTGACCGCATGTATCGCGACCTGGGCGAAATTAATGGCGCGCGTGTGTTCCTGGCCCTGTCCGAGATGGGATCGGATGGGCCGGGCGGCTCGCACGAGTCCGTGCGTAAAGGGATTGAGTCGCTTTCACCTGCGGCGGTCATCATGGTCGGCATTGCCTTTGGGGTCAATGAGCAGAAGCAAAAGATAGGGGATGTTTTAATTTCTCAGCAGCTTCGGCTCTACGATCTTCAGCGCGTGAGCAAAGACCAAATCGTTCTGCGTGGTAGCAAGCCCGATGCCTCCGTTTGGCTCATCAATCGCTTCAAGAATGCCGATCTGGATTGGGACGAGTCAAATGCCAAAGTCCGCTTCGGCGTGATCCTGTCCGGCGAGAAGCTGGTGGACGATGTGGATTACCGCGATCAATTAAAAAGCTTCGAGCCGGAAGCGCTCGGCGGCGAGATGGAAGGCGATGGGCTGTACGTCGCTTGCTTGGACAAGAAGGCGGATTGGATTTTGGTCAAGGCGATTTGCGATTGGGCCGATGGGAACAAGAATAATCCAGACAAAGATAAGCATCAGCAAACCGCCGCGCACAACGCTGCCAGCTTTGTCCTGCACGCGCTGCAACAGGCCCCGCTCAAACGGGAACGCCTCTTCTCTCTCGCGCCTCAGTCTTACCCGCCCGTTACGCCCGAGCCGCGCGAAGCCACTCACTCCACGCTTCCGAATCAACCGTACTTCTTTGGCCGCGAGAAGGAACTGGCGACGATTTCCGAAGCGATCTCGCCGGAGGCGCGGACTTGGGGCGCGTTGATTGATGGTCCTGGCGGGATTGGCAAGACGGCGCTCGCGATCCGCGCCGGGCATCTCGCGCCTGCCGCGCACTTCGAGCGCAAAATTTTTCTCTCGGCCAAAGTGCGCGAACTGACCCCGGCGGGCGAGCAGCCGTTACAAGACTTCATGCTCCCCAACTATATGGCACTCCTTGTGGAACTGGCCCGCGAGTTGGGCGAAGATACGATTGAGCAGATCATCCCGGACGAGCGCGTGAACACTCTCCGCCGCGCGCTGGCCGAGATGCGCGCGCTGATTGTCATTGACAACGTCGAGACATTTGAAGAACCCGAGCGCGTCCGGCTGTATCAATTCCTCACCCGGCTGCCTTCCACTTGCAAGGCTATCGTCACCAGCCGCCGCCGGGCAGACGTGGACGCGCGCATCGTCCGGCTTGACCGGCTGGCGCTCAAAGACGCGCTCGACCTACTGGCTGAACTTGCCAAAAGCAATCGTTATTTGCAAAAGGCGGTGGAGCAGGAGCGTCAGGAGTTGTACGAGATTACGAATGGCAATCCCCTGCTCATTAAGTGGGTGGTGGGGCAGTTAGGGCGGCTCGGCAGCCAGTGCCGCACGATCTCGGAAGCGTGCGCGTTCCTCAAAGCTGCGCCGCCCCACGGCAACGACCCGCTAGAGTACATCTTCGGAGACCTGCTTGATACATTCACCGAGAGCGAGACCAAAGTGCTGGCCGCACTAGTACACTTTACGCTCCCCGCCAAAATTAAATGGATTGCGGACATGGCCGATCTGGCCGAGCGCGCTGCACAGACCGCGCTCGAAGATTTGAGCGACCGCGCGCTGCTCGTCGCGGATGACGCACTACAGAACTTTTACCTCCCGCCGCTCGCCGCGACATTTCTGCGCCACAAGCGCCCGGAAGTGATTGCCCAAACCGGCGACCGCCTGACCGACCGTACCTATGCGCTGGCGCTGGAGAACGGCTATCAAAACTTTGAGCGTTTCCCAACGCTGGAGGCCGAGTGGCCGACGATAGCCGCCGCGCTGCCGCTCTTCCTGCAAGGCGACAACGGCCGCCTGCAAACGCTGTGCGATGCGCTAAATAACTTCCTAGACTTTTCCGGACGCTGGGATGAACGTCTGGCCTTCAACCAGCAGGCGGAAGAAAAAGCCATCGCAGCGAATGATTTCGAGAGCGCGGGCTGGCGGGCGCATAAGGCAGGATGGGTGTATGTTTTGCGTGGTCAGGCCGCCGAGGTGCTGGCCCATGCCGCTCGATGCGATGTGCATTGGGAGAAAGCGAAAGCCGGTGCGCGGGAGAAAGCGGTTGCTATCCAACTACGCGGCCTGGGCCATCAGTTGGAGAAAAACTACCCTGCTTCGATTGCTGCTTTACGGGAAGCGCTTAGTCTGGATCGTGCTATCATGCCGGAAAGCAAGGGTGTGGCTGCTGGGTTGAACAACCTCGCCGCAGTTGAAAAATTCTTCGGTGACTATGCCGCTGCTGAGCGAGACTGCCGTGAGGCGCTGCAGATTGCAAAGAAAATCAATGACCGCAAGGGGGTTGCAAATTACACCGGCAATCTGGCTGAGTTCGCGCTTGACCGCGAAGACTGGGCGGAGGCCGAAACATTGGCACACGAGGCGCTGCCGTTGGCGGAAGGCATGAGGTGGCAGGAGTTGATTGCGCATGATTGTTGTGTTCTCGCCAAGGCTCTAGCCCGGCAGGGCAAGCCGCAGGATGGCCTGCCTTACGCCCGCCGCGCGGTCGAAATCTTCACCAAACTGCGTATGTCAGAGAATTTGGAAGCAGCGCAGGCGGTGTTGAGGGAATGTGAAGGCGGATAGGGTTTCAAGTGGATGGGAAGCGGACAAACGGAGCGAAACGGATGCCGCCATCCGTTTCGCTCCGTTTATCCGTTACGCGAAGCAATCCGTTTGAAACACAATCCGTTACCCAAGGATCAACCGCAAAGAGCGCGAAATCCCAAAGACCAAATCCCAACCATCCAACCGCCAATAGCCAATCACCAACAACCAGCAACCAACTACCAGCAACCAGCGACCAGCCGCTAGCAGAATTTCCTAAAATCGAAGACAATAGGGCCGGTAAGGATCAGCCGCAATGCCGAATGAGTGGATCAATCGTGAATTAGGGGAGTATTTCGTCTTTGAGCAAATCGGCCTGGGCAGCATGGCTCAGGTGTATAAAGCTTTGCAGCCGAGCATGGATCGGCTGGTCGCGATCAAAATCATCGGCAGCTCCTTCAGCGACGACCCCCACTTCGTCGCGCGCTTCCGGCGGGAGGCGCAGATCGTCGCCGCCCTCGAACATCCCCACATCCTCCCGGTCATTGACTTTGGCGAGCAGGAAGATACGCTCTACCTCGTCATGCGCTACGTCAATGGCGGCACGCTCCATGACCTGATTCAAAAAGGCCCCGTCCCGCCGCAAATGGCGCTGCGCTACCTGACCGAGATCGGCGAGGCGCTGGATTACGCGCACGGGACGGGCATCGTCCACCGCGACATCAAACCCAAGAACGTCCTGCTCGACACGCAGGGCAACCCCTTCATCGCCGACTTCGGGCTGGCCAAGCTGATTGCGGGCGGGGGCCTGACCGGCAGCGGCGGGCATGGGATGATCGGCACGCCGCACTACATGAGCCCGGAACAGGCGCGCGGCCAGCCGGTGGACGGGCGGAGCGATCTCTACTCGCTCGGCATCGTCCTCTACGAGATGCTCACCGGCCATGTGCCTTACGATGCGGACAGCACCGTCGGCATCATCATGAAGCAGATCGGCGAGGAGATTCCGCGCGTCAGTCACACGAATCCCGATTTGCCGGCGGCGTTGGATATTGTGCTGGCGCGGGCCTTGGCGAAAGCGCCCGCTGACCGTTTCCCCAAAGCGCGCGACCTCGCCGAAGGAGTGGCGCAAGCGCTGGGCGCTTCGGTGTTGACCGTGCCGGCGCTGCAACTTTCGCCGCCAAAGTTGAAGGGCACGGCCGGGATCAGCGGCATCTTCCGCGACCTGCGGCAGGCGCTGTCGAATAAGGGTTGGCTCACCTCCGGAGTCAGTCGCACCCTCACGTGGTCCAAGCCGATCCTCAATCGCGTCAGAACGTTGCCGCCCGAACGGCAACAGTCGCTGATGATTTTGGCCAGCGTCGCGGCGGTTGCCATGATCGCCTTCAGTTTTTTCTCCCGAGCCGTCCAAAACCCGTTGCCGCTTTTAACGCTCACCTCCACCGCGCCGACGACCGCTGCCTCGCCTCAACCCACACCCGTGGCCGGGACAGCCAGGCCGACGACGAATCCCTCCCTCGCCACGGCGACCCAGGCGCTGCCCACCCCGGACAAACCCGGCGCGACCATCGTCTGGGAAAAAGATTTGATGCCCATGGTGTACGTGCCCGCCGGTAATTTTCTGCTCGGCGCGGCTGAGAGCGATATGATGGCGCGCGAGGACGAGAAGCCGCAGCTCGTCGTTTATCTGGATGCTTTTTGGATAGACCAGACCGAGGTTACCGTCGCGCAGTTTCAGGACTTTGTCAACGACACCGAGTATCAGACCGATGCCGAGCGGGCGTGTTGTAAAGAACTGTATGCCCAAACCGGCGGGATGGTGTTGGTTCCCTCGGTGGTCTTTGGTAGAAAAGCCAACTGGAAGTTGCCGGAAGGGACGGGCGCGCCGTCGGCGCTGCCCCGTCGCCCGGTGGTGCAGGTGAGTTGGAACGATGCCGAGGCGTACTGCCGCTGGGCGGGCCGCCGTCTCCCGACCGAAGCCGAGTGGGATAAAGCGGCGCGTGGCACACAGGGATTAATTTATCCATGGGGCAATGTTTTCAACGAAGATCGAACGAATTTTTGCGATAAGAACTGCGGCGGGAACTGGCGCAATGTCGGCTACGACGATACGGCCGCGCGCACGAGCAACGTTGGACTTTTTTCGAAAGGCGTGAGTCCGTATGGGGCGTTCGATATGTCCGGCAACGTGTGGGAATGGGTCAACGATTTCTACGATTTCCGCGGCTACTATCGCTTCCCGACGGCTAACCCTCCCGGTTTGGCCGGAACCGATCATGTGACCCGTGGCGGCTCCTGGGCCGATTCGATTGACCGCGTCCGCGCTACCGCGCGCGATTCCGATCCGCCGGATGGCCGGAACAACGTGACCGGATTTAGGTGTGCAACATCGGCGTTTCCGTAAAAAGCAAGGACCAAGGACCAAGGACTAAGGACTAAGGACCAAGGACTAAGGACCAAGGACTAAGGACCAAGGACTAAGGACCAAGGACTAAGGACAAACTCCCAAATTCCCAAATTCCAAATCCCAACTTCCAAGGATCAACTAATAACCAACAACAGCAATCAACAATCTTCAATAGCCAACAACCAGCAACCAATTACCAGCCCTCAGTCCCCAACCCCCTCTTAATCCATTCCTCATCTTTTTACAAACTTTTTACATCTAAACACCTTCCCGGCTTACATGCCGGCGCCATACTTGGGCCAATCTCAAGAAAGGAGACTGAAACCATGTTCAAGAAATTGAGTTTGATCCTGATCGGCGTCGTAATTTGTTCGTTGGCCCTGAGTGGTGTCGCATTGGCGCAGGAGGACGCGCCGCCGCGCCATGAGGCCGGTGGCCGACATCGTGGCGGAGGCGAAGTGATCGCCATTGGCTCGGACAATTTCACCGT